>Ga0304729_1000276_pt1 | contig 37787 bp, 34 predicted proteins | sample C_131016_MF_Meta_FD_190475 | JGI IMG/M metagenome (GOLD analysis project Ga0304729, IMG submission 190475) | Freshwater microbial communities from Lake Croche, Canada to study carbon cycling - C_131016_MF_MetaG (v2) (version 2) | ecosystem: Environmental > Aquatic > Freshwater > Lake | place... | reverse complement strand
CCAGCCCCGTTCCTTTCCGATCTGACCGAACATCCGCTCGTAACCGGGGAAGTAGTCATCACGGGCCTCCTGCTTCGTCCCCGCGAAGGAACCAAGGGCGTGGATGCCGACCTTGAGCTTCTCGGGTGCATGGCCAGACATGGTGCCGGCCTCACGGTAGAGATCGACCAACGGACGAAAACGATCCGGCTGACCCCCGATGATTGCGATCATCAGCGGTAGACCGAGGGAACCTGCGCGGATTACTGACTCAGGAGAACCTCCCACACCCACCCAGATGGGAAGTGGATTCTGAAGGGGACGGGGGTGAATTTCCTGATCCCGGAGGGGCGGCCTGTGCTTTCCCGACCAGGTGACGCGTTCGCTCGCACGGATCTCTAGTAGCAGGCGGAGCTTCTCGTCGAAGAGGGAATCGTAATCTCCGAGGTCGAGCCCGAAGAGCGGATAGGCCTCGGTGAAAGAGCCACGTCCGGCCACAATCTCCGCCCGACCTCCCGAGATCAGGTCAAGGGTAGCAAACTCCTGAAAGACCCTCACTGGGTCAGCGGCACTCAGCACAGTCACGGCACTTACAAGCCGTATCCTTTGGGTCCTAGCCGCCGCCGCAGCCAGAAGAACAACCGGCGCAGAATCAAGGAACTCCGCGCGGTGATGTTCCCCTATCCCGAAGACATCAAGTCCAACCCGATCGGCCGCCTCCACTTCCTCGAGCAGATTTTTGAGTCGAATGACCGGATCGAGCATCGCTCCCGTCACGGGATCGGCCAATGTGGCAACGAAGCTATCGAGTCCGATCTGCATCACTTTTGTCAGGGCCTCCAGGTGGAAAAATACTCATCCACCGCTTCCTGCCAAGGTCGCGGCGTGATACCGGTGACACGTTTGAATTTCGAAATGTCGAGAGCTGTGCGGGGAGGGCGTACGGCTATGAAGCCCTTCATGTCAGAGAGCTTGAGCGGCGCAACCGTAGTGGTTAGCACGGGAATGCCGTTTTTCTTGGCGCACTCGAGGGCGTATTCCCCGTAGTCGCGCCAGGAGCAGGTGCCGCTGTTGCAGAGATGATAAACGCCCCCCGGCACAGTGAGTTTCAGAAACGCGGCAAGCCAGACCGCCATGTCCTCGGTGTAACTGGGAGCAGAAGTTTTGTCATGGACGGCGGCGGCTTCCGGGGAGGTCAGGGCGCGCTTCGCGATGGCATCGACAAAGCTGGGCTTGTCGGGACCGAAGACCCAGGAGACACGCACGACGCAGTGTAAGGACGATGCCGTTAACACCTCGCGATCTCCTTCCAGTTTGGTAAGGCCGTAGTGACTGAGAGGTTTCGGATCATCCTCTTCGGTGTAAGGACGGTCGAGAGATCCATCGAAGACATAGTCCGTTCCGATGTGAATTAGTCGGGCACCTCGTACCGCACAGAGACGGGCAATGCGTCCAGGTGACTCGGCATTGATCCGGGCTGCAGCTTCCCGATCCCTCTCACAACCGTCGACATCAGTGGCGGCGGCGCAGTTCACGACTACATCGCCAGACCCAAACTCGTGGGTAGCCAGGCTCGCCTCCGCCTTAACGGGATCAGTAAGATCGATATCCGCTCGGGTCAAGGCCACCACATTGACATCGGGAAGCTCTTTCCACCGGCGAGCAAGAGCTGAGCCAAGCCGGCCGTTGGATCCAAGAATAAGAACCTTCATGACAAAAGGCTGAAGGCTGAAGGCTGAAGGCTGAAGAAAATTCATCCCCACCACTCATTTTTACTCCTGCGGGTTCGACTAACAGCCTATAGCCTAAATCGCTAACCACCTGATTCCTCCAATGCCTCCCACCTATCTCTGCCAACGCTGCACGGCCTGCTGCCGCTGGCCCGGATTTGTGCGGGTGACCGAGCAGGAGATCAAAATAATCGCAAACCATCTAGGCATGGAGGAAGACATCTTCGTCCAGCAGTACACCCGACTCCGTCCAAACAGGGGGGGGTTGGCACTGATCGACCGGGAGGATGGCGCCTGTTTTTTCCTGAAAGGAAACAAATGTTCGATCCAGTCCGTGAAGCCCCAGCAGTGCAAGGACTTCCCAAATGCGTGGAACTTTCCCGGGTGGCGCGATGTCTGCGAGGCGATCGAGGTTCCCTCCAGAGGAGACTCCTGAGAGTATTTAGGTTCAGGAGGCCTGCATTCCTTCTTTGACCCCAAGGTCACTCTTCTGTAACCACATTCCGTGGGTATCCGCTCTTCCAAACAAAATCTGCTTCAGGAAGGTGTCCCTCCCTCCGGGGAGGAGCGCGTTTTTCAGGGCGTTGCCGTTGCCCCGGGTATTGCCGAAGGGAAGGTTCTGATCCATTTTCAGGAAGATGAATCTATTCCCTTCCGCGATCTTCAAGATCATGAATTGGATGCGGAAGTCGCTCGCTTTGAGGGAGCTTTGCTTGCAACACGAAAGGAGATTCTCGAGCTCCAAGAACGACTTTCCCAATCGGCGGGAGCGGTCGAGGCAGGGATCTTTGACGCCCATTTGATGGTTTTGGAAGACCCCGCCCTGATCGATGAAGTGATCAAGGGGGTCCAAAAGGAAAAGCACAATGCCGAATTTGTTTTCCAAGGCGTCATCCATAAATTCATTAAGACGCTTTCGGCTATCGACGATCCCTATCTCAGGGAGAGGGCCATTGATCTGGAGGATGTCGCACGGAGAGTGATCCGTCACCTGTTGGGCAAACCGGGACAACGACTGGCAGGACACGACCGCAATCACATCATCGTGGCCGATGAGCTCACTCCCTCGGATACGGCTACGCTGAATCGGGATAATGTCGCGGGTTTCATCACGGAAAAGGGAAGTAAAACATCCCATGTGGCTATCATGGCGCGATCGTTGGGCATTCCTGCCGTTGTGGGACTTGAGGGGATCTGCACCGAACTGGAAAATGGAAGCCTCATTCTGATCGATGGTTATAGCGGTAAAATCTTCCTCAACCCCACTCCCTCCACCCATCTCACCTACCAGGCGATCGCTGAGGAAAAGGAGCTTATCGAGGAGGGGCTGGAGGTTCTCCGGGAGAGTGATTCGACCACACTCGATGGTCGTCACATCGTGCTTGCCGCGAATATCGAACTTCCGGAAGAGCTGGATGAAGTGGCGGCCTGCGGTGCCGACGGCATCGGTCTTTACCGTACGGAGTTTCTTTATTTCAACCGCGCCACACCACCCGACGAGGATGAGCAGTATGCCGTTTACCGCCTGGTAGCAGAGAAGATCAACCCTCAGTCAGTCATCATCCGAACCCTCGATATCGGCGGGGACAAACCGACGGAATGTCTGGATCTAGGTCATGAGCAGAATCCTTTCCTAGGTTGCAGGGCCATCCGCTTCTGCCTGAACAATCCCGAAATCTTCAAAACCCAGTTGCGGGCCATTCTGCGCGCCGGCATTCATGGAAACCTCAAGATGATGTTTCCCATGATCTCGGGCATTGAGGAGCTGTTCCATGCCAAGGTGCTTCTTGCCGAAGCAGCTCACGAACTCACTGAACAAGGAGTGCCTCACAAGAAGGACATTGAGTTAGGCATCATGATTGAAGTGCCCAGCGCGGCCCTCATGGCCGATGTGCTAGCCCGCGAGGTGCAGTTCTTCAGTATCGGAACCAACGACCTTCTCCAGTACCTGATGGCTGTCGATCGTGGCAATGAAAGGATTTCCCACCTCCATGACCCCTCAAATCCCGCCGTCGTCCGTATCTTGAAAACCATTGTGGACGGCGCCCATGCCGCAGGCATCTGGGTTGGGGTCTGTGGCGAACTGGCCGGGGATATAGAATTTACTCCCCTGCTTGTGGGACTTGGAATCGATGAACTCAGCGCTAGCGCCGCTCTCGTCCCACGCGTCAAGAAGGCGATCCGCAGCCTAGATGTTAACGCCTGCCGGGAAATCGTGGAGCGTGCGCTTTCCGGCGAACGGGCTGCCGAGATCTATGCACGCACAACCGGGCTGGCACGGACGCGTTATCCTGATTTATTTTAGAAATCTTTCTCACCCCCCTAATACCCTACCCTGACATGAAGACCACAACCTCCATCCTTGGCATCCTAGCCATCACACTCCTCCTTGCATCCCTGCCGGCTCAACTCCATGCGGCATCGGACAATGGCTCCGCGAACTATCAACAGATAACGCCGGGAGCTCCCTCACTCCGTTACAAGATGATTTCGGGGTACAAGCAGCCTTTTAACGATGACCTGCAGCTGCACCTCTCCAAAGGATGGGTCCCAGTGGGTGGCGTTTCCGTCACCACCTGGAACAACGATCTCTTTTTTGCGCAGCTTCTGAGCAAGCCCAGCTCCTCCGAGTAAGGGAGAAAAATGCCGCTCTGAATAAAAACAGAGCATTTTTCTGCGGAGGCGCTGAGGCGCTGAGTCTTTTACTGACTGCAAGGGTCTTCAGAAACGCTCGCCCAAGAAAGAATTCTCAGACGGAATTATTGACCGATTAAAGGGCTTCTTTGTTTGGGGAGGCGTCCTAGCGACTTATGCAATCATGCCCGAATCGCTTGTCTTTTTCCTCCGCGCCTCTGCATCTCTGCGCGAGTCTTTGTATGGTCGATGGAGATGATTTCACCAAGAAACGCCCTATTAACTAGGACGCTCTAGTGCTTGGCGTTTGTATTTCCGAGAATGAAGGAAGCAATATCTCGGCTCGATGAGGGCTTGGAGATGGAGCTGATGTTTTTCTTCCACCTCTTCCAGGTGACGCCATCATTTGCAAAAATCTCCTCAACCGAGGCGGCGATTGCTGCAGGATAATGGGCAGCCAAGCGGCCGATATCATGACGTTCGATCATTTCGATGTTCCCCTCTTCCTGGCCGGGAACAACATGGCTGACTAGGATCGGACAGCTGGATCCGATAGCCTCTTGGACGATGGCTCCCCCCGCCTTGCCAATATAGAGATGATGAGAGCAGAGCAATTCGGGCACCTGATTGGTCCATCCTACCAGTTGGTTCTGAATTCCGTCGATCAGCCCGGAGGCTTCGACTGCGGCGTTCAGGGTCTTCAGCCTCCCCGTAACGACTGTCAGTTCCATGCCGGGAAGCTCCTGCAGACTCCGGATTACCGCAAGTGTGTGGGCAATTCGAGAGGAGGGAAAGTACAGGAGCTTGATTGATCCGTTAATCGTCGGTCCCATCGGCTGAAGGGAGGCGATTCTCGGGGCCACTGGAAATCCGAGCACCTGAATAATTCCGGGATCCACCCCGCTGCGATCAAGGACCTGAGCCGTCTCCTTATCGGCCACAATGAATGCCTCGCTACCGGCACGGAACCAGGAACTGTTGATGGCAATGGAATCGGTGACAACGGTTAACAGGGGAACCTTTGACGGGGCATGACCACGCTTCCGCAGTTCCCTCAGGAGGAATGCGTAAAGGGGATATGTGGAAACAATCGTATCAGGCTTGAACTCCTCGACAATCCGACGGAGCGCCTCGCGGAGGTTGCCTGCGAGCGGCAGAGTCGCTTCAAGATTTCCCGGTGTTTCAAGCAACGAAAAGATGGCGCTCCAAATAAAGGGGAATTTATTGATGGCAAGTCCATAGCCCGACTGAAGTATTTTTGTGATTCCGGGCATGGTCTCTTGGTAGACATCCACGACCCTTACCTCGACTTCGGGATGCTCTCGCAGAGCCTCGGCCAGACAGTGAGCAGCGGTGTTGTGACCTTCGCCAAATCCTGCGGTCAGGATAAGAATGTGCTTCATTTGCGAAAGAGGTAGTGAGAGACGATCCACTCCTCACCGCCCCGGTAACCCCAGAGTTCGGCACAGGACATGAAGAAGGTTCGCCAGTAGGCCCTCCATTTGTCGGCCTGATCGCGGCCATAGGTTTTTTCCAGGATGGGAGTGATCACCTTCCTGTTCTCGTCCATGGCCTGCAACCAGGCTTCCGAAGTCCGGGCATAATGGGTGCCGTTCACCTTCCAGTGCCGCTCGATCTGCAGGTCATCCTGAAAGTAGAGAAGCAGGTTGTGCGAGGGCATGGTGCCGCCGGAGAAAAAGTAGCGCGTGATCCAGTCCGAGGGATCATTGCCCTCAAAATGATAGGCATACTCTTGATGAGTGAAGATATGGACGAAGAGTTTGCCCTCCGGCTTCAGCCATCCGGCAATCCGCTTCATCAGCTCCCGGTAGTTCTTCATGTGCTCGAACATTTCGACCGAAACAGCACGGTCATAGGTGCCGGGCTCGGGTGGGACAAAGGTGTTCATGTCTGCCGTGATGATCCGGACATTGTAGAGTTCGCGGCGATGCGCCTCGGTCTCGATATGAAGGCGCTGTGTGTAGGAGTTGGAAACAGCGGTGATGGTGGAGTTGGGATAATGCTCCGCCATCCAGAGGGTCAATGAACCCCAACCGCATCCAAGCTCGAGGATCTTCTGCCCATCCTTGAGTTCGGCCCGCTGACAGGTGAGCCTTAGCATCTCTTCTTCGGACTCCGCAAAGGTCGTCGTTGCTGTGGGCCAGTAACCGCTGCTGTACTTGAGTCTGGGGCCAAGCACATGAAGGTAAAACTCCGTAGGCACCTGATAGTGCTGCTCGTTCGCATCGGAGGTGTTAATAGCGATCGGTGAGGCATCAAGACCCCTTCGAAATGCCTCGAACCGCGCATCCCTCTGCTCCAGATCGCCTTGCCCCTCTTCCCGCAACTTAGCGGCAAGAAGATTGTGGATACCGGAACGAACCAGAAAATCAGGAACAAGGCCGCGGGCGAGAAGGGAGTCGAGTCTGCTCATTTCAAAAATTGGAAAAGCGGGATTATGCCACAATTCTCTTTTTAAACCACGGAACAAAAGCACTCGTGCTCTGCTGGTACCGGCGGTACGCCTCCCCTCGGGAGCGGAGGGACTGTTGTTCAGTGTAGGGAATGCCAGTGACGCGCAGGAGGAAAAAGAGCATCAGGGCAGGAGCAAAGATCGTGGTCCAGCCCCAGGCCGCCGCGAAAGCAAACAGGAAAAAAGCGACCCAGATCAGCCATTCAAAAAAATAATTGGGATGCCTTGAATAATACCAGAGCCCCGATTCGCAAACCTTGCCCCGATTCGCAGGATCCGCCTTGAAGGCATCCAGTTGCCGGTCGGCTAAGGATTCTCCGCAGATCGCGATCAACCAGACTGAAAACCCGAGAAAATCACACCAACCCAACTGGACGCGCGTGTCGAAATTCACCAGTAGGATGGGAATGCTCAACAGTGCTAATAGCAAGGCCTGCGCCTGAAAGAACCAGAAGAAGAAAAAGTTCTCGTGACCCGCAACGGCTCGGCGAAGTTCACGGTAACGACCATCCTCCTCGGGGTGATGGCCCATCACCCTTTTCCAGAGATGGAGGCCCAGCCGGATACTCCAGACCATCACCATCAAGGTGATCAGGTTCTGTCGCTTTGGCTCACCATCCCCGAACAACCTGTAAAGGAGAGCCAGCGGAGCAAAACCCATGGCCCATGCAATATCCACGATTCCAGCATTCTTGATGCGAACCGCTATGACCCAGACCACAACCATGAGGAGACTCGCAAGACCAAGTCCCGTCAAAAAAAGCTGAAAACCACTCATCAAGCTCATGAACCCGTAAGCGCCTTACGACTCTGCGGGATCGGGCGCTCCTGATGATGACCGAGATCATAAGCAGATGAAGTGATGTCGAGGTTGTCCGGACGCGTGTAGACAATCTGAGCCACCGCGATATGACGGGTGCCGAATCCGGCCTCGCAGTAGCAGAGGTAGTAGAGCCACTTGCGGATAAAAGCCTCGTCATATCCCTGAGCTTTGATCTTGGGGAGTACCTTTATAAAAGCCTCCCTCCAATCCTTCAGTGTCCGCGCATAAAAGGGCGTCATATCCTCATAATCCAGGAGATTCAGGTCACCGGTAGCATTCAGCGCCTCGGTGATACGGCGCATCGAGAGCAGAAGGGAGCCTGGGAAAATATGCTTCTGGATGAAGTCCACCCCATCCCGAAGAATCGGAAACTGATTGTCAGGGCAGAGGATCGTCTGGATGCCCACCATCCCCCTCGGGGCCAGCAACTCGGAGACCTTCCCGAAGAAGGTCTCGGCGTAACGGTCACCGACGGCTTCGAGCATTTCGATCGAGACGATTTTATCAAAGCGACCGGAAAGATCGCGATAGTCACAAAAGATCACTTCGACAAGATCGTCTACACCTGCGGCCTCAACCCTCACGGCCGCTTCACGGAATTGCTCCTCGCTGATCGTAGCCGCTGTCACGCGACACCCGTAGTTTTTGGCCGCATGGATGGCAAAACCTCCCCAGCCACAGCCGATCTCCAGTACCACATCATGGGAGTTGAGTTGTAGCTTCCGGCAGAGTTGGTCCCACTTCTTGCGCTGAGCCTCCTCCATGGTGAGGTTGGGCGGATCAAAGTATGCAGACGAGTAAGTCATCGTCGGATCGAGCCAGAGACTGAAAAAATCGTTCCCCAGATCGTAATGCTCGCTGATGTTGTCGCGACTCTTACTCTTGCTGTTGGGACGGAGTGCATGCCCGATGCGGTTGATCATCCCGAGCAGGTCGAAGGCACCCGGCTTGCGGGATTCCCGGGTCTTGATTCCGGCAAGGTAATCACCGTTCAGGACAAACCAGGCCAGCGTCCGAGTCAGGTCCTCCGTCTCCCATTCCCCGGCGAGGAAAGACTCGGCAAACCCAATCGGCCCGAAGAGAACGCACCGGCGATAGAAGTTTTCGTCCCGAACTGTCAGTTCAGCCTGAAGTTCTTTTCCAAGACCTCCGAAAAGACGGCGCGAACCACCGGGCATCGTCAGCTTGAGCTCACCGCGTCGAGCCCTTGAAAAGGCATCAAGGACCAGCTGGCGGAAAAATTTATCGGTGAAAGCCATAGAAACGGAAAGAGAGCGTCGGAAGCCCTCTTTTATCCTATGTTCCCGCCTCTTGCGCCAGTATCTCTTTTGCCTTGCCCTAGGGAACCAATAATTACCTACGAAGAGCGGCCAAGCAACTGATCGGCAATCTGTGCCAAGCGGTCGGATTTAGACCCGAGCCCTTTCAAAGCACTCAATGCTTTTTTGGTCAGACGATCCGCCTCTTTGCGTGAGGAATCCACACCGATCACCGCCGGATAGGTTGCCTTGGAGGCCTTCAGATCCTTGCCGGCGCTCTTACCGAGTTGCTGGCTTGATTGCGTGACATCGAGGATGTCGTCGATGATCTGAAAGGCAACGCCGAGAGCCTGTCCAAACTCCGTGAGTGCCTTCAGTTGTCCTAGCGTCGCATTGGAAGTCATGGCACCTATTCGAAGCGCGAGCACGATCATGGCCGCAGTCTTCCGTTCATGGATGAAGCGCACCTCGGCGATCGTCAGCTTTCTTCCCTCCGCCTCAAGATCGGCGACCTGACCCGCGATCAACTGGAAACTTCCCGCAGCAGTGGCAGTCTCCTCGAGAAGAATCGCAAGGGGATAGCGCTTGGTGGGCGTAATATCGGCCAGCAGGGCAAAAGCCCGAGTCAGAAGCGCATCCCCGGTAAGGACGGCGACACCCTCTCCATAGACCTTATGCGAGGTGCGTTGTCCACGACGCAGGTCGTCATCATCCATGCAGGGAAGATCGTCATGAATGAGTGAGTAGGTGTGGATCAGTTCCACCGCGCAAGCAGCAGGAAGAACATTGCTAGAATTCTCTAACCCACAGGCTTCCGCAGCAGCCAGAGTCAGGATGGGACGGAGACGCTTGCCTCCGCCAAGCAGGCTGTAGCGCATCGCCCCGTGAATCGTGGCCGGTCGAGCGGAAGCCGCGGGAACAGCCTTAGCGAGCGCTTTCTCGATAAGCTTGCGCTGCTTTTCCAGATAATCAGAAAGGCCATCCGCGCCTTGGGAACGGATGGCCTTTCGGGAAGTCATGGCTTGGTCGGGGATTCCCCGTGAAACCAATAGTGGAAACTTAGAGGGTCTTGCAGAAATCCTCGAAACGGTCGAGGCCGGGCTTGATGACATCAAGTCCCGTTGCATAGCTGAGGCGGACCACACGGTCATCACCGAAGGCGATACCGGGTACGACGGCGACATTGGCCTTGCTGAGCAGGCGGTCGGCGAAGTTTGTGGAGGTCATGCCGAGCTTCGACACATTAGCCAGCATGTAGAAGGCACCCTTTGGCTTCACAGCCGTGACATTATGAATCGCGGAAAGGCGCTCAAACATGTACTCACGGCGGATGTTGAACTCCTCGCGCATGTCGGCGACGCACTGCTGGCTGCCAGTGAGGGCGGCGAGCCCACCCTTCTGCGAAAAGGAGCAGGGTCCCGAGGTGGTGTGGCTCTGCATGGAGTCGATCGCCTTGGCGATCTTCTCGGGAGCTCCGAGGTAACCAAGGCGCCATCCAGTCATGGCATAGGCCTTGCTGAAGCCGTTGACAGTGATCGTCAGATCCTTGGCCTCGGGTGTTAAGGAGGCAACGGAGACATGCTCTGCTCCGTCATAGGTGAGGCTCTCGTAGATTTCATCAGAGAGGATCGTGATTTCCTCTTCAGCGGCTACCTCGACCAGGGCGCGAAGCTCTTCCTTGGTGTAGACGGAACCCGTCGGATTGCCCGGGGAGTTGATAATGACCATCTTGGTGCGTGGGCTCATTGCCTCCTCGAACTGCTGGGGGGTCATCTTCCAGTCATTCTCCTGAGTCGTCTGGACGATGATCGGCTCGGCACCGGCAAGACGGACCATGTCGGGATAGCTGAGCCAGTAGGGTGCGGGGATGATGACCTCGTCACCCTCGCCGCAGACGGCCATGATAGCGTTGAAGCAGCTCTGCTTGGCACCGTTGCTGACGATGATCTCGCTCGGCTTGTAATCGAGCCCGTTGTCGCGCTTGAACTTCTCGCTGATCGCAGCACGCAGCTCGGGCATTCCGGAGCTGGGGGTGTACTTTGTGAATCCGGCATTGAGGGCCTCGATGGCGGCCGCCTTGATATGCTCCGGTGTGTCAAAATCGGGCTCTCCGGCTCCGAAGCTGTAGACATCGACTCCCTCGGCGCGCAGGGCTTTGGCCTTGCTGTCGATGGCGAGAGTGAGGGAGGGAGTGAGTTCGCTGACGCGTGTTGCGAGATCCATGGGAAGCGTTGGGTTATGTGGTTGGGTTGCTAGTGGTAATGGAACTAAAGAAAATCAGAGGGCGGCAGCTATCTTCGTTTTGAAGTCATTCTCCTCGAGGCGGATGATCCCGGTCTCGCGGGCGACATTCTCGACGGAATCAGAAGCATGGGCTCCATTGATCATGATAGTGCTGCCGAACTCCTTGCGAATTGTGCCATGTGTGGCATTGGCTGGATTCGTTGACCCAAGGGCCTCGCGGATCTTAGCGACGGCATTCGGTCCCTGATAGATCAGGGCGACGCAGGGCTGGGAGCCGGGCAGCGTCTTCTCTTCAGATGTGCATTCGGAGGGGCGCTTGCCGGACATGAAGGCGATGATCGACTCCCACTGGGCTCGGCCATCGGGGAGCTTCTCTACTAGAAAGTCGAGGACCGGTCCGTAGAACTCTTCGCCTTGAGCCACCGACAGGTGAAAAGGCTTGAACCCTACCAGTGCCAATCCCGTGCGGGCAAAGAGATCGATCACCCCGCCTGGGCGGGTGTTAGGGAAAGCAAAGTTATCGGGCTTGATCAGCACGAGGGTCTTTTCGGTTGATCCGGAGAAGGTTGAGGCGGCATCGAGAATGCCGCTCTCGGCATCAGAGACTGAGGCCAGAAGTTTCAGACCGACAGCGGCCTCGGCGGCATTAGCGGGAGCGATCACTCCGGGTTCGAAATAGACAGTCTTTCCACCTTCCTCGGCGCTTTCCACAACATCCCCGAAGGTATCGCGGAGCGTCTCACCACGGCCGTGCATGGAGTCATCGTTGCCGACGATCGAGGCGACTTTTGCCGCCGCATCCTCACCCTTGAGAACCAGCACAAGACTCTGTGAACCGGCAGAAAGCCCCTTCAGGTAGGTTGCTGTCTTGGCCTGCCCGGAAAGAGTTGCCGCAAGTTCTCCAAGAGTCTTTGCGGAGGGAGCGAAAACGCGACCAGTATGAAGCTCGAGTCCGCTGCGCGAAAGCAAACGGCCAAGAATGCCACCGGCGCGACCCTTGCGGAGTGCGGCAGGAGTGATGAATGCGTAAGAAAGTTGGTCGGCCATGGAATGAAGAGGAGTAAAGAGGATTTGCCGCCCAAGAGGGCGCAGCATAATGGCGTTCCAAGGCGGACGGAAAGGGTAGAAGCCATACCCTTAGGAGTCAAAGGGTTTCTCTGATGCCCGGCGAAGCCGGGCAGGTGGTTAGCGGTTTAGACTGAAGGCTGTTAGGAACTGACGCCCTCATTCCCCATAGCCAATCCCCTATCACCGAATCTTGGCTTCCTCAAACTGAGCACTCCAAGTCTCCAGCCTATCGGAGATGCGTGACTCGGCACCATGGCGAGTCGGCTTGTAGTACGTGCGCCCTTCCGGAAGGTAGGCCTGGGGAACATACCCTTCCTCGTAATTATGAGCATATTTGTAGCCTTCGCCGTGACCCAAGGACTTGGCCCCCTTGTAGTGGGAGTCGCGTAGATGCGGGGGGACCGCCAAGGTGCACCCCTCAGCCAGATCCTTCTCCGCTTTCCCCAATGCCGCGTAGGCACTGTTGCTTTTCGGCGCGGTCGCCAGATAGACGGTCGCATGGGCAAGCGTGATCCGAGCCTCTGGTAATCCTACAAACTCGACAGCATGTTGAGCGGAAATAGCAAGTGGTAGCGCCAAAGGATCGGCAAGCCCGACATCCTCACTGGCGAAGATCACGAGGCGTCGCGTGATGAAGCGCAACTCCTCACCCGCATGAAGCATCTTGGCCAGCCAGTAAAGCGAGGCATCGGGGTCGCTGCCCCGCAGACTCTTGATGAAAGCGCTGATTGTGTCGTAGTGGTCATCACCCGTCCCGTCGTAAACAATGGCCTTTTTCTGGATGCTCTCGGAGGCGGCTTCCAGGGTAATACGAATCCTGCCGTCAGGACCGAAAGGGGTGGTCCTGGCTGCGATCTCCAGGGCATTCAAACACTTGCGGGCATCGCCATCGGAAACTGTGGCAAGATGACGGGCCGCATCCTCGGCGAGATCAATCCGGAGTGTTCCGAGACCGCGGTCCGGATCTGCTATCGCACGTTTCTGCAGGCAAATCAGATCCCCCTCGGTCAGGGGTTGCAGTTGGAAAATCTGCGAACGGGAGACCAGTGGGCTGTTGATCGAAAAGAAGGGGTTCTGGGTGGTCGCCCCGATCAGGCGCACTGTGCCGCGTTCCACATCGGGAAGAAGGGCATCCTGCTGGGCCTTGTTGAAGCGGTGAATCTCATCGATGAGGAGCAGCGTTCGCCCGCCATTCCGCGCCTCAATGGCAGCCATGCCGATAGCCTTCCTGATATCGGCGACCGAACCCTCGACTCCGCTAAGCTCGATGAAGCGGCTCTTTGTCCGACTGGCAATCACCTTTGCCAGGCTGGTCTTTCCCGTGCCCGGAGGTCCGTAGAAGATCGCCGAAGAGAGGCGATCTGCTTCGATAGCACGCCGCAGGAGTTTCCCCTCACCCAGAATGTGGCTCTGGCCGACATATTCCTCGAGCGTCCGAGGACGCATCCGGGCCGCCAGAGGGGCATCGGCGGGCAAGAAAACCTCCTCACCTAACCGAGGAGAAGCTGCACTGCCGAAAAGATCATCCATTAGCTTACCATAAAGAAAGCTCATTTGACTGGCAAGGCAACCGCCTCCATTCCATGCTGAACCCGTATGAAAACCCTCCTCACAGCACTCGATTTCAGCCCGATCTCCCAGAAAGTCGTGGATGGCGCGGCTGAACTGGCTTCCGCCATGAATGCGCGCCTCGTGCTCCTGAATGTTATTGAACCCATCGCCGCGTATGTTCCGGTGGGTGCGGCCATGGACGTGATCACAGCGCCGATTCCGATGGAGCCTGCCGATCTGAATCTGGTCAAGGACCGCCTGGAGCAGTTCGCAGTCCCACTCCGTGCCAAAGGGCTGACTGTCGAGACCGTGGCCGTTGTCTCTCTGCCGGTCGATGAGATCCTGAATCAAGCAGCATCCACCCAAACCTCGATGATCGTCCTTGGCTCCCACGGCCATGGTGCGGTCTACCAACTCTTCAGCGGAAGCGTGGTGACCTCGGTGCTGCACAAGTCGCGTGTACCGGTCACTGTGATCCCGGTTCACGCCCTCTAATCAGGGGCAAGAGCAGGCATGCCGATGCGGATTCTTTTCACGAAGCTACTGCATATTGGCGACAACCTTCTGCTCACGCCGACCCTTGTTGCGACCAAGGAAAAATTTCCAGGCTCCGAGATCTGGGTTGCCGTACGCCGCGGCACAGAAGGAATCCTTGCCGGATGCCCCGAGATAGACAGGATCGTCATGACAGCCCGACCCGAGGAGGGACGCCGCACCTGGAATGATTTTGGCAAGGATCTCGCCACACTTGCTGAGATCACAAGCACGCGCTTCAACTATGCCTTCGAGTTGGGGGATAATAACAGGGGAAGGATTCTCGCGGCGGCGAGTCACGCCAAGATCCGCTGCACCAACAGCTACGAGCGCCCTGAGGGAATCCCTCTCTCCACGTCATGGAAAAAACGCTTCAACCGACTTATCACAACCGGCCATAGTCCGGTGCATCAAGTGCTCCGCGACTACAACGCTGTCCGGGAAACACTGGGGCTGCCCGAGGAACCACCCCCGATGCGTTTCGCACGAGAAGCCATGCGGCCCTACCCCCTGGAAAGTATGATTACGGGTTCCTACGCGGTGGTCCATGCCGCCACCCGCTGGCCTTCCAAATCCTGGCCCTTGGATCGCTGGAGGCAGGTGATCGCCGCACTCCTAAAAAGATTCCCTCAAGTAGTGATCAGCTGCGGGCCGAATCTCCGTGAGATCGCGGAGGCCTCCATACTCTGCGAAAGCTTTGAGGGCCGTGTTCTCTCCACTGAAGGGAAGCTCTCCTGGGCGCAGCTTGCGACTCTACTCGGCTCAGCCTCACTCTTTGTGGGCGTCGACACGGCGGCGATGCATTTGGCGGCGGCCGTCCAATGCCCCTCCGTTGTCCTCTTCGGTCACCCACCAGCGTATCAGTTCCAACCCTGGAAATGTTCCCACCGGGTTGTCCGTTCCAAAGACGCCATGCTTGAGAACGAGCGTTACCAGCTTCCCGGCGAGCAACTCATGCAGGAGATCAGTCTCTCCATGGTCACGGAGGCCATTGAGTCGATGCTTACGGAGAGAGTCTAAGGTTTAAGCTGAAGCTGAAGCTGAGGCTTTGGCCGCAAGCCGCCAGTAGAGTTCCGCGAGCTGCAAGCTCAACTTTGGCAACGAAGGTCTTGGTAGCTTTTCTTGGAACTCAAGCAGCGATTGCCTGAAGTCCTCATCCCTCACAGCCCTCTCCAGTAGGCCAGCATAGGTAACATGGTCGGTCGGTTCAAAAAGACCGGGGTGCTCTTCACTCAGCAATGCGGTATTCCCCTCAATGCGGCTGGCCAGTATGGGAATCCGGCAATCGAGTGCCTGCAGCAGGGCTAGCGGCTGTCCCTCCCAGTGGGATGCCAGAACGAAGAGGTCCAGGGATTGGAGCCATGGAGCCACGGGACGCTTCCTTCCGGCCAGAATCAGGTGCCCCTCAAGCTGATGCTCCCGAATTCCCTTCTCCAGCACTGGGCGGTCCTGCCCTTCTCCGAAAAGCATAAACTTCGGTAACTCAGTTCCCCGCTTCACGAGTAAAGCCATGGCGCCGATCGTGGCCTGATGATTCTTGGTGGGATGAAGGGAGGCCACGGAGCCGACAAGGAATTCCTTGGGATCGAGTCCAAGGGATGTACGAAAGGCAATCCTATCCTGGATCGGACGGAAAACCGCGGGATCGATCGCATTCGGAACGACAGAAACCTCCTTAGGATCGAGCCCGAAAGCCGCGATCAGATCGCGCCGAGTCTCCTCCGAGAGAGCAATCACATGGTCAGCCCAACGATAGATATGCCGCATGAAAAAGCCCTTCCTTCCCGTGAGCTCCAGAAAGGTCTTCTGCTGATGCACGATTGATCGGATACCAGCCAGTTTCGCAGCAATCACGCCGAAGAGTTGATCGTGATAGGACTGCGCGTGGATGACATCGATCCCGTTCTCACGGAACCACCGGGCAAGCCGTAGCATCCCGAAGGGGTTCATTCTCTTGGTGGGAAAGACAGGAACCACATCGATCGGAAGACCTACCAACTTGGCCTCCTCACCGAGCACTCCGAGATTTCGCAAGCAGACAAAGCGCGCTTCAATACCCGGTGGAAGGTATTTGCTCGCTGAGAGGAGAAAATCTTCGGCACCTCCGACCGGCATCGAGACGAAAAGAAAGGCAACCCTTACCGGTTTAGGCGGCTGCAGCGTGGCCTGCTTCATAACTATCCGGCCGTGCCCGCCTTGCCTGTAACCAAAAACCCTACCACTGGAAACCGAACAGGATGATACCCTTCGGTTTCTCCGGATTATCGGGATCCCAGGTGATGTCGTCATGGCCATCTCCATATTTCCTCGGTGCGAGGGGATTCACCAACTGTAGCGGTTTCTTCATCTTGAAAGCCTGGGCCACTACGCCGGTGATGTCATAGGGAGCTGGATTCTCGATCGGGTTGGACTCGACCTTGGTCTTTTTGGGCTTGGGCGCCACAAAGGAAGCATCCGAAGCGGCCTGCTGGGCAATGCCGGTAGCAGCCATCAGAAGGGCGACAACGGGGAGAATTGGGCGAAAGAGCTTGCCGTTCATGTACGTACCTTAGCCGCCTTTCGGAGCAAGGAGCAAGCCTCCCGAGCCAACCCCTTCCATTCTATCTAACGACATTGCTGCTTCAGCGTTGATCATTGGCCACGGAACCATTCAGACTATGTGTATGGATTCCCTCGAGCGTGCACGGCGCGTTCTCTCAATCGAAATCGACGAGTTGCAGCGCCTCTCTGAGCGTCTGGACGGAAGCTTTGCTGCAGCGGTGACCCTCCTGCGCGAGGCCGTTGAACGCCGGGGAAAGATCGTCGTCCTGGGGGTCGGCAAGTCAGGTCATATCGGTGAGAAAATCGCGGCGACCCTTACCAGCACCGGAGCACCTGCCGTGGTGCTCAATTCGCTCAATGCCCTCCATGGTGATCTCGGAATGATCTCCGATGGGGATGTCATCCTGACACTCAGCTACAGTGGGGAGACGCAGGAACTGCTCCGTATCCTGCCCGCCCTCACCCGATTCGATGTCAAAAAGATCTCGTTGACCGGAGGAAAAACCTCCTCGCTCGCGAAAGCCAGCGACGTTGTCCTCGATGTCTCCGTCACTCAGGAGGCCTGCCCCCATAACCTTGCTCCCACCTCCAGCACGACCGTCATGCTGGCTCTGGGTGATGCGCTTGCCATGGTTCTCCTTGAGGAGAGGGGCTTTACACGAGAGGATTTCGCGCGATACCACCCGGCCGGCCAACTCGGCCGCTCCCTCCTGCTCAAGGTCCGTGATATCATGCGGGGCGGCGAAGAAGCGGCGATCGTCAAGATCAACGACCCAGTTGTCGAGGTTCTGCGTGAACTCACCAAGAAACGGGCCGGTGCCGCCTTGGTCGTGACTGCAGATGGTCAGCTTGCCGGCATCTTTACCCACGGTGATTTTGCCCGCAGGTTCCCCACCGATCCGCATATCGGAACCAGGCCCGTCGGCGAGGTGATGACCCAGAGCCCGGTCACCATCCATGCCGACAAACTTGCCGCCGAGGTTCTGATGGTGCTAGAACAGCATCGGATAGACGATCTCGTGGTCACGGATACTAAGGGGAACCCCTTGGGCGTGGTCGACTCTCAGGATCTTGCCCGACTCAAACTCATTTAATCCCCACCCCTTCACTCCACGACATCATGGCACTCGCAAACGACCTCCGCAAAGGAATGGCAATCAAGTACAACAGCAACGCTGCCATCGTCCTTGAAGTCACCCACCGCACCCCCGGCAACCTCCGCGCTTTCGTTCAACTCATCATCCGCTACATCGGAACCGGCAAGTCGGCCGACGTGCGCTTCGCCTCAACGGAGAAGGTTGAACTCGTCGAAGTCCATCGCACCAAACTCGACTTCAGCTACGCCGACCAAGAGGGCTACAATTTTATGGATCCCGAGACCTTCGAGACCATCACCCTTCAGAGCGACCTCCTCGGCGATGCCAAGGACTTCCTTGTCGAGAACATGCAGGTGGAAATCCTCTATGTTGAGGGACGTGCGGTCTCTGTAGATCTTCCCGCCTCGGCCAATATCAAGGTGACCGAATCTCCCGAAGGAGTGAAGGGGGACTCTTCCAGCAATGTGATGAAGACCGCCACTCTCGAGACCGGCAAGGTCATCCAGGTTCCCCTCTTCATCAAGGAGGGTGAGATTGTCAAGGTCGACACCCGGACCGGCGCCTACATGGGCCGAGCTTAAATCGCCACCCACTTCCCGTGGCTCGCCGCAACTCCCCCCAGGGCGGCCGCACGGCGCGGAACAAGGGGGCGCGGACGGATTCTGCCAACCCACGGCGGCGCGTCCGCTCCGACGCGGCAACCCTCTCGGGAGAGCTTTTTCCCGATTTGGAGCCCTCGCCCTTCCGTAAGGAGCGGGAGGGGCACGATGACTCTTTCCGTGAGCACGGGGAGATCGAGGAGAACCCCTCCGTCGGCTCAAGGAATGGGAGTCCGGCAACAAAGCAGTTGCTCAAGTTCCTTGTCGGGATGCTCCTGCTTCCCGTCTGCCTGATTCTCACGGAGAGCTTCCTCCAGGCATTCGCCGCATCGGTGCACAGCGGATTGCTCGCGAACCGCTCCTTCGGATGCTTCGCCACGGGATTCCTGATCTTCGGCATCCTCTTTGCCGTCGTCCCCAGAAAGACGCTCATGCTTCCCTATGTCTTCGGCCATGAGGTGACGCATGCGCTCTGGGTGAGGCTCTTCGGCGGCACGGTGGCCAACCGCTTCCATGTCAGCCTGGAGGGGGGACATGTCCTGACCGACAGGGTGAATACCTGGATCATCCTCTCCCCCTATTTCTTCCCGATCTACAGCGTACTGGCCGCCACTCTCTACGGCGTGCTCGCGTTGTCGGCACGGCTGATCGACCGGATCCACGAAGGGAGCCATCTCACCACGGGAGTCGATTCCCTGCGCTGGGTCCTCTTCCTAGTACTGGGATTGACACTCGCCTTCCATCTTGTCTTCACGTTCCTGCTCATCACCAAGGGCCAACCCGACCTCCATTATGGAGGCACCTTCTTTTCGCTGACGGTGATCTATCTCATCAACCTCCTGATCATCACAGGGCTCCTGCTTGCAACCAGTCACTCACGGATCTGCGAGGCTTACTGGACAAGCCTTGTCACCAACTCAACGGAGTTCCTCGAACTCTGCGGCCGGGCCGCCGCTTGGCTGGTCGTCTGGATCCAGGACTTCCGGGCAGGATTGGGATATTGATCCCAAAAATTCATTGGAGGATGGACTGCTGCAACCAAAGAGGGGTTAACATCTTCATTGCATGAGATTCAGCCGCCTTGGAGCATGTCTTGCGAGCCTCTACTTGCTACCGTCCGCTATCTGCGTTGGGATTGCCCTTGGTGCCACGACGGACCAAAAAGGCAATTTTGTTTTCCTTCAGCTACCTATCGCACTTCAGATCGCTCTACTAGACGGCATGGGATTGGGGCCGTTGATGTCGGGTCTCGGTTGGGCCAGCGCCTACCTGCTCATTGCCGTCCCAACTGCAATGATGCTGTACATGCTTGGCTCCGTTGTCGGGAATCTGCTTGCAAGAGGACGGTCATGAAGAAGGAAGTAGTGTGGCCTAAACAGTCGCTCGAGCCGACTCAGCTTCAAAGTTGGGCTACTTCTTCCGTAAGGCTTGGAAGATCGGATGGAGAGCAAGGCGGCCAAGAACCAAGCCTCTGGGAAGAGGCGCGTAAGACTGCCACAAGGCAGCCCCGCGAGGGGCGGCACAGCTTGCCGGAAGGCAAGTGCCGTCAAAAGCCGTAGTAGTTCTACGGCGACCGCAGGCCAACACAGCTATCCGCCGATATCCCAAGCCTGCTATCTAAGCCCCAATAGCCGCGGTTAGCGCGGCGGCGATTTGATCGGCCCATTGATTGATCATCACCTCGTCAGCTCCCTCGATTAGGAGGCGCACTTTGGGTTCGGTTCCGGAATAACGCAGCAGGAGGCGTCCCTTTCCTGCCAATGCCGACTCAGTTTGGCTGACCAGGGAAGAAACCTCATTCAGGGAGTCGATCGGGAGCTTTTTCTTCACGTGGAGATTTCGCTGCGCCTGCGGGTATTTCTTCAGGACTCGACGGAGTTCGCTGAGGGGCTTGCCGCTCTCTGTCATGATGCGGATGATCTGAAGGGCGGCTATCAGGCCGTCACCCGTCGTCCCGTGATCGCGGAAGATTAAGTGGCCACTCTGTTCTCCACCGACTGAAAAGTTTCCGGCTCTCATCGCCTCGACCACGTAACGATCCCCCACGGCCGTGCGGATGACCTTCCCACCTGCGGCGGCGATAACCTCATCCAGGCCCAGATTACTCATCACCGTGGCCACGAGAGTATTGCCAGCCAGCGTTCCGCGACGGAGTGCATCGAGCCCCGTCATGGCAAGGAGTTCATCCCCGTCCAGAACTTCACCACGCTCATCACAAAGAAGAAGACGATCGGCATCTCCGTCATGGGAGATTCCGATATGAGCCCCGGTCTCCCGCACTAGGTGACTGATCTCCTCCGGATGGGTGCTCCCGCATTGGTCATTGATATTCATGCCGTCGGGCTTCGCGTGGAAAACAAAGAGGGTTGCCCCGAGATCCTTTAGAACCTGGGGGGTCGTCTGAAACGAGGCACCGTTGGCGCAATCAACAGCTATATTCAGGCCGTGCAGGGACATTCCGGGGACGCTCGCCTTGGCCATCGCCCCGTAACGCTCCGCGGCATCATAAATACTCGATGTGATCCCGAGCGCCAGGTCTAGCGAGCGCTCGTTATCAATCTCATCGGTCAGGATAAGAGCCTCCAAGCGTTCTTCCAAAGAGTCATCCAGCTTATAGCCGTCAGCTCCGAAAAGCTTGATCCCATTGTCCCCCGCAGGATTATGGGAGGCGGAGATGACGATCCCTCCGGCGGCAGAGAGCTCCGTGACCAAACAGGCGACGGCAGGAGTCGGGATCACTCCTGTAAGCAGAATATCGGCACCGACTGAGTTGAGACCTGCGATGAGAGCTGACTCGAGCATCCCGCCGGAGCGACGGGTATCGCGTCCGATCACGAAACGGCAACGCCCCTCACCTTTTCCCCTCATCAGGTAGCCGGCGGCTCGACCCAATTTCAGCGCGATCTCGGGGGTGATGGGATAGCAGTTTGCAGATCCTCGTATGCCATCCGTTCCAAAAAGCTTTCTGACTGCCATGCGAAGGGAGCGTTATTTTTTTGAGTTGTGGGCCTTATGCTCCGAGTGAGACATCGCGGTCTTCTCCTCAGAGCTCTGAGAGTTCTCCGCGTTGCGCGTCTTGTGTTGCGGGAGAGGGGCGAGGTTTTGATGAATGAGATACCAGAGCGCCCCCCCCAAGAGCAGGCAGACCAGTTTCTCCTTCCAGTTGTGTAGCAGGATCTTTCGCATGATTTTCCTCACGGAGCAGAAGCTGTGACAGGCGCTTTCTGAACCGCTCGACGTTGAGGTTGCGCTCGATGGCACCCGAGTGACAAATCGAAACTTGTCCGCTCTCTTCGGAAATCACCAGAACGATGGTGTCGCTCTCTTCGGAAAGCCCAAGTGCCGCACGATGCCGCAACCCGATCGTCCGGTCGAGATCATCACGCTGGGTCAGGGGAAAAATGCAACCCGCCGCCACGATCCGGTCACCGCTCAGGATCACCCCGCCGTCATGGAGGACCGTCTTGGGATGAAAAATCGTGAGCAGAAGCTCCTTCGAGAATTCGGCATCGATCTCAACACCGCTCTCGGCAACAGACTTTAGACTCAGGTCACGCTCGAGAGCAATCAGGGCGCCGAATCCTTTGCTTGAGAGATCGAAGACCGTATCCGTGATCTCCTCAATGGCCTCCCGCCGCTGAAGAGCCGTGGTAAAAAAGCGGTGACTGCCCAGTTCGTTCAGGGCACGGCGAAGTTCGGGCTGGAAGAGCACTACCAGGGCGATCGCCATGAAGACTGAGAAGCTTCGGAGCAGCCATCCGAGCACGGCCAGATCCAACACTTGGGAGATGAAGGTGAGCGTTAGGAAGACCAGCGCAAGGCCGATCAGGATTCGCGCCCCGTGTGTGCCGCGCAGATAGAGATAAATATAATAGAGGATCGTCGAGAGGATCAGGATCTCGAGTCCGGAGGTCCAATACGCCGCGATCAGCGAAAGAGTCTTGTGAAAGAAATCAGTCATGAGATCAGCGGTTCCCTATCAGAGCCTCTGCCATGCGGAGAGCCTCAAGGTGAGGTCCGACTTCATGCACTCGGAAGAGGCGCACACCAAGTGAACGCGCCAATGCCGTCAAAGCTAGACCCGCAGCAAGACGCGTCTCCTTCTTTGGGAAACTATCACCCTCGACTCCCAGCGCTTTTCCAAGAAACGACTTTCTGGAATGTCCGAGCAGAATCGGGGAGCCGCTTTCGATCAACCGGGGGATGCCACGGATTAACGCCAGGTTGTGCGCCACGGTTTTTCCGAAACCAAGGCCGGGATCGAGAATGATAGCGGCAGAATCCACGCCACAGCCTAGGGCCGCCTGACGGCGCCCTGAAAGATATTTTGCCACCTCGGTCACCACATCGTCCTGTGGATAGGAGGGATCGGCCTGCATGGTCTGGGGGCTTCCCTGCATGTGCATGAGGATCAGTCCGGCGCTGGCCTCAGCAACCATCTTTCCCATCCCGGGATCACCTGAGAGGGCTGTCACATCGTTGATGATGTCGACCCCTTCGCCCAGACAGGCCTCGGCGACAGCGGCCTTGGAAGTATCGATGGAGATGGGGGCATCGGTCCGCGCTCTCAGCGCCTTGATCACAGGCAAGACACGCCGCAGTTCCTCCTCCGCGGAGACAGGAAGTGCTCCCGGTCGGGTCGATTCGCCACCGACATCGAGTAGTAAGGCTCCTTCCTCAAGAAGCTTCAGCCCATGCTCACAAGCCGCCAATGGATCCAGAAACACCCCGCCATCCGAGAAGGAATCGGGCGTTACGTTGACGATCCCCATGACCGCGGCCCGCAAGGAGAGATCCATCTCACGCCCGCGGAATCTCCAGATCATAAGTAGGGATTTAGGCCGAAGGCTATTGGACTGTTAGATCTGAGCCCGGGAATTAAAGACTTAATCAGATGAGAAGCCTTAGATTCTTTAGTCTTCAGCCTTCATTCTATTTTCCTAGCCGAAGGCTGACCGAACGCCCATGGGCATCGAGCCCCTCGATTTCGCAGAAGGTCTGAATGATCGGAAGGGACTTTTTGAGCGACCCGGCATCGTATCGGACGATGCTGGTCCGGCGCTGGAACTGCTCCGCCGTAAGGCCGGCAAAGGCTTTCCCGGCACCCCCTGTGGGCAATTCGTGACTTGGTCCGGCAAGGAAGTCCCCCGCTGCTACTGGTGAGATGTCACCCAAGAAGATTGCGCCCGCTGAATTCAGTTTGGTTGCAAGCAACTCCGGATTGCGGACAGCCAGGGAGACATGCTCCGCGGAGAATCCGTTGGCTATCTCCACCGCCTGACTCATGTCACGGACGTGGACAAGCACCGCATTGGCCATAGCCTTCGCGAGATGTTCAGGACGACTGGAGAGCCGGGACTGGCTCGCGATTTCCTTTTGCACGGAGGAGATGAGCTTTGTGGAATCACTCAACAGCACGACGACACTTCCGGCGCCATGTTCGGACTGAGCCAGCAGATCGGCGGCCACCCAGACGGGGTTAGCTTTCGCGTCAGCAATCACTAGGACCTCGCTGGGTCCCGGGAGCAGGTCGATGCCTACACGCCCGAAAACCTGCCGCTTCGCCTCCACGACATACGCATTGCCCGGCCCGAAGATCTTGGTGACGGGGCGAATGCTCTTCGTGCCATAGGCCAGTGCAGCGATCGCCTGGGCCCCACCCACGCGGTAGATTTCCCTAGCACCGCAGAGATCAAGTGCGGCCAGCAGGGCGGGAGCGACTGTTCCATCGGCCGCAGCGGGGGTGACAGCCACGATTTCAGGAACACCGGCCGCTTTAGCGAAACCACAGGTCATGATCGCACTCGAGACAAGCGCGGCCGTACCCCCCGGAATGTAAAGTCCTACCCTGGGAAGCGGATCGAAGCGTTCCCCCACAAGCGCCCCCTGGGCGTTCTTCATCGACCAGTTTTTGCGGAGGCTTTTCTTGGCAAAGGTGGTGACATTCGTAACCGATGCGACCAACGCTTTTTTGACCCCGGGAGTCAAGGAAGCCCGCGCTTTTTTGATCTCCTCAGGCGTTACCGGAATCCTAGAGGCCGTGATCTTTGGCCCGCCGAATTTCAGCGAGTAGGCGAGAAGGGCCGCGTCACCTTTTTTTCGGATATCGGCAATAATTTCCGCGACTGTCTCACGAACCTCGGCACGCGGTTCGGCCTGGCGGTTCAATTCTGCCAGGGATCGGTCAAAGCCACGGTCTTTGTAGGAAATCAAGCGCATCCCTTGATACTAACGCGAGAATCCTCTGGGGTCAAAACCCGTGCGCGCGGTCACGCCTCACTTTTATTTCCAGACTGGCCGACCGATCCAGAAGGGATTGGCCACATTGTCGCGGTAAGCCTTCAGCGAGGCGCGGGAAGAATTCACCCGCAGATTGCTGTAAGAGCCGTCATTGTTCTGCCAGCGCTCATGCCAGAAGATCGCAGCTTTGAGCCTCGGATATTTGGCGGCGTTTCCCATCTCGCGGAAGGCTTCCGCTATCCAGGCGCCCTTCTCCTCATTGGGTAGATGGGATTCCGCGACACCCCACTCCGCCATCATGATCGGCTTGTCGGGATCGAGGGCGCACATCTCGGCATAGGGCCACTCGAGCAGGCTGGTAAAGCCGCTCCATTTGTCGTCCTCCTGACTGTTGGTCTGCTTGCCGTAGACGCTGAGTCCGAGCCAGTCGACATACTTCGACCCGGGATAGTAAGCCGCCGGTTGGTTCCATGACATGTAACTGGGAGGGTCGGAGTAGTTGTTGGGCTGAAAGACCCAGAGGATGTTGGTCGCACCACGGGCACGCACGCGATTGACGACATGCCTCCATGCTTTCTTGAAGGTCTCCGGGCCTTCCCAGGTGGCGGGGTTCTTGATGTCTCCCTTGCCGAACCAACTGTTCTCGGGCCCGTCACCTATTCCCGTGAGCTTGGCAATCGCTCCAGTGACAGTAGTGACAGTAGTGGCGCCAGGGGATGAAGATGAGCCCGGTTTTTTCAGGGGTGCCGGATCACGGGGGCCCTTGCCATAAAACCATCCCGACCAGGGAAACCAGGTGCCGTTCATTTCGCAGGCAAAGGAGACAAAGAACTGGCATGGTACTTTCGCCGCCTCGTCTGCCCATCGGTCGATGTAGGCATCCCATTTCCCGGCAATAATCTCGGTAAGGGCGAATTTATCGGGCCCTCGTTTCTCATCATAGGGAGCATCCCAAGGAGACCAGAATAGAAGCGGCACCGCCCCGTAGGAGCGGACACGCTCCACCTGCTCGGTTGGAAAAGCTCCCCTTCCCCAGAAGGAACCAAGGGCCACAAGTGCCATCGGTTTGCCTGTGAGTTGTTGGAAGTTTTCGAGGGCCTCGTAGGTGACTTGATCCTCCCCGTCGCTGAAATCGCAGTAGGCACCCGTGTAGGCACCCTTCTCGGGAATCTGAAGTTTCTGATACGGCGCGGCAGCCATCAGGACTGAAGTAGCCGAGCCTAGCAGTAACAATGAAAGAGGGATGTTGATGGAGTTACACTTCATGCGTCAGGTCAAACGTGTGGGTCGGTCTTGGCGGAGGCACCGGGGGATATTGGAGTTCGTTGTTCCTTCTGGAGGATTGCAGCGGCCGTGCGGTCGAGCTTCGACCAGCGCACCCAGCTTCCGCCGAGAGCCTTAAGAATGCATTTCCAGACGACATAGCCGAGGAGGGGTCTGTAAAGAAGCCTCATCGGGGCGCTCCGCCATGCTATCCGTAGTGGCCGTCCAGCCATCGAGAGCGCTATGACGGCAAGGAGGACATCCAGGAGCAGCGAGGCGATAAAATAGGGCCAGATCGCAACGCCCCGGCCAAGCCAGAGTGACCAGAGCACGATCAGATCGAGCACAGGAGTCAGCGCCACCACGCCCATCTGAAAGACCCAAACCGAGGGAAGGGCAAACCAACCCAGCCAGCCGGAGCTGGGATTGAAGGTCAAGTCGCCGTGCTTCCAGAGGCACTGAAGCGTTCCGAAGGCCCAGCGGAAGCGCTGTGAAACGAGGGCCTTGACGCTCTCGGGTGCCTCGGTATCAGCAAAAGCCTTCGAGGCAAAAACAACCTTCCATCCCAGACGATGGAGCTGAAGGGTAAGGTCTGTGTCCTCGGCCAGCGTGTCGTTGGTGATGGGTCCCGCTTCCAGAAGTGCCTTGCGGCGGAAGGCACTGAGTGCTCCCGGCGCCACCGTGATGCAGCCGAGGAAATCCTGCGCACGGCGGTCGATCTCGAAGGCGGCCGTATACTCCAGATCCTGAAAGCTACCCAGCCAGTGCTTGGTATTGCCGACACGGATGTAGCCGGAAACCGCGCCGACTTGCGGATCAGAGAGACAGGTCACCAGCTGGCGGATGCCATCGAGCGCGACCATGGTGTCCGCATCGATCATGACGATAGTCTCATGACTCGCGAGGCCCAGTGCATGATCAAGAGCCGAGGCTTTTCCGCCGTTCTGCTGGCTTATTAAGCGAACGTGCGGCTCAGTCGCCGCGATCGCTCTCACAACTTCTGCCGTGCGATCCTTCGACCCATCATCCACCACGATGATCTCGAGCGGCGCGGGGTAATCGGAATCCAGCAGATGCCGGATGGTAGAGGCGATCACCCGTTCCTCGTTGTAGGCGGCCAGGAGGACGCTAACCGGCGGATAGGAAGCCGACGGGGGCTGCGGATGCAGTCTCTCGCTCAATTGCTCCCGCTGGCGTTGACGTTGGGCACAGAGGCAGTAGAAGAAAACACGGAGAAGCGCGAGCAGAGTGACGATGACAAGGAGGGTCCAGGCGGCATTCTCGAGGAAACGCATGACCGAGAAGGCCCCATAGACATAACGGGCTGAGAGTGGTTGGTTCTCCTCGCGGAGCGGAGGCATGACAGTATCGCGCGGGAGGTTGATGATATCACCGAGCGGCACGATCACGTCGCCTCGACTTCGTAACCAGTCGATGATTTCCGGAAGGGCTTCCACGGTCTGGGAGCGATCCCCTCCGCCGTCATGCATCAGGATAACCGATCCCGTGGCACGCTGTTTCTTAACCCGATCGAAGATTGCCTGAGCACCAGGCCTCTCCCAGTCATCGGGATCGATCGATTCGGCGACGGTGAGATACCCAAGATCACGGACCACCCTGAGAGATCGGACCTCGCCGGGCTGGCTGGGTGTTCCGTCAATACCAAAGGGCGGGCGGAAGTACGCCGTGGACCGGCCGGTCACCGCCTCGATCAGACGGGTCGTGGCGTTGAGTTCTAGTTCGATCTGCTCATCGCTCTCCTCGGCGATATTCTGATGGGTATAGGTGTGGTTGCCGACCTCATGTCCGTCACGCACAATCTGCTCCAGCAGATCGGGATAATGCTGGGCCTGCGTTCCGAGGACAAAGAACGAGGCGGGGGCGTTCCTCTCCTTCAGAATCTCCAGGATCTTGGGAGTCCATTTCGGGTCAGGACCGTCGTCGAAAGTCAACGCCACTTTATGCAGTCCCGGATCACCCTGACGCGTGATACTCTCGGGCATCGGGAGCTTAGTATACTGCTCCACCAACTCGTTGTCAGAGCGGATCTCCAGATGCCGGTCTCCCGCATAAGGATCCACTCCAACGGAGATAAAGTCTCCGGTACCGCTGGAGGCGATAAACTCGTCGGGGTTCAGCTGAGAGAGCTTGACGATGGACGGGAGATCAGGCGACTTCTCAGGATTGATCCTCAGAACATCCCAGACGGCGGGATCTTCCTGTCCGAGCCGATAGAGGCCGATGCCGCCGGGGTGGAACGGAGCAATCAGGCGGCGCTGATTGAAGAGCGTGACCGCATCGAGGAACCAGAGCTCGTGCTCCTCATTCTGATCGGAACCCGAGAGATAGTTGAAATCAGGCGAGCCACCCTCGCAATCGATACCATTCACCGGATCGATTCCTGCAAGCGAGGCCCGGGCCATGGCATCGGTGAAGCCGACCTGCTCGACGGTGTGGTTGTCCTTCCTCCAGTCGTTGGCATAAGTGCCGAGACCGATCACCCATTGGGAGGGCTCCCCGTAGACCATCATCGTTTTCAGCCAGCCCTGGAACCATTCACTGCTGGCTAGAGGGCCCGGGTCGTCGGGTTCCGAGTTCTCGTCGTAGAGCGTAGCGACCAACCTGTCGACAGACTCGGCAATGGCATTCAGATCAAAGGCATCGAAATCAGCTCCCGTAGGAGCAGCAAACCAGAGCTCTTTCCCTGCGGTATGCAGATGATCGGCCATCTCCTTGATCAGCCGCGAATACTCATCCTTGTAGGTCGGATCGAGCTGGCTCAACTCCAGAATCAGTCCCGTCGAACCCGGCGGTAGACGGCTCACCAGCTTGTCCAAGAAAGCTCCTCTCTCGGCCTGCGATTCATGGGCCAGCTCCTCCACAGCCTCGGGCTGCCATGTATCCCCATCCAGATTGCGGAGAATCGGTAGGAATCCGAGGCCCTTCCGCACGCAGAGGAGCCGGTCCTTGTCGCTCACATCCTCCTTGAGCGTTCCCTCAACGCCGGTGAGAGTAAACCAATCGGCCGCAACATGGGTCAACTGGTCGGCATGACGCTCCAAGGAGAGGAGTGAGGCTGGATCCCAAGGTGAGACATAGCCGACCACGATGCCTGTATTCTTGGGAACGCCGGATAAGGCGGATTGACCGCGATCTTTCTGGCCTCGGTGAATGCGGCGCCAGTCATCCTTGGCATTCAGGGGAGGAATCTTGGACGGGGGAAGTGCTTTGAACCTGGAGTGGAACTCCCGCACAACGGAGGGAAGCAGTAGCTGAGGTCCGATCAGCAGGCTCCAGATGAAATAACCGGTGGCACCGATGAGGAGAAGCCCACCCACAACAGCCGTGAGCTGAAGCACCCGACGCCTTATCCCCTTAGGATCGGCAAAAACACTCTGTTTCTGATCAGGAGGCACGTTCAATCAATAGCTGGAGCTCGCCGTTCGCCGCTTCCGATCTGAACAAGAGCACATTTGTTAGTCCTATCATGGGGAGCCCCGTGAGTATAGGAGAAGCACCCGTACGTGTACCCCAGAGAATCACCTGCTATTGGAGTCCGCGGGAAGAAGCGGGCGTTAGCACTGGGGAATGGCAAAACCGGCTTTACCTGTAGCCCGTTAGTCGGAATGATGCGGGGCTGCTTTATGAAGACGATCGGCATCGGATTAGCGGGTTTTGGCACTGTAGGTGCCGGGGTCTATGAGAATCTGGAGCGCCACCGCGAATTGATCGCGGAGCGTTCCGGGTATGCCTTTGACGTGCGGCGGATCGTTGTTCGTGATCTGAATAAGCCGCGCGATGTCTTGGCCCCCGCCTCACTCTTCTCAAGCCACTGGCAGGATCTGCTGGAGGATCCTGAAATCAAGATCATCGTCGAACTGATCGGGGGGACGACGGAGGCCTTTGACCTGACGATGGCGGCGATCCGCTCGGGACGCATCGTCGTCACGGGCAACAAGGCCCTTCTGGCCGAGCGCGGAGCCGAGATTTTTGCCTTGGCTAGCGAGTGCAAGGTCCCCGTTTTCTTCGAGGCGGCGGTGGCCGGTGGCATACCGATTATCCAGTCGCTCCGCGATGCCTTCGTCGGCAACCGCATCGAATCAGTTCACGGCATCCTCAACGGCACGAGCAACTATATCCTGACCCGCATGCAGGAGGCTGGGCTCGACTACCCCGAGGCCCTTGCTGAGGCGGTAAAGCTAGGCTATGCTGAGGCTGACCCCACGCTCGATATCAATGGATGGGATGCCGGACACAAGGCCATCATCCTGGCCGCCCTCGCCTACGGATTCTGGGTCGATCCCACCACGATCCGCGTCGAGGGGATAGACCGCGTGAGCGCAGCGGACATTCATTTCGCCAAGAGCCTAGGATACTGCATCAAGCTGCTCGGATCGATCCGTGAGAATCAAGGCAAAGTCGAGGTCGGCGTGGCCCCGACGCTCATTCCTCTTGGGAATGTCCTTGCCTCGGTGAACGGGGTCTTCAATGCCGTTGCTGTCCGCGGCGATCTCGTCGGCGACAGTCTGTTCTACGGACGCGGTGCGGGACGCGGCCCCACCTCCACCTCGGTGATCGGCGATCTCGTGGAGGCGGCCCATGTGATCGATGCTCCCAGAGGCACTTTCGGATTCGCTCCCCATGCGCTCTATGGGAGCAGCCGTTCGTCACCCGAGATCGCCGGCTCCTACTACCTGCGCCTCTCGGTGGATGACAAACCGGGCGTCCTGGCTCTTATCGCCGGGGTCCTCGGTGAGGCAGGCATCGGCATCTCTTCGGTTGTCCAGCCTGAGTCGATTGCCGGGGTTGAGACTCCTCTCGTGCTGATGATCCACGAAGCCGCCTATGGAGCCATGTGCGCCGCCCTTGCGAAGATCACCACCCTCGGCTGCGTGAAGGGAGAGCCTGTACTCTTCAACGTGGAGACTTTTTCTTGATTTCCTGATGCCCGTCCCGATGAACAAGACCTTCAATGATTGCGGTGTGATCGAACGCTACCGCGAATTCCTGCCAGTCAGCGATGCCACGCCCGTCATCTCTCTGGGCGAGGGTTCCACGCCCCTGATTCATTCGCCCAAGCTGAGTGAGATCACCGGCGGTGAGGTCTACGTCAAGTACGAGGGGCTGAATCCGACCGGCTCCTTCAAGGACCGAGGCATGACCATGGCCATCTCCAAGGCCTCCGAGGAGGGAGCCCACACCGTCCTCTGCGCCTCCACCGGGAATACCTCCGCCGCCGCGGCCGCCTATGCGGCACGCGCCGGGATGAAGTGCGCCGTACTGCTTCCAGCCGGTCGCATCGCCGGAGGCAAGATGGTCCAGGCCTATATCTACGGAGCAACCGTGGTTGCTATCCGTGGCAACTTTGACGACGCCCTGCGTCTCGTGCGTGAACTGGGTGAGACGGGTGACTTCGCCATCGTCAATTCGATCAACCCTTATCGGATCGAGGGTCAGAAGACCGCCGCTTTCGAAATCATCGAGGAACTGGGCAACGCACCCGACATCCACATCCTGCCTGTCGGGAATGCCGGCAACATCACTGCCTACTGGAAGGGTTACAAGGAGTTCAAGGAACTGGGACGCAGTTTCAAGCTTCCAAAGATGCTCGGCGTTCAGGCAGCCGGAGCAGCACCTCTCTATTATGGTACCCCGATGGACAATCCCGAGACCGTGGCCACGGCAATCCGGATCGGACGTCCGGCCAGTTGGAATGGGGCGATCAATGCCGTCTCCGAATCTGGAGGTTGCTTTGAAATCGTCGAGGACTCGGAGATCCTGGCCGCCCAGAAGTGGTTGGCTTCCAACGAGGGAATCTTCGTGGAGCCTGCCAGCGCCGCCCCCGTAGCCGCGCTTTTCAAATGCTTCAACCGTAGCGGAAAGACCACACAGTGCGACTGCTGCTCATTCCGCCAGATCCAGCCCGGAGCCAAGGTGGTACTCACGGTCACCGGTCATGGGCTTAAGGATCCCGATACGGCGAAGCATGCTGTTACCGCGCCGATCGAGACCGAGGCCACAGCATCAGCCGTCCGCGAAGCCCTCGCTCAAATCGGCTGATCACCCTTTACTTTTCACTTTCTCACTTCTCTCAGATGGCTCTGATCGTCCAGAAATACGGCGGCACTTCGGTCGGTAATCCCGAGCGCATCATGAATGTCGCCCGTCGACTGCTGGAAACCCAGCGCGAGGGGAATTCCGTCGTCGCTGTTGTTTCCGCGATGTCGGGGGTCACCGATTCCCTGATCAAGCTGGCCCGCGAAGTCTCCTCCAATCCCTCCAAGCCAACTGAGCGCGAAATGGATGTTCTACTCTCCACGGGTGAGCAGACCACGATGGCTCTTACCGCCATGGCGATTCAGAGCTTAGGAGGTAAGGCTGTCTCTCTCACAGGCGCCCAGGCCGGTATCGTCACCAACGGCGTCCATACCAAGGCCAAGATCAGTAATGTCACCCCGGACCAGATCAAGAAGCACCTCGATGATGGGGCGATCGTGATCGTGGCCGGATTTCAGGGAGAGACCAGCGAAGGGGCCATCACCACGCTCGGCCGCGGCGGCTCCGACCTCACAGCCATCGCGCTTGCCTCCGCTGTGGAGGCCGATGCCTGCCAGATCTTCACCGATGTGGACGGCGTCTACACCTGTGATCCACGCATCGTCCCGACAGCCCAAAAGATCGAAGCCATCTCCTATGACGAGATGCTCGAAATGGCGAGCAGCGGCTCCAAGGTCATGCAGTCGCGCTCGGTGGAATTCGCTAAGAAATTCGGCGTGACCTTTGAGGTCCGCAGCAGCTTCAACAACAAACCAGGAACAACCGTGAAAGAAGAATCCGAAGGAATGGAACAGGTCGTCGTGCGCGGCGTCAGCGTAGAGCGCAATCAGGCCAAGGTTACCGTAACCCAAGTCCCCGATAAGCCGGGATGTGCGGCTAGGCTCTTCACCGCGCTAGCCGATGCGCATGTCATGATTGATGTCATCGTCCAAAATGTTTCGGCAGCGGGATCCACCGACATTTCCTTCACGATGAATCGTGATGAACTGGAGAAGATCGGCGATCTCGTCGACCGCGTCGCTGCAGAGATCGGAGCCGGCAAAGTCAGCAAGCGGGATGGCATCGCCAAGCTCAGCGTCGTGGGCATCGGAATGCGCACCCATTCGGGCGTGGCTGCCAAGCTCTTCGAAGCGCTTGCCAAGGGCGGCATCAACATTCAGATGATCTCCACCTCGGAGATCAAGATCGCTGTCATCCTCGACGAGGAGAAGATCGCCGATGCAGCCAAGCTGGCCCACACGGCGTTCGGATTGGACGCAGCTTAGATCCTTTCGATGATCACTACCCCCCGGCAAGGCGGCACCTTCTTTACCCGTCTTCTCTGGACGGGCATCTCACTTCTTCTTCTTGTTACGCTGGCGGTTATTTCTTTTAACCGGGGTGAGCCGGTCAATGCTCTCTGGATAGTTGTGGCCGGGGTCTGCACCTTTGCCATTGCCTACCGCTTTCATGCTGCTTGGTTGCTGGCCAATGTCTTGACCCTCGACGATACCCGCAAGACCGCCGCGACTCGACATGACGACGGGAAGGATTTCGTCCCCACAAACCGCTGGGTGGTCTTCGGCCATCACTTCGCCGCGATCGCTGGTCCCGGACCCTTGGTAGGCCCAGTGCTCGCAGCCCAGTTCGGCTACCTTCCTGGCACCCTCTGGATACTGATCGGAGCCACCCTCGGCGGGGCTGTCCATGACTGCATCATCCTCTTCTGTTCCTCGCGTCGCCGAGGGAAGAGTCTTGGGCAGATGATTTCCGAGGAGGTGGGACCTTTTGCAGGCGTAGTCACCCTGGTCGGGGTGGTCTCCATCATGGTGATCATCCTCGCCGTTCTCGGGTTGGTCGTGGTGAAAGCCCTTGCGGAAAGTCCCTGGGGCCTCTTCACGATCCTCGCCTCAATGCCGATCGCCCTCTGCATGGGCGTGGCGATGCGCTCGGGAAAGATCCATCTGGGTATCATCAGCACCCTCGGGGTTGCCGCGCTTCTCTTTTCCGTGGTGGCCGGTCAGTGGATCAAGGGATCACCCTTTGAGCCGTGGCTCACATTGGATGCACGCACACTGGCGATCGGGATCATGATCTACGGTTTTCTGGCCTCCGTACTTCCGGTCTGGCTCCTGCTTGCCCCGCGGGATTACCTGAGCACCTTTCTGAAGATCGGCGCTGTTGCCCTTCTCGGCATGGCAATCGTTGCTCTGGCGCCAAAGCTTCAGATGCCTGCCCTGACAAAGTTCATCGATGGAACGGGGCCTGTCTTCGCTGGCAAAGTCTTCCCCTTCGCCTTCATAACGATTGCCTGCGCGGCCATCTCGGGTTTTCACTCTCTGATCGCATCGGGAACCACACCTAAACTTCTGGCCCGCGAAAAAGACATCCGTATAATCGGTTACGGCGCCATGATCACCGAGATGCTCGTGGGCCTTCTTGCGCTGATCGCGGCCTGCTCCATGGCTCCGGGAGAATACTTCGCCATCAACATGAAGGGGGCTCCTGCACAGGTCGTTGCCTCCATCTCGGCCCAGGGATTCCCTGTCACGATGCAGCAGATGGAGGCCCTTGCTGCCAGAGTTGGGGAGACAACCATGTTTGGACGGGCAGGAGGAGCGCCGACCTTCGCCGTCGGGATGGCTCAGATGTTTGCGGGTGTCTTCCGCAGCCCCACAGCCACCGCCCTCTGGTACCACTTCGCCATCATGTTTGAAGCCCTCTTCATTCTCACGACAATCGATGCGGGAACGCGGGTCGGCCGCTTCCTCGTCCAGGATTTGGGAGGCCTTTTCTGGAAGCCTTTTGCCAGGACAGATTCTGTTGTTTCGGGATGGAGCGCTAGCATCCTCTTTGTCAGTGCCTGGGGATACTTCCTCTATCAGGGGGTAATAGATCCCCTCGGTGGCATCAACTCCCTCTGGCCGATCTTCGGCGTGGCGAACCAACTCCTCGCTGTGATCGCCCTCAGTCTTGGCACAACCGTCCTGATCAAGATGAGGAAAGAACGCTATCTCTGGGTGACACTTCTCCCGCTTGTCTGGCTACTCGCCGTCACCCTTACAGCCGGTTGGCAGAAGATTTTTGCCGACGATATCCGCCTCGGCTTCCTTAGTGCGGCAGCACACTTTGAACAGCTTGCCCAGGCAGGAGGAACAGCCAAGGAAATCGCCACCCTCCGCCATCAGGTCTTTAACAACTACCTTAACGCAGGAGTCACCGCTCTCTTCGAGGGGCTCGTGATCCTCATCGTTGCCTGCTGCACCCGTGTCTGGATGCGATTGTACTCCGGCCATCACGCTCATTATCCGCTCAGGGAAGAGCCACACACGGCTTAACCAAACAACAAAAAAGCCCCAGATTTCTCCGGGGCTTTTCGTTGATTGATAGAAGCGGATTTTTATTCCTCGCTCTTCTTATCTTTCTTGGGAGCTGCCTTCTTTTTAGGAGCTTCGCCTTCGGCTTTTTCTGCTTTAGGGGCTTTCTCTGCCTTGGCCTTCTTAGCGGGCTTTTCAGCTGCTTCTGCAACGACCTCGTCTTTCTTAATCTCGATTGCGTAATCAACCCACTCAAGGTAGGCCATCGGCGCGCTGTCACTCTGACGCGCTCCGAGCTTCACAATGCGGGTGTAGCCTCCCTTACGGTCGGCGGCTGCCGGAGCGATCTCGGTGAAGAGCTTCTTCACGATGTCCTTGTGCTTGAGGTAGGAGATCGCGACGCGGCGGGCATGGAGATCCCCTTTCTTACCCAAGGTGAGCATGCGCTCGGCCAGAGGTTTGGTGGCCTTGGCTTTGGCCAGGGTAGTTTTGATGCGGCGGTGCTCAATCAGGCTGCAAACCTGGTTCGCGAGAAGCGAATCACGGTGTGCCTGGCTACGGCCGAGTTTGACGGTTTTTTTCCGGTGACGCATGGCGTTGGAGTCCTTCTAAGGTTCTTTATTCGGCAACGGGTGCCAGATTGTCGACAAGGCCGGGCTCAAACTTCATGCCAAGGCCCAGACCGAGCTGGACAAGCTTGTCCTTGATCTCGTTCAGCGACTTCTTGCCGAAGTTGCGGTACTTGAGCATCTCAGCCTCGCTCTTGAGAGCGAGCTGTCCGACAGAAGTGATGTTCGCGTTGTTGAGGCAGTTCGCGGCGCGGACTGAGAGTTCGATCTCGTTTACGCTCATGGCGAGCAGCTTTTTGAGGCGGTTGTTCTCCTGGCTGACTTCGACCGGGGTCTCGTCGAACTCGACCTGCGCGTCGTCGAAGTTGACGAAAACATCAAGGTGATGACGGAGGATCGCCGCAGACTGAAGCAGGGCCTCGTCCGGAGTGAGTCGTCCATCAGTCCAGATGTCGAGGATCAGCTTGTCGTAATCGGTGCGCTGGCCGACACGGGTCTGCTCGACGGCGTACTTGACCTTGGTGACGGGCGAGAAGATGGAGTCGATGGCGATGACGCCGATCGGCTTGTCCGGGGACTTGTTCTCGTCACCTGTAGCAAATCCACGACCGACCTTGACCTCAAACTCTGCCTCGAACTTCATTTTCTTGTCGAGGGTGCAGATGTGCTGGTCAGGATTGAGAACCTCGCACTGGGCGGTCGACTGGATGTCGCCGGCTGTGATCGCGCCAGCCTTGTTGACCGAGAGGATCAGGTTGCGGACCTCATGGTCGTGGGCCTTGAACTTGACCTTCTTGAGGTTGAGGATGATTTCGACAACATCCTCGACGACTCCGGGGATGGCGGTGAACTCATGGGGAGCCCCCTCGATCTTGACCGAGGTGATGGCTGCTCCCTCAAGGGATGAGAGAAGTGTGCGGCGAAGTGAATTGCCGACAGTGTGGCCGTAGCCAGCCTCAAAGGGCTCGGCAACGAATTGCGCATAGGTTTCTGTAGCGGTTTTCTCGTTCTTGACGAGGGTCTTCGGCATTTCGAAGCGACCGAGGCGGATAGGCATAATGTCTTGTTGTTCTCGTTGCCGGGTTTCCCTTGTCGCGTGTTGATGCCCAGCAAGTGCTGATCACCCAAGGACCGACGGCAAATTTTTGATGCGCGGTCGATCACTTTAACCGGCCTTGCCCGAGAGGCAAGGGATAAAGTGGGGAATCGGGGCTCGGGAAGAGAGATGCAGATTTTTGCAATCGCAAATCCCATCACCGATTACCGATCCCCCATCGCGACGACAAAGAAAAACCGCCACCCCTTTCGGAATGGCGGTTTTCTGAATGATGCTGATCGGCGCGATTACTTGGTCGGAATGGTCTTGATCGTCTGAAGAACGCGGCTGGAGATCTTGTACGGGTCGCCCTGAGAGTTCGGACGGCGATCCTCAAGATATCCCTTGTAATCGTTGTTCACGAAACTGTGAGGAACACGGATCGAGGCTCCACGATCAGCAATACCGTGGCTGAACTTGTCGATCGACTGGGTCTCATGGAGGCCGGTCAGGCGGAAGTGGTTATCGGGTCCGTAGACGGCGATGTGCTCGTCCTTGTACTTGTCGAAGGCCGCCATGAGCTTCTCGAAGTACTTCTTGCCCCCCTTCTCACGCATGAACTTGGTGGAGAAGTTGCAGTGCATGCCGGAGCCGTTCCAGTCGACATCCTTTCCGAGCGGCTTGCAGTGGTATTCGACATCGACGCCGTACTTCTCGCACACGCGCTGGAGGACATAGCGGGCCAGCCAGATTTCGTCGGCGGCCTTCTTGGAGCCCTTGCCGAAGATCTGGAA
>Ga0304729_1000275_pt1 | contig 37822 bp, 43 predicted proteins | sample C_131016_MF_Meta_FD_190475 | JGI IMG/M metagenome (GOLD analysis project Ga0304729, IMG submission 190475) | Freshwater microbial communities from Lake Croche, Canada to study carbon cycling - C_131016_MF_MetaG (v2) (version 2) | ecosystem: Environmental > Aquatic > Freshwater > Lake | place... | reverse complement strand
CACCGATCAAAGTTCCAACTGCCATCGCACCTAAGATCCAACCTAAGTTTGAAATATGGCCATAGCCAAATACAACAACAGTTGCAATCGTGGCACCAAGTGCGCCAATTAAATTTCCGCGTCGAGCGCTCTTAGGTGAAGATAAACCTTTAAGTGCCAAGATAAAACAAATACCGGCGCTAAGTCCGATTAAGTCATATACGAAGGTGCTCATTATTTTGACTCCTTCTTTTTGCCCTTAAACATTTCGAGCATACGGTCGGTTACGACGAAACCACCGATCATGTTGATTGTTGCCAAGATAATCGCAGCAACGGAAAGTCCAAGTTCGAGATTGGTATGACTGTGTGATGCCACAATAATTGCGCCAACCAGAATCACTCCGTGAATCGCGTTAGCACCAGACATAAGTGGCGTGTGAAGCGTTGATGAAACTTTTGAAACGACTTCAAAACCAACGAATACCGCTAGTACGAAGATCGAGATAATTGCAATCGGTTCCATTTACTTAGCCCCTCCACCACGACGTGATCCAGCATGAGTGACGGCTGAGCCATCGATGATTTCATCTTCAAAGTTAAGGTTTAACGCCACTTGCGAGCCTTCGGCGGCTGGCACAGTTAGCAGTGTTAAGAGGTTAACTACGTTGCGCGAATAAAGGCTAGACGCGTGGAATGGCAATTGGCTTGGTACATCTTTTCCGCCCCAAATATGAACACCATTGGCTGTAACCACGATTTCGCCAGGCTTTGAGCCTTCGACGTTGCCGCCAGTTTCTGCAGCTAAGTCAACAATTACGGTACCTGGTGCCATTGAGTTCACCATTTCAGAAGTTACTAATCTCGGCGCAGTACGACCTGGCACTGCAGCGGTAGTAATTAGTACATGTGATTTTGCAATGTATGGCGTTAATAATTCGCGTTGCTTGGCTGCGCGATCTTCAGTCATCTCGCGGGCATATCCGCCAGTACCTTCGAGTGATTCAAGTTCAAGTTCAATAAATGTTGCACCCATTGATTTAACTTCATCAGCTGAAGAAGGTCGCACGTCATATGCAGAAACGACTGCGCCAAGTCGACGAGTTGTTGCAATAGCTTGTAAACCGGCAACACCAGCTCCGAGAACTAGTACTTGTGCCGGTGTAACGGTTCCGGCTGCAGTCATAAGTAATGGGAAGAATCTTGGTGAAAGTTCGGCTCCGACGATTGCTGCGCGATATCCGGCACAAAGTGCTTGGGAAGTTAACGCATCCATTGATTGTGCACGCGAAATGCGCGGAACTAATTCGAGTGAGAACGAGGTAACGCCTGCGCTGGCAGCTGCATCAATTGAATCTGCCGCAGTTACAACTGACAAGAAGGAAATCGTGACCGCGCCTTTTTTCAAGGTTTCCATCTGCGCTGGAGTAAGTGGTTGAACTGAGAGAACCACATCAGCGCCTTTTAAAACATCACCGCTTTCAACCTTGGCACCAGCTGCTACATATTCCGCATCACTTGCTTGCGAATGAAGGCCGGCACCAGACTCGATTACTACATCGAGGCCGAGGCGCGTTAACTTATTAATGACATCGGGCACTAGCGCTACGCGCTTTTCGCCCTCTCGAATTTCCTTAGGAACGGCGATTAACATAGGTGAAAACTACCCGTTACCTCGGAGTATGTCGCGAGAAACCTGAGAACTAATGCTCAGAATGTCATGAATTAAGCCCAAGTTAGTCCTGAGTTAAGCCTTGGTTCGAAAGATCTAACGACCTTGAAGTTCGCCACGAGTTAAGTGATAAAGCAGAGCCTGAATTGTGGTGCGGCGATGATAGGCCTCGCGCCAAATTACTGACTTTAGGCCATCAATAACTGCAGCGGCAACTTCTTCATCGCGGTGCGCAGGTAAGCAATGCATAAAGATCGAATCTTTAGCAGTTAAATCCATCAGGTTTTGGGAAACCGCAAATGGTGAGAGCGCTTTAGTTTTTTCAATTCGCTCTGCTTCTGGGTCGCCCATAGACATCCAAACGTCGGTGTATAAAACACTGGCATCTTTTGCAGCAGCTTCAGGATCATTAGTGACTTCAATAGTTGCACCAGTTGTGGCGGCGATTGCTTTTGCTTCGGCAACGACTGCAGCATCGGGTGCCCAAGCACCTGATGGTGTTGCTGCTACAACATGTGCTCCCATAATCGCACCCATAATTAACCATGCATGCGCCATATTGTTTCCATCGCCCAAGTAAACAAATTTGCGTCCCGCAATATCGCTACCAAAGTTTTCGCGAATCGTTACCCAATCGGCTAACAATTGAGTTGGATGATCATCATCGGTTAAGCCATTAATTACTGGAATTGAGGCATTCGCACCAAGTTCATTTACATCAGATTGGGCAAAAGTACGGATAATTAATGCATCGCAATAACCACTAATAATTCGAGCTGTATCAGCAATAGTTTCGCCGCGGCCGAGTTGCAATTCATCGCCTCGAATAAAGATTGGCGTACCACCCAAATGCGCGACCGCAGTTTCTGAAGCCAAACGAGTTCTAGTTGATGGCTTGGTCATGTAGATCGCAACACTTTTATTCGCAAGTGCCGTGTTAGAGCGAAGCGGATTGGCAGCAAATTCCGCTGATGTATTAAGCAGCAACTCAACATCAGTTCGGCTTAGATCAGCAGTGCGCAACAGGTCTTTCATTAGGGAATTCTACCCCGCAGATTTGTATCCACGAATTGCCATTAAATGCTTAGTTTCAAGCGAATACGCCAGCAAGAGACGGCAAATTGCTTGCGTTGTAGGATTTGGTCATGAATTCGAGTTACGTCAGATTTCTAGAACAGCGAATGGGTTTTCTATCACGACCTGACAAGGGTGCGCAAACAGATGGCGACTTACTTACTCGACCAGAGTTACAAGAAGACGATGGCGGCCATGATCGCTTTTCGCACTATGTGAAAAAAGAAAAGATTGTTGAATCAGCAGTCACCGGAAAAGCGGTAAAAGCGCTTTGCGGCAAAAAGTGGATTCCATCGCGAGATCCTGAAAAATATCCAATTTGCCCAACTTGTAAAGAAATTCACGCGGGCTTAAGGCCTGCACCAGAAGATAAATAAATCTTACTTATGCACGGCAAGTGCGCGATATGCGTATGCGCCGAGTGCGCCTCCGAGCATTGGCGCGATCGTATAAATAGTCCAGTTACTCCAGTAACCACCAGCTAGAGCAGGACCAAACCAGCGAGCTGGATTAATGCCAGTTCCTTCAATCGGGCCAGTAATTAAAATTAATACAAAGATAGTAAGTGCAATTGCTAGTGGGGCCGATGTGGCATTTTTATTAGCTCTATCTTGAGTCATCAAAAGGATAACTAAAACTAAAATTGCAGTCATGAATAATTCCAAAGCAAAGCCAGTCAGATAAGTTGTTTTTTGGGCCATCGCTGGAATTCCGTTTTGCACCTGCGCTGCAATTTTCTCAGTGAATATTGCCTTCAAAGTCAATGCTCCGAAAGCAGCACCTACTAATTGCCAACCAACGTATGCAATAAAGGTATTCCAGGAAATCTTTTTAAGCAGCAAGAAAGCTAACGAAACAGCCGGATTTAAATGGACATCCGCAAAATGTCCGAGTACCAAGATCATGATCATTACGGCAATTGCTGGCGAAGCTGCGATACCTATAAAAGGAACACTCTGCGTAATGATGACACCAGTGGCGGCGATTACCAAAAGATAAGTCCCGAAGAATTCGACAGCTAACCGCTTTAACATCAGGGTTTCTCGCTCTCATTACAAGGGTATTAGCGATATTTCGTTAAGATCTGAACTCTATCCGAAACCTGAAGACATATGAAGATTTACGCGCTTAATCGAACCAGATTCGCTCGAAGTTCATTTCGCGCTGCCACAATAATTTTGCTATTTTCACTTATTTTCTCAACTATATTTTTGGCAACCTCCAACGCAGATCCAGCGCCTCGCAAAATTTTAAGCGGTTGGATTCCTTACTACGGAATGAGCACCTCGCTGCCGACAGCTGTTGCAAATGCTGACTTGATCCGTGAAGTAATGCCATTTTGGTACACCTTAAAGTTGGATGCTAAAACAAAAGCGCCATATATTCTCGATCTTTATACGCCGGGCAACCCAAGTGTGGCAATTGATGTCCCGCTTGCAACTTTACGCAACTCTGGCTTCCAAATAATTCCTACTATTACTGACGGAACTGAGAAACTGGTACTTTCAAAGTTACTTTCGAAGAGTAGCGACCGAGCTAACATTATAAAACCGATAGTTGATTTAGTTCTCAAAAATAACTTTGACGGCATCGATCTAGATTTTGAAGGATTTGCTTTTGTAGATGGCAATACAACTTGGGCAGCAACAAAACCTAACTGGGTGCTCTTTGTTAAAGAATTAAGTGCAGCGCTTCATGAACAAGGAAAAATTCTTTCAATAACTTCGCCAGTTCATTTTGCCTTAACCGAAAAGCAAAAGGGCTATACCGTTTATGCGTGGGCTGAGATTGCACAATATATTGATCGCTTGCGCATCATGACTTATGACTACTCAACAACTAAGCCAGGCCCGATTGGGCCTATTTCTTGGGTTGAGAAGACCGTTAACTATGCAATTTCAGTTATGCCAGCAAGCAAGGTATATATCGGGCTAGCAGGCTATGGGCGCGATTGGGTTACTAAAGTTGATGGTATCTGCCCAGATAACGTGGCAAAAGTTGTATCAACTACAGCCAAAGCCGCTACCTTCGTTATGCGCAACGCAACTGCTTTGGCAACCACTTATGGAGTTGTCCCAACTTATAACGACCAATTTCAAGAGGCTACATTCACCTATTTGAAAACTTACAATGGAAATAACGCGAGCGGGCAAGCAACTTCGTGTACTGCCACGCGAGTTGCCTGGTATCAGAATTCCATAAGTTATTTAGTCCGCACACAGTTAGTTGCTAAATACCGATTAGGTGGAGTTGCCGAATGGACGATTGGCATGGAAGAACAAACCGCTACTGACGCTATTCGAAGCACTGCACTTTCTATTGCACCAGATGAAGTTTTACTTTCGCTAGTGAGTGAAAATATTTCGACCAAGTATGGATCTGCGATTAATTTAAGTGCGCAAGCGGCCCTAAAAGATAAAACCGTCCTTCCGAATCTGCCGTTCCATTTAGAGTTTAAAGGTTTTGATGAGACAAGCTGGCGAGAAATAGCAAAACCGATGACTTCAGATTCTGGTTTGTATACAACAGGTCTTTATCTTGCTAAGTCTGGAAAATTGCGAATCACCAGTGATGGTAGTTGGGAGCGTGCAGCAGGTATTAGTTCAGAACTTTCGATAACGGTTAATCCGCGGCTAAATATCTCGGCACCAACAACAGCTAAAACTGGAACGCTATTTAAGGTTTTAATGACTGCCGAGCCAGTTACACCGGGAGCGCAAGTCACGTTACAAAAATTCGATGGCAAAGTTTGGCTTAATCAAATTACCGTTCCGCTCTTGAAAGCCGGCTCCGAACTAAGTGCAACCGAACCTAATCGTGGCATTTTCACCTATCGGGTTTTCGTAATTAGCAGTGCCGATGGTGCGCAATCGATAAGTCCCCCATTTACCCTACTAATTCACTAGCCATAGCCTTTTTAAGGCTTCAAAGCCCACTCGGACAGTTAAGGTGAAATAATTTAGCTATGGGAAAACTAAAGCCGCAGCCAACAGTTTCTGAGGAAACCGCAGCTGAAATAAGTGCCATCTTTAGTTCTGATCGTCCTTGGGTAGTTGTCGTTTGGGATGACCCAATTAATTTGATGTCTTATGTGACCTACGTATTCATAACTATTTTTGGTTTTACTAAAGAAAAAGCAAATGAGTTGATGCTGCAAGTTCACAATGAAGGCAAGGCAGTTGTTACTAAAGGGGCTCGTGAAGAGATGGAGCGTTACGTGCAACGACTCCATGAATATGGATTATGGGCAACGCTTGCACGTGAGGATCAAATTTAATGTCGCCTACTACGGGTTTTCATCGCCATGGCGCAGATTCGTACATCGCTAATTTTGCCGAAACCGAACGCGAAGTTTTAGTAAATCTAGTTCAACAGATAGTTGAGATTTTGGCTGAAAGACATGACCATGCCCACGATGATCCATTGGCAGCGATGGTCGGAATAACTACACATGATTCACCGCCAGATGATGAAGTCTTATTGCGGCTTTTACCGAACGCTTATCAAGATGGGGTAGATGCGGCAGAGTTTCGCCGCTATACCGAAAGTACGTTGCGAGATAAGAAACGTGCCCATGCGATGTCTATTCGGATGTTGTTATTGAGTGCGAGTGATGGCGATGTGGAACTCGATTTTGAGAATGCTCAAGCTTGGCTTGGTGGCTTAAATGACGTACGGCTGGCACTTGGGGTGCGGTTAAAAGTCGAGCAAAATTCGCATGAAGATTTAGAACTATTGGCTCCGGATGATCCGATGCGAGCTGTTTATGCGGTCTATACGTGGCTTGGTTGGCTTCAAGAGACCTTGGTCACGGCACTTATGGACGAGGCGAGCTCTTAAAAGCCGCCAAATCGAATCTAGAAGTCGTTGCCATGTGGGGAACGGTTAACGCCCAGATTATTACCAAAATGCTCCAGAGGAACTCACTTGTTAAATCGCCAGTTCCCTTGAAGATAATTGCTAACCCCAGCAAAAAGATTCCGACGATCGCGTAAAGCCCAGGTTTAACCGCGGCCACGATTGCGCTCGTGACTTCACCTAAGGAAACTTTTTCCATGGCTCGCGGAAGTTTCGGAACCAACCGTGCGGTATGCCTAATTGCATGCCAGCAGCCAAAGTAAACTGAAAATGCGATTAGCGGTGGAGCTAAAGTTGATAAAGCTGCCAAAAGCGATAAATCAATCGCCAAAGCTAAGTTCTTAGTAATTAATAAAATCAGAATTGAAAACAATGCAGCTACAAAAGTTAGATTTCTAATTTCCTGAGTTAGCGATCCCGACCAATTTAAGATTGCCGGATTTAATTTAGTCAAAACTCTGCTCGTGCGCTGATCGGTTAATGGCAGTACTACTGGCAAGAACCCGGCGGGAAGTGCATAAGCCGCCAAGGTCGGAAATGAAATTTTTTGAGTTCCAGCGGCACCTTTACTTTCATTAAAGAAAGCCGAATCACCAAATCCGAAGTGCAATGCACTCATTAGAACAACAAGCTGAAATCCGACCAAGTTCCATCGAGCAATTGCTAAACCCGCGATGATTGCAATCAAGGTATAAACCAAAATAAATAATATGAAACGGCGGTTAGAGTCACGGGGGATGGTTATTAAATGATCAATCGCCCCATGCGGAATCCCTATCGCCAAAGCGATAATGGCGATAACTACCTGCAAAGTTAGTGGTATTTCAAAATCAAAGAAAGCAGTTATTACGGCCAGCAATACAGCGAGCGCCGCGGCTATTCTCGAGAAAGTTGCAGTTCTTTGGAAAACTTTAGAAAGAGCCGAATTCATGACCCAAGATTAGGCGCAAATTCTGGTAAATGCGAGAAGATTAGACGTGGAAAACCTGCATTACTTACTCGTCTTAGTTTTTATTTCGATCTGCGCCATCGGGGTTAATTTTGGCTTTAAGTTGCACTTCTATAAGCAAATTAAAACTTTTATCAAAATGGATCTCTTTATCCTAGGAGTCTATTTAGTCTGGGATTTTTGGGCAGTAAATAAAGGCAGTTGGTTTTTCGATGCCAAGCAGATAATTGGGTTGAAACTACTTAACCGATTACCGGTCGAAGAAGTTTTGTTCTTTGTGATCGTCCCGCTTATGACTGTTCTTACGTATTTGGCTCTCTCAAAGCTGACTGGTTGGGGACAAGTAAAGGAGGGCGAACGTGATCTACTCTGACATTGCTCTCAATGCGGTCTTGTTGGCCGTAGTTCTAGATCTGTTCTTCTTGAAATCACAGATGATGACTCGTGGAATATTCTGGATCACTTATTTATTAATTTTGCCGTTTCAGCTACTTACAAATTGGTGGCTTACTTCAAACGAAATAGTGATGTATGCCGATTCCGAGATTATCGGGCGCCGTTTGGCCGGAGCACCAATAGAAGATCTCCTATTTGGATTCTCGATGATTCTATTAACGCTATCGGCCTGGGATTATTTAGTTAGGCGCAGCAAATCTGAAAGTAAGTAAATAAGTTTTGTTCTTGGTTTTTAATTTATAAATGCGTATGCAAGAGCCGCAATTCCGATCGCACCCCAAAAATATTTAGAAAGCGGTGAATTTAAGGATTTAGCGGCTCGCGGATTTAAGGTTATTAGAAGTAAAACTAAGCCAGGAACCACAATAAATAGACTCTTCACGGCGATATTGTCTTGGGCTCTTTGATAGTCCCAATTAATCAAACCGGTAGCAATAAGAGCGTAAGCCCACATCCGAAAATTGTTCATACTTTAACCTTCCATAGTTTTGTAAAAAAAGAAAGGGGAAAGGCTAGTTAGCCTTTCCCCTTTCTTTCTACTTACTTAGTGTGAGTCTGCCATTCCTTCAGCAGCTGACTTCATACGTGCGATCTTGAAGATTGTTAGACCGAATACGCACTTTGCAAGAACGTCTGCGATTGTGTAACCAATCTGACGATCAACAAACAGCGAAGCCATTTGTGAAGTGGTTGGGTTCTTAACAAGAATTGGGATCAAGTATGAAATTGGGTATACGCCCCATGTTGCGATTAGTAGAAGACGTAGACGTCCAACTGTCGCAGCAACGCCTTCTGGTTGGCGATCTAGTGACTTACCTAGTTCAACGAAAAGAACGTAAAGGATGTATAGGAATGGAATTGTTGAAAGTACGCCCCAAAGAATTTTCGTTGAGTTAACGTTTGAAATTTCTCCTGGGTAACCAAGAATGATCATTGCAGCTGATGCAGGTACTAAACGACCGATCAGTGACTTTGATGCTTCTTTCGCAATCGCAAGAACTGCAATAACTTCTACTAGTAGTAGTGGAACAGTAAGAATCCAGTCAACGTAGCGGTATGCCTCGTTGAATGCACCTTGCTGTGTTCCGATAGTTACTGCACCGTTGTGTGATGCTTCTGAGAATGAGTTGAAAATACGGAAATAGTGATATCCAGCAATGAATGTAACCATTGATGACATAACTAGAGCCGTGCGGTACTTAGCTAGTACACGACCTTGACCGACCAATGTGTAAACGGTGCAGGCAAGCATCGAAATTAGACCAAAGGAGAAAATGTTATAAAGCGAACTCCATTGACCACTTGAGAGTTGAAGCATGTAGATGGCCTCCGTGGGGCTTCTATAAAACTGATCTCGGGCGAGACCAGCGTTCAGATAGACGCTTTGGAACGATAAGGCCTCATATGAAAGCCTCATTGCACGAGCGGTTTCTCCGAACCAAGCAATAGGGTGCGCTCATTTCCGCTAATTTGCAATGCGAAATGCGAATTATTTGCAACTTTTCTTAATATTTCTTGCGAAGTAGGCTTTTCTTAGTAAAAAAAGTTGGGATACCGCCACGTATCAGAAGATATGTGTTACAACCATAATTCAGGCGAAAAGGAAAAAATCGGACATGTCGATCGGGTTAGGACTCCAAGTTCCACAGTCGATGGTCAATGAAATTTTGGCGCAAGCCCGGGCTGAATATCCCAACGAAGCATGTGGCGTAATTATCGGCCGAGATGGAATTGCTGAAAGATTAAAGCCAATGTTCAATGCGGCGGCTTCGCCAACTTTTTATGAGTTTGATCCAAAAGATTTACTTGCGCTTTATCGCGAAGTTGATGACAACGATGAAGAGATCATTGTTATTTATCATTCACATACCGAAACTGAAGCTTATCCATCTCGCACCGACATCTCGTATGCCGGTGAGCCAGGTGCGCATTATGTACTCGTATCTACTCGCGAAGAGATTGCACCTGCAACTGAATTCCGTTCTTATCGAATAATAGATGGCGCAGTAACCGAAGAACCAGTGGAAATCATTGCGGATTAAGTTTTGAATATTTTTCTAAGTAATTAATTTATTTCAATTTGTATCGCAAGCAATTAACAGGGAGAATTACCGACATGAGCGCAACAGTTGAAGTACGTATTCCAACCATTCTTCGCCCCTATACAAAAGATGCAAAGTTGGTTTCTGCAACTGGAGTCGATCTTGGCGCGGTAATTTCTGATCTCGATGCGCAGTACCCAGGTTTAGCTGAACGACTGCTTGAAAATGGTGCTCTTCGCCGCTTCATAAATATTTACGTTAATGATGAAGATGTTCGTTTCATCGGTTCATTAACTGCACAATTAAAGAGTGGTGATTCGATCACCATCTTGCCTGCCGTTGCTGGTGGCTAAAAATGGCACGTTTTGAATCACTTGAGGCTTCAGTCGGTCACACACCGCTAATCGGTCTGCCGCGCTTATCGCCTGCGCCAAACGTTCGCCTTTGGGCAAAGATGGAAGATCGCAATCCAACTGGTTCTATTAAAGATCGCACTGCGATTTCAATGATCGATGCTGCTGAACGCGATGGTTTATTAAAACCTGGTGCCACAATTCTTGAACCAACAAGTGGCAATACTGGAATCTCGCTTGCAATGGCAGCAAAAGTGCGCGGTTACAAATTAATTTGTGTAATGCCAGAAAACACCAGCCCAGAGCGACGACAATTGCTTGAAATGTGGGGCGCGAAAATAATTTCTTCCCCTGCAGCTGGCGGATCGAATGAAGCTGTCCGAGTTGCCAAAGAACTTTCTGCTAAAAATCCAGATTGGGTTTTTCTATATCAATATGGAAACCCCGCAAATACTGAAGCGCACTATCGTGGTACTGGTCCAGAAATTTGGGCGGATCTGCCAACTATCACACACTTTGTTGCCGGTTTAGGAACTACCGGAACTTTAATGGGAGCTGGAAAATATTTACGCGAGCAGAACTCAGAAATTGCAATTATCGCGGCTGAACCACGTTACGGCGAAGTTGTTTATGGTTTGCGAAACATTGATGAAGGTTTTGTACCCGAACTTTATGATGCATCAGTTTTGACTCGGCGCTTCTCAGTTGGTGCCGAAGATTCCGTTCGCCGCGTTCGTGATTTACTTGAGATCGAAGGAATTTTTGCTGGTATTTCTACTGGCGCAATTTTGCATGCCGCACTTGCACTTGGAAAAGAGGCTATCGATGCCGGTAAATCTGCAGACATCGCCTTTATTGTTTGCGATGCGGGCTGGAAATACTTATCTACGGGTATTTATGGAGCGGCCAGTGAAGCTGCTGCCGAGGGATTAGATACTCAACTTTGGGCGTAAGTCTTCTGGCTTAACCACTCTTTTCGACTCGACCGTTAGACTCAGGACTATGAGTAATGCGCCTATCGGAATCTTCGATTCTGGCGTCGGCGGCTTAACTGTTGCGAGAGCAATCCTCGATCAGCTGCCCAATGAATCAACTCTATATATTGGCGATACCGCTCGTGGCCCTTACGGCCCCCGTCCACTTGCAGAAGTACGCGAGTTCTCGCTCGAGTTAATGGATTACTTAGTTGAACAAGGCGTTAAAGCAATTGTGATCGCTTGTAATACTGCAAGTGCTGCGATGTTACGTGATGCACGCGAGCGATATTCGATTCCAGTTATTGAAGTTATCCAACCTGCTGTGCGGCGCGCAGTTGCCGCTAGTCGGAGTGGTCGTATCGGAGTAATTGGAACTCGCGCAACCATTGACTCAGCTGCTTATCTCGATGCATTTGCCGCAGCGCCACATTTACAAATTACTTCAATCGCTTGCCCACGTTTCGTTGAGTTTGTTGAGCGCGGCGAGACTTCCGGCCCAGAAATTACAAAAATTGCCAAAGAATATTTAGCTGAAGTGATGGCTGCCGACGTTGATACTTTAGTTTTAGGTTGTACGCACTACCCATTATTAACCGGCGTTATTTCATATGTAATGGGAAATAACGTTTCATTGGTATCTAGCGCCGAGGAGACTGCGAAAGACCTTTACCGAATTCTGGTTGAAAGTGATTCACTTCGAACAGATACCAGTTCACCAGCCATGCATCGCTTCTTGGCAACTGGCGATGCTTCAGCTTTTGAAAACCTGGCTCGTCGATTCTTAGGCCCAGAAGTTGGCCACGTAGAACATCAATCTTTAAGCTGATTCTCAAAACCGACAAATAAATAACTTAAACTAAAAACTAACTAACACTGGAGCAAAATGACAACCACTCGTAACGATGGCCGCGCGGTAACTGATCTGCGCGAAATTAAGATCACTCGTAAGTGGCTAGATCATGCCGAAGGTTCAGTCTTAGTCGAGTTCGGTAAAACTCGAGTGCTTTGCGTTGCCTCATTTTCGCCAGGTGTGCCTCGTTGGTTAAAAGACAGCGGTACTGGCTGGGTTACTTCGGAATATGCAATGTTGCCGCGTGCAACGCACACCCGTTCTGACCGAGAGAGCGTTAAAGGCAAATTAGGTGGACGTACACAAGAAATTTCTCGACTAGTTGGTCGTTCATTGCGTGCAATCGTAGACACTAAAGAACTAGGTGAAAATACCATCGTGATCGATTGCGATGTTTTGCAAGCGGATGGCGGAACACGCACTGCGGCAATCACAGGTGCTTACGTTGCGCTCGCTGATGCAATTGCTTGGGCGAAAAACCAAGGCCACATCAAAGCTACTGCGAATCCGCTTTCTGATTCTGTTGCGGCAGTTAGCGTTGGAATTGTTGGCGGCGTGCCGATGCTTGATCTTTGTTACGAAGAAGATGTGCGCGCTGATACCGATATGAATGTGGTTTGCAGTGGGGATGGACGATTTATCGAAGTTCAAGGAACTGCTGAAGGCGTGCCATTTGATCGTGACTTACTAAATCAATTATTGGATCTTGCGGTAGCAGGTTGTAAAGATTTAGGGAAACACCAATCGGCCGCATTAGCTAAGTAAGTTAGAGTTTCTACAGGAAAAATGGCGATGAAAGATTTAGTTTTAGCAACGCGCAACAAAGGCAAGATCGAGGAATTTCGACGCATTCTCGATGATTTAGCGCCGGGCAGTATTCGGTTACTAGGTCTAGATAAATTTCCCGAAACCAGTGATGTCGATGAAACGGGCGAAACTTTCGAAGAGAATGCACTTCTAAAAGCTCGATCGATCTGTGCTGAAACTGGTTTGCCCGCTATTGCAGATGACAGCGGTTTATGTGTTGAGGCCCTGTACGGCGCACCCGGAATTTTTTCGGCGCGATTTGCCGGAACGCATGGCGACGATGCAGCGAATAACGCAAAGCTACTGCAAGAGTTAATTCATGTGCCCGATGGAAAACGTACGGCTTACTTCATCTGTGTAACTGCATTAGTTTTGCCCGACGGTCGTGAAGTGACCCGCGAAGGCCGTTTTTATGGCTCGATTCGGCATGAAACCATCGGCAAAAATGGCTTTGGCTACGATCCGTTATTCCAGCCTGATGGTTTAACGATTTCGAGCGCACAAATGAGCGCTTCGGAGAAAGATGCCATCAGCCATCGCGGAAAATCGCTTCGAGAAATTGCCCCCTTTGTCTTAGAAATGCTCTAATCGCTACGGTAACCTTGGCCTATCCGAGTGCGTTACTTGCGTGCGTACCGCTACCCAAGGAGTTACCGTGGCTGTAAAGAAGTCAACTGCGAAGAAAGCAGTCAAGAAGGCACCAGTGAAAAAAGCTGCTGCTAAGAAACCAACAGCAAAGAAAGCTGTAGCCAAAAAGAAAGCCGCTGCGAAAAAGCCAGCAGCTAAAAAAGTTGTTAAGAAGACAGTAGCCAAGAAGCCAGTCAAAAAAGCTGCAGTTAAAAAGGTAGCTAAGAAGTCTGCGCCAAAGAAAGTTGCAAAGAAAGCAACGGTAAAAAAGGCTGCGCCGAAAAAGCGCACAGTTAAGAAAGCCGTAGCTAAGAAATCTTCAGCGGCATCGGTAAAAATTCCAGCAGTTCCAGTTTCATCTTCAGCACCGCGTGCAGTTGCGCCAGTTACTCCAGCAGCACCGCGTGCAGTTGCGCCAGTTACTCCAGCAGCACCTGTGCGACCAGCAACTCCTGCGGCTAAACCACAACAAGGCGCATCAAACCGCGTTGTAATCGCTGTAATTATTGGAATTGCCCTTCTTGCGTTTGTGGTTTGGTCTCAATCATCTTCAAAGAATGATGATGCTGCACCAATGCCAACTGCAAGTGCTTCAACTGAAGCTTCAGCAACAACCGAAGCATCTGCAACTCCTACCGAATCTGCTTCAAACTCAGCACCGGTTGCTGCTATTGAGGCGCCAAGCAAATTTGTGGCACTTGGAACAACTGACGGTGTGAAGTTGCGTTGGGTCGCACCTACTGCAACTGCAGGTTTAACTGGATACCTAGTTGAAATTGCACCAAATGGAAAAACTTGGCAGAGCGTTGCAACAGTTCCAGCAGATCAAACAACTTTAGCCATGACCAAGAGTGAAGGTGGCTGGACTCAGTTCCGAGTTTCTAGTGTTTACTCAGATGGTCAAGTTGCTCCAGCAAAGATCTTCGGATTATCTGGACAATACAAGTAATAAATATTTAATAAATAAGACCTCGGACAATTGTTCGGGGTCTTATTTATTTCTCTCTATTTTATTTAGCTAGCAAATATCGCCTTCTGTGGCTTCTTGCCAAAACTTACTTAGTTAGCGCTTCAATAATTGCTGCGACATAAACCCTAATTCCAGCGGGTTTTAGATGCACACCATCTGGTGCGAAATATTCAGGATGATCTTTAGAAATATTTGCCCAATCAACTATTTGAGCCTTCGAATTCAGTGCGGCATATTCGGCAATCAGTTGATTATTAGCCTGACGCCAAGGGCGAGGAACTGCTGTGTTAACCACGATAATTTTTGGTTGGTCTTTTACTTCGGCGAAAATATCTGAAACTTGTTGACGAGTAAGAGCATTGTTATTTCCTAAATCAAAAATTACCGGTGAATCCCCGACTGATAATTTATCGTGCTTTATTACTTCTAATAACTCGGGTGCCTGGCGCCCAACGCGAGCATTAATTAATCCGATGCTTCGCTGATCTCCAAGTTCGTATCGGATTCCTAGAATTACTGAATCTCCGGTGACCCAAAGGCTTGGTTGAACCGAATTTGAAATTATCGGTTGTGGGTTATCTGATTGACTAATTTCCTGGGTTAATTCTTTTTCCAAGCTCGACTTAGCTTTATCGGAAATCGATATTGCATTTGCGCTGATTAAGGCAGTTGCACTCAAAATTAAAATGAGACTAGCGGCGACTGTAGTTTTTTGGCGAAGACGAACTTTTTTAGTTCGATATTTCATGCCGCGGAACCAAGATTCAACTGCGCCAGTACGAACTGGAAGTTCAACCCAACGCAACGAGATATCGGCTAAGGCTAAGACGATTAAGAAGCGCACGGTATAGAGCGCCCACTCTTGACCAGCTAGATCAACACTTGGTCGGGTTAATTGGAAAACAATCCAATGCCATAAATAAATCGCATAAGAACGCTCGCCTATCCAAACCAGTACTTTGCTTCGTAGCAATGGCGCGAAACGTGATGCCGGATGCACGATTGAAGTAAGAATTGCGCAACCAAAAAGTCCGGCAAGCGGGAAAGCTAACCGATAAAGCGTCGCATCTGTTTCTTTGATTAATAGGAAAGCTCCAATAATTCCAATAAAACCGATTACCCCAATGCCATCAACAAAATCTTGGGCTCGCTGTGAAACTTCACTTTTTAAGTTCTGCGGAATCCAACTAACTGCAAGCGCAGCCCCGAGAAAAAGGCCAATACTGTGGGTGTCTGTGCCGAAGTAAACATGGCTTACTTGTGAAGAGCTAGATGCATCAAGTGAGAGTGAAACTATGAAAAGCGTGATGCCTGATACTGCGGCAATAAGTAAGGCAGCTCCCGGAATCCTTTTTTTACCGAACTGTTTCAAAATCAAAAGTAAGACTAACGGCCAAACTAAATAGAATTGCGCCTCAACTGCAAGTGACCAAGTGTGCTGCAAAAGTGGTGGTCGGCCAATCGCTTCAAAATAATCGGTATGGCGAAAAACTAGCCACCAGTTCATGCCACCGAAAATGGAGAAAGGCGCATCGCTAACAAGCCGCCGCGAAGTTTCCGGTGCCCATACGCCAACAAATAGCGCAGTCCCAAAAATCATCAGAAGTAGCGGTGGCAACAAACGTCTCACGCGTGCTTTATAGAAAGCCTGTAAATCTAAGCCGCCACTTTGTTGAATTGAATCGAGCAGTAGTCGAGTAATCACGTAGCCCGAGATCACAAAGAAAAGATCTACTCCGAGAAAACCGCCGGGAATCCAAGAAAAACCTAAGTGATAAAGCATTACGGCAATTACTGCTACAGCACGCAACCCATCAATAGCGGGGATATGGGTGATCCCACGTTTTTTAGGTGACATAGCAATTGGTAATCGGTAAGAAACTACTTACGTTTTGCTACAGCTTTCTTAGCTGTTTTCTTGACTGGCTTTCGTGTAGTTGAATTAGTTTTGCGTGGCGCTTCGATCGCAGTTTTTGTCCGTTCGCTCGCAACTCGGATTGGACCACGATTTATTATGGTGTCATCTGCATTTAAATTCTGAAGTACTTGCTCTTGTAGCTGTGCTAAACGCTCGAACGAACTCTGTAGTCGAGCTCGTGATTGTTGGATTGCACTTTCGGCTTGATCAAGAGACTGGGTCTGCACTTTGTAAAGACGCTCTGCTTCGGAAATTACACTGGCTAACCAAAGGCGATAGTTTCCAACTTCAGAAGTAGCTTCAGTGATGATTCGTTCACCTTCGCGACGAGCCGCAGTTGCCATCGCAGCAACTTCGCGCTTCTTGCTTTCGAATAGAGATTCAGCTTCGATTTCGGCCTTAGCAACCATTTCTTCAGCTTCAGTTTCTGCAGCTTGTAAATATTTACGACCACGAGTCTCGGCACCAGCGAGGACAGAACGTGCTTTCTGCTCGGCGCTTTCTAGCGCATCTTTCGCAGAGCGATTTGTCTCAGTTATCAAACGGTCCGCGGCAGCTTGTGCTTTAGCTTCGCGTAGTTGCGCTGACTTGATCATGGTCATCGCAGTTTCGGTAGCCAGAATTTCAAATTCTTCTTTAGTCAAAGTAGTGATGTCACGGCGTGAGCGAAGATCATTTAGTTGAGCTTCGAGTTCGCGAATTCGATCAACTGAATTTGGCTGATTACTTTCCTCGCCTTTAAATCCAACCCAATTAAGGAAGGAGTTCTTCTCGGCCATCATTACCTCTTTATGCTCTTGAAACACTTACGGAAGGCCTAGATTAGAGCAAAAAAGGCTTACTCAAAAGTGGGGTTAGTGCTGGGTCAAAGCGGGGTTAATTCAGGCTTAATTAGCGAGATCTGTAAACGGCAATACAGATTGCCACATATTGTGAGATCCAAGCTGCCAGAACAAAGATGTGAAAAAGCTCGTGAAACCCAAAGTATTTTGCCTCACGCCCTGGTCGCTTAAGTGCATAGAAGATGGCGCCAATTGAGTAAAGCAACCCACCAAAAATAATTGGCAAAATTACCCACCAGCCACCTGCCCGATAAATGTGAGGTGTATAGATAATTGCAACCCAACCTAGTACTAAGTAATTGGCAACATAAAGCCAACGAGGAGCACCAATCCAAAAAACTCGAACCGCAACGCCAATAAGAGCCCCAGTCCAAATTACTGAAAGCAAAATTGTGCGGTCATTTCCGTGTAGAAGCGTGACCGCAAAAGGCGTATAAGAACCTGCGATTAGTAAGTTGATATTTGCATGATCCCAGCGCCGCCAGATTTTTTTCTTGGCAGGTACCCAAGGAACTCGATGGTAAATAGCAGAAACACTGAAAAGCAGAATTGCGGTAATTGAATAAAGGGCGACTGCAAATTTGACTGAGTTACGACTTAAAATAAAGAGAACGAGCGAAGCGATAATCACTGCAGGAGTTGCTCCCAAGTGAAACCAGCCGCGCAACTTTGGTGGTGCAATTGGTTGGGTCATCGCATTGCTCGCTCTCGGTTAATCTCGTAGGTAGAGCCTAACTCGTTAAGTGCAAACAAATGAGTTTGGGCGCCAAACTTTTCTGGACAGCCGCTAATTACGTAAATTCCGCACAGATTTAACAAATAACGAGAGAATTGCAGCAACGCAAGTTATTCCACCAGTCCACCAAAGTGCATTAAAAACACCGATTGCGGCTGCAATTGGGCCGGCAATTAAAATTCCAAGGGGTGCAATTCCGAATGAGCCAAAAGCATCATAAGAGGTGACCCGCGAGAAAGATTCTTCGGGAATATGTTTTTGCATTGAGGTATTCCAGTTGACCATAAAAATTTCGATCGCAAATCCTGAGAGAAGCCCGGCTAAAACTGAAAATATAATCGGTAATTCAAGCGCAATCGAAAAGTCCCAAACTGCCGATGCCGAAATAAGTGCCATAGAAATGGCTAGCGGTCTAGGAAATTTAACTTTTAAGGCGACTACTCCGCCCAGCATCATGCCAACTGTTAGGGCTGCCAAGTTATAAGACCAATTTCTTGGGCCAGTATCGCCTTTATGAAAAGCTAGCGGGCCAAGCACCTGCAACATAGATTCAAAGCAAGCATTGATGGCAGCAAAAGTAACTACCATCGCAACAACCCAAGATCGAGAAGTGAATTCAATCCAACCAAGCTTTAAATCCTTAAGCATGGAATTATTTTCACGAGGTGGCATTGCTGGTAAATCAATTCTTAAAACTAAAACTCCAGCAATAAAAAAAGTAATTGCATCAGTGAGTAAAGCCCACCCGGAACCGTAAATCGAAACCACGATTCCGCCAAGCAGCGTTCCGGCAATGAAGCCGATATTTGTCATTAGCCCAATAATTGCGTTGCCATGTTGTAGCTTTTCTTTTGGCAAGATCTCTGGCAATACACCTGACATAGCTGGCCACCAAAGCGCATTTAAAACCCCGAAAAGTGCACCCATCAAGGCTAACAACCAGACTGATGGAAAACCAGCAATAAAGGAGATGGCACTGGTTGCAGCAAAGAACGAACCAATGATGTCTACAGTTCCGACAATTCGATTTCGTTTGAAGCGATCACCAATTACGCCACCAAATAACATAAATGAAATCAGCGGCACGAAGCGCGCTGCCATAACCAAACTTAGATCACTGCCATCAGCTCCTGGAATACTAAGTACGCCGTAAGCCAATGCAATTGGCGATAAACCATTTCCGAAGTTTGAAATAAAACGTGAAATCGCAAGTGAAGAAAAGCCTTCGTGCGCGCGCAAATCTCGTAGTTGGTTAAGCATAAATAAAAACCAACAGGTTTAGTTTTCGCCTCGAAGCGCCTTTTCAATCTGGCCAATGTGATCGAGTGGGTGAGCGGTATAAATGCGACACCACTTCTCAATCGTGAAAGGGCCACTCTCTGAGTGAATTCCAGACTTAGCAAGATCAGCTTCGGTCAAGCGCTCAATCATGATGAGCGATGAAGCGCGAACTGCACTAAAAACTCGAACTGAAAAATCAATCGGCAACGTCGAATAACCGAGCACTGCTGAGGCGCCCCAGGCATTTTCGTCGTAACCTTGAATTGAAATTCCTTCAGGTTCGGCAATTAGACGACGGATTCGGGCATAAGACTGGGCTTCAGAATCGGCCATGTGGTGAATTACTTGGCGAGCAGACCAACCTTCAGGATGTTTCGTATCTAGTTGCTCTGCCGGGATAGCTGCAACTAATTTCTCGAAATCCTCAGTGCTCTTTCGATATGCCGCAGCAATATCTGTAATGCTCATGTCAATTCTCCAATACTTTTGATCAGAGTTGAACTATAGATTGAATTAAATGATCTCGGCTAGTAACTCTGTGACTCGCCGCTTAATTTCATCGCGAACTTCACGAACTGTTTCAATACCTTTGCCAGCCGGATCTTCTAGCACCCAATCTTCGTAGCGCTTTCCTGGGAAAAACGGGCAAGTATCGCCACAGCCCATGGTGATTACAACATCGGATTCTTGAACCGATTCGGTAGTCAAAATCTTCGGAACTTCATGAGCGATATCAATTCCAACTTCAGCCATTGCTTCAATCGCGACCGGATTAATAGTTTCCTTTGGTGCAGATCCGGCGGAAAGAACTCGCACTTTTCCGCCAGATAGCGAAGACATAAAACCTGCTGCAATTTGAGATCTGCCAGCGTTATGCACGCAGACGAAGAGCACCGTTGGCTGATTTGTTTGACTTGTCATATCTGAAGCCTAACTGAGGAAGCAAAAATGAGTTAATTAATTTTTAAAAATAAAGAAGGGCTTGGATTAGATCCAAGCCCTTCTTTGGTGAGCGGACTGTCTTACTTAGTGCTTTCCGATATTCGCTTTTACGATACGAGGCGTAAAAGTCCAGAGTGAATCGCTACGTGGATCAATTGTTAGCTCAACCCAGTGGTTGAAGCCAGAACCGAAAGTCTGAACTCGGGTGAAGTTCTCAACCAAAGTTCCCTTGTCTTTTTCAACTAATTTGCCAGCGGTTTCATTCATTGGCATATCAACTTGGTACCAGTGCTCATCGCCATTCTGAAGTAATACTGGCTTTCCGAAAGCAAGTGTTCCGGTGAGGATTGCTTGCTTTGTCGCTGCAAACGCTGCGGTATTTTCGTTGTTTGGTGCTGCTAGGTCACGTAAGTAACCTTCCCAGTCCATGTTTGCTTGAAGCAAGATAATTACGCCGACTGATTCATCAGCCTTTGCCTTAGCGAATCCCTTTGCGATCCACGCTACGTTAGCTGCATCGCGGGCCTTGTATTCGGCATCATTTCCATCTGTGGCAGCATCGTTGTATGTCTTAAATGTTGGCGTAGCAACTGCAGCGTTATTCGCTGAACCTGGTACGTGAGGAACAATGAATGTGATTCCCTTGTATGAGAACATTTGTAGTTCTGGGTAAGCAGCATCATGCAGAATCTTTGGAGTTGTTCCTTTGAACTTTCCACCAAGTGAGATGTAAGCACCAGTTGCATCTTGGAAGAAGTTTGAGCGAACTAGTGCTAGACGTGTAAGTGGATCGTAGCCGCCCTTAACTGCGCGATCGCAGTCAACCCATTCGTTATCGCCAATTGTGTAGATGATTGGGCGAGTGAACTTGTCAAAGAAGCTTGTCTTGAGCGCTGGGTAAGCAGCATCGGTGCACTTGTCGCCTTTTCCTGACATGGTGTCACCTGAGAATAGAGTGAAATCAACTTTTGGATTTGCATTAATTTCAGCAATTACATTTGGAGTTTCAAGAACGCCTTTAGCGTCGTAAGGCATGTCGCCAGTTAGCGCAAGAGTGAAGCGCATTGGAGTATTCGCTGCGTTAGCAGGAATTTGCGATGTGATGATGAAGCTAGCTGACACTAAAACTGTGGCAGCGATAGCTGAGATTTTTAGGTTTTTCTTAGAGATGTTCATGGACAAACTCTGTAGATTTGAGGTTACGCGCTACAGAAATTAAAGTTTCGCGCGAATGAACAGCAAATGAACTGGAATTTTCATTTAAAAAGTAAAACAATTTTAAGGCTATAGATAAATAATTTAATACTGGGTGCGGGAGGCGGGACTTGAACCCGCACGTCCGAAGACACAGGTTCCTAAGACCTGCGTGTCTGCCATTTCACCACTCCCGCTTAAGAGTGCTTACCTAACTCTTCGTGCTTATCTAGTCGAAAGTCCCGAAAACTTTGTCCGAGCGCTGTCCTCTAGATACTGGGCAAGATTAGAGGTAAGTTCGGCATAGTTCCAAAACGAGCGCGTACGAAAGGGTCAAACCATGGCTTTAACACCAACCCCCGCGGATAAGTTCACCTTTGGCCTCTGGACAGTTGGTTGGCAGGCGCGCGACCCATTCGGCGATGCAACCCGCGAAGCCCTTGACCCGGTTCGCACTGTTAATGAATTAGCTGCGCGTGGTGCTTATGGCGTCACATTTCATGATGACGATTTAATCCCGTTCGGAAGTAGCGAGGCTGATCGCCAAGGACACATTGATCGCTTTAAAGCCGCGCTCGCTTCATCTGGAATGAAAGTTCCGATGGCGACCACAAATTTATTTACCCACCCAGTTTTTAAAGACGGTGCCTTTACTTCAAACGATCGCGACATTCGTCGTTATGCAATTAAGAAAGTAATGCGCAATATTGATTTAGCTGCCGAACTTGGCGCCGAAATTTATGTTGCCTGGGGAGGTCGCGAAGGCGCCGAATCAGATGGTGCGAAAGATGCTTACGTTGCACTCGATCGTTTCCGCGAAGCATTCAATACTCTCGGACAATATGTTCTAGATAATGGTTACAACATTAAGTTTGCTATCGAACCTAAACCTAACGAACCTCGTGGAGATATTTTCTTGCCCACCATTGGTCATGCTTTAGCTTTTATTAATTCATTAGACCATCCAGAACTAGTTGGCTTAAATCCAGAAGTTGGCCACGAGCAAATGGCTGGGCTTAACTTTGTGCACGGAATCGCGCAAGCGCTTTGGCACAAGAAGTTATTCCACATTGATCTAAATGGTCAGCATGGCCCGAAGTACGATCAAGATTTAGTTTTCGGACACGGCGATTTAAAGTCAGCTTTCTTCTTGGTTGATTTGCTTGAGCGTTATAGCTATAGCGGCCCAAAGCATTTTGATTACAAGCCGGCGCGCACTGAAAGTGACAAAGGTGTTTGGGAATCAGCATCAGCAAATATGCGTACCTATTTAATGCTAAAAGAGCGCGCCCTTGCTTTCCGAAATGATCCACGTGTCGTTAATGCGATGGCCGAGTCAAATATTCCAGGACTAACCGAACCAACTTTGGCTGCTGGTGAAACTTGGCGTGATCTAGCTAAAGATGCCTTCGATGTTGAAGCAGCCGGCAAACGCGGATACCACTACGAAGCGCTTGATCAATTAGCACTTGAGCATTTAATGGGCGCTAAGTAACAGCTAACTAACTCTTACTTCTACTTAGTTCGAGCTTGCACCGCGACGAGAAATCGCATCGATGCTTGCCGAGACAAGAAGCACTGCTCCGGTAACCATGAATTGAATGCCTGCACCGTAGCCAAGAAGTCCCATACCGTTATCGATAACCGCAACAACTAAGCCGCCCAGGATCGCATCGCGCATTTTTCCTTTGCCGCCAAAGAGTGAAACGCCTCCGATGACTGCGGCGCCCACTGCATAAAGCAGAGTTGAACTTCCGCCAGTTGATGGCGAAATTGAATTCATACGAGATGCGAAAAGCATTCCAGCAACGGCAGCAAGAGAAGAGCAGATTACGAATGCGATTGTTCTGACACGTTTCACATTGATACCTGCTCGTCGCGCAGCTTCTGCATTGCCGCCGACGGCATAAAGGTGACGACCAAATGCGGTGTTTCCAAGTAAGAAAGTTCCGGCTAATAAAATTGCCAAAATAATTGGTACTACGACTGGAATTCCGCGCGTGCTAATTAGTGGGGGATTTCCGCGCTCTTGGTTGAGTGCGTAAACAGCTGCACCAGTAATGGCAAGCAAACTGGTTGTTTTTAAAATCCATAGATTTAGTAGCTCAGCTTTTAGTCCAGCTCGACGACGGCTATTTATTCGATTTAACCCAGAAAGTACATAAGCAATCGAGATTATTAAGTACATCAACCAGCCTTGAATTGGCGTTAAATTGCTATTTTCAACGGCCAGAATTGTCTTGTCGGCTATCGGAATAGTTCCGCCTTCGCCCGCCAAGAGCAACAAAATTCCTTGGAAGGCTAGGAAAGCCGAGAGCGTTACAACGAAGGATGGAATTCCAACTCGTGAAACTAACGAGCCCATCAGCAAACCAAGTGCTGCTCCACAAACGATGCTGATTGGAAGTGCGGTGTACCAAGCAAATCCATGATTAGTGACTAGTAAAACAAGTACCGCTCCGCATACACCGGATGCATAACCTGCTGAAAGATCAATTTCGCCAAGCAACAGTACGAATACCAAGCCCATCGCAATCACGATAACTGGGCTTGCTTGAGTTAATAAGTTAGCAAAATTACGATTACTGAAAAAGAATTCTGACATGACGCCGAAAATTCCGCAGAGCACAATCAGACCTAGCACGGCAGGCAACGAGCCGATGTCACCAGATTTTACTTTTGCCCAATAATCCTGCAACGAATTCTTAAGTGACGGCTCGTTAACCTCAATCGGAGTGGCTGTAGTGCTCATTAGTTGACGCCTGCTTTCTCTACGCCCGCTGATGCGCCAGTCGTAATCAATTCAATAACTTGTCTTGGAATGACCTCGTTCTTGGCAACTTGTGCGGCCATGGTGCCGAGGTAGAGAGCTGCAATATTGTCGGCCACTTCGAAAACATCATTCATGTTATGGCTAATCAAAATTACGCCGAGTCCGTTATCCGCTAACCGACGAACTAAATTCAAAACTTGTTCGGTTTGCGCGACACCGAGGGCTGCAGTTGGCTCATCGAGAATAACTACCTTGCTATTCCACAGTACGGCTTTTGCAATCGCCACAGTTTGTCGTTGGCCACCTGAGAGCGAAGCAACTGTTTGGCGAATCGACTTAACAGTACGCACACTTAAAGAATCTAATGTTTTACGAGCGAGTGATTCCATGGCAGATTCATCGAGAATTGGTCCGCGCTTAATTTCTCGGCCTAAAAACATATTGTGAACAATGTCTAAGTTATCGCAAAGAGCTAAATCTTGATAAACAATTTCAATACCAAGTGCAGTTGCATCTCGTGGACCTGTAATAGTTACATTCTCGCCATTAAATTTAAATTCGCCGTGATCAGGAGTATAAATACCGGCAATGCACTTAATAAGAGTGCTTTTACCGGCACCGTTATCTCCAACGAGGGCAGTTACTTGTCCAGGATGCACATCAAGGTTTACATCCTTTAATACATGTACTGGACCAAAAGATTTATTAACTCCGCAAAGCGAGAGAATCGGTTCGGTCACGTTTGGTCTCCTATTCGATGGCCAATTTTTTGGCTAACGGGTGGCACTAGTTTGCTGAGATTGCGACTAAATAACAAGGATGGAGCGAAATTATCTTCCTAATAAGAAAGTTCGGCTCGAGACCTTTTGGCCCCGAGCCGAACTTCACTTATTTAAAACAGTTCTAATTAAAAATTAGATACCGTTCTTCTTACAAACTGCTTCTGTTGCAATCTTACAAACAGCAGCACGGGTCTGGAAGCCATCAGCGATAACTACCTTTACGTTTGCCTTTGTGATTCCAACTGGAACTAGAAGAACTGAAGGAACATCACGCTTTCCATCATTTGTCTTTCCAGTTGCGTTTGTAACCTTTGTGCCCTTGATCAATGCGATTGCTAGATCAGCAGCACCGTTAGCTTCTTGCTTAACAGCCTTGTAAACGGTGTTTGAGAGGTCGCCAGTAAGAATTGCAGCAAGTCCATCTGCTGTTGCATCTTGTCCTGATACGCAAACCTTGCCGTTAAGCATGTTCTTCTTAAGAACAGCAACTGCAGCTAAGCCAAGACCTTCGTTAGCTGACACAACTGCATCAAGCTTTCCGCCAGCCTTTGTGAGCATCTGCTCGAAGATTACGCCACCCTTTGCGTTATCCCAGTCTGGAACAGACTGATCTGCAACAAGTGTGTAAGCCTTTGAAGTGATTGATGGACGTAGTACTGAGTCATAACCTTGCTTGAACAATGTTGCATTGTTGTCAGTTGGTGAACCGTTTAAGTAAACGATTGAAGCCTTCTTCTTACCTGCAGCATCGAGACATGCTTTGATGCCTTGTCCTTGCAATTTACCTACAGCAACGTTGTCGAATGAAACGTAGTATGAAGCTGAACCAGCAAGTGTTAGACGATCGTAGTCAATTGTCTTCACGCCTTGCTTTGCAGCCTTTGCTTGAATCGCAGCTGTTGATGGTGAATCAAGACCAGCCATGATCAAAACTTTTACGCCTTCAGTAAGCATTTGATCCGCAATTGTTGCGAACTTTGCCTTGTCACCATTTGCATTCTTGATGTCAGCTGTTACGCCAGCGGCCTTGAATGCAGCAGTTAGGAATACACGGTCAGCAGTTTCCCAACGCGCTGATGAAGCTGCGTCTGGAAGAATTACGCCAACCTGCGCACCTGCAGCTGTTGCTGAAGATACTGATACGAAGCCAGTTAGTGCGAGTGCAGCTACAGAAATAACTGCAGCAACCGCATTACGACGCTTTGTCATAGATTGATAACCTTTCGAAAGGTGGCCCATCCCTGGTGAAACTTTTTTCTACCAGATGAAGAGGATGAAACCTGTTCAGAAGGTAGACCTATTTTCAGAAAAGGTCACTAGGAAAATTCGGACATTTTTCGAAGTTGCTTCGACTACTCGTTAGCCGTGAAATTTGGGCTGGCCGGCTGGGCCTTGGCTGAGAACTACGCCAGATAGATAGGTAAAACGGTAACCTTGCGCGGTGAGCCCAACTGCCAACTCAGCCGAATCTACGCAAGATGCGCAAACCGCCCTCGAGGCGCACATCTTGGGCGTGGTCGCGCAGGCAATTGCTCGAGGAGCCTTTGGTGGCGAAGTTCCAGCCAGCGTAAAGCTTGAGCGTCCCAAAAATCGTGACCACGGTGATTACGCAACTTCGATCGCACTTCAATTAGCTAAAGCGGCAGGCATCGCCCCGCAAGAAGTTGCCAAAATTATTGCGGCAGATTTAACGGCACTCGATGCAATTACTTCGGTCGATATTGCCGGCCCAGGATTCATTAACATCACTTTGAATCGTGCCAGCCAAGCCGAGTTAGTTCGTACCATTCTTACGGCTGGCGAAAAATATGGCCATGGAAATTCTTTAACCGGCACTGCAATCAATCTCGAATTCATTAGCGCGAATCCAACTGGTCCTCTGCACTTAGGTCATACCCGTTGGGCAGCAGTCGGTGACGCTCTTGGTCGAGTTTTAATTGCAGCTGGCGCCAAAGTAACGCAAGAGTTTTATATCAATGATCGCGGAAATCAAATGGATTTATTTGGCGCATCAGTTGAAGCTGCCGCGCTTGGTTTACCAATTCCCGAAAACGGGTATCAAGGTGATTACATCGGCGACCTTGCTAAAACTTTAGTTGCCGAAGATAAAAGTATTTTGGAATTAGCAGGCGATGCCCGTACAACGCAATTTCGCGAGCGCGCATACAAGTTACAACTTGGGCAACAGCAAAGCGTTCTTACGACTTTTAATACGCACTTCGATGTTTGGTTTTCCGAGCGCACGTTGCATGAAAGTGGCGCCGTTGAACATGGCATGGATAAATTACGTGCACAGGGCCACGTTTTTGAATCCGAAGATGCAACTTGGTTGCGCACGACTGATTTCGGTGACGATAAAGATCGTGTCCTAATTAAGAGCGATGGTTCGTATACCTATTTCTCATCAGATACCGCTTATTACATTAATAAACGTGAACGTGGTTTTGATATCTGCATCTACATGCTTGGCGCAGATCACCATGGCTATATCGGGCGCCTAAAAGCCACTACTGCTTGCGCCGGAGACGACCCTGAGTACAACGTCGAAGTCATGATTGGCCAGCTAGTAAAAATTATGGAAGGTGGCGAGGAAGTAAAACTTTCTAAGCGCGCTGGAACAATTATCACGCTAGAAGAATTGGTAGAAAAAGTTGGCGTTGATGCTGCGCGCTACACATTGATTCGTTACCCAGTTGAAACTCCAATGGTTCTTGATGTAGATATTTTGAAATCGAATACCAATGAGAATCCAGTCTACTACGTACAATACGCGCATGCCCGAATCGCGGCAGTACTTCGCAATGCTGCCGAGTTAAATATCTCAAGCTCGTTAACAGATTTTGATCCGAGCCAACTTTCACATGATCGCGAAAACGAACTTCTTGGTTCACTTGCGCAGTTCCCACGTATCGTTGCAAGTGCAGCCGAATTACGCGAACCACATCGGGTTGCTCGCTACCTCGAAGAGCTCGCCGGCGTTTATCACGGTTTCTATGCCGACTGTCGCGTACTGCCACTTGGTGATGAACCAGCAAGTGCGGTTCATTCGGCTCGTGCCGCACTTTGCGCAGCAACCAAACTAACTTTGAAAAACGGTCTGCAATTACTAGGTGTAAGCGCACCGGAGCGGATGTAACTATGACTACAAATAAGTCTGAGAATATGTGGTCAACAAATGTCGATCGAAGTGGCGACGAGTTACGTATTTCCGGGATAACTGCAACTTCACTGGCAAAAGATTTTGCGACACCTGCCTTCATTCTCGATGAGGCTGATTTCCGTTTGCGAGCACTCGCTTGGAATGATTCGTTAAAAGAGAATTTTGGCGAGAATGCCGGTCACGTTTATTACGCTGCCAAAGCCTTTATTTGCACTGAAGTTGCTCGCTGGATTACCACTCTTGGTATTGGCATAGATGTATGTACTGTTGGCGAATTAGCTGTGGCTTTGGCTGGTGGCATAAACCCAGCCAAAATTGAGGTTCATGGCAACAATAAGTCGGTTAGTGAAATTGAACGCGCAGTTGAAGTAGGTGTTGGAACCATCGTGATGGATTCGATGCACGAGATTGATCGCGTTGCTGCCGCAGCAACCAAGTTTGGAAAAGTGCAACGCATTTATCTGCGCCTCACTCCAGGAATTCAAGCTCACACTCATGAGTCAATTTCTACCGCGCACGAAGATGTGAAATTTGGTTTTTCGATTGCCAGCGGTGCAGCATGGGCTGCAATCGAAGCAGTTCGCAGTCATCCTTCGCTGGAATTACGAGGATTTCATTCGCATGTAGGTTCCCAAATTTTTGGCGTTGAATCTTTTGAATTAGCTGCAGAGCGATTAATTGCATTGCTTGCAAAATATCGCGATGTATTTGGTAGCGAACTTCCCGAACTTGATCTTGGTGGAGGATATGCGATTGCGTATTTGCCCGGTGAAGAAACCGTAGAACCAGCCGATGTAATTCCGGCTTTGGCAAAAACTGTGAAAGCCGCATGTACCGCCGCGAATTTAGCTGTGCCCCGCATTTCGATAGAGCCAGGTCGCGCGATTGTTGGTCCAACTATGTTCACCCTGTACGAAGTTGGCACCACTAAAGATGTAACTCTAGAAACTGGCGAGATTCGTAAATATATTTCGATCGATGGTGGCATGAGTGATAACGCAAGACCAGCACTTTATGATGCCGAATATTTCGCAGTACTCGCAAATCGCACTTCTGCTAGTCCAGTAGTAAATTCACGGTTAGTCGGAAAACATTGCGAAACCGGTGACATTGTTATTAGTGAAATCGAACTACCTGCTGATATCGCGCCAAATGATTTAATCGCAGTACCAGCAACAGGTGCATATGGCCGATCAATGGCAAGCAATTACAACCATGTGCCGAAACCGCCAGTTATTGCAGTTAAAGATGGTAAAGCCCGCGTAATTGTGCGTCGAGAGACCGAAGCCGATCTCCTAAACCTTGATATTTAACGCACATCACCTCATCTGTGAAAGAATTACCCAATGAGCAGCGAACTTAAAACAATCTCAATTGGCATGCTCGGCTGCGGTGTTGTTGGTAGCCAAGTAGCGCGCCTGCTCCAATCTGACCGTGAAGAACTATCCAATCGTTCTGGCGCTGATTTAGTTTTAAGAAAAATTGGCGTTCGCACCGCTGGTGCGCGTGAAGGAATTCCAGCTGATTTGTTAACCACTGATTTGATGTCAGTTGTAAATGATCCTGAAATTAACATCGTGATCGAAGTACTTGGCGGCATCGAACCGGCTCGCGAATTAATTTTGGCGGCAATTGCAAATAAAAAATCAGTAATCACTGCGAACAAGGCGCTACTTGCAACTCACGGTCACGAACTTTTTAATGCCGCCGATGCCGCTGGTGTAGATCTTTATTACGAAGCTGCCGTTGCCGGCGCGATTCCAATCATTCGTTCGATGCGCGAATCACTCGCAGGTGATCAGATTACTCGCGTGATGGGCATCGTTAACGGCACTACTAATTACATCTTGACCAAAATGCACGAAGAAGGCCGCGAGTTTGCTGACGTTTTGGCTGAAGCGCAGAAACTCGGATATGCCGAAGCAGATCCAACTGCCGACGTTGAAGGTCACGATGCTGCGGCTAAAGCCGCACTTCTTGCAAGTTTGGCTTTTCACAGCACAGTAACTATTGATGAAGTTTATTGTGAAGGAATTTCAAATATAAGCACCGAGGATATTGCGGCCGCTAAAGTCATGAACTCAGTAATTAAGTTACTTGCGATTGCCGAACTAACTTTAAAAGATGAAATCTCGGTTCGCGTGCACCCAGTTATGTTGCCGCTTACGCACCCATTGGCAAATGTGCGTGACGCTTTTAATGCGGTTTATGTTGAGTCAGAAGCTGCTGGTCAACTTATGTTCTACGGCCGCGGTGCCGGCGGCGCACCTACTGCTTCGGCAATTCTTGGCGATTTAGTTGCCGTTACGCGTCACCGGGCATATTCAACTGTTGGATACGGCGAAAGCGATTACGCGGATTTAGATATCGCACCACTTGGCGCCGTGAAATCACAATTCTTAATTCGGCTCTGGGTTGCCGATAAATCAGGTGTTTTAGCAAGTATTGCAACCGTTTTCGCTAATCAAGGAGTCTCAATTCAAGGTGTTCGCCAATCTGGAATGGGCCCTGATGCCGAACTTATTGTGGTTACCCACGCAGCAACTGAAGATAATTTAGATGCAACTGTTGAAGCGCTAAAAGCGATGGAGATTGTCAAAAATGTTGAGAGCGTAATTCGAGTCGAAGGCGTTGGTGCGTAATGGGTTTGTTCGGAAACAAAACTTCTAAATCTGGTGGCGCACATCAATGGCGCGGAGTCATCGAGGAATATCGCGATCGGCTACCTGTTTCGGCTAAGACTCCGATCGTTTCATTGCGCGAAGGCGGAACTCCACTTATTTATGCGTGCCATTTATCTGAACTATTAGGAAACGATGTTTGGATTAAGTACGAAGGCATAAACCCGACCGGATCCTTTAAAGATCGCGGAATGACCATGGCAATTTCTAAAGCTGCTGAAGATGGTGCCAAAGCAGTCATTTGCGCATCAACCGGAAATACTTCAGCAAGTGCTGCAGCCTATGCAGTTAAAGCGGGCATGAAGCCAGTTGTTTTGATTCCAAATGGAAAAATCGCGATGGGTAAATTAGCGCAAGCAATTGCGCATAACTCAACCATCTTGCAAGTAAATGGAAACTTTGATGATTGCTTAACTTTGGCGCGCGATCTTGCAACAGATTATCCAGTCGCTCTAGTTAACTCAGTAAATCCATTCCGAATCGAAGGTCAAAAGACTGGTGCTTTCGAAGTGGTTGACATGTTGGGCGATGCACCAGATCTACATGTTTTGCCAGTTGGCAATGCCGGAAACATCACTGCTTACTGGAAGGGCTATCGCGAATACAATCAAGATCGCATGTCCACAAAGTTGCCTCAGATGTGGGGATTCCAAGCTGCCGGCTCTGCGCCAATAGTTAAGAATAAAATTATTACTAACCCCGAAACAATTGCGACTGCAATTCGTATTGGTAACCCAGCATCTTGGGCGCAAGCTATTGAAGCCCGCGATTCCTCAGGTGGCTTAATTGATTCGGTTACTGACCGCGAAATTCTGGCCGCTTACCGTTTAATTGCAGCAACCGAAGGCATCTTCGTTGAACCATCTAGCGCAGCTGGGCTTGCTGGTTTAATCAAATATAAGAAGGCTAAGAAACTACCAACTGGTAAAAAGATTGTTATTACTGTTACTGGTCATGGCCTAAAAGATGTCCAATGGGCACTTGAAGGTGCTGCAAAACCAAAAATTGTTCCGGTTAACGCAAAAGCTGCTGCAAAGGCGCTAGGTCTCTAGCTCGAAAGAGTTTAGAAAGAATTCAAAATGGCGAAACCAACTTTCCGCGCAACTCCCAGCCAAATTCAAGTGCCTGCTACCAGTGCCAACTTGGGCCCTGGCTTTGATTCACTTGGTCTTGCGCTGCAGTTACACGATAAATATGTAGCTCGGGTAATTGATGAACCTGGTTTGGATATCGATGTAATAGGTGAAGGTGCTGAAAATTTGCCCCGCAATGAAAAGAATTTATTGGTTAAAGCAATGTTTGCTGGCTTTGACTATTTAGGTGGCCGACCTCGTGGCTTAGCAATCCGGGCCAAGAATGTAATTCCACATGGCCGCGGACTTGGTTCGTCAGCGAGTGCCATTGTTGGCGGGTTAGCTCTTGCTCGTTCACTGGTGTTAGGTGGCGAAGAAAAGTTAAATAACGAAGTCATGTTGCAATTAGCAACTGATCTTGAAGGCCACCCAGACAATGTTGCCGCAGCAATTTATGGAGGCGCAACTGTTGCTTGGCAAGAAAATCAACACGGAAAACTAGTGGCCCAAGCGATTTCACTTTCAGTTGATCATCGAATTTCGGCAATCGCATTTATTCCGGAAACATCGTTATCAACTTCAAAAGCTCGCAAACTGTTACCTGAAACTATTCCGTTCCGTGACGCCGTAAATAACTCAACAAATACAGCGCTCTTAGTTCATGCACTAACGCTACGTCCAGATTTACTTTATGTCTCAACGCAAGATTTCTTGCATCAGTCATATCGCCAAGAAGCGATGCCTGCTTCGTTCGCCCTATTTACTAAGTTCCGCAGTGCTGGCGTTGCCGCCTTTATTTCAGGAGCCGGCCCAACTGTGCTGGTATTGCACACTGGTGGCGCGACCGAAGTTGCCGAGCTAACTCAGGCGGCCGGGGCCAAGTTCCGTGTCGAAGAAGTTGCGATTTCCGCAGGCGGAGTGCTACCGTTCTGACATCTTCTTAGGCGATCTGCCTGTAACACTTGAAGGTAATTTAAAAAATACCACCGGCTTTCGCCGTAAATATCGATGTAGATAAAAAAATCTTCGAAATATTTTCGCGGTAGCCATTAATGAAAAGACCGAAATGACCGATACCCCTGAAGTAACTCCAGTACGTTCAAGCAGTCCTGAGCTTTCAGCGATGACCCTTCCGAAACTCAAGGAAGTTGCCACCCAACTGGGAATTGATGGCGCCGCAAAGCTAAAAAAGGATGCCCTCGTAACTGCTATCGCAGATCTACAAGCAGCTAACCGCGAAGCCGCGAAAGCTGAACGCGAAGCCCGTCGTGAAGCTCGCAATGCGAAGAAGCGCGGCAATAAAGAGAATTCAAACAATAATTCAAATAGCAATTCAAATGATGATGGCGATGAAGACGATAACTCTTCTAGCGATTCAGCTGATTCAAATTCAAGTCGTGATCGCAACGACCGTGGCCGTGACCGCAATGACCGCGGCCGTGACCGCCAAGGTCGCGATCGCAATCGTGATCGCCAAAACCGCGACCGAGGTGGCCGCGAAGAACGCGAGATCGTAATTTCCGAAGATGATGTACTGCTTCCAGTTGGCGGAATTGCTGACATCATGGAAAGTTATGCATTCATCCGCACTGGTGGGTATCTGCCAAGCCCGAACGATGTTTACATTTCACTACAACAAGTTCGCCGCTTTGGTTTGCGCAAGGGCGATGTTGTAACCGGTGCAGTTCGCCAACCACAAGAAGGCGAGCGCCGCGAAAAGTTCAATGCATTAGTGCGCCTAGACACGATCAATGGCGTAACTCCTGATGAAGCTCGTAACCGCGTTGAGTTCTCAAAGCTTGTTCCGCTTTATCCGCAAGAGCGTTTGCGTCTTGAAACTGAACCAAACATTTTGACTACTCGTGTAATCGATTTAATTTCACCAATTGGTAAAGGCCAGCGCGGACTTATCGTTTCGCCACCTAAGGCCGGTAAGACCATGGTCTTGCAATCAATTGCTAACGCGATCACCACGAATAATCCAGAGTGTCACTTAATGGTTGTTCTAGTTGATGAGCGCCCTGAAGAAGTTACCGACATGCAGCGTTCGGTTAAGGGCGAAGTTATTGCTTCGACTTTCGATCGCCCAGCCGATGACCACACCACTGTTGCTGAACTCGCAATTGAACGTGCAAAGCGGTTAGTTGAACTAGGTCACGATGTTGTAGTTCTGCTTGACTCAATTACTCGTTTGGGTCGCGCATACAACATTGCAGCTCCGGCATCAGGTCGAATTCTTTCGGGTGGTGTTGATTCAGCTGCGTTGTATCCACCTAAGAAATTCTTTGGTGCCGCTCGTAACATTGAAGATGGCGGCTCACTAACAATTTTGGCAACCGCACTTGTTGACACTGGCTCTCGTATGGATGAAGTTATTTTCGAAGAGTTCAAGGGCACCGGAAACATGGAACTTATCCTTGATCGCAAGATGGCCGATAAGCGAATTTTCCCAGCAGTTAACGTTGTTGCATCAGGTACTCGAAAAGAAGAAATTCTGATGGGTTCTGAAGAACTAAACATTGTCTGGAAACTTCGTCGCGTTCTACACGCACTCGAGCCACAAGCAGCACTCGAGCTATTGCTTGAAAAGATGAAGGGCACTAAGTCCAATGTGGAATTCTTGATGCAGATCCAGAAGACCACCGCAGGACCTGATAACTAAGCGCTCGGATAACCATGCGGTGCTAGTTACCGCGTGAAATAAGTCCGATTTCTCGATATCTAGCCCCTCGCGTTACCCTAAGCCCCTAGAAAAGTACGACCCTAGTAACCGCTGGTTCTGGTTCACGTGGAAACACGACCCAGGCCATTAAAAATGAGGTATGAAATGAAGCCAGAGATCCACCCAGAATATAAAGAGACCCAAGTAACTTGTGGTTGTGGCGAGAAGTTTGTTACTCGCTCAACAGTTGCCAGCGGTTCAATCTATGTTGAAGTTTGTTCAGTTTGCCACCCGTTCTACACCGGCAAGCAGCGCATTCTCGACACTGGTGGTCGCGTTGCTAAGTTCGAAGAGCGTTTCGGAAAAAAGAAGTAGCTTTCTAAATAGACCGCATCGCAACCTGTCATGGGTTGCGGGGCGGTCTTTTTATTTTCTTTTCACAATTTTAACTAACTAAGGCAGAAAGGCAGATAACCAAATGGCTAATGATCGTTTTGCATCTGCTGATGAACTTGTTAAAGAGTATGCCGAACTCGAAGCTAAAATGGCCGACCCTTCAATTCATGAAGATGCAAGTAATGCTCGCAAACTTGGTCGACGTTACGCCCAACTTGGTCCAGTTGTTTCGGGCTATCGCGTTTGGCGCGCAGCCGAAGATGATCTTGCTGCTGGTCGTGAGATGGCTGCCGAAGATGCTGATTTCGCTGCCGAAATTCCGGCTCTTGAACAATCAGTTCATGAGGCAGCCGACAAGTTAGAAGAATTGTTGTTGCCAAGCGACCCAAATGATGATCGCGATGTAATTCTGGAAGTCAAAGCTGGCGCCGGTGGCGATGAATCCGCGTTATTCGCAGGCGACTTACTACGCATGTATATGCGTTACGCGGAAAAACATAATTGGAAAGTCGAAGTTATTGATGCCACCGAAAGTGAAATGGGTGGCTACAAAGACATCTCCGTTGGTATTAAATCAAAGGGCACTGCGGCTCCTGGCGAATCACCATATGCACGCTTGAAATTTGAAGGTGGCGTGCACCGCGTACAACGTGTTCCAGAAACTGAATCACAAGGCCGAATTCATACATCTGCAGCAGGCGTATTGATCTTGCCCGAAGCTGAAGAAATAGATGTTGAGCTAAATATGAACGATGTGCGCGTAGATGTTTATCGTTCATCTGGCCCTGGTGGGCAATCAGTTAACACGACTGACTCGGCGGTTCGCTTAACCCACGTTCCTACTGGCATCGTGGTTTCGTGCCAGAACGAAAAGAGTCAGTTACAGAATAAGGAATCAGCCTTACGCATTTTGCGCGCTCGCTTATTAGTTGATGCTCAAGAAAAGGCTGATGCAATTGCTTCAGCTGAGCGCAAGAGCCAAGTTCGCACCGTTGATCGTTCTGAGCGGATCCGCACTTATAACTTCCCGGAAAATCGTTTGAGCGATCACCGCATTAATTACAAATCAAATAATTTAGACTCCGTATTAAACGGCGAACTTGATGATGTTATCCAAGCGCTGCTTGATGCCGATAAAGCCGCAAAATTAGCATCGACGAATAAGTAATTAATTAGGACTTAGCATGCAGATCAAAGCGCTGATAAAGGATGGTAAGGCGCGGATTGAAGCTGCTGGCTATTCAAGCATTGATGCTGAAATTCTTTTCGCGCATTTGTTAGGTCTTACTCGTATGGAACTGCATAATCCGATTGCACTCGAACGAGCACTTGCTGAAGTAACAGATGAAAGTGCGATCGTTGACGGATATACCGAATTAGTAGAACGCCGCTGCAACCACGAACCAGTTCAATATTTAACAGGTATCGCTGGCTTTCGTAATTTAAATTTAGCGGTTGGTCCCGGCGTACTCGTTCCTCGCCCCGAAACTGAAGGCTTGGTTGAAGAAGTTTTAAAACACATCGCAAATTTGCCCGGCCCGGTTTCGGTAATTGATTTAGGTGCAGGCTCAGGAGCGATGGGCATTTCTATCGCAACTGAAGCGCCAAATACACATGTAATAGCGGTCGAAAAGAGCGCTGATGCCATCGAATGGCTCAAGCAAAACGTGGCTTTTTACGATGAAAAAATTCGCATTGTTGAAGGTGATGTCGCCGAAGTTTTGGAAGGCGTTAAGTGCGATGTAGTTGTCGCAAACCCACCGTATGTGCCAGATTCCCAGCCACTACCTAAAGATGTCGCAAATTTTGAACCAGCAATTGCGTTATTCGGCGGAAGTGATGGTCTTGAGCTACCAAAGCGATTTATCAGCGCTGCGGCTAGATTGTTAAAAACTGGGGGATTGCTCGCAATTGAGCACACTGAAACCCAAGGTGAAGCAATTGCAGATTTACTTCGCACAGACTTTAATCAGATAGCACTTCATCAAGATTTAACTGGTCGACCAAGATGGACCAGTGCGATTAGAGGCAATCAATGAGCGAAATTATTAAATTAACTGAAAGCGAATTTGCAGCACATGTTGCGCTGGCTGCAAAAGCAATTCGCGAGGGATATGTAATCGTGGTTCCGCTAGAACATTGTTATGTTTATTTATGTGATGCTTTTAGCCATGACGCAGTTCGAACAATGCACGTCATGCGTGGTGACGAACTAGGTATTGCTGCTCAAGTATTAATTTCGGAAGCAAGTCGAGCAGTCGGAATTATTCGAGATGCAACCGAAGAGCTAAAGAAGTTAATGAATGCATTCTGGCCAGGTTTACTTTCAATCACAGCTAAACCGCAACTGGCACTTAACTGGGATCTTGGCGATGACCGCAATCTTGATCGAATTAATGTGCGCGTGGCTGCAGCTGAATTTGCACGTGCGATTGCCGCTGAAGTTGGCCCACTCGCAGCTGCAAGTGCAACTCTTGCTGGTCAGCCGGCAATAAACACTGTTGATGACATCTCAATCGATGGGATTCAGTTACCGTTTATTTTTGATGGCGGCGCACTCGTTAAGGGAAAGCCAACGACTATCGTTGAAACCACTGAAAGTGGGCTCAAAGTAGGGCGAATTGGGGCGATTTCGCAGACGCAATTGGTCGAAGTCACGCCTGATATTTCGCTCATTGGCTAAGTCTCCTAATAGGGTAAGCACATGAGCGACGCGACTTTCTACGGCCCAGATTTCGAACTTCTTTCTTCGCAGGATCCAGATATTGC
>Ga0304729_1000271_pt1 | contig 37929 bp, 32 predicted proteins | sample C_131016_MF_Meta_FD_190475 | JGI IMG/M metagenome (GOLD analysis project Ga0304729, IMG submission 190475) | Freshwater microbial communities from Lake Croche, Canada to study carbon cycling - C_131016_MF_MetaG (v2) (version 2) | ecosystem: Environmental > Aquatic > Freshwater > Lake | place... | reverse complement strand
CAAGGGCGGGGCCAGCGGCAATATCGGCTCTGACTTTGTGGCCAAATCCGCGGCCGACGGCTACACCCTGATGGTGGGGACCGATGCAACCCACACCGCCAACATGTACCTCACGGCCACACCGACGTTTCATCCGGTCAAAGACTTTACGGCCTTGACGCAGGCGGTGGCCAATCCGATTGTGTTGGTTGTGCATCCTGGGATTCCTGCCAAAAATCTGGCGGAATTGATTGCATTTGGCAAGCAACACCCTGATCAATTGTCTTATGGCAGTTCGGGCGCGGGTTCGCCCCACCACCTGGCTGGAGAGCTGCTCAAGCAGTTCACAGGCATGCCTTTTGTCCATGTGGCTTATAAGGGCGGGGCTCCGGCAGTTTCTGATCTGATGGGCGGCCAGATTCCAATGGTCTTCTCCAGCCTGATCACGGTTTTGCCGCACATCAAAAGCGGCAAACTCAAAGCGATTGGATTCACCTCCACCCTGCGTTACCCCGGCTTGCCCCAAGTGCCGACCTTTTCTGAAACCTTGCCTGGCTTTGAAATGAATTCCTGGCTTGGGTTTTTCGCGCCCGCCAAATTGCCGCCTGCAGTGACCAAACGTGTGCATGCTGAATTGGTCAAGGCGCTTCGTGATCCTGAAGTCACGGCCAAATTGGACACCATGGGATTGGGTGTGGTGGCCAATGCACCCGAAGAGTTCGCCGAACAGGTCCGCAAAGAATTTGAGCAACGCGGCAAATTGATTCAGCAAGCGGGGATCAAGCCGGAATAAAGCGTGCCAGCGCCAAGCTAAATGACCTGGTCTGTCTATTGTCAATGAGAGCACCCCTGCATGAGCAACCCATCAAACGAAATCAGTATCAGCCTGGGCGAAGATTTTCCTGAAATTCGCGACAGCGTTCGTCAAATTTGCGCCGCATTTCCGGGTGCCTATTGGCGAGAGGTGGACGAACAAGAAGCCTATCCGCATGCGTTTGTGCAAGCCCTGACCGAGGCCGGTTACTTGGCTGCATTGATCCCCGAAGCCTATGGCGGTGCGCAATTGCCCTTGCGGGCGGCCGGCGTGGTGTTGGAAGAAATCCATGCCAGCGGTGCCAATGCGGCAGCGGTGCATGCCCAGATGTACACCATGGGCACCTTGTTAAGGCATGGCAGCACAGCGCAAAAAAACAAATACCTGCCCGGCATTGCCAGTGGTCAACTCCGATTGCAAGCCTTTGGGGTGACCGAGCCCACAACGGGCACTGACACCACCCAACTCAAAACCCGCGCTGTGCGCGATGGCGACCATTACGTCATCCATGGCCAGAAGATATGGACCTCACGCGCCTTGTTTTCTGATTTGATGCTGTTGTTGGTCCGCACCACACCGATAGAGCAGGTCAAGCGCAAAACAGAAGGTCTGTCTGTATTCCTGGTCGATATGCGTGAATCGATTGGCAAGGGGATGACCATTCGCCCGATCAAGGCGATGATCAACCACAACACCACCGAAGTTTTTTATGATGGCCTGCGAGTGCCTGCTGAAAACCTGATTGGTGAAGAGGGCAAAGGCTTTCGCTACATTCTGGATGGCATGAATGCCGAACGCATTTTGGTTTCACATGAATCCATTGGCGATGCCAAATGGTTCATTCGAACCGCCGCCAAATATGCCAACGAAAGGATCGTGTTCAACCGGCCCATTGGCATGAATCAGGGCATTCAGTTCCCTATCGCCAAAGCCTACGCCGCATCACAAGCCGCTGAGCTCATGCTTCGAAAAGCCGCGGCCATGTTTGAAGCAGGACAAGCTTGCGGAGAAGAAGCCAACTTATCCAAGCTTTTGAGCGCCGAAGCCGCTTGGGAGGCCGGCGAAGCCTGTGTCCAGACCCACGGTGGTTTTGCTTATGCCCGGGAATACGATGTCGAGCGCAAATGGCGCGAAGCAAGGGTGCAAAGGACAGCGCCTGTTTCGACCAATTTGATTTTGGCTTACTTGGCGGAACACGTGATTGGACTGCCTCGGTCTTATTGACCAAGGTCCCGGCTCATTCCAAGCCCGGCTCTATCCCCATGCGGCTATAAACCTTGGCGGCCTCGGGGGCAGTCAAAAAGCGTGTCAATTCACGCGCGGCTTGCAGATGTTGTGTGTTGGCGCTGATCCCGGTGGCGAAACCAATCCAGGTTTGTAATTCTTTGGGGATCAGCCCGATCATGTCCACCCCCGGCACGCCAAAAATGCGCGACGCTACGACCACCACCATGTCCACCTCGCCGGTGGCGACCACTTCGACGTTGTACTCGCCTGGCATGGGTCGCATTTTGGATTTCATCTCTTTGGCAATCCCCAGGCGATCGATCAGGTTGACAAAATAAATGCCACTCGCGCCGTCGCCAGGATAGGCCACTGAGCGCAAGCTCAGCAGCGTTTTCTTGAAAGCCTCAGGGGTCGAAATGTCAGGCCGGGGCGCGCCCGCCTTGATGGCGGCGCCCAATCCGATGCGGCCCATCACAGCCCTGGAGTTGGCTTGCACTTGACCTTGTTGAATCAACTGGTCCAGCACGGGCGGATTCAGCACCGTCACATCGAAGTACTGGCCGGCTTCGATTTTCTTTTTCACATCGGGGTTGACCGCGAACTCCACACTGACTTTGTGGCCGGTGGCCTGTTCAAATTGTTGGGTCAATTCAATGACCGCTGGCCGCGAGCCGTTGCCGCTGAGGACTTTGAGTTCGACGGCTTGGGCCGACAGATCCAGGCCCATGCAAAGACAGATGCATTGCAAGCCAAAGAGTTTGATTTTTTTCATCAGGGTATGCCTCGGTGTGGAAGGTTCAGCGAAGAAGGTTCAGCGAACCAGGCCGCGAGAAAAATCCATGATCAATCGCGCAGCCAGATACAGCCTGGGTTCAATGGAGTCGATCAAAATGTACTCATCGCCATTGGAGTGTGCACCAAAACTGAGAAGGCCAAATCGCTCGAGGACGGGATTTTTGGTTTTCAAGGCGGCAAATGCGGCATCGGTGCCGCCGCCTGACACGCTGTCAAGCACCTTCAGCGTGCGGTCGATTTCACTGTAAATTTTTTGCGCATGCTGACCCACCGCCACTTGAGCAGGGTTGAACTCGAGCGGGGGGCGGCGTTGTTCAAAACTCATGGCCACCTGGGTGTCAGGAATGAGTTGATTCTGGATTGTCTTGCTGATGCGCGACTCCAGTCCCGCGTAGTCTTCAATCCGCTCCACACGCACATCGGCTGCGGCTTGCGCTTGGGCTGGAATGACATTGCGGTTGGTGCCCCCAGAGACCATGGTCCAGTTCATTTTGACGCCTTTGCTCGGGTCCGAAAAATTGCGTGTTTGCAAAATTTGATGCGACAACTCCACAATGGCATTCAGGCCGCGTTCAGGTGCGCTGCCCGCATGCGAGGCTTTGCCTGTGACTTTCAGATTGACCGCCGCAATGCCAGCAGTAGCGAGCGAAAGTTGGTCAGAATTTGTTGGAGATCCTTCAAATGACAGGGTCAAATCATGTGCCGCCCCGAGCCGTGTCAGCTCATGGCGAGAGGCGGGTGAACTGATTTCTTCGTCGCCATTGATCAACACGGTCAGCACGCCATAGTCTTTGAATTGGAGTGCCTGCAAAGCAGCCACAGTATGCAAAATCACCGCAATGCCCGCCTTGTCATCACCGATGCCCAGGCCATAGGCTTTGTTGCCCTCTATGCGAAAGGGCTGCTTGACGCCCATGCCCTTGAGGTACACGGTGTCCATGTGCGCTATCAGTAAAATCTTGGAGGTTCCCGTTCCAGTGAAGGTGGCTTTGACCATCCTGCCGATCCGGCCTGGGGTGTCATGCATGCGGTAGGCATTGGCTGGCGCTTCAATGAATTCAACCTGACCGCCTAAAGCCTTGAATCGGTCGTGAATCAGTTGGGATATTTTGTCCAGACCTTCACGGTCACCGCTGCCTGACTCGATGGCCACCAGCTCGCGCAGCGTGTCCAGCAGCGCTGGCTTGTGGGTTTGTACTTGCGCCCATACCCCGGCATCCGGTGCGGCCCGGGCGGGGGTGCTCAGGCACAGGGCAGCCGCCAGTAACAGCGGCAGACAAGAAAAAGTTCGGGTGAACAGGAAATGAACATTCAACAGTCTCATGCCAGACGCCTTCTGAGTGAAGTGAAGATGCATGAGTTTGTCATATTTTGGAAGGGTGAGCCCCAGCATGTGATCCCGGCCTACAGGGATTCCAAAATAAGGTCCAATACAGCTATGCACGACAACCTTTTCACCGATGAACGGCTTATGGCACTGGAAATCAAATCCAGCTATGCCGAAGACTTGCTCGAACAACTCAATCAGTTGGTCTACCAACAGCAGCAGAGCATCGATGCCTTGATGGCCGAGGTGAATCAACTGCGTCGCCAAATGCCCGAAGGCGGCCCGTCGACTGAACGCAACTTGCGCGACGAGTTGCCACCGCATTATTGAGGTCCCCCTTGCGCTTAGACACATTGCGAGACCGTTTACAGGCATTGGGGGCACGTCCCCAGCACACAGCCCGTGTGCTGCGGCTGTGGAGCCAGGCCCTGGCGCAAGACAGCGGTCGGCGCAAGCTCGAGAGCTTCATGCCCGCCACATTGCGCGATGCGCTACCCGCTCTGAGCGCAGAGTTGGCTGGCTTGGCAAGCTTGATGTCTGCTCACCCGGCCAGTGATGGTTCGTCTCGCCTGTTGGTCGGTTTGTCAGATGGTCAAGCTGTTGAAAGTGTGCTGTTGCCTCGCGATGGTTTGTGCGTGTCCAGCCAAGTGGGCTGTGCAGTCGGTTGCGTGTTTTGCATGACGGGCAAATCGGGCTTGATCCGCCAACTGACGGGCGGTGAAATGGTGGCGCAAGTCGCCTTGGCACGCCAGATGCGAACCGTGAAAAAAGTGGTCTTCATGGGCATGGGTGAGCCGGCCCATAATTTGGATAACGTGGTACAGGCGATGGAACTGCTGGGCTCTGTGGGCAACATCGGACACAAAAATTTGGTGTTTTCAACCGTGGGCGATGAACGTGTTTTCACGCAGTTATTGCAAGGCCATGTCAAGCCCGCTTTGGCCTTGTCGCTGCACACCACCCGCGCTGATTTACGCGCCAAACTCTTGCCCAGGGCGCCGCACATCAGCCCCGAAGACTTGGTCGACATGGGTGAGGCCTATGCCCGCGCCACCGGCTACCCAATCCAGTACCAATGGACTTTGCTCAAAGGCATCAATGACAGCGATGAAGAGATCGAAGGCATTGTGCGTTTGCTGCACGGCAAATATGCGCTGATGAACATGATTCCTTACAACGCGGTCGATGATTTGCCCTACCAACGTCCGTCATGGGAACGTGCTGCGCAGATGGCGCGCACCTTGCATCAGCGCGGTATTCTGACCAAGTTGCGCCAATCTGCCGGACAGGATGTGGACGGTGGCTGTGGTCAACTGCGCGCCAGGGCCTTGGGCACATCCTTGCCCAAAGCGGTGATGAAAGTGATGCATGTTTGAATTCCAAAACCCCACTCAGCCTTTGCGCATTGGTTGTGGTGCAGGTTTTTCGGGTGACCGAACCGATGCAGCCGCTCCCGTGGTGCAAGACCTTGTGAACGGCCTGCAGACCCTGGGCGGATCGGCGGTTTTGCTGTTCGAAACCCTGGCGGAACGCACCTTGGCCTTGGCGCAATTGGCCCGCGTGGCCAACCCCCTTGCCGGCTATGAACCTTTGCTGCTCGACTATCTGAGGCCTGTTTTGGCGAATTGTTTGACGCACGGCATTCGCATTGTGGGTAATTTTGGCGCTGCCAATCCCTTGGCCGCAGCCCAAGCTATTGCCGAGCTGGCGCGAGGCCTGAACCTGCGGGCCCCGCGCATTGCCGTGGTGTCCGGGGACGATGTACGCTCTCACCCCGACGTCCTGGCGCTGGCGCAGTCATGGAGCTGCCCCTTGGTCAGCGCCAATGCCTATCTGGGCGCACAGGCCATTGCCAATGCCTTGAATGCAGGGGCCGACATTGTGGTGTGTGGGCGGGTTGCTGATCCGGCTTTGACCCTGGGTCCTGCGCTGGCTCACTTTGCCTGGGCGCTGGATGATTGGGATGCGTTGGCGGGCGCAACCATGGCCGGTCATTTGCTGGAGTGTGGTGCGCAAGTGACGGGCGGCTATTACGCTGATCCGGGTTTCAAAGACCTGCCCGATCTGGCCCATGTGGGCTTTCCCATCGCCCGCATCGAAGCCGATGGCAGCTGCACGCTTACCAAGCCCCCAGGCACTGGCGGGCGCATCGACACGCACACCGTCAAAGAGCAACTGCTGTATGAAATCGACAACCCTGCTGCCTACATCACACCCGATGTCGTGGCCGACATCACTGCAGCCAGGGTGACCGAACTGGGACCTGATTGCGTCAGACTCTCGGGTATCCAAGGACATCCTGGGCCGACCCACCTCAAGGTCAATGTGTGTCACGAAAATGGCTGGTTTGCCGAAGGTGAGATCTCCTATGCGGGTCCACGGGCTGAAGGCCGTGCCCGCTTGGCTGCAGACCTGTTGCGCACGCGTTTGCCGCTTTTGTCATTGCGTGTCGACTTGATAGGTGTCTCCAGCATTTGGGCCGATGATGCGGGGGCTGTGTTGTCAGCGTTGCCTGACGCAGGTCATACCGATGTGCGTTTGCGGATCGCAGCAACGCATGAAGACAAAGCGGTGGCTGAGCAACTCGTGCGTGAAGTGAACGCGCTTTACACCTGCGGTCCTGCGGGGGGCGGCGGTGTTCGCACGGGTTTGCGGCCGCGACTGGGCTTGGTCTCTTGCCTGTTGCCACAAGCCAGCGTGCCCAGCCGTTTTGACATGTGGCAGCCTGAAACCAAGGAGGAGAACACATGAACGCCGCAGCGCAAACCCTGGTGGTGACCCTCGACCGGTTGGCCCACGGCCGCACGGGAGACAAAGGCAATCGCTGCAACATCAGTGTGATTGCTTGGCGCGAAGAATTCTGGCCCGTGCTGGTGGCCCAAGTGACCGAAGACAAAGTCGCGCAGCTTTTTGCTCCGCGCCAACCCAGTCGGGTGCAGCGTTATTTGCTGCCGAAACTGCAGTCGATGAATTTTGTCATTGACGATGTCCTCGATGGCGGTGTGAACAGTGCACTCAATCTGGACAGCCATGGCAAGTCGTTCAGCTTCATGCTGATGCGCTTGCCTGTTGAAATCCCCAAGGCCTGGAAAGACCGGTTGACCGGGCCCCAGTGAGGCCCGCAACGCGGCTTCAAGTCTTGAGCGCAAATCCCGCGATGTTTTTGTAGTTCTCTGAAATTTGCCGCAGTTCTTCCTGGCTGATCAAATCATCGATGTTGTCAAAGGGCTGACCATGGCTTAACTCATCGGCCTTCATGATGATGAAGTCAGGTGGCACGGTGCGGTTGGTTTGCACCACTTTGGCCGTGGTTTGCAAGCGCAAGGACTCGTACTGGACGAGCGCCGCTGTCTTGGAATCGTTTTGCACCAAGCAGTCCACCAGTGTGCGGGCATCGATCAAGGCTTGGGCCGATCCGTTCGAGCCCCGCGGGTACATCGGGTGGGCTGCGTCACCCATCAAGGTCACACGACCTTGCGTCCAGAAGGGCAAAGCATCTTTGTCGACCATCGGGTACTCGAGTACGCTTTGAGAATCCAAAATCATTTGCGGCACGTCCAGGAAAGGGAACTTCCAGTCCTTGTAAATGTCGGCGCAGACCTGCACGTCACCGGGCTTGTTCCAATCGTTCATGGCCGCATCCGGGCGTTGCAATTCAGCCACCCAATTGATGAGCTGATTGCCCTTGCCGTCCACATTGTCTTGAATCGGGTAAATGACCATCTTGCCCTGTTCCACTGTGCCAATGCGCAGGTAACTTTTACCGGTGAGGATGGGGGGGTGAATGGTCACACCGCGCCAGGTGTTGATGCCGCCAAAGCAGACTTTGTCGTCCGGGTGCATTTGTTTGCGCACGGCAGAATTCACGCCATCGCAGGCCACGGCCAGTTCGCTGCGCACGCTGCTGTGGCCGCCGCCTGCCAAATCGAAACGCAGCGTCACGCCGTCATCGTCTTGGGTGAAGCCGCTGCAGCGATGTCCTGTGTGAACATGTTCTGCGCCTAAACGGCTGCACACCGCATCAAACAAAATGCGGTGCAGTTTGCCGCGGTGAATGCCGATCTCGGGCAAGGCATAACCGGCATGGCGGCCTCGGGCTTCGCGGTAGACGAATTGACCGTGGCGGGTGAAGAACACGCTTTCAAGGTTTTCGATGCCCATGGCTTCAAGCTGCGCTTGCACCCCAATGGCGGCCAGCTCCTTCATGGCGTGCGGCAGCAAGGTGATGCCGACGCCAATTTCTTTGACTTCTGGGACGCTTTCATAAACCTCGCAAGCGATCCCTTTTTGATGCAAGCCCAACGCGAAGCTCAGACCTGCGATGCCGCCGCCGATGATGGAAATGCTCATGTTCACTCTGCCTTGATATTTTGTGCTTTGATCAGTTGGGCCCATCGGACAGCGTCTCGCTCGACCACCCGCGCAAACTCTTCCGGGCTGCTGCCGCTGGGGTCCATGCCTTGGGATTGGAAGGTTTTTTGCGTTTCTTCGGTTTTCAGGATCAGATTGATCTCGCGATTGAGCAGGGCCACGGTGTCAGCGGGCGTGCCTTTGGGTGCAAAAATACCGAACCACATGTCGACGTTGACTTTGCCTACCTTGGCTTCGGCCAGTGTGGGGACGTCCGGCAGCAAGGTATGGCGCTTGTCACTGCCAATGGCCAATGGCACCATGCGCCCGCTGCGAATGTGCGGCAGGGCGACATGGATCGGCAAAAACATGGCGTCCACTTGGCCACCGAGCAAGTCCGTCACGGCGGGGCCGCTGGCGCGATAGGGGATATGGGTCAAGAAGACTTGCGCCGTATTTTTGAGCAATTCCATCGACAAATGGTGTGGCGTGCCGACCCCCGGGGAGGCGTAATTGATGCGGCCTGGCTGTCGCCTGGCGGCAGCCAAAAAATCCCCAGCGGTTTTGTAGCCTGATTTCGGATGCGTGACCAAGAGCAATTGGCCCCAACTGGTCAGCGTCACCGGGCTGAGGTCTTTGACAGGGTCAAAACTCATGCCGGGGTAAAGAGGGGGGTTCATGACCAGGGTGTTCACGCTGACCAGCAAGGTGTTGCCATCAGGCGCGGCGCGGACCACCGCTTCGGTGCCAATGTTGCCCGAGGCACCCACCCGGTTTTCAACGACCACGGGGCGGTTGAGTTTTTGCGACAGTTTGGGCCCCACCGTGCGGGCAATCAAGTCAATCCCGGTGCCAGGGGAAAAGGGCACAATCAATTTGAGGGGTGCTGAAGTCGCTGCCGGTGCATTTTCTGCAGACGCGGGGGGTGTCACCACCAGGGCCATGCTGCCCAGGGTGATCAGAAGACCGCGGCGAAATTCAAAAAAAGTGGAAAACATGTTGATTACCTTGACAAGGATTGTTTCGGATTATTCCATTGCACCCGTCCTGGTGCCTCACAAAGTCTCACACCCTCCCCTTGCAAGGGGCTATTGAAACCGTCACGCCCCCACCCAACGCCCGAAGGGCCAGCCCAAAGCCCAAAGTGCAGCGCCCCGGCATCGCAGCGGAAAATGCGGTGTAGCCACTGGCTCATGTGCGAGCACCTCTGAAGGGCAGTTGCAGCAGCCCACTGGCCAGTCCGGTGCCAACCACGATGAGCACGCCGCAAGCGATCATCCAGGGCGTGATGTGCTCGCCCAGCAGGGCCACACCATAGGCGATGGCAAAAACGGGCACCAAAAACGTCACCGTCAAGGCGCGGGCCGGTCCTGTTTGCTCAATCAGCCTGAAATACAAAATATAGGCCACGCCGGTGCACAAGACCCCCACCAGGGCCAATGCGCCCCAGGCTTGCAGGCTGGGCAGTTGTTCAGGCCATGACCACAGCGCTGGCAATACCAAAGCCAGGGTGGCGCCCATTTGGCTGCCCGTGGCCGTGGCCAGCGGCGGCACATGGGGGATGAATCTTTTTGCAAAATTGGCAGACACCCCGTAACTCAAAGTCGCCAGCAGGCAGGCCGCGACAGCCCACAAGGGCGAGAGGCCGGTGGCTTGGGGCTTGAAGCTGGCCTCACCCCCCATCAGCAACAACACCCCCACAAAGCCCACGCCCAAGCCGCAGGCGCGTGAGAGGGTGGGTTTGTCGCCCAACCAGACCCAGGCGACCAAGGCACCAAAGAGGGGGACGGTGGCGTTCAGGATCGACGACAGCCCGGTGGTGATGTGCTGCACTGCAAACGAATAGAGGGCAAAGGGCAAAGCCGAGTTGAATAGCCCGACCACAAACACCGGCTTCCAATGGGCCCGTAACACCGACACCTGGCCCCGCAGCCACAACAAGGGAAGCAAGAACAGGGCGGCCACGCTCACCCGCAGACCCGCGGTGGTCCAGGCCCCAAATTCAACCGCCGCGGTGCGCATGAACAAGAAAGAAGCCCCCCAAATCATGGCGAGCAGCAAGAATTGCGCTTTCCAGCGGTAAGCGGACGGCGTGCGCACCCGGGCTCAGGCCGCCAAGGCCAAGGGTAACGGCAAAGACAATGACGCTTTTTCCAGCGCCAGCAACGCGGCTTTTCGCCACAAGCCGCCGGCATAGCCGGTCAATTGCCCGCTCGCGCCCACCACCCGGTGGCAGGGCACGATCAAGCTGATGGGATTGCGGCCCACCGCCGCGCCCAAAGCCCGCACCGCAGCAGGTTTGCCCAGCGCTTGGGCCACCTGGCCATAGCTTTGGGTTTGCCCAGCCGGAATGCGCAGCAAAGCCCGCCACACGGATTGCTGAAAGTCGGTGCCGCAGCGCAAGTCCATCGGCACGCCAAAAGGCGCATTCAGTGCGTCGGCATCACCCGCCCAATAGGCGCACAGCTGCTGGATGCTGGCTTGAATGAAGGGGTTGTGGGCATCGGGCGTCCAGCCCTGCATGTCGGGCAAGTGGCTTTGTCCTTCAAAGAACACCCCCGACAGCCCCATGGGGCTCGCCGAGAGGGTGATCCGGCCCAGTGGGCTGTCCCAAGTGTCGCAAACGGTGTGGGGATGAAAATGCATGGGCGTGTTCTGTTAACGGGACTCAAGGGCTGGGCTGGCCAGAAGGCTGTGCAACGGAGCGTTGACGCCAGAATAACAACATTCCACTGACCATGGCCACCACCATCAAGCCCATGAAGCCTGCGCGGTAAGTGCCAAAACCGGTGGACAGGGCGCCGAAGAGGGGCGGGCCGATCACCACCCCCAAAAAGGTGAAGGCCAGGGTTCCGCCGGTGGCCAAGCTGGCCATGCCTGGGGGGGCGCGGCGGGCCACTTCAGCCAAGTACACCCCGTTCCAGCCGATGGCTGAAGCGCCAAAGGTCACCAAAATCAGCAGCACCAGCCATTGCGGGGTGTCTTCGGCCAGGGTGGTGGTGGCCAAGGCCCCAAGCGCCATCAGGCCGGCCAACAGCAACAGCATGCGGCGAGCCCCCAGCCAGCGGTCGGCCACATAGCCCCAGGCAATGCGTCCGGCCATGCCGCCCAGTTGTGTGGCCGACAAGGCCAAGCCTGCTGCGATCAGCGCATAACGCAGGTCGTCGTGCAAAAAGGTCACCAGGTAGGTGGTGAGCGAGAGCTGTACGATTGAAAACATGAAGGAGCAGGCCGCCATGGTGCACAGGCTGGGGTGAGACAGCACCAGTCGCAGGGGCTGAATCCAGCTGCCCCAGCGCATGGGCACATCCGACTGGCGGTCTTGGTCGAGTTCGCCCCGCAGGCTTTGCGCCAAGACTGCGCAGGCCACACACACGGCGGCGACCACTGCCAGACTGGCGTGCCAGTTCAACACCAGCAGCAGCGGGGGCACCAAAGCGCCCGCCAGCAAACTGCCCAAAGGCACGCCGGTTTGTTTCAGCGAGAACACCAAAGACATTTGGTGCTTGGGGGTGGTGCGGGCCAGCAAATGGGAGCTGGCCGGGGTGATGGGCCCATAGCCCAGCCCAATCAACACCGCGCCCAAGCCCATGGCCGGAAACCAAGGCACCGCACACAAGAGCAAACCGGTGGCGCACAGCAACAAGCCCCACTGGCTCACGCGGATGGCCCCTAGCCGGTTGACCGTGGCGCCGCCCATCAAGCTCGCCGCCATGGCGCCGGCATAAGTCATCGACACGTAAACGCCCACCAAGGCGGGCGAGACTTGCAGGTCGTGCGCCACCACCGGAGCCATCACAGGCAAGGTCAAGAGGGCCATCGAGACCATGGCTTGAATCACCAGGGTCAACAGCAACGGGAGCCAGTTGTTCAATTCGCTTTCACCCCGGCTTTGGTCAACAGGCTGCCCAGGGTGTCGATCTCGTATTTCAAATGTGCGCGCAAGGCCTCAGGACGGGCCTGATCGGGGTTGACCGCCGAAATGCCCATGGCTTCGAGGCGCTGGCGCACATCGGGGTCGGCCACGGATTTTTGCAAAGCCGCTGTCAATGCGTCCATCACCGGCTTGGGCACGCCTTTGGGGGCGTACAGACCGAAAGAGATGTTGATGTCAAAACCTTGCACACCGGCTTCGGAGATGGCGGGCACATCGGGCAGACCACTCAAGCGCGTTTTGCCTGCTGCCGCATAAGCTTTGATTTTGCCGGCCTTCACGGACGGTACCGTGCCTGAAGTTTGGTCGCACAACACGTCGACTTGACCGCCCATCAGGTCGCTCAAGGCCGGGCCGGTGCCTTTGTAAGGGATTTCGTTCATCTTCACGTTCAAGGCGTTCATCATCATCAAGCCGCACAGGTGGGAAGCCGATCCCACGCCCGCATGGGCCAGGCTGATTTTGGGGCCATTGGCCTTGACGTAGCTCACAAATTCAGTCAAGTCTTTCGCTGGAAAGTCATTGCGGGTGACGATCACCATCGGGCCATTGGTGGCCCGTCCGATCGGCTCGAAATCATCCACCGGGTGGTAGGGCAAATTTTTGTACATCGCCGTGTTGGTGGCGTGGCTGACATGGATCATCAGCAAGGTGTAGCCGTCCGGCTTGGCGCGGGCGACCTTGGCCGTGCCAATCGAGCCGGACGCGCCTGCGGTGTTGTCCACCACGATTTGTTGACCCAAGTGCTTTTGCATCGCGCCTGCAAACACGCGGGTGATGGTGTCGCCGGGCCCCCCGGGGGCATAGGGCATCATCATGGTGATAGGCCGGTTGGGGAAGTCTTGCGCCGGCGCTTGCAGGCCAGCCAGCGTCAATGCGAGGGCGATGAGTGGGCGAAACATGTGCGCGTTCATGGTGTGCTCCTGGTGTGAGGATTTCATCATGCCAGCAAGCGCTGGCGAATTTCTACCGGGTCCATCACTTGCAGTGGAGCCGTCCCGCCTTGGGGGATGCCCACTTGGGTGGCATTGAGAAGCATCGACACCATCACATAAGTGCCTGACAGGACCGTCAGGTCGATCACCGCCTGCTCACCCATTTGTCCAATCGCTTCTTGCCATAAGGCGTCTGGCACCCGGTGGTTCAATGACAATTGGACGCAATAGTCATACACCAAACGCTCGTCGGCTTGCATGGTTTGGGGGCGATTGCAGTGTTGTAAATCACGCATGACTTCATCAGACAAACCCGCTTTGCGGGCAATTTTTTCATGCGCCCACCATTCGAATTGGGCGTTGGAAATCCGCGCCTGAATCAGGATGGCAAATTCGTTCAAACGTTTGTTGACCGAGGTTTTAAAGCGCAAATAGTCCAGATGATCAAAACACCGACGCCCCATTTCCGGGCTGCGCAACAAAGCGTTGTAGGGCCCGCCCAAGCCGGCACTGGAGATTTTCAGGATGTCATCGGCCAGGGGGCGCACTTCAGCGGGTACATCGTCGTAAGCAATTTGGCTCAGTCGTTCGGTCATGTTCACTCCAGCAAGGTGGGGGGGCTCATTCAGGGCTTATACAATCAAGAACCCATTGTTACCGACACCGTGCCCCCGGGCTGGCGTGTTGGCGACGCTACATGATTTGAGGCCCCATGCAAGTTACGCCGACCATTTTCAAAGCCTACGACATACGTGGCATCGTGCCGAGCACCATTGACGAGAACATGGCCGAAGGCTTGGGGAAAGCTTTTGGAACGCAGGCCATGGCCGAGGGGCAGTCCACCGTGGCGGTGGGGCGAGATGGTCGCTTGAGCGGGCCGGTTTTGCTGGCGGCTTTGGTGCGTGGGCTGGTGTCTGCTGGGGTGCAGGTGATGGATGTGGGCTTGTGCACCACCCCCATGTTGTATTTTGCGGCGCACACCGTGTGCGCCAGCGGCATCATGGTGACCGGCAGTCACAACCCGAAGGATTACAACGGTTTCAAAATGGTCATGGGGGGGCGCGCCATTTATGGTGACGAAATCCTCGCCCTGCGCCAGATGATGCAGGACGAATCGTGGGTGGCCCAAGCGGGCGGCGACATTCGCCCGTTGGATGTGCTCCCTGCATACCGTGAACGCATCGTGGGCGGCATCCAGTTGGCGCGCCCGATGAAAATCGTGGTCGATTCAGGCAATGGCGTCGCCGGTGCTTCGGCACCCGCCATCTTTCGCGCCCTGGGTTGCGAGGTCATTGAGTTGTTCAGCGAGGTGGATGGCAACTTTCCGAACCACCACCCCGATCCCAGCAAGCCCGAGAACTTGAATGACCTGATCGCTGCCCTCAAGCAGACCGGTGCCGAGCTGGGCCTGGCCTTTGATGGCGATGGTGATCGATTGGGTATCGTGACCCACGATGGCCACACCATTTACCCTGACCGCCAAATGCAATTGTTTGCACAGGATGTGCTGAGCCGCGTGCCCGGCGGCACCATTTTGTTCGATGTGAAATGCTCTCAACGCTTGGCCCCTGCGATTGCACAGGCAGGCGGCCAGCCTTTGATGTACAAAACGGGCCACTCGTTGATCAAAGCCAAAATGAAAGCCATTGAAGCTGCGGGTGGCCAAGCCCCTTTGGGCGGGGAGATGAGTGGCCATATTTTCTTCAAAGAGCGTTGGTATGGATTTGACGACGGCACCTACGCCGGTTGCCGGATGTTGGAGATTTTGAGCCAGGCGCCCGATGGCAACGCCGTATTGCATGCTTTGCCCAGCAGCTTCAGTACGCCTGAATTGAATGTGGCCTGCGCGGAAGGTGAGCCTCATACCGTGGCGCAGCAGTTGCTGGACGTTGCAGCGGCCCACTTCACGGCACCGGCGCAGATCTCCAGCATCGATGGTTTGCGCGTGGATTGGCCAGATGGGTTCGGGCTGATCCGCGCGTCCAATACGACGCCGGTGCTGGTGTTGCGGTTTGAGGGACACACCGAATCGGCATTGCAAAGAATCCAAGCGCAGATGTTGGCTTTGCTGCGCACCGTCAAATCTGACGCCACGTTCCAATCGGCCGCCCATTGATTTTCCATGCACCCGATACAGCGGCTTTATAACGCAGCCGTCTGGGCGGCGCAGCCCTTGCTGCGGCGCAAGTTGGCGCGTCGCGCGCTGGCCGAGCCCTTATACGGCGTCGCGGTGCCAGAGCGGTTTGGTCATTACGCACATGTGCCTGAAACACACGCTGGCTTGGTTTGGGTGCATGCGGTCTCCTTGGGTGAAACCCGGGCGGCCGAAGTTTTGATTCAGGCGCTGCGCCTGGCCTTGCCCGGTATGCGTTTGTTGCTCACCCACGGGACTGCCACCGGCCGCGCGCAGGGCGAGCGCTTGCTTGCACCTGGCGATGTTCAGGTCTGGCAGCCTTGGGACACGCCCCGCGCCGTGCAGCGGTTTTTGACGCACTTCAAACCCCGTGTCGGCATCTTGATCGAGACCGAAGTGTGGCCGAATCTGGTTTTGCAAGCTCAAAAAAACGGCGTGCCTTTGGTTTTGGCCAATGCCCGCATGAGTGAACGATCGCGCCGCAAAGCCCTGCGCTGGCCTGCCTTGACGCGGCCGGTTTTCCAAGCGCTGACGGCCGTCTGGCCTCAAACCGAAGTTGATGCGCAGCGCTTGGTGCAACTTGGCGTCAAGGCTTGCACCGTCATGGGCAATATCAAGTTCGATGCCCAGCCCGATGCCCTGCAATGCGCCCAAGGACGGCGCTGGCGATTGAACAACGCACGGCCCGTGGCGATGCTGGCCAGCTCGCGCGAGGGCGAAGAAGCCGCTTGGCTGGAGGCTTGGCAGGCCCTGCGGCAAGGGGGTTCCAGCGAGCCCGACTGGCAATGGCTGATCGTGCCCCGCCACCCGCAACGGGTGAACGAAGTGGAAGCTTTGTTGGTTTCGCAAGGGTTGACCGTGTCACGTCGCAGCCAATGGTCTGAGACTGACCACGCCGGGCCAGACGCCCAAGCGGAGCAGGTGGATGTGTGGCTCGGGGATTCTTTGGGTGAAATGGCGCTGTACTACAGTCTGGCGCAAGTGGCGTTGCTGGGCGGCAGTTTTGCACCCTTGGGCGGTCAAAACCTGATCGAGGCGGCAGCCTGTGGCTGCCCGGTGATCATGGGGCCGCATACCTTTAATTTTGCGCAAGCCTCTGACACGGCCGAGCAAGCGGGTGTGGCTGTCCGAGTGGATGACATGGCCCAAGCGCTTGAACAAGCGCACCGGCAGCTGCGAGACGCAACCGCATTGGCCCAACGCGCAGAACGGGCGCGGGCTTTTGCCAGGGCCTCCGAAGGGGCGACTGAACGCACCGTGCAAGCGGTGCTTCAGGTCATGGGCTGATCTTATTTGGCGAGCAAGGCGTTGACGGCTTGCAGGTCTTCAGCCTTCAAGCTGCCATTGGCTTGGCGCAGTTTGAGCTGGCCCACCAACACATCGTACCGGGCCTTGGCCAGATCACGTTTGGTTTGGTACAACTGGCTTTGGCTGTTGAGCACATCGATATTGATGCGCACGCCCACTTTGTAGCCCAATTGGTTGGCGTCCAATGCGCTTTGGCTGGACGCTTCTGCAGCAGCCAAGGCTGCGACTTGACCGAGACCCGACTGAAGGCCTAAGTAAGCGGTGCGGGTGGCTTGCGCAACATTGCGCTCGGCGGTTTCCACATCGGCGCGGGCTTTGTCTTCCAATGCCAGCGTTTCTTTGATGCGGTTTTCAGTTGCAAAGCCCGCGAACAAAGGCAAATTGAAGTTCAAGCTGATGCTGGTGGCGTTGGTGTCCACTTGGGTGGAGGTGTAGCCATTGTTGTAGCGGGTAGGCGCAAAGCCGGCGGTCAAATCCAAAGTGGGCTTGTGGCCGGCTTGGGCCTTTTCGATTTCGAGTTTGGCAATCTCCAAGGCCACGCGCGCTTGGGCAATGCCAGGGTGCATCTCGGCCGATTGCATCACCCAAGTGGCGATGTCCGCCGGTTGCGGGGCTTGCAACTGGACTGGCAAAACCAGGCTTTGCGGCTCTGTGTTGCTGCTGCCCACCAACAAGTCCAGGGCCAATTTTTTCACCCGCAGATCGTTCTCTGCCGCAATTTCTTGCGCCAGCACCAGGTCGTAGCGTGCCTGGGCTTCTCGGGTGTCGGTAATGGTCGAAGTGCCGACTTCAAAATTGCGTTTGGCGGCAGCCAATTGTTCAGCGACTGCGGTTTTCTGGGCTTGCACAAAGGTCAGGCTGTCGCGAGAAGCCAGCACATCAAAATAAGCTTGGCTGACTCGAATGATCAAGTCTTGTTCTGAGGCTTTGAGCTGGGCGTTGGCCAACTCGGCTTGCTTCAAACCCTGGCGGTAGTTGGCCCAATTGGCCGGGCGGTACAAAGGTTGCACCGCACTCAAGTTGGCACTCAGGCTGCTGTAAGACTTGCTTTGTCCTGCCAACGCACCGGTGAGCAATTCCACGTTGGTTTTATTCAATCCCCCCGACAAGCCAGCCGTGGGCAACACATTGGCAATGGCCTGTTCGGCTTTGGCCAGGTTCGCGGTGTAGAGCGATTGGGCCGATTTGTAGGCCGCGTCATAACCTTTGGCGGCATCGAACAAAGTGACCAAATTTTGTGCTTGTGTGTTGGCGCAGAAAACGGCGCTCAACAGGCCTGCCAAGGCCAAAGGTAGTGGAGATAAACGCAGATTCATGAAAGTCTTTCAAGGGGCAACGTAGTTAAATCATGCAACAAGTCTGTGACTGTTGTTCAGTAAGTGGGAATACGCGGGTCGACCTGGGAAGACCAGGCATGGATGCCGCCGGCCACATTGATGGCCTCAAAGCCTTGTTGCGCTAAGTAAGCGGCCACCTGCAGGCTTCGGCTGCCGTGGTGGCACAAACAGGCAATTGGCCGGTCTTTGTCCAATTCGTGCAGGCGGGCAGGAATGGATTGCATGGGCATGTGGACACAGTCCAAACCCACGGGCGAGACGCTGGCGGTCTGGTATTCCCAGCCCTCACGAACGTCCAGCAAAACGGGTTTTCGCGCTGCCAAGAGGGCGGCCCAGTCAGGCAGTTGGGCAGGGGTGATTTGCTGCATACGGATTAAAAACGGAAATGAGGGTGTTCTGCAAAGTGCAGCAGGCGTGGTGCTGTGGTGTCCCAGGGTTCAGCCGTGGTCCAAGACGTGGCGCTGTTGCGGGTGATGAAGGTGGCGCGCATCATGGGCTCTTCGCCCACAATCGCCGCCAGGCGGCCGCCGACATTCAGTTGGGCCAAAAGGGTTTGCGGAACTTCGGCCACCGAGCCACTGAGCACAATCACATCAAATGGGCCCTCTGCGGGGGCGCCGTTTGCGCCATCGGCCTGTCGCACTTCCACATTGAACACGCCTTCTGTGGCCAGATTATGGCGCGCTTGCGAAGCCAGCTCGGGCTCGATTTCCAGCGTCAGTACCTGGGCGGCGCGGCGGCCCAACAGAGCGGCCATGTAGCCGCAGCCCGTGCCGATTTCAAGCACTTTGTCGTGTTTTTGAACCGCCAGGTCTTGCAATAAACGCGCTTCCAGGCGGGGCGCCAGCATGGCTTGACCACGGTCGCCCCCTTCGCGCAAAGGCAAGGCCATGTCCACAAAGGCCAGAGCCTGCAGTCCGGCAGGCACAAAATGTTCACGCTTGACGCTCGAGAGCAAGGCGAGCACCTCGCCGTCCAGGACTTCCCAGGGGCGGATTTGCTGCTCAATCATGTTGAAACGGGCTTGTTCGAGATCCATCTTGACTCCAGGGGGGTAATTTTGAGCAAACAGGGCGATTTTAAAGGCCTGCAACTGGCGGGACCGGCGGTTGGGCCGAGAAACCCGCTTTTCGGCGAAGCCATTGCGCCAAATCATCCATGTAGCAGTACATGACGGGAACCACCACCAGGGTCAGCAGCGAAGAGGTCATCACACCGCCCATCACGGCTTGGCCCATGGGGGCGCGTTGCTCCGAGCCTTCGGTCAGGGCAAAAGCCAGGGGGATCATGCCGAAAATCATGGCCAAGGTGGTCATCAAAATAGGGCGCAGGCGCACCTTGGCGGCCAACAACAAGGCGTCGTTTCTTGCCATGCCAGGCAGGGTGTGTCCGTCTTGACCCACCATACCCTCCCGGGCGCGGATGGTGAAGTCCACCAACAAGATGGCGTTTTTGGTGACCAAGCCCATGAGCATCACCACGCCAATGACCGAGAACATCGACAGCGCCGAGCGAAACGCCATCAATGCCAGCACCACCCCGATCAGGGTCAGGGGCAGCGAGGTCATCAAGGCAACGGGTTGGAAAAAGCTCTTGAATTGGCTGGCCAGAATCATGTAGATGAAGATGATGGCCATGACCAAGGCGGACAGCGCGTAACCGAAAGACTCGTTCATGCTTTTGGTCGAGCCGCCAAACTGATACCGATAGCCCGCAGGAAATGGCATCGCTTCCATCACTTTTTTGATGTCGGCTGAGACCTCGCCCGCGGTTCGCCCATAAGCGTTGGCATTGATGGACACCTCACGCATCAGGTCGCGCCGGTTGATCTGGTTGGAGCCCGTGGTCTCGGTCACCTTGGCAATCTGACCCAAACGCACATTGCGGGTGGTGCCGTCGGCCGGGTTGGTCACACCGAATGGCAAGCGTTCCAGGTCTTGCAGGCTGTTTCGGGCTGTAGGGTCCAAGCGCACATTCACATCGTAGGTCTGGTCATCGGGTGCGCGCCAGTTGCCCACGGTTTGCCCCGCCACCAGGGTGCGCAAGGGGCCCGCCAGTTGGGCCACGCCGAGCCCCAAATCGGCCGCGGAATCACGGATGACTTCGATGCCGATGGTGGGTTTGTTGGCCTTCACACTTGAATCCAGGTCCACCAAGCCAGGGATGGTGCGTAACTTGTCCATGGCAATCAAGGTCAGGCGTTCCAGTTCACGTTGATCCGCGCCCTGCAAGGAAAACTCGATTTGCTTGTTGCCCCCCACCGAATCGGGGGTGCCCACTTGGGTCACGGTGATGCCCGAGACGCGGTTGAGGCGCTCGCGCAATGCGGCCGAGAGCTGGTCGACGCTGCGCTTGCGGTCTTTGCGGTCCGCAAAACGAATGCCCAAATTGACGTTGTTTTTACCCAAAGCGTTGCCGGTGTTGATCGTCGCCACGGTGTAGCGCACTTCCGGCAACTCCCGCACGATGGCCTCTACCTGTTTGGCCTTGGCGGTGGTGGCCTCTAAAGAGGAGCCCACGGGGGTTTGAAAGTTCACGCTGGCTTCAGAAAAGTCGGCTTTGGGCACAAACTCGGTGCCCAACATCGGCACCATCACCACACTCACCATGAAAATGACCAAAGCCGACAGCACGGTGGCGAGTTTGTGCTGCAAGGCCCAGCCTAAAACGACTTGGTAACCACCAGACAGGCGCTCGGTGATGACGTCGAACACATGCGTCACACGGCCAATGGTTTTGTCATACAGGCTGTGGGCTGCCAATTGGCCATGGGTTTGGATGCTGGGGTCATGCCAGAGGCTGGACAGCATCGGGTCCAGGGTGAAACTCACAAACATCGAAATACCCACTGCCGCCACGATGGTGATGCCGAACTCGTGGAAGAACTGGCCGATGATGCCTTGCATGAAACCGATCGGCAAAAACACCGCCACGATGGACAGCGTGGTCGCCAACACGGCCAGGCCGATTTCTTGTGTGCCGTCCATGGCGGCTTGGAATGCGTTTTTGCCCATTTGCACATGCCGCACGATGTTCTCTCGCACCACAATGGCGTCGTCAATCAGCAGGCCCACACACAAAGACAAGGCCATCAGGGTGATCATGTTGATGGTGAATCCAAACAGGTCCATGAACCAGAACGTTCCGATGATCGAGATCGGCAGCGTCAGGCCGGTGATGACCGTGGAGCGCCAGGAGTTGAGGAATAAAAACACAATCAACACGGTGAGCAGGGCGCCTTCAATCAAGGTACGGCGCACGTTTTCAACGCCCACACGAATCGAGCGCGAATTGTCGGTCACCGCTTCCAGTCGGATACCAGGAGGCAATTGCTTTTGAATGTCTTTCAGCGCCTTGACCAGGCCATCCACCACTTCGATGGTGTTTTCGTCTTGCGATTTTTGCACGCTCAACAACAAGGTGCGCTGGCCATTGAACATGGCCAGGCTCTCCAGCTCTTGGGCATCGTCTTGGATCGACGCGAGCTGCGACAAACGCACCGAGGTGCCGGATTTTTTGGCGACGATGATGTTGCCAAAGTCTTCGGGCCGCACCATGCGCGACTGCACCTGAACCACCCGCTCTTGCGCTGCGGATTTGATCGTGCCCACCGGCAGGTCTTGGTTCTCGTTGCGCACGGCATTGACCACTTGATCGGCTGAAACGCCAAAGGCCTCCATCGCATCGGGTTTCAGGTAGAGATTGAGTTCTCGTCGGCTGCCGCCCACGACGGTGACCGAGCCCACGCCGCGCACGTTTTCGAGTTTCTTTTTAAGTACCTGCTCAGACCAGTTGGTCAGCTCGACGGGCGTGGGGGCTTTGCCTTGCGCAACTTCTTGCGGGATCACGGCCAGCGACCACACCGCGCGGCTGGAGGGGTCAAAACGCAGCACGCGGGGTTCTTTGACCTCGGTCCTGAGCAGGGGCTTGATGGCGGCGATTTTTTCACGCACGTCTTCGGCGGCCTTGCGGCTGTTGATGTTCAGGTCAAACTCCAGCACCACGACCGATTGGCCTTCGTAAGTGCGTGAGGTCAGGGCACTGATGCCGGCGATCGAGTTCACGCCTTCTTCAATTTTTTTGGTGACTTCGCTTTCAACAATTTCGGGGCTGGCACCGGGGTATTCGGTCAGCACCACGACCACTGGGAAGTCGATGTTCGGAAACTGATCGACCTTGAGTCTTTGCAAAGAGAAGAGGCCCATCACCACAATGGCCAACATGACCATGGTCGCGAAGACGGGATTTTTTAAACTGACTTGGGTGAACCACATGGCAGGCTCAAGGTTTGACGGCGGTGAATTTCACGCGGGTGCCTTCACGCACCGCCCCCGAACTGGCGCTCAGCAGTGGGATGCCTGCGGTCAGTTTGGAGTCTGAACTGGAAATGGCCACCACGACCTGGCCTTCGGCCTCGCCGCGCGCGCCCAGGGTCACCGTCATGTGGCGTACCTGGTCTTTGTCAATCCATTGCACATAGGGCTGCGGTTTGTCGGTGCGCACCGCCGTGACCGGCACCGCCAGCGCGGAGAGGCTGGTGGTGGCCAATTGACCTTGGACAAACAAGCCTTGCCGTAATTCGGGATGGGATGGCATGCCCAAGTAAATCAATACACTGCGGCTACCCGCTTGTGCGCTGGGGTTGATGCGCAAGACGCGGGCGTTGATTGGCGTGGCACTGCCCTCCATCGTCAAGGTGGCGGTTTGACCGAGGCGAACGTTCGCGGCATCCGCTGGCGGCACAGCCGCTTCGACTTCGAGCTGACGCAGGTCGACGATCTCCACAATGCGGGCATCGAGCGCCACCCGCTCTCCGGCTTGTGCCAGTCGCTGCGCAACCAGGCCCGACAGCGGGGCTTTGAGGACGGTGTCGTCCATCGCTTTGCGGGTCACATCGAAAGCGGCCACCGCAGCCAATTGGCTGGCTTTGGCACCGTTCAAATTGAACAGTGAAGTGTCCAAAGCGGTTTTGGAAATGAAGCCCTGATCCACCAGCGCTTTGTTGTTGTCGAATTGTTTTTGCGCGACTTCGACTTGCGCCATCGCTGCGTCCACTTGTCTTTGAGCTTGGCGCTGACGGGCCAGGTATTCGGTCGGGTCGATGCGGGCGACGACTTGACCTTGGGCCACGCGGTCGCCCTCACGCAGGCTGAAGTCCATCAATTCGCCAGCCACCCGCGCCTTGACCATGGCGGACTGGGTGGCCTTCAAAGTACCTGACACGGGCAAGCCTTGCGCCAGGGTCAGCGTCCGCAGGGTGTAAATATCACTCGGGGCCAGCTCCAAGGTTTGAGACACCAGTTTGGCTGCATCAGCCGCTGCAGCTGCAGCCATGCCGGCCGCTTTGCGTTGCGCCATGTATTGAGAGGCACCGAATCCTGCGCCCAAGAGCAGCAGCAAGATCAAGGTGAAACGAAGCAACTTTTTCATGGGGATTTTTCTGAGGACATGCCGCGAACCAACAAGTCGGCATGGTTGGTGATGAATTTTTCGGCATCCATCATTTGGGGGCCGCTGCGGCAAGCGCCGCTGGCATGTTTTTCCATGACCAAAAAGATCAGGGGCGCCATGACCGAGTAAATGGCGTCATGGACATCGATCGCACGAAATTCACCGCGGTCGATGCCTCTTTGCAAAACGAATCGAATCAAGGCTTGGGCGGGCTGGATCACGTTGTCACGAAAAAATTCAGCCAAAGCGGGAAAGTTACCCGCCTCACTCATCATCAGTTTGGAAATGCCCGAAGCCTTGGTCGCCCCATAACGCCGCCACCATTCCAGCATCAGCCACTGGAGTAAATCAGCGCTGCTGCCCTGGAAGTTTTCGGCTTCGGCGATGCCCTCGGCCACCGGTCGGGCCACGTTCTCCATCACCACCGCTTTGAAGAGCTCTTCTTTGCTCGGAAAATACAAAAACAAAGTGCCTTTGGACACCCCGGCGCGCAGCGCCACTTCTTCGGAGCGGGTGGCCGCGAATCCTTTTTCGACGAACAAGTCCAAAGCCGCCTCCAGCAGCTCACCGGGGCGGTCTTGTTTGCGGCGTTCGCGTTTGTGGGGAAGTGTTTCGGGCACGGGGCATTAATGACTGATGGGTTATTAATGTAATTCAAAACGCCTGTTCAGCGCAAAGCGCGCAAGAGTTTTTGCCCGGCCCGACCATTCGCCTCGTGACCCAGGCGGGTTTGTTCGGCCTTGATGGCCACCCGGCTTTTGTCGCCCAGCACGCCGTCGATCACACCCATGTCGTGGCCTCTTTGGCTGAGCAGGCTTTGGATGTCGCGGCGCTCGGCGCGCGACAGGCCGGCATCGTCGGTGGGCCAGGGGGTGGCAAAGGGGCCTGCGCCTCGCAAGCGGTCAGACAAGTGGGCAATGGCCAGGCCGTAGCTTTCGGCGGCGTTGTAGCTGTAAATCGCATCGAAATTGCGGAACACCAAAAAAGCCGGGCCTTTGACGCCGGCGGGCGTCATGAGACCCGCCTGTCCAGCGCTGTGGGGCAAGGCACTGCCATCGGGTCGGGTCAGGCCCCGTGCCATCCACTCGCTCATTGCCCTTTTGTTTTTACGGCTTTCGCCAGCCAAATCGGTTCCTGCTGGCAGCTTGACTTCCAAGCCCCAGACCTGCGCAGGGTTCCAGCCTGCTTTGTTCAAGAAGTGCGCTGTCGAAGCCAGGGCATCGGGCACGCTGTCCATCAGGTCACGGCGGCCATCGCCGTCAAAGTCTTGTGCCAAACGTTCAAACGTGGTGGGCATGAACTGGGTATGCCCAAAAGCCCCGGCCCAAGAACCAACCAAGCGTTCCGGCGTGATGTGACCTGCCTGCAGAATGCGCAGGGTGGCGAAAAATTCGCCTCTGAAGTAATTTTGTCGGTTGCCAAAGCACGACAGCGTGCCCAGCGCCTGGGTCAAAGGGTACTTGCCAAAAGTCTGGCCAAAATTGCTTTCCACGCCCCACACCGCCACCACCGTGGCCGCATCCACGCCGTATTGGGCGGCCACCTTGTCCAGTGTGTCTTTGTGCAAGGCCAATTTGGCTTGGCCTTCGGCCACGCGCTCGTCGTCCACCAAGGCGGCCAGGTAGTCCCAAATCGGCATCTTGAATTCGGGTTGGTTGTTCATCTTGTCCAGAATCCCCATGTCCGGCGTCAAGCCTTGGGTGAAGCGGGCAAAACTGTCTTCCCGCACACCTGCGGCTTTGGCGGGTGCGCGCAGGTTGGAGAGGCAGGAAGCGAAGTCAGTCTGCGCTTGTGCTGCGGCGCCAGAGAGCAGTGCGCACAGCGCCAGGGCAGTTCGAAACTTGGAATTAGTCATATTTTTCAATTCTAGCTACTTGATTAAGAGGCATCGTTCAACAGGGAAACCACTAATTAATATTTAAAATTTAATAAATAAAATTTATGTGTATTTAAATATTAAATAAATGCAAAAAAACTTGTTCAGAGCCGAAGTCCTGCAAGAGCGCCAAGCATCGTGGTTGGGTGGCATTCGCATGGGCAAGAACCCCGGCTTCAGCCTGGTGGCCGTTGTGGCGTTGGCGCTGGCGGGTGCCTTGGTCGCATTTGCCGCTTGGGGTCAGGTGGCCCGCAAGGCGCGCATCCCGGGCATACTCATGCCGGTGCAGGGCACTGTGCAGCTCAGCGCCAATGCCGCTGGGGTGCTGGCAGACCTGTTGGTGCAAGAAGGCGAACAAGTCACCGCAGGTCAGGCCCTGTTTGTGTTGGGCACCGACCGCCCCACAGCCGAAGGCTCAGCCGCCGTGCTGCTCGCAGCCCACTTGGCCCAACGCCGCGGCACGCTGGAGGCCGAACGTACAGCGCGTGTGCAGCAAAACCGCCAAAGAGAAACCGCGCTGCAAGACCGCATCCGGGCGCTGGACCCTGAAATCGGACAAGCCCAACAAGAAGCCCTGCTGGCCAGCAGACGAGTGGCTCTGGCCCAAAAGACATTGGGCCGCTACCAGCAAATGGCCCAAGAAGGCTTTGTGTCGGACATTCAGGCCCAAAACAAACAAGAAGAACTGATCGACCTGCAGGCACGGGTAGAAAACACCCAGCGCAATGCCTCCACACTGCAACGCGAACAACAAAGTCTGCAAGCCGAGCGCCAAGCCAACCAACGCCAACTGAGTATCGATCTCGCCCAACTGGACCGTACCCTGGTGAGCCTGGAGCAAGAAGGCACAGAAAACCAATCCCGCAAAACCATCGTCATCACCGCGCCCCAAGCAGGCGTGGTCTCCACCATCCACCTGCCCAAAGGGGCAGCCGTGCAGGCGGGGCAAAGCGTGGCCACACTGGTGCCTGTGGACAGCATCGATTCAGACAAGACAGCCTTACCCGTCCAACTTCAAGCTAACCTCTATGCCCCCAGCCGCACCGCAGGCTTCATCAAGCCTGGCCAAACCGTGTGGATGCGGTATGGCGCTTACCCGTATCAAAAATTTGGATTGGCGCAAGGAGAAGTGCACAGTATCAGCGCCACACCCACTGCGCCACAGGATTTGCCCAATGGCCAGGGCACTGCCCTTCTGGCTGCAGCCCAAACACAAGAACCACTTTACCGCATACAGGTCAATCTGAAGGATCAATACATCACCGCTTATGGCGAAAGCTTGCCCTTGAAACCCGGCATGACGCTGGAAGCGGATGTGGTTCAGGACAAGCGGGCGGTGTGGGAATGGGTTTTTGAGCCGGTACTGGCGGCACGGCAAAAAGTGAAGGTTCTGTGATCGGTATGGCTGTACATAGGGTGTGGCTGACTGAAGGCGGAAATGGTGAAAACCAGAGATAAAGGAGAAATTATGAGAGTTCTTGATATAAATGAGATCGATGATATTTTTGGAGGAAAAATTAAAGAAGATTTGGTAAGTGCTGCTATAGGATGGATTGTTGGAAAATTGGCTGATGCAAGTACGTCTGCAATCTCCGACCTAAATCAGGGCGGCACACCAAATGGCACAACAGCTATGGGCGACAATTATTAATCGCTAAACTCAATTGGAGAGCATTTTTAAAAATGCTCTCCAATTAATCCGAACTTAAAAACAAGGAATTGCAATGAACTTTACTATTTCACTAAGCGAAAACCAGAGCATTCCAATGTATTTTATGCAAACATTTATAATTTCATCAATTCCAACTTGTATATTAGGTTTTGGAGCAGCATACTTTATTGACAACAGCCCCTCGCCGTATATGACAGGCATAAGTAGTAGTAATTTTGGGCTGCAATGGCTATTTACCGGATTATTAATTCCGGCATTGGAATCTATGTTTTTAATATACCCAACTTCAGTCGCGTACGATGCTACCAAATCTCAACTTAGGGGCGCAATCATTGGCGCAGCTCCTTTGGTATTTTTACATATTTTAGTTTCGTGGCAAAAAATTTTTGTGATTGGATGGTTTTTTTATGTTCAAGCTTTTTCATTTATCGAATTGAAAAAACAAAAGATAAATTTTAAAACCAGACTAATTTTTGTTATCGGTTTGCATGCAGCTCATAACTCAATTGGACTATTAATATTGTATTTATAAACTATTAGAAATAGCGATAACGTTCTTGAAGCAATTTCTCCAATCCCAAGTCGCCGAATGCGGTCTGGCTGCCATAGCGATGATCGCCTCGGAGCATGGCCAGTCGCTGAGCCTGTCCGATCTACGGCAGCGATTCCCTCAATCACGCAGAGGCAGCAATCTCAAGCAATTGATCGCTTGCAGCGCAGCGTTGGGATTTAGCACTCGGCCTTTGCGTCTTGATTTACATGAACTGGGACAGTTAGCCCTGCCTTGCATCCTGCATTGGGACTTGAACCACTTTGTCGTCTTGCACAAGGTGGGCCGTAAGCAAGTGGTGGTGCTGGACCCGGCCGTGGGTGAGCGGCGCTTGTCATTGGACGAGGTCTCTCGCCATTTCACGGGCGTGGCGCTGGAGTTGACGCCGCTGGCCAGTTTTGTGCCGCAGGTGCAGGCACCGCGCTTGCGGCTGTCACAGCTTACAGGCAAGGTGCAGGGCTTGGGCCGTTCGGCCTTGCAGATCATCGTCATTGCGGTGGTGCTGGAACTGTTTGCCATCGTCGCGCCCTTGTTCAATCAGATGGTGGTGGACGATGTACTCACTTCGGGCGATCAGGAATTGCTAACCGTCTTGGTCTGGGGCTTTGCCTTGGTGCTGGTCATTCAGACAGCGTTGTCTTTGGCCCGCAGCTGGTTGATCATGGTGCTGGGGCAAACGCTCAGCTTGCAGTGGCTGGGCAATGTGTTTGCACACTTGGTGCGTTTGCCTGTGAGCTGGTTTGAGCAGCGGCACTTGGGCGACATTAGCTCCCGCTTTGGCGCGGTAAACGATATTCAAAAAACCCTCACCAATGTGATGATCGAGGCCCTGCTCGATGGGATCATGACCCTGGCTGCCTTGGTCATGATGTTTTTGTATTCGCCCACCTTGTCGGGCGTGGTGCTGGCGGCAGCGGTGCTGTATGGCTTGGTGCGTTGGGCGAGTTTCGTGCCGTTTCGCAATGCTGCGGCTGAGCGTTTGGTACTGGCCGGGCAAGAGCACAGCCATTTCATCGAGACGCTGCGGGCCATGACCCCGCTCAAGCTGTTTGGCCGAGAGCAAGAGCGCCGTGCCCGCTGGCAGAGCCTGATTGTGGAGGTGATGAACCGCGATATCCGCACGGCCAAGATGAACATCGGCTTCACGGTGGTCAACACCTTCATCTTTGGGGTGGAGAACTTGCTGGTGTTCTGGCTCGGGGCCAAGGCCATATTGGCCTCACAAGGCCCGGGCAGTGGCACAGCCGTGTTCACCGTGGGCATGTTGATGGCCTTCATCAGCTACAAAGGGCAGTTCACCGGGCGCATCAGCGCGCTCATCAACCACGGCATTGACCTCAAGATGCTGGGCCTGCACAGCGAACGCCTGGCCGACATTGCCTTGACCCCGCCCGAGCAAGACACCCCGCAAGGCGATTTGCCTGAGCATGACTTGGCTCATTTGCAGCCCAGCCTGGAGTTGCGCAATGTGAGCTTTCGCTATGGCGAGGGCGAGCCTTGGATTTTGAAGAATGCCAACTTGCGCATCGAGGCGGGCGAGAATGTGGCCATCACCGGCCCGAGCGGCTGTGGCAAAACCACCTTGCTCAAGGTCATCCTGGGTTTGCTTCAGCCGGTCGAAGGCGAGGTTTTGTATGGCGGCGTGCCCGTGCGCCAGTTGGGCATGGCCAATGTGCGGCGCAAGGTAGGCACTGTGATGCAGGAAGACGTGCTGCTCACCGGCAGCTTCGCCGACAACATCGCCTTCTTTGACATGGCCCCAGACCTGCAGCGCATTGAGGCCTGCGGCCAGTTGGCGCAGCTGCACCATGACATTGTGCGCATGCCCATGGGCTACCAAACGCTGGTGGGTGAGCTGGGTTCGGGCTTGAGCGGTGGGCAAAAGCAGCGTCTGCTGTTGGCTCGGGCCCTGTACAAACAGCCTACAGTCCTTGCGCTGGACGAGGCCACCAGCCACTTGGACATTGGCAACGAGCAGGCTGTCAATGCGGTGCTGGCGCAAATGCCGCTCACGCGTATTGTGATCGCGCACCGACCCGAGACGATTGCCAGCGCGCTGAGGCAGTTGGCCATGACCGAGCAAGGGCTTTTGGAAGTTAAGAATTCATAACATGTCTGTCGCCTAATGGGTGTAGGCTATCGTCTTGTGCTGAAAGGATGCTTTATGTTTCAAATGATTTCGCGTTGGATGGCCGCCTTGCTGGTGGTGGTGGGCTTGAACGGTTGTGGTTACAACGAGTTCCAACAACTTGACGAAGAAACCCGCGCCGCCTGGAGCGAGGTGCTCAACCAGTACCAGCGACGTGCGGATCTGGTCCCTAACCTGGTGGCGACGGTCAAGGGGGAGGCTTCGTTTGAGCAAGACACCCTGACCAAAGTGATTGAAGCCCGGGCCAAGGCCACGTCCATGCAGGTGAGCCCCGAGACCTTGAACAACCCCGAGGTTTTCAAAAAGTTTCAAGACGCGCAAGGCCAATTGGGCAATGCCTTGAGCCGCCTGATGATGGTGTCCGAACAGTACCCGAGCCTCAAGGCCAATCAGGCCTTTGGCGATTTGCGGGTGCAACTCGAAGGCACCGAAAACCGCATCACGGTGGCCCGCAACCGCTACATCAAGGCGGTGCAGTCCTACAACGTGTTGGTGCGCAGTGTGCCCAGCAATTTCACCGCCATGGCCATGGGTTACAAACCCAAAGAAGGCTTCACCGTGGCCAACGAAGCGCAAATTTCTGCGCCACCGGCTGTGGACTTCAACAAGAAGTAAGTGATGCCATTTCGCCATCTGCAAACCTTGTCTGTCTTTCTGGCTTTGCTGCTGACAGGCGGGGCGTTGCAGGCACAAGAGGTGCAACCTGTGCCGGCACTGACGGCCCGCGTGATGGACCGAACAGCCACGCTGAGCGCGAATGACCGGAGCACTGTCGAGCAACAACTGGCGGCCCTTGAGCAGCGCACTGGCGCGCAGGTGGTGGTGTTGATGGTTGCCAGCACAGCCCCTGAAGATATTTTCGACTATGCCAACCGCGTGGCCAACGTCTGGCAAATTGGCCGCAAAGCCGTGGGCGATGGTGTGCTGGTGGTGGTGGCGGTACAAGACCACCGCCTGCGCATTGAAGTGGCCAAAAGTCTGGAAGGTGCAGTCCCCGATCTGGCGGCGAGCCAAATCATAGAACGCGACATGACCCCATCTTTCAAGCGAGGCGACTACGCCACAGGCTTGCGCCAAGGCATCGAAGCCTTGGGTCAACGCATCACAGGTGAAAACCTGCCAGCCCCTGAGCCGGTTGCCCGCGGGGCAGACCGATCGGATGTGTGGGGCATCCTGTTGATCGCGTTGCTGGTCGCCAGCCAGGTGGTGCGCAGCGTCGTGGGCCGTGGCAAGGGCGCAGCACTCATGGGTATTGTGGGGGCCGGGCTGGCTTATGTTGTCACAGCCAGTGGGCTGATCGCGCTGGGCGCGGGCTTGGTGGCCCTGCTGTGGACACTGCTGGGGGGCTTGCGTGCCAGCGGTTTGCCTTCAGGCCAAGGCGGTGGTGGCTGGGGAGGCATGAGCGGAGGCGGTGGCTTCAGCTCGGGTGGCGGTGGCGATTTTGGCGGCGGTGGCGCCAGTGGCAGGTGGTGAAGATGCAAAGTGTTTCAAGATGGCTTCAAGTGGTACCGGTGTGGTGGCGCCATGCCCTGGCCGATGTGCGGGGCGGCAGTCGGTATTTCAATGCGGCCAGCCTGGAGCGCATTGGCGAGCGAGTGACGGCCAGTGAACGCGAACACACCGGTCAGATTCGTGTGTGCATAGAAACCCACTTGCCTGCCAGTGACTTGTGGCGCTTTGTGACGCAAGGCACGCCCATACCTCAACTGACGCGCCAGCGTGCGCAAACGCAGTTCGCTCAATGGCGGGTTTGGGACACCGAGCAGAACAACGGTGTGTTGATTTACCTGCTGTTGGCCGAACGCGCCATCGAAGTGGTGGCCGACCGGGGGATCAACGCGCACGTCTCACCCGAACAATGGCACAACCTGGTCCAGCAGATGCAAGCCGCATTCAAACAGTCAGCCTTTGAAGCGGGCTTGGTGATGTCGGTGGCGGCGGTCACAGAACTGCTCAAGCCGCACTTTCCCATGACGGCAGCATCGCTTGGGCATCTCAACGAGTTGTCCGACGCACCGCAATTGATTTGACAAAGTCGTCGTCTCAATAAAACGCCTGCAGCCCGGTTTGCGCCCGGCCCAAGATCAGGGCGTGCACATCGTGCGTGCCTTCGTAGGTGTTGACGGTTTCCAGGTTGATCATGTGGCGGATGACGTGGTACTCGTCATGGATGCCGTTGCCGCCGTGCATGTCGCGCGCCATGCGGGCAATGTCGAGCGCCTTGCCGCAGCTGTTGCGCTTGATCAGGCTGATCATCTCGGGCACCGATTTGCCTTCGTCCATCAAACGGCCCACGCGCAGGCAGCCTTGCAGGCCGAGCGTGATTTCGGTTTGCATGTCGGCCAGTTTTTTCTGAATGAGCTGGTTTTGCGCCAAGGGGCGGCCAAACTGAATCCGGTCCAGGGTGTATTGGCGGGCGCGGTGCCAGCAGTCTTCTGCGGCGCCCAGTGCGCCCCAGGCGATGCCATAACGGGCTTTGTTCAGGCAACCGAAGGGGCCTTTGAGGCCATTGACGTTGGGCAGCAAATTTTCGGAGGGCACAAACACATCGTCCATCACGATCTCACCGGTGATGCTGGCACGCAGGCTCATCTTGCCTTCGATCTTGGGAGCGGTCAGGCCTTTCATGCCTTTTTCCAACACAAAGCCGTGGATGGCTTCTTGCCCGCCCACCGAGCCGTCGGCGTTTTCGAGCTTGGCCCAGACCACAAACACGTCAGCGATGGGGGCGTTGGTGATCCACATTTTGGCGCCCTTCAGGATGAAGCCGCCGTCCACCGGCTTGGCGCGGGTCAGCATGCTCGCCGGGTCCGAGCCGTGGTTGGGTTCGGTCAGGCCAAAGCAGCCCACCCACTCGCCGGTGGCCAGTTTGGGCAGGTATTTTTGGCGTTGCGCTTCAGAGCCGTATTCGTTGATCGGGTGCATCACCAGCGAGCTTTGCACGCTGATGGCGCTGCGGTAGCCGCTGTCCACGCGCTCGACTTCGCGGGCAATCAGGCCGTAGGCCACATAGCTCATGCCAGCGCAGCCATAGCCTTCGATGGTGGAGCCCAAAAAGCCCATGGCACCGGCCTCGGTCATGATCTCGCGGTCAAACTTCTCATGGCGCGCGGCCATCAAGACGCGGGTTTGCAGGCGTTCTTGGCAAAAGGTGTGGGCCGCATCGACGACAGCGCGTTCATCGCTTGTGAGTTGTTCGTTCAACAAAAAGGCGTCGTTCCATTGGAAAGTAGGTTTCATCTCAAGGCTCCTGGGGGCGGTGCATGACAGCCCAAGGGGGCTGCAAAGGGGGTGTCAAATTATGGGTGTATCCCGATTTTATAACTGGACACTGTCGTCGCCGGAGTGACTTGTCATGTGTGGCGTAGATAATAAGGTCTTGTGACCGCAGAGAAAGATGCACGATGATGGAAACACTGGTTCTGGGCGGCGGCTGCTTTTGGTGCACCGAGGCGGTGTACGTGCGTGTGCGCGGCGTGCTGGACGTGGAATCCGGTTACTGCAATGGGCAAACCCTTGAGCCGACCTATGAGCAGGTCTGCTCGGGGCGCACCGGCCACAACGAAGTGGTCAAACTGCAATACGACCCGGCGCAGATCAGCACCCGTGACTTGCTGGAGATTTTTTTCGTCATCCATGATCCGACCACCTTGAACCGTCAAGGCAACGATCGGGGCACCCAGTACCGCAGCGGTATTTATTTCACGACACCCGAACAAGCTGAACTGGCACAATCACTTATCGCTGATTGGGCCTCGGACTTTGAAGCTCCGATCGTGACCGAGGTCTTGCCCCTTGCCAACTACAGCGCAGCCGAGGACTACCACCAAGACTTTTTTGAGCGCAATCCGACCCAAGGCTATTGCGTGGCGGTCGCGGCGCCCAAGGTCAGCAAACTGCGCAAGAGCTTTGCGCATTGGGTCAAGGACTGATGCTTTCAATGCGCGCGTCAGGGTTCGGGCTGCTGAGGTTTTCGATCGCGCGTTGGCGCGCCGTGTGGCTGGTGTTGTTTTGTTCCTTGGCCCTGTCCCCTTTGTTGTCGCGCATGCACCATGTGGTGCATTCCGGTCATGGCCTGGCCAAAGCGACCTTGCAAGTGGGGGCACCCAGCGACCGCTTTCAGATGGACCGGCTGTTTGGCCAGCATGCGGATGGCTCGCAGGTCTGTCAATTGCTGGACCACGGCAACCCTTCAGACGGCCCGCTGCCCCACACAACAGCCGCGCCGCCCAGCTGGGTCGGCCTGCCCATTGTGGATCTCAGTCAGCACCGGCCAGCGCCGGTTTGGCTGGCTTTTTTTGAAGCCAGAGCCCCGCCCTTGTTCCTTTGAATCTGGGTTCTTGCTCCCCAAACGCTGAAACACAGCGCTGGGATGCTGGGGATGGTTTTCAAAGGTTTCAAATGAAGTTGACAAAGTCGTTGTTAGCAGGGCTGTGGGTTCTTGTTTTTGTTTGGCAGTTGGCGGCGATGCCCGCCCAAGCGCAATCGCCAGCGCCACCGGAAGTGGTGATCACCGGCAATCCGCTGGGTTCGCCCTTGCAGGTCACCCCATCGTCCAGCCTATCGGGCTTGCAGTTGCTCGAGCGCGGCGAAAGCACCTTGGGCGAAACCTTGAACGGTTTGCCTGGTGTGTCCAGCACTTACTTCGGTCCCAATGCCAGCCGCCCCATCATTCGGGGGATGGATGGCGACCGCATTCGCGTGCTCAACAACAGCGCCTCCAGCCTGGATGCATCCGCTTTGAGTTATGACCACGCCGTGCCCTTGGATGTGTTGTCAACTGAACGCATCGAAGTGCTGCGCGGCCCTGCCGCCTTGCAGTTTGGCGGCAGCGCGGTGGGCGGCGTGGTCAATGTGATCGACAACCGCATTCCCCGCGAAGCCATGACCGGCTTGTTGGGCAAAGCCCAAGTTCAAGCGGGCAACGGCAATAACGAGCGCAGCGTGGCGGGTTTGCTGGAGTCAGGTCACGAGCGATGGGGCTTGCATGTAGATGGGTTTGAGCGGCGAACGGGTGATGTGGCCGTGCCGGTGTCATTGGCATGCGACACAACCGGCGAAACCCGCTATGCAAAGCGAATTTGCAATTCGGCCAGTCAGTCGCGCGGTGGTGCGGTGGGGGGGAGCGCTTTGTGGGCGAATGGCTATGTGGGCGCTTCGCTCAACACCTACCAAAGCCATTACGGCACGGTGGCTGAAGACCGGGTCACGATTGGCATGACCAGCACCCGCTTTGCCTTGGAGGGTGAGCAGCGTCAATTGACAGGCTGGTTTGAAAGCATCCAGGGCCGATTGAGCCACACCGATTACCAACACACTGAATTTGACAATGGCCAAGCCGGGACGGTGTTTGCCAATCAAGGGCAAGACCTGCGTCTGCAGGCGCGGCATCGCCCGTGGGCCGGTTGGCAAGGCGTGTTGGGCCTGCAAGTGGAGTCGAGTCACTTTTCGGCGACAGGGGCCGAGGTGTTTGCACCCCGCAGTCGCTCGGACAGTCAGGCCGTTTTTGTGCATGAAGTCTTGCCCACCGTCTGGGGCCAATGGAGCCTGGGCGCGCGCTGGGAGTCGGTGCAGGTGGTGTCTTTGGGCAATCCCGAGGTCCCACGCTTTACAGCCGGCATGGGCACTCAAAAATTCACGCCCGGGAGCCTGGCCGCGGGTGCGCTGGTCAAGCTGTCACCGGCTTGGGGTTTGACCGGTAATGCCGCCATGACCCAACGTGCACCCAAAGACCATGAGCTGTTTGCCAACGGACCGCATCTGGCCACCCATGCTTGGGAAATCGGCAGCGCTGCGCTCGGTTTGGAAAAGTCTTCCAGCGTGGACCTGGGTTTGGATTGGAAAAGTGGCCCCAACCGCATGACGGTGACTGCTTTTGCCAGCCAGTTTGGGAACTTCATTGGCTTGTTGGGCTCAGCCCAATTGCAAGGCGGCTTGCCGGTGCAAAACTACCAAGGCGTCAAGGCGCGCTTTCAAGGCTTGGAAGTCAGTGGTCGTCAACGCCTGTGGCAAGGGGCGTCCATGCTGGATCTGGACTGGCGTGCCGACACGGTGCAGGCCACGAATGACACCACAGCCGAGCCCTTGCCGCGCATCGCCCCGTTGCGAGCCGGCATGACTTTGGCCTATGTGCAGGGACCTTGGAGCGCCAAATGGGGGGCAGACTGGCATGCCGCACAAAATCGCGTGCCCCCAGGCAGCGTAGCGACTGGAGCCTACACGGTGGTGAACGCCAGCGCAGCCTACCGACAAAAGCTGGACAACACCATGCTCAACTGGTTTGTGCGTTGGGACAATCTCACCGATCAATTGGCCTACAGTGCCACCTCGATCTTGACGAGCACCGCATTTGGCAAATCCCCTTTGCCTGGGCGCGCCTTCAAATTCGGTGTTCAAGCCAGCTTTTGATCAGGCCCTGCTGCAGGGCATTGGATAATCAAGTCCATGCACCTTGATCACCCTGTTGTTTCCTCGCTGTTGCCCGTTGTTTTCTTGATTTTGGTGGGCTTTTTGGCGGGGCGGGCGGGCTGGGTCCGCCGTGAGTCTGTGCGTGATCTGACCCAACTGGTATTTTTGGTTTTGTCGCAAGCGCTGCTGTTTCGCACCATGAGCAGTGTTCATCTTGAAGCGCTGTCGCTGCGCCCGATTTTTGACTATTTCGCTTTGGCTGCGGCGTTGTTTGTGGTCATGCTCCTTATCCATGGCCGCGACTCGCGGGCCTCGGTATTGGCTTTGGCCAGTATTTTCAGCAACACCTTGATGATCGGTGTGCCCTTGGTGGGATTGGCCTTTGGTGCGCCCGGACTGGTGTTGTTGTTCACCTTGATTTCTTTGCATGCCTTGGTGTTGCTCACTTTTGTCACCGTCGTGCTGGAGCTGCAGATGGCGCATGAGCAAGTTCAGGCCGGCGGGGCTTCAAGGCACATGCTGCGAACCGTGGGTTTGGCGATGCGCAATGCCGTTGTGCATCCGGTGCCGCTGCCGATTTTGGCGGGCTTGTTGTATGCCCAAACGGGCTGGGGCTTGCATCCGGTGATCGACAAGCCTTTGATGCTGCTGGGCAGCGCTTTCGGGCCCGTGGCCTTGGTCTTGGTGGGGATCACCTTGTCGCACACACAGGTGGGCCAACAATGGGCCACTGCGCTCAAAATTTCACTCGTCAAAACAGTGGTGCATCCGCTGCTGATGCTCAGCGCTGGCCTGTTGCTGGGCATGCGTGGCATGCATTTGTCGGTGATGGTTGTGGCCGCGGCATTGCCCGTGGGGGCCAATGTGTTTTTGTTTTCGCAGCGCTACCAAAAGGAAGAAGACGCAGTCACAGCCTCTATGGCTTTGTCCACGGCCATGGCCTTGGTCAGTGTCTCGGTGGTCATGGCTGTGCTGCCACTGCTGCCGGCTTGAAAAATGGCTAAGGTGCGAGCCGCTCGCGCAACCACTGGCCTGCCTCCAGACGGTAGCGCAGTCGGTCATGCAAGCGGCTTTTGCGGCCTTGCCAGAACTGCCAGGTGTCAGGAACCAGGCGGTAACCGCCCCAATGGGGTGGTCGCGGGGGCTGCAGCATGAACTGCGCAGCGAACTTGGCCGCGTTGGTCACCAGCACGGTGCGACCTTCAATGACCTGACTTTGCGGCGAGGCCCAAGCGCCAATGCGCGAATCCAAGGGGCGGCTGTGGAAATACGCATCACTTTCTTGTTCGCTGACTTTTTCCACCCGGCCTTCAATGCGCACCACACGCTCGAGCTCGACCCAATGAAACTGGAGCGCGGCAAATGGATTGCCCGCCAATTCATGGCCCTTTTGGCTGTTGTAATTGGTGTACCAGACGATGCCGCGATCGTCGTAGCCCTTGATCAAGACCACCCGGGTGCTGGGGCGCAAGTTGCTGGCCACCGTGGCCAGCGTCATGGCGTTGGGCTCAGGCACCTGCGAGCTGATGGCTTCTTTCAGCCAACGGTCAAATTGCGCCAGCGGATCGGCCTGCGAGGCGTCCTCACTGAGTTCGGCTTTTTCGTAGCTTTTGCGAAGATCGGCAATGTTCATGACGGGAGTATAGGCAGGCGGGCTCTCACAGGGATCCGAAGGGGGGGGTC
>Ga0304729_1000269_pt1 | contig 38067 bp, 38 predicted proteins | sample C_131016_MF_Meta_FD_190475 | JGI IMG/M metagenome (GOLD analysis project Ga0304729, IMG submission 190475) | Freshwater microbial communities from Lake Croche, Canada to study carbon cycling - C_131016_MF_MetaG (v2) (version 2) | ecosystem: Environmental > Aquatic > Freshwater > Lake | place... | reverse complement strand
TGGCTCCGTAGCCTTGAGAGCTTCAACAAGCAGGCTGGCGACTTGTTCGGCCTGCCAAGGACGCGCTGAAGCGGCAAGGAGGGTGGCGCTTGCATAAGCGTGAAGCTCTGAATCCGAACCGGCTGGAGGGTTGTTCCATACGAGTTTGCGCAGGGCATCTGGGGAAATCAAGTTCTCAACTGGAATTTCCAGCTCTTGGGCGCGAGTAATTACCGCTGCACGGGCATGCGTAAGCCTGGCATATCCCAATGGATTTCGATCCTTCCAAAGCTTTGGGGGAGGAAGGGATGTAGACGGCGTTCGAAGTTCTGGAAGCTGATCCACGGGAAGTTCCGCTGCGGTGCGAATTGCTTGAAACCAATCAGTGAGAGGGGGATTTTGAATTCTAGATCGGCGAGTCAATAGCTTTCGAACTGCATCTAGAGTCGTGGGCTTTGCAACGGCTGCAGCGACGAGGGCTTCATCGTTGAAGATTCGTCCGGGTGCAACATCAATTCTCTCTCCATATTGATCACGAGCTTCCCACAGAGCCTTAATGATTGCCAGTGTTCTGCGATCACGCACTTTATGCATTCCAGATGTGCGGCGCCACGGATCTTTCTTTGGGGTCTTTTCAACACCAGGAGAGTGATTAGCCAAAATCTGCGCGAAATCCTCTTTCGCCCATAACAACTTATTCTTTTCTGTAAGTAAGGCATGAACCTCATCGCGCAAATCAACAAGTATGTCAACATCCAGGGCTGCGTATACAAGCCATTCAGGGCTTAGTGGGCGCTTGGACCAATCAACGGCGCTGTGTTCTTTCGCAAGAGAATAATTTAAGAGAGATTCAGTGAGTGGACCCAAACCAACTCTTGGGCACCCAGCAATTCGTGCACCTAATTCAGTATCAAACAATATCTTCGGGTACAGGCCCAATTCATTTAAGCAAGGTAAATCTTGTGTGCTTGCGTGAATAATCCATTCTTCACCTGCGAATGTTTCACTTAGTTTGGACCATAATTCCTTTGAATTTGCAGTGATTGGATCAATGAGGTGCAATCCGCCGTCTCGTCGGAAAATTTGGATGAGGTAAGCGCGTTGACTGTATTTGTATCCTGATGCCCGTTCGGCATCGATTGCGATTGGACCATTGCCAGATTGCAGTTCTTTGATAACTGCAGCAAGACCTTCATCTGTTACAACTAATTCAGGCATCCCGTGTCGGGGATAAAGAAGAGGCTCAGCAAGATTTTCCGAAAGCTCTTCGGCACTTTCATCCACTACTTCTGAAGTGCTTTTGTCTACCGGCGATTGGGAGTTAATTGTGTTACTCCATCTGGAATTGGTTCAAGTGCTGCAGAAAGTGCGAGGAGGTCGAGCCAAGCCCGAACGTGACTTGCAATTCCAATTCCCGAAAGCGGCGTCCAAGATGCACGTACTTCGAGCTCTGAGTCTTCGTCGCGACCTTCTAGCATTCCATAGGAAACTGATGCGACTCTTGTAACAGTTCCACTCGGTGCTTCATATTCACAGTCATATTTTTTCAGCGCTTCGGTTAACCAACTCCAGCCAACATCCGAAAGCATGGGATCGGCTGCCATGGATTGATCAATTGCAGCTCGCACGAATGTCACACATCGATATTCTCCCGACCAACCTTCTTGGCCCTTTGGGTCATGCAAGAGAACGAATCTTCCAGTTGCTGCATCTTCCAATACATCTGCGGTGAGTGCTATTGAAAATGGCGCCAATTTTTGGGGCGCTGGAACCTCATCTAAAACAATTTCGGCGCGCGGAACGATGGCACGAATTTCATCGATTATTCGCTCGAAGGATATTTCGTTAATGGCCACTAATGAATAATAAATTGTTAGGCCCTGGATTTGAGTTAGGCGCGAGTGCCACAGCCTGTAACCTTTGCATATGAGTGCACTTCTCGCGTTATGTTCAAGCCTGATGTTTGGAACCGGCGATTACATCGGAGGACATCTCAGCAAAAAACACAAGACCATGGCGGTCACTGGAGCGATCCAAGTGATTGGGCTGATAATCGGCTTAATTCTTCTCTTGATGACAGGCACATGGATTGCGCCAACCCTTTCCTGGAACGGTTATTTTCTACCTGGTGTTTGTGCTGGGCTAATTGGTTTTATTGGTCTTAATGCATTCTTCGCTGGACTTGCCACTGGTCGAATGGGAGTTGTGTCCCCAATCTCCTCTCTTTCTGTAATGATTCCTGTTCTGTATTCCATTATCCATGGCGAACGTCCATCTTCTCTTGCAATCGTTGGAATGGTAATCGCGATACTTGGCGCATTCTTTGGGAGTGGACCTGAAATTCGTGGAGGGCTTGGCTTGAAGCCTCTTCTTTTCGGAGCGTTAGCAGCACTTTGTTTTGGTGGATCGGTTCTCTTCTTGACCTTTGGTTCGCAATCAAATGTTTTGCTTACAGCAGTCTCCATGAGACTTGCGGTAGTTACGGTGTTATCTATTTTGATCCTTCGATTTCGTCCAAGTAATTCATTCGCAATCAAGGATTTTCGATTTTTGTTTGTTGCAGGAGCGTTCGACTTTCTAGCAAACATTACATTGGGCCAAGCATCAACCCTAGGCTTAGTATCTTCGGCTGTGGTGATGGCCTCTTTATACCCACTCGTGACATCCATCTGGGCATTTAAGTTCTCTCACGAACGTCTTCATAAATTGCAATATGTGGGGATCATTTTCGCTGTAGCAGGCGTATCCCTTATTTCACTTGGCTAGTACTTCATAGACGATAAAAGTGTCATCTCCGATCACTTCTCGACTTTTTTCATAGTAACCGCCGATTAACTCAGCAATATCTACACAGCTTTCCCCTGAGCGCTGTTTTGTGACAGTCAGGTGGAACTCATCAATTAACGTATTCACCAACCCTTCTTTAACAAGCGAAGGACCAGCTTCAATCAGAACCGTTCCCTCAATTAGCCCGAGCGCATCACTTAAGGGACTATTCAGCAAGTGTGCATTTGGGTTGGAAAGAACTTGGCTGGGAATTCCACCTCGCGAAAGAATATATAGAGGGAGCGGCGTTTTTAAATAAGGCTCGTGCCTTGCGGTATTTCCACCGATCAAAATACTCTCGGCGCGTTCTCGAAGAAGGTGGAATCGTCGACGATCCTCAGGGCTACTTAGCCCAAAGGAGCGGCCATCCACGGTTGTACAGCCATCTGCACCTGTTATCAGATTCGCTATAACGAGCTGGGCCACCCCCAAAAGGTACCGAGATATTGTGAGCTTTAAGTGATGTCAGTCCCTCGCAGTACATTTTTTCCATGATCATTGACTGCTCTTCCTGCAAAATGCGTGATTTAGCCTGTGGCGATTGCGTTGTCTCCTTCATCCTTGATGCGCCCACTGCCGAGTTAGAGCGCCCCCAGATTGCGGCGCTCGAAGTGTTGGCAACAAAAGGGCTTGTTCCACCACTTCGCTTCACCAGTTAACCGACTCCATTACCCTTTGGTAATGAAATCCCGAAAAATTCTCCTCGTCACTAATGACTTGGGACCACATACGGGAGGTATTGAGTCTTTTATTTTAGGCTTGCTCGGTGAGATGGATGGATCGCAAGTAGTTATTTATACCTCCTGCGAAATTGGCAGTGAAGAATTTGATAAGGGTTTAGCGCAAAAGTTCGGTGTTGTGGTTATCCGAGACCGCGCCAAAGTTTTATTGCCGACGCCGCGAATTAATCGAGCTGTGGCCAAAGTGATGAAAGATTACGATGCAAGGGTTATATGGTTTGGCGCAGCGGCTCCACTTGGCTGGATGTCAGGACATTTGCGCAGGAGTGGTGCAAAGCGAATTGTGGCTCTCACGCACGGTCATGAAGTTTGGTGGTCCAAACTCTGGCCATTCTCATTAGTGATGAAAACTATGGCGGGGCAGATTGATGCGCTCGGATATTTGGGAGAGTTCACGAAGCGCGCCATGATGAAGGCGGTGGGAGATAGCACTGAGATGGTGCGAATTGCTCCAGGAATTTCTATCGACCATTTCACTCCGGGCCCAAAATCTGTGGACCTAGCAAAAGAGCTTGGAGTAGAAAACAAGGAGCTTGTTCTTTGCGTTGGCCGTCTTGTGCACCGAAAAGGTCAGGATCGACTCATCGAAGCCATGCCGAGAGTTTTAAAAAGTATTCCAAACGCTGCGCTACTCATTGTTGGAGAAGGGCCTCGTAGGGATGTGTTAGAAAAGTTGGTCGCGAAGCACAATCTGGAAGGAGCTGTGCGAATTGTTGGTCGCCTCTCCTACGACAAACTCCCTGAAGTAATTCGACTTGGTGATGTCTTTGCAATGCCATCTCGTTCGCGATTCTTTGGCTTGGAAGTTGAAGGGTTGGGAATTGTGTATTTAGAAGCAAGTGCTTGCGGGGTACCCATCCTCGCGGGTGCTTCCGGGGGAGCACCGGATGCAGTACTTGAAGGAGAAACCGGATTGGTTGTGGATGGCAAGAACACGGATGCAATTGCGGATTCCATAATCAAATTATTAAATGATGCGCCATTGCGCCAGCGAATGTCAGTTAGAGGAAGACAATGGGCGGCCGAAGAATGGAACTGGAGCCACTGGGGTCGTGAATTTACCCAAATGCTTTTAGGGGAGAAGCCCTAGTTTCTGCGCGCTATTGATGGCCGCAACTCTGTTTGTAACGGACAATTTCTTGTATATAGCGCTAAGGTGAGTTTTAACTGTTGGCTGGGAGAGAAAAAGTTCCTGGCAAATCTCTTTAACGGATGCTCCAGTGGCTAATACAGCAAGAACATCTTTTTCTCGATTAGTGAGTTCATATTTTACTTCACGCAGGTGCCGTGATTTTTCAATCAACGTACTTACATCACCCCTTATTACACGAAGTGATTCTCGCGTTCGTGAGTTAGTTGAATTCAAGCCTATAGTTTCGTCAATGCGGAAACTTACTTCCGTGAGATCTTTTGCAAAGGCATCGTAGAGTTCACGAGCGATTCGATTTCTCTCTTGGTAGCTATCCTTTTTCAAGGCTCACTTCCGTCCTGTTTTGTTTTACTAGCTAAATAGCTCTGTAATTTCCTTCGAGAATTCTGCTGCGACTACGTGGCGTTTTACCGACATTTTTGCTGTGAGTTGGCCATCGGCAATTGTGAAATCAACGGGGAGGACGCTAAATTTTCTGATTGACTCTGCACGACTCACTGCCTTATTTGCATCATCGATTGCAGTCTGAACGACTGACAAGAGATCTGGATCGTGACAAAGGCTGGCTGCTGAAGTTCCGGTCTTCTTATTTGCAATAGCCCATGTCTTGAGCGCATCAGCGTCCAAAGTGACCAGAGCTGCAATGAATGGTTGATTATCACCGAGCACCACACACTGACTTACAAGCGGATGAGCGCGAACCCGATCCTCAAGAACAGCCGGGGCGACATTCTTGCCACCCGATGTGACAATCAATTCTTTCTTGCGCCCGACTATGCTCAAGAATCCTTCCTTATCAAGTGTTCCAAGGTCTCCACTACGGAAGAAGCCATCTTCTGTGAAAACTTCTCTATCGGCTTGCTCATTTTGCCAATAACCTCGCATGACAATTGGACCCTTAATGAGCACTTCGCCATCTTCTGCGATTGCAATTGTCGTTCCGGGGACTGGACGTCCAACGGATCCAACTTTTTGATGAAGAGAGAGATTTAACGTTGCTCCGGCTGTAGTTTCTGTTAAGCCGTAACCCTCAAGAATTCTCACACCAGCTCCACGGTAAAAATGGCCAAGGCGCTTTCCGAGAGGTGCTCCGCCCGAAATAGCTGCCTCAACGCGACCGCCGAGTGCATGGCGAATCTTTGCGTAGACCAACTTATCGAAGACTGAATGTTGAAGCCTCAGGACTAATGGGATTTTTCCAGTGTCTGTTGCTTCCGAATATGCGATGGCAATAGCAGCTGCTTTACGAAAGATATTTCCCTTTCCTGCAGCATCGGCTTTAGCCTCTGCTCCGTTGTACACCTTTTCAAAAATTCTTGGTACAGCAAGAACAAATGTCGGTTTGAAAGTTCCGAGATCTTGTTGAAGCCTGGTGATGTCGCTGCAATGTGCCAGGTGAAGGCCCGCATTAATTGCACCGATTTCAACCATTCGACCAAAGACGTGAGCAATTGGCAAAAAGAGCAACGTTGATCCACCTGGCTTTAGAAAGAGATCACTTGCTCCTTGAACGACGTTTCCGCATTCTGATAGAAAATTTCCGTGCGTGAGTTGGACACCCTTTGGCTTTCCCGTTGTTCCGGATGTATAGATCAAGGTGGCAAGAGAATCTGGAGTCAACATCCCGCGACGGATATTGATTTCTTCATCAGATATGTCTGCGCCGCCAAGAGCCAAAGTTGCGAGCGCGTTCTCTGTGATGATCCACATGTTCTTGCAATGAGAGGGCAGGACTGTGCGAGCAAGTTCGGCCAGCGCCGGTGTTTCCACAACGATTGCCACAGCTTGGGAATCAGCAAGAATCCATTCAATCTGCTCCGCACTTGAAGTCTCATAAATCGGAACAACCACTGCGCCTGCATACCAAATTGCGAAATCTAGGACTGTCCACTCATAACGCGTCTTAGCCATGATTGCAACGCGATCGCCGACTTTAACCCCAGAGGCAATTAGGCCCTTAGCAGTTGCGCGTATTTCATCATCAAATTCTCTGGCAGTGACCGCTTGCCAACCATCGCCCATGGGGCGCGAAACCATGACTCTCTCACCTTCAAACCATGCACGCTCGGCAACGAGATTGGTGAGGTTGCCAGCGGTGGCGGCCGGGACAATGGCGGGCGTTGTAAACAAATCCATGAGCGAACGCTATCGCCGGGATGGGTAGTTTTCTAGTGTTTCACCTACCTGTAGCCTCTTCCTATGAGCGAAATTTCAAAGAATTCCATTGTTATTGAGACAGATGTTGAGGCAGCGACCGCCCTCCTCTTTGATCCCGCCAATTATCCATCTTGGTCTTCGGCAATCACGAGCGCGAAAGTTCTTGAATCAGATTCGCAAGGTCGCCCCACGAAGGTGGATATGAATATCAAGGCGGGACCGGTGAAGGATCACGTCACCTTAGATTATGACTGGAGTGGCGCCCCTGACGCGCTTCATTTCTCGTTGGATGAAGCAGATATGTTGACTGAAATGTCTGGAACTTATTCAATTAGTGACAATGGCGATGACACATTAACGGTCTCCTACGCTCTTACCGTCGGATTATCAATGCCTGTTCCCGATATGATGCGAAGAAAAGCTGAGCGCGAAACAATTGATAAAGCGCTCGAGGAGTTGAAAAGTAAATTGGAAAATTAATATCGCATGAAAGAAAATTTGAGCATTGGTGTTGATATAGGCGGAACAAAAGTCTTGGGCGGTGTTGTAGACGCTCACGGTAAAATTCTCACAACTCATAGAAAAGACACCCCTAAGCAAGGAGGGGAAGCCCTGACGCAAACTATTGCTGATGTAATTACTGAACTTACCCAGCAATACTCAGTGGAAGCTGTTGGAATTTCTGCAGCCGGCTTTGTTTCATCTGATCGCAAGACCATGCTTGCAACACCAAATATTTCAGGTTGGAATGGAATCAATTTAGAACATGAGATTTCACGCCGAGTTGGTCTTCCTGTAGTTATTGAGAACGATGCGAACTCCGCTGCATGGGGTGAAGCTCGATACGGCGCCGGCCGAAATGAAAATCAAATGATGATGCTTACTATTGGTACTGGTATCGGCGGTGGAATTGTTGTGAACGGGGCGCTTCATCGCGGTGCATTTGGTATTGCTGGAGAGTTTGGACATCTACGTGTGGTGCCTGAAGGTCATCTCTGTGGATGCGGTGCACGTGGTTGTTTTGAACAGTACGCCTCAGGAAATGCGCTGATGCGCCATGCTCGAGAAGCTATCGCCGCTGCGCCAGATGCCGCACACAATCTACTTGCGCGTGGAAATGGAACTCTTGAAGGCCTAAGTGGGAAAGATATTACTGAGGCAGCTCGCGATGGCGATGTCGTGGCTTTGGCCGCTTTTAATACGACGGCCCAGTGGCTCGGCGCAGGTATCGCCTCACTTTCAGTTCTTCTAGACCCAGCATGCGTCGTCATCGGTGGGGGAGTAATCGATGCTGGCGAGATTCTGCTGGCACCTACACGTATTGCACTTGAAAGATATATGCCATTTCAAGGTAAACATCCAAGCCCTCGGGTTGTTGCAGCAGAACTTGGCAATGACGCCGGAGTTGTTGGCGCCGCTGACCTTGCTAGAAATTAAATAACTGCTCCGTCATCTCCGCCACCTTCATCGGCAGCACTCTGTCGCTTTTTCGCAGTTCGCCAAATAAAGGAAGCAACTCCGCCAGAAAATAGAGCTACTGCTGGCCAGCCTCCCATGTTAAGAGGATCTCCACCGGTAAAGCCTTCAATAAGAATGTAGGCACCACTGGCGATAATTGCATAGAGAGAAAGCTTTGAAGATTGAGAAAGTGAAGCCGATCTGGGGCGCGGTTCCTGGAAGTGAGCGCTCTTATCCAGTTCATCAAGATATGTCGTACCTGTTGATTGATCTAAATTAAGTGTTGAGACGATGGATTCGAACTCAGCATTGATTAAATCTCTCTCATCAATATCTTCTGCTTCATCGATTTCGCCAGTCAGCACATCTTGAATGAACTGGACACTTTCGGCAATAAGGAAATCAGCGTCATAATCCCAAGAGACGTTATGGAAAGATTTCTCAAATATTATCTCGCGAATACTTGCAGAATAAACGTTCTCGATAATTGTTTCACTATTAATTGGATGAATTACATGATCATTTATTGAATAGCTGACCATAAGTGGCACATCCACAAAATAGAGATTTTCTTCTACGACTTTCCATAATTTACGGAGGGAGTCAAGTGCGCGCAGCGGCATTCGTTCATAACTCATTCGCCGTGGGACACTTTGATTGACGTCCATCGTTCCATTCTTAAAGGATTTTATAAATCGCTTCACAACAGGAAGGAGCCACAATATTTTTCTATCATCGAAAATCGAAGCATTGCAAAGGAGGACGCCCTCTATTTCACTTCCGCGAATTTGCGCAATTCGTAATGCAAGTGCTCCACCGACACTAAAGCCTGCAACAAAAACTCGATCACACTGTGTTTTGAGTTCAAGAAAAGTTTCTTCAACGCGTGCATACCAATCGCCCCACGTCGTGTCATTTAAATCTTCCCATCGCGTTCCATGACCCGGAAGTGCTGGACACATGACAGTCATCCCAGCATCATGAAAACCTTCCGCCCAAGGTCGAACACTCTCGGGGCTACCTGTGAATCCGTGAATCACCAATATTCCAGTTTTCCCGCCCGAAAGCCGGATATCGAGAGGATTTGCGATATAGGCCACGCTCAGATGGTGTCACAGGATGGTGCTCTCACCCTAAATAAGCCGTAAATTAAGCCCGTGGTTTATACAACTCTGAAGTCCTTCCTCAGCCCCCTTCTTATGCTTGGCTTTCGACCAAAGGTAACTGGACTTCGCCAAGTTCCAACGGTGGGCCCAGTCATCATTGCCTCAAACCATCTTTCCTTTAGCGATTCAATTTTTATGCCACTTGTCGTGCCTCGCAAAGTTACCTTCCTCGCAAAGAGTGAGTACTTCACTTCACCTGGAGTTAAAGGCTTGTTAAAAAAGCTCACTTTCAAGGCGCTCGGCCAAGTTCCTGTAGATCGCGCGGGCGGACGCAGAAGTGAAGCGGCGCTCTTAACTGGTTTGGAACTTTTAAAAGAAGGCGCTTGCATAGGTATTTACCCAGAGGGCACGCGTTCTCCAGATGGTCGCCTCTATAAGGGGCGGACAGGCATAGCTCGCATGGCAATTGAGTCAGGGGCTCCTGTAGTTCCCGTTGCGATGTTTAATACTGCAGAAATTCAACCGACCGGCAAAGTAGTTCCAAAATTGCAACGAGTGGAAATGGTTTTTGGAGAGCCTATGTATTTTGAGGGTGATTCAACAAACGTGCAGGTTCTACGAGAAGCAACTGATCGAATTATGAAGACTCTTCAACAACTTTCAGGGCAAGAATTTGTAGATATGTACGCTTCAGAAGCAAAGAGTCGACTAGCACGTGGAGAAGAAATTTAATTATTTCTTACAATTAAATCTCGTTCTGCAATATAGCGACATTGATCGCAGCTCGGCTTGGATTCAGGCATTGATCCATTAACTAAGGCTACAAAGTCACCAAGACGCTTTTGAAGCGCAATTGGGTCACGTGCTACTGGATACCAAGCAACGTTTACTCGATATCCAAATCCAACTCCAAGATTTCCAGAGGCTCGATCAAGTGACCAGGAATAAATACCAAGGGCAGAAATCTTCTTCGGCTCACCCTTTGCTGGATTTTCCAAAGCAAATGCGTAGGCCTCTAATTGAGGGGAGTAGAAACTAGATTTATCTGAAGCACGTGCCTGCATTTTGCAGTCAATGATTCCGAAAGTTCCATCAGGGAATTCAAGTAAGAGATCGTATTTTCCGCGAATCGCTAGATGCGAATCACTTCCATCCACTTGAATTGGAATTGATTGCACCCAGCCGCCGTGATCAAAGACTTTTGCTGCGGGCATATCTGGATGCATATCTGAAGTACTCGCGCCAATAAAGTATTTCTCTTGCAAATCGGCAAGTTCGGCAACTGTGGGCATAAACATCGGTGCTTTAATTTGATGGTTGTAATACAACCAGAGGCAGCGATGACAGCCATCCCATGAAAAGGTTAAATCACTTGGACTTATATTTGATCTGCGTTCACCCATTTTGCAACCAGCTTCCCCTATTTTCTATTGGGGTAATTGTGCCCTCTTGCACTGACAAATCAACGGAATGAATTAAGAATCGTAAAGATTCCTAGCAAAATCATGATTACGCCTCCGGTAACACGCATCCTGATGAGCCGCTTTACGTCGGTAGATAGCCATTCACGGAAGGTGCCAGCCAGGATTCCCCACAAGCTGTCGGAGATAAAGGCGATTACGGCAAAAATAGTTCCAAGGAGTATCAGTTGTGCTGAGAGGTGTCCTTTTTCCCGATCGGTAAATTGCGGGAGAATTGCTGCGAAGAAGACCACCGTCTTTGGATTGAGAACTCCAACAACGAAGCCCTGGCGAATTGTCTTTGGGATGGAAGGTCGAGATTCGCTGACCGATCGCATATCTTCGGCGTGCGCGGCGCTCTCCTTGATTGCGCAGTACCCAAGGTAGATCAGATACGCCCCGCCGAACCATTGGACACCGTGGTAAGCAAGTGCGGAGTGTTGAAGTATTGGCCCAAGACCAAGTGCGACGGCGATAGAGATGAGATAAACGCCTAAACCATTTCCAAGAACTGTAGCAACAGCAATCATGCGGCCCCACGCAATAGCTCGAGCAATTGTGAAAAGAACACTAGGGCCGGGAACCAAAATAATTAGGGTGGTGGCGATGACATATTCCCAAATATGGCTTGGGATTATGATGCTCATGGCGCAAGCATAAAGGGCGACAGGATATCCCCGTCGCCCTTTTGTACCGCTTAGCTAGGAATTATTTCCTAGCGTTAGCAATGGCTCGCAATATTGCATAACCAATGACTGCGTTGAGCGTTGCATTGATAATGCCGTTGAATGTGAAATCTCCCTTTGTCCAAGAGAAATCAGAGATTCCGATAATGACTGTAGATGCAGCGATGATGAGATTTGTAGAGTCGCTGAAATCAACGCGGCTTTCAATCCAAATACGAGCACCTAATATGCCAATCATTCCGTAAAGGGCAACACCAGCTCCGCCGAGAACTCCTGCAGGAGTAGCGCTTAGGACTGCTCCGAACTTAGGGCATAGTGAGAGAACAATGGCACCAAAACCAGCCACCCAGTACGCAGCAGTTGAGTAAACCTTTGTCGCAGCCATGACGCCGATGTTTTCTGCATACGTCGTCGTTCCTGAACCGCCACCGAAACCGGCGAGAGTTGTAGCGACACCATCGGCAACAAGAGCATTACCCATTTGATCATCAAGGTTCTTGCCGGTCATCGCCATAACTGCCTTTACGTGTCCAACGTTTTCTGCGATGAGGACTAGAACAACTGGAATGAAGAGAACGATGGCGCTCATTTTGAAAGTAGGTGAAGTGAAGTGTGGGAGGGCAACCCACTTGGCAGCGCGAACCCCATCAAAGTTCACATCGCCATCAAGCATTGCAAAAACATAACCGATGACTATGCCTACAAAGATTGAGATGCGCGCAAGGAAGCCTTTAGCAAATACGGAGACCAGCGCTATGGAAGCCAATGTGACAATTCCGAGAACAGGCTTAGTAACAAAATTATTCTTTGCAGCACCGGCCAGATTTAGTCCAATGACCATCACGATAGAGCCGGTGACAACCGGTGGAAGCATCTTCTCAATCCATCCAATGCCGATCGCCTTAACGGTGAAACCGACAAGTGCGAGGATGACTCCGGTTGCAACAACGCCACCAAGTGCCGCCGCCATGCCACCTTTTGTAACTGCCGCCGCGATTGGGGCTAGAAAGGCGAAAGAGGATCCGAGATAGCTAGGAAGCTTGTTTTGAGTGATTATCAGGAAGAGGATTGTTCCCACGCCTGAGAAGAAAATTGTTGTGGTGGGAGGCAGGTGAGTGAGGATTGGAACTAAGAAGGTCGCCCCAAACATGGCGGCTATATGTTGTAAGCCTGTGCCGATCGTGCGAGGCCAGCTCAGTCGTTCATCAGGGGCAATAACCCCGCCTGTTGTATTCACTTTCCAAGAAAATAAGCTCATGCATCTGCCTTTCTGTAGACGTCAGTGTCGAAAGAACGTGCAGGGTTAACGATAAATCCTAGATTGTGAAAAAGTGAGGAGGCTCACAGCTAGGAGAACCCAAATTTTCCTAGTAGAGTTTGCATCGATTCGATATATCCGCTTGGATACCTCTTGATATATCGATTCGATACATCATGGCCAAGGGAAGGAAGTGAGATGCGCTCGCGGGCAGAATCTTTGGAATTTGCTCTACTTGGGCTACTCACGCAAGGCCCTCTCCACGGTTATGAACTTCGAAAGCGAATGATTGCAATTTATGGCCCATTTCGAGCTCTTTCATTCTCAGTGCTGTACCCACAACTACATCGGATGTTGGAAGGTGGGCTCATTGAAGAGTCTCTTTCTGATTCACCGGGTCTCTCGCGGAGATCTCGCATTGTGTACGCAGTAACAAAAGAAGGCAAGAGCCGCTTTGACGAGATAACCCACTCATCAATTTCAGAAGTTATGGATGATGAGAACTTTGAGGTTCGTTTCGCATTTTTCGGCCCAACCCCACGGGGAAATCGAATTGCAATCCTAGAGAACCGTCTCTCCAAACTAAAGGAGAAGGCATCACTTATTCGCTCTGCCATGTCAGCCAACACAGGCCAACTTCCCGATGGAATCGATAAATATCTTCATGAATGGCGCCGTCATTCACTGGACTCTGTTGAGCGAGAGATCGCTTGGCTAGAGGAAATGATAGAAATCGAAGGGAAATCTTCTTGACTAACAACAGAAAAGAAATTCGAGTTGCAATAATCGGAGTAGGTAATTGCGCGAATTCACTCATACAAGGCGTTACTTATTATAAGGATGCAGACTCAGAATCTAAGATTCCAGGCCTTATGCACCCAGTGCTTGGCGGTTATCACATTAGCGACATTAAGTTTGTTGCAGCCTTTGATGTAGATGCAAAGAAAGTTGGGCTAGACCTCGTCGATGCGATGTGGGCTAGTGAGAACAACACAATCAAATTCAGTGATGTTTCTAAGACCGGTGTACTGGTGCAACGTGGTCACACACTAGATGGCCTCGGGAAGTACTACCGGGAGACTATAGAGGAGTCCTCGGACTCACCTGTAGATATTGTCGAAACGCTTAAAATGCAGAAGGTTGATGTGCTCATTTGTTACCTTCCTGTTGGTTCCGAGAAAGCCGCTAAGTTTTATGCGCAATGTGCAATTGATGCGGGGTGTGCCTTTGTAAATGCGCTTCCTGTTTTCATTGCCTCAGACCCTCTATGGGCTAAGAAATTTGAGGATGCAGGCCTTCCCATTGTTGGTGACGATATTAAGTCGCAAGTAGGTGCAACTATTACGCATCGAATTATGGCCAGACTCTTCCAAGATCGTGGTGTCCACCTGGATCGAACCTATCAACTCAACGTCGGTGGAAACATGGACTTTAAAAATATGCTCGAGCGTGATCGCTTGGAGTCGAAAAAGATTTCAAAGACGCAAGCGGTCACATCTCAGCTCAGTCATGATTTAGGTTCAGCCAATGTCCATATTGGGCCCTCGGATTATGTCCAATGGCTAGATGATCGAAAGTGGGCTTATGTACGCCTAGAAGGTCGCGCCTTTGGGGATGTCCCACTCAATCTTGAATACAAGCTTGAAGTTTGGGATTCACCTAATTCAGCCGGTGTAATAATTGATGCGCTTCGATGCGCAAAAATTGGCCTAGATCGCAAAATTGGGGGAGCGCTGCTCTCTCCTTCTAGCTACTTTATGAAGTCACCGCCTGTTCAATACACCGATGATGTTGCTCATCAAAAAGTTGAGGAATTTATTTCTCTTACTGCGTAAATCCTTCGGCCATCAAAACGCCCCCAGAATATGTTCTAGGGGCGTTTTTCATGCGAAGATAGAGCGTGAATGAAATCCTAACTACCAGGGTTGGCGCGGTGCTCTCAGTCCAGCTCAACCGCCCCGACAAGAAGAATGCAATCAATACTGGCATGTACACCGCACTCAATAATGCGCTTGTAGAAGCAGCTCAGGATTTTGAAATCCGCGTTGTGGTGATCTCCGGAGTTGGTGAATCCTTTACCGCGGGAAATGACATATTTGATTTTGCAAATACTGAGGAATTACCCATGGATGAAAACGCTCCTGGATTCCAATTTATTAAGAGCCTTCATAATTTTCCAAAACCCCTTGTTGCAGCAGTTACGGGAAGCGCAGTTGGCATTGGTACGACAATGTTGTTGCACTGTGATGCTGCCTATGCCTCGCAAAGCGCCCGGTTCACTCTGCCATTTGTGACTCTTGGTTTGGTCCCTGAAGCAGGATCAAGTTTTCTTCTTCCGCGCCTAGTTGGCCATCTTCGCGCCTCAGAAATTTTTCTCACAGGTAGAACTTTTGATGCGGCAGAAGCTGCAGAGATGGGTCTAATTAATAAGGTTGTTGATGCCCCCTTTGATGAGGCGATGAAAGTTGCAGAAATCATTGCTGAACAACCGCCGACAGCGATAATTAATACAAAGGCACTCCTCAAAAGTAGCAACCACGCGGCAGTAGAGGTTGTAATGAATGCAGAAGGTGAGCTATTTAGATTGGCCCTTCAATCCGATGAGGCGCAAACTGCGTTTATGCGATTTCTTTCAAGAAAGGCGAAGTGATGTCGTTAAAAGGGAAGAGAATCTTCATAACCGGCGGTTCGAGAGGAATAGGACTGGAGATTGCCAAGAGAGCTGCTCGTGATGGAGCGATGATAGCTATTGCTGCTAAAACAACAGATCCACACCCACAATTGCCCGGAACCATATTCACCGCAGCAAAAGAGATTGAAGCTTGCGGAGGAGTGGCGCTACCGATTCAATGCGATATTCGCGACGAAGGACAAATCGAGGAAAGTATCGCCAAAGCTGTTGCGCAATTTGGGGGACTAGATATTTTGGTCAACAACGCCAGCGCCATTAATTTAACGCCTACGCTTCAAACCCCCGCCAAACGCTATGACTTGATGTTTGATATTAACGTCCGAGGTACTTTTTTAGTTTCGCAAGCAGCAATTCCGCACCTCAAAGAGAGTCCAAATCCTCATATTCTTACGCTCTCGCCGCCCATCAATTTGCAGGCTAAATGGTTTAAACGCCATGTGGCCTACACAATGTCTAAGTACGGGATGAGCATGACTGTCTTGGGCCTAGCTGAAGAATTTAAGCGAGATAGAATCGGCATAAATGCGCTCTGGCCACGAACTGTCATCGATACCGCTGCACTTCAAATGATTCCGGGAATGGATATAAATTTTTGTAGAAAGCCGGAAATTATGGCTGATGCTGCGCACGCAATCTTCATGCGAACCGCCAGTGAATGTACTGGTAATTTCTTTATCGATGACGAGGTCTTGGCGGAAGAAGGAATAACCGATCTTGACAAATACGCAGTGGTGCCCGGAACAACAGATTTTCTCAAGGACCTATATTTAGATTAGATCTCCAGGGCAGTATGCGTATGTTCGGTCTCTGAAATACCGGAGGAGTAACGTTCTTCGTATCGTCCAAATTTCCAAATTAGTACTGATCCGATCCACGTTGCTACAAAGCTCAAAATGATCCAATACCCAACTTGATTTAGCTTGATGCTGGCTATCCATGTGAATGGCTGGTATTTAGCGATACTTGTTTTATCCGCAAGAACTCCTACCAATTCAACCGTGCCAATCACCATAGCCACAAAGATCGAAATACCTGTTGTGGTGAGGTTGTAATAGATCTTGCGCATCGGTGAGGTGAAAGCCCACGCGTAGGCCTTTGTCATAAATATTCCATCCAGTGAGTCCATCATGGACATACCTGCTGCAAAGATAAATGGAAGTGCGATTATCGCAAGCGGCGGAAGTGTTCCACCGACAGTGCCAATAGCTGCGGTTGCTGAGAGTCCAAGAAGACCTACCTCGGTTGCTGTATCAAAGCCAAGGCCGAAGAGAACTCCAATTGGATATAGCTGCCAAGAATGATCGAATCCTTTTTTAAATAAACCACGGAATATGCGATTGAAAAGTCCGCGTTCATTGAGAAGTTGATTTAAATGCTCATGAGAAAACTTTCCTGTTTTTGCTTGTCGCCAAACCTTGATAATTCCGACAAGGATGATGAGGTTTAGAATTCCCACAAGGTAAAGAAAAAATGCTGAGACGCTTGCTCCAATGATTCCGCCAGTTTGCGCAAAGTTATGTTGAAACTTAACTGCTTGTTTTGCTGCAAAGGCAATTCCTATAGAAAGGGCGAGAACAATTGTCGAGTGGCCGAGTGAAAAGAAAAGTCCGACTCCCATAGGTTTCTTACCCTTGGCGAGCATTAGTCGAGTTGTGTCATCGATTGCTGAAATATGATCGGCATCAAAAGCATGACGCAGGCCAAACGAATAGGCGAGGGCTCCCGCGCCAGCATAAATAAGTGTGTGATTAGCATCGGCGACGGCATGAAATTGCGGCATCGAGTTGTAATGGATGAACAGTCCCCATCCAATGATGTGCAGGAGAGCCACGGTTCCAAGAACCCCAAATAGACCAGGCAACTCATCTCGCTCGAAGCGAAGGTGTTCCCGAAGGCGCGGTTTAGTGCTAGCACTCATGAGAGAAGGTTAATGCAAATCATTCGCATCTGCAAAACCATTGCGTTTTAGAGCCGACCCGCCTGCTCCAATGCGAAAAGGAAGTTCTTGAGCGCAAGATGCTGAGGGTCTTCCAACATTTGAGCTGGGGTTCCAGATTCCAAAACCTGCCCTTGTTTCAAGAAGAGAACTTCATCGGCAACTTTTCTGGCAAATCCCATTTCATGAGTTGCAATCAACATTGTCATTCCATCGTTTTTGAGTTCACTAATGAGTGCAAGGACTTCGGCGATGAGAACTGGATCAAGGGCACTGGTCACTTCATCAAGAAGCAATAGCTTTGGTTTGCATATGATCGCACGCAAGATGGCTACTCGTTGTTGCTGCCCACCACTTAACAGGTCTGGATATTGATTTGCTTTATCAGTGAGTCCAAATCTAGCCAGTAAATGTTGTGCCTCGTATTCGGCCTCTTCTTTGGAAAAACCATGAACGAGTCTAGGTGCGAGTGTGATGTTCTGGAGAACAGTTAAGTGAGGAAAAAGATTAAAAGCTTGAAAGACAGAACCGATTGAGGCACGAACTTGATCGGGGCTAACGCCGAACTCAGAAATATCTTCTCCGGCAAGAAAAATTTGGCCATCATCGATTTCCTCAAGAAGGTTGATACAGCGCAGAAGCGTGCTCTTCCCGGATCCACTGGCGCCGATTAACACTTTAACTTGATGCTTATCGAGGCTTAAATTCAAATCTGAGATGACTAAATCATCCCCATAAGACTTGCGAATGTTTAGAAGTTCTAGAGCCTTCATCTCTACCACCGACCTTGCTGCTGGCGTGCTCTATCTTGCTTGCGGGTCAGCCAGTCAGTGAATCGAGTGAGTGGAATAGTCAGGGCAACAAATATTGCACCTGCTACTAAATATGGAGTGAAGTTAAAAGATTGGGCCGTTTCAATTCCTGCAGCTCGGATTGCATCGATGGCGCCCAAAACTGAGATAAGACCTGAATCTTTTTGAAGTGAAACTAAATCATTTAAAAGTGGGGGAGTCACTTTTCGAAGCGCTTGTGGCAAAACCACATGCCGCTGGGTTTGCGCTTGCGATAACCCAAGTGCCCTAGAGGCCATGCGCTGTGCTGGATTTACTGCTTCAATACCCGCGCGGATTACCTCGGCAACGTAGGCAGAGTAAGTCAGAATTAGCGAAACTGTTCCGAGAAGTACGGCGGAATTTGGAATCCACGAGATCTGCAAACCAGGTATTCCAAATCCGACAAGCAAAAGTACAAGAAGGAGCGGGAGGCCTCGAAAAATATCTGTGTAAACCGTTGCGAACAGTCGTGCTGGGTATAAAACGGGGCTTTTAGATGTACGGGCCAGAGCTAAAAGCAATCCGAAGATTAAGACGAAAATTTCAGCAACAACCATCACGCGAAGGTTCAACCAGATTCCAGAGAGAACAGATGGAAAGGAATGAACTGCGTAATGCAAACTGAAAAACGATTGTCGGACGAGCTGAAAACCCTTGGCTCCCGTTACAACCAAAACAACGCCCGCCCCAACCCCTAAAGTGCTGATGAGAGCAATTGTCGTGGAACGACGAGAGGCCTGACGACGAGCGGCCTCGCGCTGCAGCCGCAACGTCGAAGGCGTGTATGTCATCAGACCTCTATCTATCGAGTTCTTAAATTACTTCTTAAATACCGGAGCGCCGCCAACGTTTGCCAACCACTTGTCAGCAATCGCCTTGAGAGTTCCATTTGCGCGTAGGGCATCTACTGCTGCGCTTACCTTTGATGTAAGTGCACTTCCCTTGCTGAGGACAAGACCAAATTGCTCTGATTTGGCTTGAGCGGGGAATTGACCTACGAGAACCGCATTCTTTGCAGTAGCAGCGATATAGAAAGCAGTTGGAAGGTCGACTACTAGTCCCTTTATCTGTCCAGCGGTCAGAGCTGCAGTAGCTAGATCATTTGAGTCATAGACGGAAACCTTCTTTGAAGGCTTAACAATTGAATTAATTGTTGCTAGTGAAGTAGTTCCAACTTGAGCGCCTAGAGCGACTTTTGAAAGATCAGAAATTTTACTTGCCTTTGCGATGCTTGATCCTTTAACGCTCACGACTGCTTGTGCAACATCGTAGTAACCACTTGAGAAATCAACAACGTTCTTTCGCTCTTCTGTGATTGAAATTTGGTTGATATCGAAATCAAAGTTTTTCTTACCAGGTTGGATCACGCTATTAAATGATGCCTTTACCCATTTCACTTTGGAGGCTGGGTAGCCAAGTTGCTTTGCCACTGCGAATGCAACTGCAGACTCGAATCCCTTTCCGTTTGCGGGAGTGTTGCTATCAAACCATGGTCCATACGCTGGATCATCGGTTCCAATCGTTAGCACTCCTGCTGTAAGCGTTGGAAGATTTGGAAGGGCTGCATTTGCGGTCGGCGTTATGAGGCTCGTTGCTATTGCTGCCGCTGAAATAGCTGTAAAGATTGAAAGCTTCTTTGAATTTAACATGAAAATCCTCTTTCTTGAGTTCAGTCAAAGGACGCATTTTCCATAAAGGTGTAACGCGCTTGCCAGACTTTCTGGCCAGGTCTTCACCCGGAGCACCCCGCCGCGTTCCTGTTAAGGAGGAGGGTTGCCGATCGATAAGCCGGGGCTTGATATCGATACTCATAACCTGCACGCACTCTACTAAGAAAGAAGTGAAGTGAAAAATCTTTTTGATTATTATTGGGAAATTGTCTAAAAGGAGCCAAAAACGCCTACTTCGGGAGTGGCGTTTATGCGAGGAATTCGCAAGAGAAGTGCTTTTCTATGCCGCCTCTGCTACCTTCACCTTAACGTTATTGCAGTAATGAGCTTTAGCGCCAAACTTATAAGGGGAGAAGGCATCGTATTTCAGCAAACGCTGAAAGTTCTCGGTGTTGTCAAAACAATGTTCCGCCAACTTGAAACTCAAGCATTTAGAAAACTGAGCAAGAATCCAATCCAATTGTCAGAAAAGCGAGTCGATGAACTCCTCGCTAGCGAGTGGGAAAAATTTAAGGCCACCACGCTTGGGTCTGAATTGGAATATGAAATCGCAAAAGAAACTCTGCCTTTAGGCGTTGTTTCAAGCTTCCAACATTGGGATCCATATCCAATTTCCATCGTATCCGCTAAGGGCGCCTGGATGACTGACGTCGATGGCCGCGAACTCCTGGACCTTTCAATGGGCTTCGGCGCGATGCTTGCTGGTCACCTAAACCCAGTGGTTGTGGCCGAAGCAAAAGAGGCCATGGAAACTGGAATGTTGTTCGTAACTCCATCCCCAATTTCACGTGATGCCGCAGAACGCATTTGTAAACGCTTCTCAATTGATCTTGTTCGATTTGCAAACTCCGGAACAGAAGCGACGATGTACGCAGTGCGTACAGCCCGTTCTTTTACCGGCAAAGATGCAGTTGTTAAAGTTGAAGGTGGATATCACGGTTCTTATGATCCGCTAACAGTTTCTGCAAAACCTTCTTTGGATAAAGCAGGCCCAGCAGACTTCCCTAACGCAGTGGTGCCTGAGGGCGCTAATCCAGGAACGGTCTATGTTGTTCCTTTCAATAATCTGGGCTCACTTGAGCAGATTTTCAAAGCTCACAGTTCTGAGATTGCCTGTTTCATTGTCGAGCCAGTTCTTGAGAATCTTGCAATCGTTCTTCCTGATGAAGGATATTTGCAAGGAGTAAGGGATCTCTGCGATAAATTTGGCATTGTTCTTATTTTTGACGAAGTAAAAACTGGCTTAACCGCTGGTCCTCATGGAGCGGCCCAACGCATTGGTGTGCAACCTGATTTGATTTCGCTCGCCAAATCCATCGGCGGTGGACTTCCTCTTGCAGCATTTGGCGGGAAGCGCGAAATAATGCAAGTTGTTGTCGATAACAAGATGCCACATTTTGGAACGTTCAATGGAAATCCTCTTGCGATGGCCGGAGTTCGCGCAATTGATAAAATCTGTACTCCTGAAGCTCTTGCGGCTGCTGAGGCATTCAACATGCAGGCACTCACACGTATTTCTGAAATTATCGATGAGTATCAACTTCCAGCTCATACAGTTGGATTTGGTATCAAGGGTTGCATCACCTGGTCAGTAGAGCCAGTTCGCAACTATCGCGATTACAAGGCGACAGATTTCAAAATTGCTGAATTGTCTTGGCTCTGGTCACTCAATCGCGGAATCATTACGCCTCCGGGATTAGATGAGCAATGGTTAATTTCCTTAGCCCATGGCCAGCGTGAAATTGATTTACTCGTTGAAGACTTTAGAGAACTCGCACAGGCTTTGCGAGCCTAATTATTCAAGTGAAATAAGATCGAGATAGTCATCGTTCCAAAGATCTTCATCGCCATCTGGAAGTAGTAGAACGCGCTCTGGTTTCAGGGCGCGAACTGCACCTTCATCGTGGCTTACAAGAATAACTGCGCCTTGATACTCGGTAAGCGCACTGAGAATTTCATCTCGGGAAGCTGGATCCAGGTTGTTCGTCGGCTCATCGAGCATCAATACGTTTGCTTCACCGACTACAAGTGTGGCCAGGGCGAGGCGGGTTCGCTCTCCACCGCTGAGCACCTTCACGAACTTATCAACATCATCGCCGACAAATAGAAACGAACCGAGCACCTGTCGGGCTTGCTGCTCTTTGATATCAGTGCCAGACGACATCATATTTTGCAAAACAGTTCTCTCGAAATCTAACATTTCATGTTCCTGTGCGTAGTAACCAATTTTTAATCCATGACCAGGGTTCACAGTTCCTGTATCTGATTCACCAACTCCAGCAAGAATTTTCAAAAGCGTAGTTTTTCCGGCACCGTTGAGACCGAGAATTACTACACGGGATCCACGATCAATTGCCAAATCAACGTCGGTGAAGACTTCAAGTGAACCATAGGACTTGCTGAGGCCTTCAGCAGTAAGTGGAGTCTTTCCACATGGTGCGGGTGTTGGGAAGCGAAGTTTTGCAACCTTATCCTTGACTCGCACATCTTCAAGACCTGAAAGAAGTTGATCTGCGCGACGAAGCATTCCTTGTGCCGCTTTAGCCTTGGAAGCTTTAGCGCGCATCTTCTCGCCTTGCTTTGCAAGAATCGCAGCCTTCTTCTCGGCGTTTGCGCGTTCTTTCTTGCGGCGATGTTCATCTTGCTCACGCTGCAATAAATATTTCTTCCAACCCATGTTGTATACGTCAATGACATTTCTATTGGCATCAATGTAGAAAACCTTGTTCACAACGGTTTCGATGAGATTTACATCGTGAGAGATGATGACAAGTCCGCCGCTGTACTTCATCAAATACTCACGAAGCCAGATGATTGATTCAGCGTCAAGGTGGTTAGTTGGTTCATCGAGTAGGAGAGTGTCCGCTCCGCTAAAGAGAATTCTTGCTAGTTCTACACGGCGACGTTGACCACCGCTAAGTGCTTCAAGGGACTCTTCAAAAAGGCGCTCTGGAATTCCAAGGTTTGTGAGAATCGATTCAGCTTCTGATGAGGCGGTATATCCACCAGCGCTCTGGAATTCTGCATCCACTGCGGAATAACGATCAAGTGCTTTCTCAAGTTCCTCAGGCGTGGCCGTAGCCATCGCATCTTCGGCTTTTCGCATGCGAGCAACAATTTGGTCTAATCCACGAGCCGACAAGATGCGATTGATAACGCTATCTTCCTGGTCTCCTGTGCGAGGATCTTGGGGGAGATAACCGATAGTTCCTGTTCGATTTACCTGACCTCCCGCTGGCATAGTTTCACCTGCGAGCACTTTGCAAAGGGTTGATTTACCGGCACCATTTCTACCGACAAAGCCGACGCGATCTCCATGATTGATTCGCACGGTTACGTTGCTGACAAGGAGCCTTGCTGCTGCGCGAAGTTCGAGGCTCTGGGTTGCAATCACTGCCCTAGGGTACCTTTGAGTCGTGAGTGAATCTGACCATCAAAAATTCGGTTCACTTGGCATATTGGCCGCAGGAATCTGTTTTGGCACCACCGGAACTTCACAAACCCTGCTTGCAAAGGGTATTTCACCGCTGGCAGTTGCAAGCACGCGACTTTTTGTGGGGGCGCTAACTCTTTTACTGATTGCACGGTTAACGACTACAAACAAGAGAGTGCGTATTGCGCGAAGTGATCTTTGGACTTCTGGCTTAGGAATCGCGATTTATCAGCTCTCGTTCTTCTCTTCAGTGAAGCTAACTGGCGTTCCAATCGCGACAATCACAGCCCTTGGAAGTGCGCCAATATTCACCGGAATAGTCGCATTCATAATGGTGAAAGAAAGACCAAAACGAGTGTGGTTCATTGCAACCGTGATCACCACCGCTGGAATTGTGCTTTTAAATCTGCAACACAGCGAAAAGGGAGTGAATCTGTTTGGAGTGCTACTTGCCCTTGTAGCGGGTCTGGGTTTTGCTTTCTTTAATGTAACAAGCAGGCGGGCTCTAAATTCTGGCGTGGAACCCGTTCGTTTAGCAGCCTCGGTATTTTCACTCGCTGCGATAGCGGTCTTTCCATTTTGCTTTGTCGCTGGTACTCATTGGATATTTACTATCAAAGGTGCCTCGCTGATTTTGTGGCTTGGAATATTTACGACAGGGCTTGGATATACGCTGTATGCATATGGGCTAAAGCGCGTGCATTCAAGTACAGCGTCGACTCTCGTCCTAGCAGAACCGGCTACTGCAACGCTTCTAGCGGTAGTTGTCCTTGGAAACTCGCTGAATGTAACCAGTTGGTTTGGAATTGGAACCGTTATAGCAGGGCTGCTTTATTTAGCTATGCGAGGTTGAAAAATCCTTTAATGGATTGAACCATCATCTCAACAGCGATAGCAGCTACAAGTAAGCCAGCAACTCGAGCTACGAGAGTGACACCCGAATCCTTGATGATGCCAAGAATCTTTGTGGAGAACATAAGGGTCAAACCAATGACAATATGAACCGCAATAATTGCACCTGCTAGCGAAAGTTTCGCAGATGAACTGTGGGCATATTGAACATAAAGCATTGTTGTAACGATTGCGCCCGGACCAGCCAAAATAGGAGTTCCAAGGGGCACCATTGCCACATTCACATTCTTGGTGGCACTCTCTTCTGTGCCTTTACCCGTTAACAATTCCATTGAAATGAGAAATAGAAGCAATCCGCCTGCACCTTGAAGGGCATTGAGTGAAATGTGAAGATAATTCAAAATTATCTGCCCAAAAAGTGCAAAGACGACAATGATAACTAGCGATGATGTGGCGCCCTGCCAAGCAAGTTTTACTCTTTCCTTTGGTTGTTTATTGGCCACCAGAGATAGAAAGATTGGAATAGCCCCTGGTGGGTCCAAGATCACGAAAAGCGTTACAAAGGCTTGTATGCCAAATGTAAGTGCCGAAACTTGCAGGAGGCTGTTCATACCCGCAAGGGTAACAAATCAACCCTTATAGTGATGTTGCATTGCTGTCAGCGCTCGATCAAGAATATCCAGACCTAATTTCGCATCGTCCACGCTCACATTGCATGGGGGATTGAGATGAATGCGATTGAAATTGTTGAAAGGCATCAAGCCAAGCTTCTTGCATTCGGCAACTATTTCATTCATGGCTGGGCTGGAAGAACCGTATGGAGCCATCGGTTCGCGAGTGGCACGATTAGTAACTAAGTCCAAACTCCAGAAAACTCCTTGCCCGCGCACATCACCAATCATCAGGTGCTTTCTGGCAAGTTCGATAAGTGCCGGCCCAATGATTGATTCGCCAATCATCGCTGCGTTCTCTACCATTTTTTCATCTTTCATCGCATCAATCGTTGCAACGGATGCAGCGCAAGCGATGGGATGTCCAGAATAAGTCAGGCCACCTGGAAAGACGCGATCATTAAAAGTTGCTGCAATTTGCTTTGTAATTACTACGCCGCCCATTGGGATGTACCCGGAGTTGACGCCTTTTGCGAAGACGATCAAATCCGGTCGTTCCGTGGAATGCTCGAATGCAAACCACTTTCCAGTTCTTCCAAAACCGGCCATCACTTCATCGGCAATCCAGAGAATGCCGTACTTGTCGCAAAGAGCGCGCAAACCTTCTAAGTAGCCCTTTGGTGGAACTAGTACTCCCGCGGTTCCAGGTACTGACTCGATGAGTACTGCTGCAATTGTGTGCGCACCTTCAAAAATAATGGTTTGCTCGAGATGGGCAAGAGCGCGATCGCACTCTTCTTGTTCTGTCGTAGCCCAAAACGAGGAGCGGTAGAGGTATGGTCCCCAGAAGTGGACATGTCCATGGGCGAACTCATTGGGAAGTCGACGAGGATCGCCAGTCGCATTGATTGCTGAGCCTGTATTGCCATGATAAGAACGGTATGTAGAAAGAATCTTTGCTTTGCCGGTATGAAGACGCGCCATGCGTACCGCGTTTTCTATTCCATCGGCTCCACCATTTGTGAAGAAAACCTTTTCAAAATCTCCGCCAGCCAACTCCACAATGCGTTTTGCTGCGCCATTTCGAGCCTCGTTGGCATGTTGAGGGGCAATAGTTGCAAGAGTGTCAGCTTGATCTTTAATAGCCGCAATAACCTTTGGATGCTGGTGGCCAATGTTTGTGAAAACCAATTGGCAAGAAAAATCTAAATATTTCTTTCCATCAAAATCCCAGAAGTATGATCCTTGGCCACTTTGGATTGTCATGGGGTTGATCTGCGCCTGTGCCGACCATGAGTGAAAAACATACTTACGATCATTTGCAAATACTTCGGCGCCTTTTTCTGCTGACATTGAGAGTTCCTTTTTACAATTGGGTTATGCCGTGAATCTAACATAGTAAGAATGGAATGGGCAGGGTCACGAGTAGTTTTTGAAGCTCTTACGAAACTTTTACCAATAAAAAACCCCGCCATTTCTGACGGGGTTTTCAACGACGGACCTTTTAGAGGTTTAGGAGATTTTAGAGGTCGTAGTACAACTCGAACTCTGCTGGATGTGGACGCAAGCGAACATAATCAACTTCTTCCTTACGCTTCCATGTAATCCATGTACTGATGAGGTCATCGGTAAAGACGCCGCCCTTTGTGAGGAAGGCATGATCTTTTTCAAGGTTGTCGAGTGCTGCATCAAGTGAACCAGGAACCTGAGCGATAGCAGCAGCTTCTTCACCGCTGAGCTCGTAGATGTCCTTGTCGACTGGGGCAGGTGGCTCAATCTTGTTTTGGATTCCATCGATACCAGCCATCAACATTGCAGCGAATGCAAGATATGGATTTGAAGATGGATCTGGGCAACGGAACTCAATGCGTTTTGCCTTTGGATTGTCTCCAGTAATTGGAATACGGATACAAGCCGAACGGTTACGAGCTGAGTATGCAAGATTTACTGGTGCTTCATACCCTGGCACAAGGCGGCGATATGAGTTCACAGTTGGGTTTGTGAATGCGAGGAGTGATGGCGCATGCTTCAAAAGTCCACCGATGTACCAACGCGCGATATCTGAGAGATCGCCATAGTTGCCCTTTTGGAACATCAATGACTTTCCATCTTTCCACAGCGATTGGTGCACGTGCATGCCTGAACCGTTATCTCCGAAGAGTGGCTTTGGCATAAATGTTGCTGTCTTTCCATTTTCCCAAGCGGTGTTCTTAATGACGTACTTAAACTTCATAACGTCATCGCCTGCTTGCTGAATATCTGAGAAGCGGTAATTGATTTCCATTTGACCAGCTGTACCTACTTCATGGTGAGCGCGCTCAACAAGTAGTCCAACTTCTCCAAGCTTCATAACCATTTCATCGCGAAGATCTGCGAACTGATCGGTTGGAGATACTGGGAAATATCCGCCCTTGATACGAGTGCGGTATCCACGGTTTGGACTTCCATCTGGATCTGTTTCAGCGCCTGTGTTCCACCAACCTTCGTATGAATCAATGTGGTGGTAAGCCTCATTCATACCTGTGCTAAAGCGCACTGCATCAAATACGTAAAACTCTGCTTCTGGTGCAAAGAATGCAGTGTCTGCAATACCTGTTGATTGCAGATAATCAACGGCCTTCTTTACAACTCCACGAGGATCACGAGAATAAGGAGTGTCATCGTGAGGATTGTGTACTGAGAAAAGAATGATGAGTGTCTTCACCGCGCGGTAAGGATCGATATATGCAGATGAAGGGATTGGGAGCAACTTCATATCCGATTCATGAATTGACTGGAATCCACGAATAGATGAACCATCGAACATTAAACCATCGGTGAAAACAGCTTCATCAAATGATTCAACTGGAACGTTGAAGTGATGCTGAATACCTGGAAGATCGATGAAGCGGACGTCAATCAACTTCACATCGTTCTTCTTGATGAAATCAAAGATTTCAGTAGAGTTCTTAAACATTGTTCTCCTGTTTTTTTCCCGAGATGGAAATAACGGTGGTTTATACTCGGACGCATCGACGGGTCCTTGATGGGTAAAGATTAGAGGCAACCTGTGAAAGGGGCATATCTTGAATGTTACAAATATGTTTCCTAGCCTAAAGGGGGAGTAGAGAGTTTCTCTCGACTACCCTTGAACTATGGCTATGACATTCAAGGAAGCCTCCCTTGGGCGCCGATTGTGGGCCCTGTTTCTAGACAGCTTTGGATCGTGGGTCCTGGCGACTGCCATCGAACCCCATGACATGGGCAAGCGGCTCTTTCTCCAGATGGGAATCCTCTTTATTGAAATCTCACTGCTGACAATCTTGCAAGGCTCATCGTTTGGTCAACGGGTAGCCAAGATCAAAGTGGTTGATTTTCAAGACGGAATACCGCTATCGATTCCACGAATATTAATTCGCACCGTACTGATTATTTTCGTTCTTCCTGCAATTTTCCGCAGTGAAGGTCGCTCAGTCCATGACATTCTGACGAAGTCAGTGGTCGTTAAGTATTACAAGAAGTTAAATTAACGTCCCGGGTTCTTAGGGGCTCTCGTTGGCATTGGTCCCTTTGGAATTGGCATAGCCATTCCTCCAACAGCCTTCAAGCGTGCACGTACTTCACGGAGTTGATTTGGCGATAACTTCTTGGGAAGTTTCTTCAATTTCTTCTGTAATTTGCGAATTGAAACTTGACCATCTTCATCACCAACGATGAACTCGTGGACTGGAACACCAGGAACGTATCGCTCAGTCTTCTTGTGCTCATCTGCAAGAAGTTGGCGAACAGCGAATCCGCCTTCACCTACAAGAACCACTCCACAACGTCCGACAGAACGGTGAACCATGTCTTGGTTCTTGTTAACTATCACTGCAGGGGTTGTGGTGAAACCTTTTCGAATTCCCATCAGAACGCTGGCGCCTGCGCCTAGTTGACCTTCAATTGATCCAAAAGCTGCTGAATTAGCAAAACGCGTAAATAGAAAGAACGCGACAAGAATTCCAAGAGGGATAAAGAGGATTCCGAAATAAATAGGATGTCCAAGAACTGATCCAAGAATTATTCCTAAAATAAAGACCGCAACAAATGCGAGAGCCATGTATGCAAGTGCGCTTGGATTTTCTTTACGAACCAAAGAGAAAGCATCGCGCACAACTTGTAGTTGTCCGCCGCCTGCTTTAGGTGTCTTGTCCTTCTTTTTACGTCCGAACATTCCTATTTACTCTCTTTCTTCTGGCTCTTTGCAAGCTTTTGAGCTGCTTTCGCAGCCTTTCTTCGGGCATTTTCAACGGCAGCTTCCTCAAGTGTAGGAGCAGTTCCACCTAAACGTTTGGGGCCCCACCATTTTCCTTCAGGGGAGTCAGGATAATTCTCTTGGATCATCTTTAAAAGGCCTTCGATTTCCGTGTGGAGTTTCGCCTCTTCTTCTGCGACATCTGAATCCTTGGAAACAATATATGGCTTGCCGTATGCAATATAAACCGGAGTCTTCTTCCGTTTCAGGTTGGGCTTGTGACCTTTTGTCAGAATTCTTTGACTACCCCAGAGCGCTACGGGGATTATCGGGACACTTGCACCTTGGGCTAAACGAACAGCGCCCGATTTCAATTCCTTAACTTCCCAACTCAATGAAATTGTTGCTTCCGGGAAAATACCAATTATCTCTCCAGCCCGCAAAGCGCGCATAGCGGCTACAAGTGAAGTGGAACCCTTCTCGCGATCAACGCTTATGTGCTTCATCCCGCGCATTAATGGTCCAGCCAGCGCGTTGTCGAAGATCTCCTTTTTCGCCATAAATCGGATGTATCTATTTTTAGGAGCGGCAGGAGTCCCAATCAATGCAAAATCCAAATAACTAATGTGATTACTCGCAAGAACAGCGCCACCGGTCAAGGGAATATATTCATCACCAAAAACTTTGAACTTAATTCCAAGAGCTTTCCAAGTTGTTTTAAAGGCAGCCACAACAGGTGGGTAAATGATTTCAGCCATTGGAAAGAGCACGCTTCTCTTGTGCTTGCTTATAAAGGCGTCCGGCACGATAACTTGAACGAACGAGCGGCCCACTCATCACACCAGAGAAGCCAATATCTTCGGCCTCTGCAGCAAGTTCAACAAACTCTTCAGGCTTAACCCAACGTACTACCGGGTGGTGCATCGAAGTTGGGCGTAAATATTGTGTGATTGTGATGAGATCGCAACCAGCATCGTGAAGATCTTGGAGCGCTTGAGTAACTTCAGATCGCTCTTCACCCATTCCAAGAATTAGGTTGGATTTTGTTATTAAACCGAAGTTGCGTGCTTGTGTGATGACATTGAGAGAACGGTCATAGCGGAAGGCGGGGCGGATCTCCTTGAAAATACGGGGAACTGTTTCAAGGTTGTGAGCAAAAACTTCGGGCCTGGATTCGAATACAACATTTAGAAGGTCTGGCTTACCGCTGAAATCTGGAGCCAACATTTCCACGCCAGTACCAGGATTAAGCTCGTGAACTTTTCGAATCGTTTCTGAATACAGCCATACGCCTTCATCTTCAAGGTCATCGCGTGTAACGCCAGTGATAGTTGCGTACTTCAGTCCCATCGCCTTAACGGATTCGGCTACACGACGAGGTTCATCTACATCGACTGGTTCTGGCTTGCCTGTATCGATATTGCAAAAGTCGCAACGCCTTGTGCAACGCTCCCCGCCAATAAGAAAGGTTGCCTCTTTATCTTCCCAGCATTCAAAGATATTTGGACAAGCAGCTTCTTGGCATACTGTGTGGAGTCCTTCACGGGAAACTAGAGAGCGAAGCTGTGTGTACTCAGGTCCCATGTGAGCGCGCGTCTTGATCCATTCCGGTTTGCGTTCGATGGGGACTGATGCGTTTCGCGCTTCAATTCGAAGAAGTTTTCTACCTTCAGGTGCAATGGTCATAGTGTGACAAACTCCGCAACTCTTGAGAGGGATTCATACAAATACTTCTCAACTACAGGTACAACTTCTCCCACTGTAATCGCACGATTTAGTTCGGCTGACATAGAAGTGACCGCAGCATCGGCAATACCGCACGGGACAATGTTATTGAATCCCTGCATATCGGGATTTACGTTGAGTGCGAAACCGTGCATCGTGACTCCCTTTGCAACTCGAATTCCTATTGCTGCAATTTTGCGGTCGCCGCTTTCATCGCGTATCCAGACTCCAGAGCGATCACAATATTGTTCACCCTTGATGCCAAACTCTTCACAGACTCGAATGAGCGCAGATTCAATTTCTCTCACGAAACCAACAACTTCATTTCGATTCTTCAACCGAATAATTGGGTAACCAACTAGTTGCCCTTCACCATGCCACGTAATCTTGCCTCCGCGGTCGACATCGATGACTGGCGTTCCATCCATCGGTCTTTCATGTTGCTCCGTGCGTCGACCGGCTGTGTATACGGATGGGTGTTCAAGCAAGATCAAGGTATTTGGGCGAACTCCAGATGTGACTTCCTCATGGATTCTTCGCTGGCTATCTAGAGCTATCTGATAGTCGACTAGCCCCTGCCGGATTAGGGCAATCGCTGGCGCGGTTGTTGCCGTCTGGGTTGGACTCACCTGGGAAGCCTAATAGGGATTATCCGAAAGGCTAAATTCAATGGGAGAAGGCGGGAAAGGAGCACCCCACCTGGCAGCTAAACTCTGCAAGTCGACGATGTGCTTGGAGGCACATTGCCTAACGGAGAAAAGGGATCACCTGTGTCAACAAAAGTTAAGGCTCGCAAGCCTCTCTGGTTTGCCATCATCACAATCATTATTTGGTTTGGAATTTCAGGCGTAGTGGGGCCACTTTTTGGCAACCTATCCTCAGTTCAAAAGAACGACAATGCTGATTTCTTGCCTCCTCATGTAGAGGCTCAAAAGTTTGCTGACGCATACAAATCCTTCACCGTTAACGCGAATAAGGCCCTGCCTGCTTTGGTTCTTTTTGAAGGAACTGTGACTCAAGAGAACACAATGGCAACAAATGTATTTCTCAACACAATTGCAACCCAGCCACTTGTAACAAAAGATGGCAAAGCAATTGCTGGGGTTCAAAAGACTATTGGCGATTATTTGACAGCTGGCGAGAAGATTTTTGCCTTCCCATCTCAAGACGGAAAAGCGCTCTTGGCCAACGTGCCTTTCGACAACACAAATGCAGGATCTCAACTTGCAAATAAGAAGCCAGCACTCCCGGCTGTCGTAGATTCAATACGTTTTTACACGGGTGAATTTGCAAAGACACATGGTTTCACCTCACACGTGACAGGATTTGCCGCAATCTTTGCCGACCTCTTTGGAGCATTCGGCGGTATAGATTCCACTCTTCTTCTCACAACGGTTCTTGTCGTTGCGATTATTTTGATTATTGTTTATCGCTCACCAGTACTGTGGATTTTGCCACTTTTCACTGCGCTTATAGCCGAATCCTTGGCAGGCGGAGTTATCTACGTTTTGGCAAAACACAACGTCATAACACTGGATGGACAGTCTCAGGGAATTCTTTCTGTTCTAGTTATCGGCGCAGCAACGGATTACGCGCTTCTTCTGATTGCCCGTTACCGTGAAGAATTACATTTGCACGACTCTAGATTCGAATCGATGAAGAAGGCCTGGCGCGGAGTTGTCGAACCAATCGTTGCTTCTGGCAGCACCGTGACCCTTGGCCTACTTGTATTGCTTCTATGTCAGTTGAAGAACTCACGAGGACTAGGGCCAGTTGGAGCAATCGGCATCGTTAGCTCAATGTTTACGGTACTGACCCTTCTGCCCGCTCTTCTCATTGTTTTTGGGCGTTGGATTTTCTGGCCAAAGATCCCTCGTCATGATGATCACGATGAGAAATTAACTGGAATCTGGTCCAAGGTTGCGAATGCAACGGCTCGTAGCCCAAAGAAGTTTGCAATTATTACAACGGTTATCCTCCTTATTTTTGCAAGCTTGATAACCACTTTAAAGGCGACAGGAATCTCTACAACCCAGGGGTTCACCACACATCCTGATTCTCTTGTTGGCCAAGAGTTGCTCTTGAAGCATTTTCCTGGTGGTCAGAGTCAACCTACGCAAATTTTGATTAAGCAAAGCAAGGTTGCAGAAGCGACCGCTGCGCTTCAATCCATAACCGGAGTTTCCTCGGTTACACCGGAACTTGAAGGTCAAGCTATTCCCGGTCAACCGCTACCTCCGGTAAAGGTGATCAATGGAAACGTAGTTCTTGATGCGACTCTCTCAGTTCCTGCCGATTCATCGCAAGGACGGGAGTTGGTTCCCACAATTAGAACTGCCGTTCACAAGATTGATTCCGCATCTCTCGTGGGTGGCATCAGCGCGACTTTCTATGACGTAGATGTTGCGTCGGCACACGATCGGAATTTAGTAATTCCAATTGTTCTTGTGCTCATTGCAATCATTTTGGGACTGTTGCTTCGAAGTGTCGTAGCGGCGGCCCTGCTGCTCATTACTGTGATTGTCTCCTTTGTTGCGACACTTGGTGTTTCAGCAGTGGTCTTTAATCACATATTTAAGTTTGCGGGGGCTGATACTGGCTTCCCTCTCTTCACATTCATATTCTTGGTAGCACTTGGTATCGATTACAACATATTCTTGATGACGCGTGTTCGCGAAGAAGCAATCAAGTTGGGAACTCGGGCAGGTGTCACCAAGGGAGTGACTGTTACCGGTGGCGTAATTACTTCTGCGGGTATCGTTCTTGCGGCTACATTCACAGTTCTTGGCGTGCTTCCACTTGTTGCACTTGCAGAAATTGCATTTGCAGTGGCATTTGGAGTGCTTCTTGATACTTTGGTAGTTCGCTCGATTCTTGTGCCAGCTCTTGTACATGTATTAGGGCCAAAAATTTGGTGGCCTTCAAAACTCGCTCAAGAAAGTAAATAGAAATTATGGCCGGCAAACCTTTACGTGCAGGAATTTCTGGATATGGGCTTGCCGGTCGCTTTTTTCACTCTAGGTTTCTAAATGCCGCCGGTTTTGAAGTAGTTGGTGTAACAACCAAGAATTCGGAGAGAGTGAGTCAGTTACACGAAGATTTCCCAAGCGCAATTGCTTGCGACTCTGTCGATGAGCTTATTTCACTTGGTCTAGATCTCTTAGTTGTTGCTAGCGCAAATGTTGCGCATGCTCCAAATGCAATCGCAGGATTGCGCGCGGGATGCGCAGTAGTTGTCGATAAGCCGATGGCACTTTCATATGCGCAGGCGCTAGAGATTGCTAATGTCGCAAAGGAAACCGGATCCCTCCTAACAACTTTCTTTAATCGTCGTTGGGATAGCGATGCGCTAACCGTGAAGAAGGCGCTGGCCGAAGGCGTATTGGGTAATGTATTTAGAATTGATTCACGATTCGAAAGATTTCGCCCGGAAGCTAATCCAAATTCATGGCGAGAGCGCTTTCCTCCTTCAGAAGGCGGCGGTAATCTATTAGATTTACAAACACATTTAGTCTCACTCGCACTGGACTGGTTCGGGCCAGCGCAGGTGGTTTATTCATCGGTCCGCACTATTCGTGGCTTGTCTGATGATGATGTCGTAATAGTGTTGAAGCACGATTCTGGAGTCGATTCATACTTGTCTGGATCTGCAATTGTTGGCGCACCTGGACCGCGTATCCGACTTATGGGAGATAAAGGCGCGCTGGTAATTTCCGAATTGGATAAACAGGAGCCTTTGCTTCGAAGTGGCATCAATCCAGAGCTTGGGGGATGGCAGGTCGACACGCGTACTCCAGCGCTACTTGTCCGAGGAGAAGAAAGCGTTTCTTATGAAGCGGTGCCGGGGGATTACACCCCCTTTTACCTACAAGTCGCCCAAGCTATTCGAGGAAATGGTGAAATGCCAGTTTCAATTCAAGATGCCCTAGATGTTGCAAAAATTATTGATAAAGCAAGGGAAATTTCGATTCGATGAGTGTCCAAGTTACAGTTGTTGGCGCCGGATTAGCCGGACTAACAGCTGCGCGCTATTTGCAAGCCTCCGATATAGAAGTGCAAGTCATCGAAAGTTCTGATCGCCCAGGCGGTCGAATGAAAAGTGATTACATTGACGGATTTACACTCGATCAAGGTTTTCAAGTTATTAACCCCAAATATCCGGAAGTTGTTGCATCTGGACTCATTGATTCTTGCGATTTCATCTCACTACCAGTTGGCGTACGCATAGTCGATGGGGATGAAAGCAGGCGAATATCGATTTCAACCGCTCTCTCGGTCCCTGGGTCTATGCGAGAAAAAATTGCTTTCCTCACCTATTTAAATTCCCATGCAAAGGCAGAGAAATCTTTGGGTGACGATAGTTCGAGGTTTCCTAAACTTTTCACGGAAGTACTAGAACCATTTTTGCGTGGTGTTTTTCTCACGGAGCCATCAAGAATTGCCTCCGACGCAGCACAGAAAGTACTTCGCTCCTTCATAGCGGGACGGCCTGGCCTTCCCGCAAAAGGAGTCGGGACTTTCTCAAATATGCTGGCATCGTCTGTAAAAAGCATCCAGTACAACACTGTGGTTCAGGAAGTTTACGACGGGAGAGTCATCACTGACTCGCTAACGCTCCGTTCGGATTTTGTAATTGTCGCAACTGATCCAACCACTGCTCACCAGCTTATTGCTGGGAGAAAAATCCCCGAAGTTCTTCCCTCGACAACTTGGTATCACGTAACGACAGGGGAGTTAAAGAATTCGGATATTCTTGCAGCACAGAAAACTGGAGCAATCGTTAACTCGATCGTGATATCAGAGCATCTGCCTTCTTATGCGCCGAGTGGAAGTCTCTTGATTGCAACCACAACACTGAACGTTGTTTCAGAAAGTGATGTCCGTCGAGAGCTCTCTAACATTTGGGGGATTTCTACCCACGATTGGCAGTTGTTGGCCAAATACGAGATAAAACAATCTTTGCCGTTTCATGGCGTTGGAACCCCGTTGTACACAAAACAACATATTGAAGGCGGACTTTTCATCGCTGGGGATCATTGCACTTATCCATCACAGCAAGGCGCGATGGAATCTGGCCGACTAGCGGCAGAAGAAATTATTCGACGAGTTGCTCTAAAGCGCTAATAACGTGTGGATAGTCGAAAGTAAATCCATCTTCAGTAAGTGCGTGAGGAAGAACCCGCTTGGATCCAAGAATCTCTGTCGAGAATCCACCAAGGGCTATCTTCAGCGCAAAAGCAGGCGCAGGCAAGAGCGCTGGCCTGTGAATTGCGCGAGCAAGGGCTGAAGTAAATTCTTGATTAGTAACAGGATTGGGCGATGTTAGATTCACAGGACCGGAAACTTTTGACTCCAATAAATGGCAGATTACACGGATTTGATCGTGCAAGGTGATCCACGACCACCACTGATTGCCTGACCCGAGTTTTCCGCCCAAGCCAAATCGGAAGAGTGGAAGCATCTTTCCGAGAGCTCCACCCGTCGGATCCAAAACAAGGCCAGTACGAATTTTGACGGTGCGGGTATCTCCAGCTAAATCCGCTGCCGTTTCCCATTCACGGCAAACAGCAGAGAGAAAATCATCGCCTGATCTGTCGGTCTCGGTAACCGCACGGTTTCCTGTTTCTCCGTAAAAACCAATTGCACTTGCTGATATAAATACTTGTGGCTTTACATGAGAAACGGCGTTCGCAATTGTTGTTGTTCCAAGTAGCCTTGAATTAAGAATTTCAGCGCGATACTTGGATGTCCATCTATGGTCACCTACGCCAGCGCCAGCCAAATGAATGACTGCATTTACGCCTTCCAAGGCGGCCAAATCAACTGTTCCAGCAGTGGGATCCCAACTTATTTCGTCAGGCGCCGCTGACTTGCGACGGACCAATCGTTGGACCGTATGGCCTTCGCTTTTGAGATGACCTACAAGAGAACTACCTATTAAACCTGATGCACCGGTGATAGCAATTCTCTGTGGAGGTAGCATGTATTAGAGCCCCAAGTCCGATTCAAATTGTCCTGCTTCCAGACGCTCTTTGAGAGTCACTAGGAAACGGGCAGCATCGGCGCCATCAACAATGCGATGGTCGTAGGAAAGCGCCAGATAAACCATTGATCGTATGGCGATTGTTTCTCCGCCATCTTCAGCCTTCACAACAACAGGACGCTTTACAACTGCGCCAAGTCCAAGAATTGCAACCTGTGGCTGATTAATGATTGGCGTATCAAAGAGAGCTCCACGGCTACCTGTGTTGGTAATTGTGAAAGTTCCTCCACCAAGTTCATCTGGAAGAATCTTATTTGTGCGAGTGCGTTCTGCAACATCTGCAATTCGACGAGCGATTCCACCCATGTTCAAATCACCAGCATCGCGAACGACCGGTACAAGCAGACCCTTTTCGGTATCAACGGCCACACCAAGATGTTCGGCTCCATGGTAAGTAATTTGGTCACCATTGACGGAGGAATTCAGAACTGGGTGTTGCTTGAGAGCTTCACAGACTGCAACAGCGAAGAATGGAAGGAATGAAAGCTTTACTCCTTCACGCTCTTCAAATGATTGCTTTGACTTATCGCGAAGGCGGGCAATTCGCGTGACATCAACTTCGACAACGGTCGTAAGTTGCGCGCTGACATGAAGTGACTCAAGCATGCGGTCTGCAATGACTTTGCGAAGGCGAGACATTTGTACAGTTGTTCCGCGAAGTGGAGATACCGCAACAGGTGCGGGTTTGGAAGATTGCGCTGAAGGAGAAGGAGCAACACTTGAAGATACAGATGCAACTGGTGTGCGGACAACTGCTGCCAGAACATCTTCTTTGCGAATTCGTCCCCCAACACCTGTTCCTTGAACGCGGCTCAGGTCAACGCCATTTTCAGAAGCGAGTTTACGAACGATAGGGGTGACGTATGCGTCAGTTGCTTGGCTGACGGCAACGGGTGCAGGCGCAGCAACAGGAGCAGGCGCAGCAACAGGAGCAGGCGCAGCAACAGGAGCAGCAACAGGCGCAGCAACGGGAGCCGGAGCAGCAACAGGAGCAGGAGCAGGAGCAGCAACGGGAGCTGATGCCGAAGAACCAATGAGCGCTAAACGCGCGCCGACTGGAACCGTGGAATCAACGGGCACGTCGATCGCCATGACTATTCCTGCAGCTGGAGAAGGAATTTCTGTATCCACTTTGTCGGTAGAAACTTCAAGAAGTGGTTCATCAACTGCGACTAAATCGCCAACGTTCTTTAGCCAACGAGTGACGGTTCCCTCTGTGACTGATTCACCGAGCGCGGG
>Ga0304729_1000268_pt1 | contig 38076 bp, 56 predicted proteins | sample C_131016_MF_Meta_FD_190475 | JGI IMG/M metagenome (GOLD analysis project Ga0304729, IMG submission 190475) | Freshwater microbial communities from Lake Croche, Canada to study carbon cycling - C_131016_MF_MetaG (v2) (version 2) | ecosystem: Environmental > Aquatic > Freshwater > Lake | place... | reverse complement strand
TAAACTGACAAGCTGTCGTTGTCTGCTCTCACGCGGATTGTCACATCGGTGTCCCACGGGAGCTGCTCCAGCGTCGCCTTCTGCTCCGTCGTTGCGATCGCGTAGCTTTGATCGCCGTAACTGAAAGAAACCGCCCAGCGTTCGATCGGTGTCTTCGTCGGTAAGTCTTCCCACGCCAGCTCCAGCTGCTTGCCCGTAAGAACCCAGTTTAGGATCCTTGGCGAGTTTAGGCTTGGTTGTTCAATGATCGGTTCTGTCGGTGCCCTTGTGAAAGCTGACGGCGGTACGATCTCGTCGTAGCCATTTGCGTCCCACCATAAACGGTTGCAAGCTCCGCCGCCGTATTCATAAAACCATGCGTCGAGCTGGTAGCTCAAACCTGCGATCATTGGATATATTCCGCTGCCGCCGCTGCACCCTTTTAGCGTCCAGTTGTCGATCACTGGTTGTCCACCAATTGTCAGGTAGAAGCCGTCGTCTGCTTGTGAGCTGAAAGTCACTAGCTTGTCTGTTGGTGATGTGATCCACCCGCTGTAATGGATCAACACAAAGTCGCCAGCACAATTTGCCACAACGTCGCCGCCAACGTCGAAGTTCATATCCGCTGCGGTTGTCCATCCTGTTTCACATAAAGTGTAAGGTTGCCGATCGGGTAGCGTGCCTTCGTTGTAAGTGTAAACTTCAACCTTCAAACCTGCTTCGGGTGGTATCGAAATGAGCAGCGGTGAAAAGGCTAAAGTCAAAGCTGCAGCTATGGCGGCTAACACGTTTTATCCGTTTATTGTTTTGGCAATGAAATAAACTAGCGTGCTTGAAAGCCCTGCCGATAGAACGCTGATCAACCATGCCGATTGGTAGCGTGCCTTTTCCAGTGATCTGATTCTGTCTTCGTGATCTGCAACAATTCGGAGCTGTGCTTTAATGTCTGCAATGTCTTCAACAAGGCGGAGCAGCAGGGCTTGGTTGCTTGGCGGTTTAATCTCGTCAGTCATTACGCCCATGCTCCGATTGCTTGTGTTGCGAGTGCACCGATCGGCGTGACTTTTACAAACGTGTTTCGGCTTACAGCAAATGCCGTCGCGTTTGCTGCACTTGTTATAGCTTGAGGTGTCAAAGTTCCAGCTGTGCTTGTCCTTAGAATTCCTTTAACCACAAATGGCAAGGTTAAGGATTGTGCTGCTGCTGACGTATAAATGTTTGCTGACGAAGGGCTACCAGTAAAAATAATAGATATTGCTGACGCGTTGTTAGCTCCACCTACAGCTAATGCGTCAACAGTGGAAACTGTACCGCTGTAGCCAAGTGTCACACCTATTGCGTTTGATGTTGCTGATGACGTCGTAACGGTTAACGATCCGCTTATCTCAATTTCGTAAGTTGTTGATGCTGCCAAAGGTATACCGACATTGAACATCGATTGGACAGTAGTGATTCCTGCGGTTAATGATCGCGATGCTGAGAGTGCGTAGACGTATTTTGCGGGGATTAGTCCGCGTCCACCTAGCGTGGTTGTCGTTGCGGATGAGTTCGGGTTTAGGTATGCGGCAACGCCGTCGTATTCAACTGCTCCACCGATCGTGCCTGATGTCAGCAATGTTCCGCTGGTCAACTTCAAAGGTGCGACCGTTGTTGATCCTGCGACAAGTGTCACGTTGCCCGTCATCGTTCCACCTGTAATTGGCAAAGCTAACGCGTTGATCAGTGTGCTTGTTGCAGCTGTCCTTGTGTCAGTAATGTTTGCGGACGTGATCGTGGTTGTTGCCGCTGCTACCGCGATCGTAGCTAAGCTGATCGAGTTTGATGGTGTAGCTGGAGCTGTCGGTGACGCGGCAGGAGTTCCTGCGATCGCGGTAAAGACCACGTTGTTTGTTGATCCGCTGTATGCTGCGTCGTTGACGGTCATAACAATACGATCAATGCGAGCCAATGACGGATCGGCGGTTGCAATGTTTACAATCGTGACCGCGTTGTTGTAGCAAACGTAAGCACCAAGGTTCGGCGATCCGTTTCCAACAATCGCACCGTAACCTGCTGCAACGTTCACCGTCATGTTCGGGCTTGCTTGAGCTGTGATTGCAAGTGCACCCGCACCAACAAATCCGCTAGTCGTATAAATGGCTTGCTGGATCAAGCGGTCTTGTTCTGCCGTGTAGGTTCCAGCTTGCAGCCAGCTTGGTGGTGTTTGTAATGCCATGATGCTCCTAGATGTATGCGGATTGATAGGTCGCGGTGATGGTGCTCACGCCTAGCGTTGTTCCTGTTGCGTTGAAACTGATCGTAGTGTTTCCAAGTCCACAACCGAACCATTGCGATCCGTTTGCCAGCAAGTTGCGAGCTGCGGATCCGTTAAGCGTGATCTGTTTTGCGTCTAAATCCACTACCATTGTATCGCCCGTTACCAACGTGTAGTTAATCGATACGGTTTGATTGGTTGTCACGTTTGTGATCGATGGCAGCGTTGCTGGTCCCGTGATTGTGATCGACGGGTAAGTGGTGACTCGTCCGCTGTTTGTGATCGTGCCCGTGTTTGTGTAGCTTCCTGCACCGTAGCTCAATGAGTAGGTTCGGCTGTAGCTGCGTCCGCTGAAAGGTTGCGGGTTCAAACTTAGGCTTTGCACCGTCGTATCAAAATACCGCGGATCAGGACAGAACAGGTTGATCTGCGACCTAATAAAGCCAAAAGTGTATTCAGGGTCGATTGGTGTTGTTCGTGACCGCACGCGGGCTTGTATGGTCTTGGTGGTGTCTGTGTTGCTCAGTTGAAAGAGCAGCGGTGTGGTGCCTTGTTGCTGCGGGATCAACGCGGCTTTTAATAGTTCAAAGTTTTGAGCTGCACTTAGTCCGTTGCCCGCGAACGTGTGGATCGTCAAGCTAATCATGCGTCCGCTGTAAAAGTCGCGACCTGAATACATGCCGTCGTTGTATCCGCGATCGTCGTCCTGCACACGCATCGGCGGCAAACTTGCGAGCCCTTCTTCGTTGATGATCTGAAACGGTGTCCCTGCTCCAAAAATGAACGGGCTGCTTGTTCCAAACTGAAAGCTATAATTTGCTAAAGGCACGGCTGCTCCTTTTCAATCATTCGGTGTTTCCTGCCAATGTAGGCAGACCGAACTTGATCCCGTTTACGATTGTCTGTGTGATTAGTTCAGGGCTTGCGTTGGATAAGGCGGTGGTGTTGATCTGGAACGTGGAGTTAACTCCTGTGTTGGTTAACGCTGCTTGGTTCAAACCGTTCACCGTGTTGGATCCTGTTGTTGGTACTGTGTTTGCGTAGCTACCGTTGAGCATGTTGCGGGTGTTGCCGATGTCGGTGCTTGCGTCTTTCAGTTGTTTGCTTGTGCTGCCCAGCAGCTTTGTGTTTAGTTTGCTGCCAATCTTTTCAAGGCTGGCATTCAAGGCTGTCGCCAGTTTGGTCAACGCCGCCGACAAGGTATCCGCTGCCGCCTTGAATTCGCTGACGATCGAGTTTCCGATAAAGTCCACGCCGTGAGCTGTTGCGTCTTGTGTGTCAGCGAACAGCTGCTTTAACTGTGCTTGCACTTCAGGTGAAGAGCTTAGGATCGCTTTCGACATTTCACTGCCAAGGATCGGACCTGCTTCTACGACTTGTTGCGTAAAGTCTGACGTAAATCCTGCCGCCGTAAGTTTGGCAATGTTGCTACTGAAATTTTTGATTCCTTCGAGCTTTGACTTTAGCCCGTCGACCAGTGCGGTGCCCGATTGTGCTCCCGCCATAAACATGTCGCCAAGACTAAATTGGACAGCTGATGAAAACGTTTTCTTGAAATCTTGGATCCTATTTGTCAGTGCGTCTTGATAATCCTTGGTTAACGATTTAACTTTGTCGTTATATTCTTTAAGCAGTTTAGTTATTTGACCTTGTGTCGACTTCAAATACTCTTTTAGCTTGGTATCTTCTGTTGATGTTGATGTTGGTGGTGGTTTAGTCAAAGAATATTTAGCGGTCAGTCTTGCTTCTTCTATTCTGTAAGCTTTTCCAGCAGCGATCTCACCTTGTCGTTGAGCTTCATCATTTGTAACACCATAATCAACGCCGTTCAAGATGATATGTAGTTGAGCTCCATGCTCCTTTTCGTATGCCGCCATAAAAGCTTTACGTGCCTTTTCACCTGCCGCTTTTGCACCCGCTGCAATCTTGGCGGCTACTGATTCGTCGTATGCGTTTGAGGTAATTGTGCGATCTGTGCTTGCCACATCCATCTGTCCGTTCAAAGCGACCAAGCCAGCAACAAGTAAACCGACCGCAATTGCGATCGCACCGATACCTGTACTTGCTAATGCAACTGTAAATCCTTCAGTCGCGATTGTGCTCAAAGCTACAACGCCTTCATATAAAGTCATGGCAATTGTTAACGCCGTGGTTGCAACTTTCCAAGTGACAAAGCCCGCGACAAGCCCTAAAACAATAGGGAGCAGTTGAGCTACTAGCGGTTGTATTGAAACAAACCATTCCGCAAACTTGGTTAAGTAAGGGATCAAAACTCTACCAATTGTTTCCTGCATCTCATTGAACGTTATCTGCAAGTTTTTTATTGGATCTTTTTTTGCTGCCGCTTTTGCAGAACCATCGAATGAAGTTTCAAGTTTGTTTAACCAGTCTTTAGAATTTTTTATTCCCGGCAACAACTTATTTAACGCTGTAAGGTTTCCCGTCAAAGCTCGCGACAGGATTAAGCTCACTGATGTCACGTCTTTACCTGTGTCCGCTGAAATGTTTAACGCTAAGTTTAACATTCGCATGGACTTGTCTGTATCGCCAGTGGATCTGATCAACGTTGCAAGGGCGGGTCTAAGGTCGTCGTCGGCTACGTTGACCAACATTGAAAGTTTGCTTAGTTGCTGATCGACCACGCTAACTTGATCGGCGGATGCGTGAGCTACCCTTCTCATCGCACCTTCAAGAACGACTTGGCTTTTAGCGTCTTCCGATGCTGCCTTGGCAGAGTTTTTCAAAAAGTTGATGGTTACTGCCGCTGCAAACGTGGCACCTAATGTGGCACCTAATTTTTGAAACGATCCTTTAAGTTTGTCTACAGGTGCCGCCGCTGCAGCTACGTTGGTGGAAAGTTTACGGATCTGACCTTCAGCTGCTTCGAGCTGTGCCTTCATGCCAGCGGTTTCAAGCTGTAGCTCAACCACCAGTTTGTCTAGGTTCGCCATCTATTGCTGCCGTTTCCGTTTGTATGCTGTCATAAAAATCTGGTTCATCCTTGGACGCACACTGTTTGCTGCGGGTATCAGATAAGGATATTTTACCCCCGACTTCCACCTAGGGTTTCCTAGTTCAACCGATCGAGCATAAATCATTGTCGGTGAAACTGTTGCCACGTAATCGCCGAACCCTTGGCGTTTGACTTCGGTGTGTATGGATCTGCGAAGTGATCCGCTGATCACGTTCGGTCCTTCACCTGCCCAGCCAACATGTCGCGGCGGTGTTGTCTTGCCGCTTGCTTCACGTTTACGTGGTGGTCCACTTGCGTTGAGCTTAGCTTCGCGTTCCACTGTGAAAGCAACTTGACTCAAAGCGTAGACCGCCGCCTTTTCAATCTTGTCTGCGTCAAGTGTCAGCATGCGGATCACGCTTGCAACGTTGTTGACCTTTACGCTGTTGCTCATTACTTCTTCAATTCTTCAATCTCGACTTCTTTAGCAACGCCCGCGATCGCGATCATCCAATCCATCAGCGGTGCAGGTTCGTTGTCGACCTGTGTTGGTGTCCAGCCGAACCGATCCGCAAGCACAAAGTACCGCCATTCTCGATCAGGGTATTCCAGTGAGTCGTCACGTTCATTCCCTTTGAGCAGCCACTTTAATCGTTGGAGCTTGCGGTAGTCGCTTTTGGGTCTTGCTCGTTTGCGATCGTTTTGGCAAGGCTAGGGAACAAAGCCATCAATGCTGGTTCTGCGTGCTCTGCTAAAGCGTCGTAGTCTGCGATGTCAAGTTCGCCTAGGGTGTCTGGTTGCACGCTTGGGATCAACAATTCAAATGACCAGCTGACAATAATTATTGAGAGCAGGGTGCTTGTAAGTGATGCCGTGGTTGCAACGCTGACGTTGTCGCCTTGCATAAGCGGATAGATCTTTTCGCGATCCTTCTGCTTCAAAGTTGATGCGTCTTTTAGTGTTACGTTTTCTCCGCTAGGGAGTGTGATCTTGTTGCTCATCGTTAGCCTTCTTCTGCCTATTTTGTTTAAGGGTGGACGGTCGCGGGGGATAGGCTAACCGAAGCCGCGACCGCCACTTCTGCTACTGGTAGACGCTTGCTGCTACTGAGTTCTTCAAGCTCCACTGGATTGCTGAGTATCCTGTGTCTGCGTCTGTGGTGTTTCCTAGACCTGTAATGTCTACAACAATCTCAACGAAATCTTTTCCGCGATCGATGGATGCCATCGTGTATGCACCTTCGGTGATTGTTGCCTTGAGCTCAGTCAAACCTGCACCTGTTCCACCGTTGTTCCATGTCAGTGTGATCGTTGGTTGCGTGTTGGTTAGGTAACGGGTGAGCTCTGTGTCTGCTTCCATGACAAAGCGTAGGTTTCCTTTCACTTCTAAAGCTCCTAGGAAGATGGCAAACGGATCCTTTACGTTAGCCAAGCCGTAGATTGGTGTCACTGGTCTGCTCATGGTGATCGAACCTTCAACGCTGTTTGTGATCGTGGATCCACCAACGGTTAGAGCTGTCTGCCATGCAGGTGTTGCTAGGACGGTTGTAAAAGTTGGAGTTGGAACTGACGCGGTTGCACTTATGAAACCCGTCGCCTTCGCGTCGTAATCTAAAAGTCCATCAGCTGAAAAGTTTAGAGTGAAATCGCTGATCTGACAGCCGGGGTATGCTCTAACGTTTGCCGCATAAAAGTCGGTCAAAGTGAACGCGGTCGGTTGCACATCTGCAGCTGTGGTCGTCAAGTTCTTCAGCTTGATTGTGTGCACGTTCGGTGTTGCTGTGACGGTTGTAACTTTTCCAAGTAGTCCCGCAATGCTCCAGCCGATCGTGTCAGCGAACACTGGACCACCAAACTCAAAGGTAGATCTGGTTCTGCCTTGGATCAGGTCATAAGTTTTGATCGGGGATCCGCGTAGCCCTTCGTCGTATAACGGATCAATGATGTCTTCAACCTTGAGCTTGCTCACTGCAACAGGGATGTATGCCGTCGGTGCTACCGCGGTGCCCTTTGTTGCTTCCTTGGCAATGCCGATATAACTTCTGACGGAGTTTTGTGCTGTCATTTCTATTCCTTAGTGGTGTCGGTGGTGTCGGTTAGATCTAAAGTTGCGGGCGTGCTTTTAGCCGTCGCCTTGCTGGTCAATTCAACTTCAGCGTTGGTTAGTCCATCTGGTCCATCGAAAGTTGCACCCGCTTCAACAACTAGCACGTTGCCGTCTGCGTCCTTCAAAGTTGGAAAGGTCACCGCTGCCGCAGTTATGTTCTTGTAGGTTGCCATCGTTATTCCTTACGCTTGGATCATTTGTGTTACTTCAAATTCGACAGCTGCCCAGATCTCTGTTGCTCCGCCGTCGTTAGTTTTTGGTTCGCCGTAGATGACACTGATCTGTCTTGTGCCTTCGCCGACCTGCCAGATAATGGTTCCATCTGACTCCCCTAGTCTATGCCCGCCACTACGCACACGATCTTTAATGGCATCTATGATCGCATCAAAATCATCCATAGCGTCTTGAGCATAGTTCTGCATGCTGTGTGTGTAAACCTGAAACTGCACATCGTAGTCGACGCGTTTCCATCCGCTGTAAGCTCCGCCGACCGCGATGCGTTCTTCGGTTTCGCCCGCAATGAAAACCAGCCCAGCTGCACGGGTTGCTTGTCCCGCGGTAGCGTTCTGTTCAAAGTTGATTCGTTTCGGGTGTGACGTAAAGACTTGGTTAAGGTTTGTGATCGCTGCGTCTGCGATCCATGTCGCCACTTTGGTTCGGACTTGGTTGCGGCTCATCGGATCCTTACAAACGGTTTTAGGATCTGTTGCACGTGTGCGATGTCGGTGCCTACTCCTGAGCTTCCTGTGATCTGGTTTGTTGGTGTGTTGGTGATGTCCATGACCATGGATGCGTCGCCGCGGATCTTCAAGTAGGCACTGGTCATCAGAATCGCTGCTTCTTTAATCGCAGCTGGCAAGTTGCTTACGCTAATCCCCGCGGCGTGTGCGTATGCGATCGCTGCGGTCAATGGCACCGTTGTTGATCCGAAAGTGTAGGAGCTGGCAACTGTGACGAGCTCACTGCTTGCTCCGTCGTAAATGCGTAGGCTACTGCCCGCGGTGATTCCTAGCCCGTCGCTTAGCGTCAGGCTGGTTGCTCCTGCGGTTGCACTTGCTGCGGTGGTGGTGTTTGCCCAGCCGTTGATGTAGCTGTAGCGGATGAAAGTTTCAGCCCTGCTTGATGACGGGTAGCCGAACCCTAGCGGTCCTTGGCTGCTCTGGTTCAATGCGATCTGTGCGTAAGGCAAGATCACTTCTTGTTCTTCAATCCAAGCGACCGACGGATCTGCCACGGTGGTCAGGTCTAAAGGCGTGTAGCCGTAGCTGAAAGCCGTCAACGCTACGATCGGGTTGTACTTCGGGTGAAAGCGTATAGTGCCGTCTGGACGGATCCTGACGCGTTGCTGCTCGGTGTCTGCGGTTGCTCCTAGGATCTGGTTGCAGAACTGGTCGATGTAGCTGCTTGCCCTTGTGATCGCGTTTGTGAGCTCCGCGTCCTGAGCTGCTTGGTTGCCGCCAACTACAAGGTTGCCGTAGTCCAGTGCCGTCGGTGCGTTCTTGAACTCCTGCAACGTAAGATAAGGCTGACTAAATTGGCGGGTGATCGGTGTGATCGCATTAGCCATTGTCTTTACCGCACTTTCCGCAAACCCTAAAAACTGACGGGTGTCCGCAATCGCAAGGATAGCATTGCCCGAACCCTGCCGCTGTTGCTCCCGTGGTGAAACCTTCCGCCTTCAAAGCTGCCAGCGTTCTTTGATCTGTGATCTCAACTGCACCAGCTTTGTCTGCGTTGATCTTGATCGTGCCGCGTGGTGTTTCAATGTCGACGCCACGCATGCCGTCGTTCGGGACTAACAATCTAGCCATCGGTTGCTCCTTCTAAAAGTAAAGGAGCCGATCCGCCGTTTAAGCAGATCGGCTCCCTACTAGTTTAGCCGCCTAAAAATTAAGCAGACTTGATACCTGATACAACAGCGTTCCATGCAGGTGCGTAAGCTACAAGGGTTCCACGCCAGTACACAGAGTTCTCGTAAGCGAACTGTGTCACCGGCCATTGAACTCCTTGGTAATCCTGCACGTTCACAACTGACCAAACGTCAGACACCTGAGTGTCTGGGATCGGCAAGGTGTAAGACAGCACTGGAGCCACGCCCTGTGGTAGCCAAGGGTGCACTGAAAGGTTGACGAGCTTACCTGTGATCTCGTTGTTCAACGCACCGATAACTGCACCACCAACATAGTCACCCGCTTCAGTCTGGTTCAAGTTCAAACGGTAGTTTGCTGTTGATCCATTCTTGATCGAGTCTGACAGCTGCTTGCGGTCTGATCCGTTCAACCAGATCTCGTCAGGGTCACCCTTGACGCTGTCCCATAGAGTTCCGAAAACTGTTTGGAACTCGACGCCGGGATTCGCTGTTGAGAACTGTGAGTTAATTCTGTTCACGGTTCCGTTCGCAAAAATCTGCGATAGGACACCATCGTATCCAGTTGCGTATGCTGATGTGTCAGTCGCAGCTGATGGAACTCTGGCAGAGGTGGTTGAGTAGACAAGGTTGTCATTGGTTGTTGGACCAGCTGAGTTTACGATACCTGCTAGGGATGTGAAACGTCCCTGATACTTGGTGTTCGCTGCACCTGTTGATGATCCAATATAGACGTTGTAGCCAAGAACACCGACGGTGCTTGCTGGTGCGGTCACTGTAATTGTTAGTGATTGTGTTGAGCTGATTGTGATCGATCCTTCAGTAGAAGAAACTGATTCACCAAAAGCTCCAGCGTCAGCTGTAACACGGACATAATATGTTCCGTTTGCTAGACCTGTTGCACCTGTTGCAGCTGCTTGCTGTGTCAGTGTGATCGTCGGTGCAGCAAGTGCACCAGACAAACCAGACGCGGTTCCGCGGCTCATCAACAACATACGTTCTTCCATAAGCATTGCTGCGTAAAGAGTTGACGTGGTGCTTAGCTGACGTAGGTCTTGAAAACCTAACGCTGAATAGTTAGCGTCCCATGAAACTGCATCAGACAATGAGTAGCTGAAATAAGGAACGTTAAGGTCGTCAGCGGTGTAGCTGATCTTAGGTCCACGCTGGAACGCGATGGATCCAAAAGTGGTGGTTGTTGATTCGGTGACGCCCGGCCAAACTTGTCCCTGACCACCAGTACCTGTACCAGTGAAACCAGTTATACGCTTGACTCGATGTGATGTACCGATTCCTTTTTTACGTACGAGTTTGTTCCTAAGTGGTGTGGGTCTAGGAGTTAAGAGCTTAGCTGGAGCTTCAAGGTCGTACTGAGCAAAGCTGGTAGACAGCGGTGAGCTCAGGGTGATGTCCTTGATGATGTCAGCTGAAGCGGATCGCTGTGCGGCTAGTGCGGTGTTCAAAGCTGCCACTGCTTCTGGAGCAAGTGACTTGTTGATCGCAAGCATTTCCAACTGTGCTGTTGGATCTACTGTCGGTGCTTGGTTAGGAGCTGTTGCTCCTGAGCTTAATGACTTGTTTAGCGACTCAAGATATTCATCGTGTCGCTGTGCTGCCATCTTCGGTGACTCTGCGTCAGCGAAGAGGTCGGCTGCTTTCATGGCGTCCATGTGGACTCCTTCTAGCCCTTGCGAGCTTCTTGTTCAAGGTCACCAGCAATCTCAAGGTAGCCCTTTTGGAGCATCTTGTCTAGCGTGGTGTTTGCCTTGTTGCGGTATTCGGCTGCTTTCAAAAGCATTTCGTTTACCTGCTTTACGGGGATTGTTGCTGCGGCACGCTTAGGTCCACCCGCAGCTGCTTTCGATAATGCGATCTCTAGCTCTGTCTGTAGCTCAGCTGTCTTCTGCTCCGCGGCAGTGGTTGCCGCTTTCAGAAGCTCTAGCTCAGCTGTCACTGATTCGCGTGCTGACGCAATCGCCTTTTCGATGATGCCGTCAATTTGATCGGCACCTAAGTCTGGAGTTGCTGCCTTGCTGCAAAGGCAGATCATCTGTCCGCAGCTCTCGCACGGTTCAACCGCTTCGATCTCTGCTTCTTCTATGATCTCAGGGTTTGCGTCTGCGACTTCGCCTTCAGCTGCTTCGCCCGCATACCAGTGGTATAAGTGTTTGACGGCTTCAAGCAGTTCACTGATTGAGTCGATCTCGTTGGATCCTGCCTTCTGCTCGTTTGCTTCAACAATGATCAGGTCGCTGATCGCGTTGATCGCTGCATCGTATTTGCCTTGGTCAAACTTGATTAGGTCTGCAAGGATCGCCTTTACGGTTTGTTCGGTTTCAGGATCAACAGCCGCGATCGCTTCTGTGTCGTCTTCCTTCTTCACTTCGTCTTCAACAACTTCTTCGACCGCTGGAGCTGCTTCTTCAACTGCAGGGGTTTCAACAACTTCTTCAGTCGTTGCTTCTGGTTCTTCGCTTTTCGTGATCATGCGTGCCACGTCAGCTGGACTCGCTGTCTGGTTTACTGCCATCAGTTCACCGCTTTCCGCCGCTTTCGCGAGCATCAGTTTTGCGTTCGGGTTTGCTGGTCTGTCGACGAGTGAAACTTCTACGATCTGTCCGTCGATGATCCTGCCGTTCGCAGCCTTTTCATCTCTTACTACTCTAGGTCCCCTAATACCAATGCTGAAACCTTTTAGCACACCTGTTTCAACTTTCCTAACCGATACGGGATCAACAACAAGGGCGGTGATGTAGTGTCCGTCTGCCTTGCTTTCGTAGTCGGTTGCAACGCCAGCAGCTATGTTGCTGTGCTGTTCGCGGATGTTGCCGCCCGTGGTAAACCAGTCAGGCATTGCCTTCTTCAACCAGCCTTCGTCGCAGATCTGGCTGTCGATGTCTAAGGCGTCATCTGTTGCTTTGCCGTAAACCTTTAGCGTGCCGTCAGCTTGCTTCTCACTTTTAATGATCGCTGCGTAGCCGTTTGCATAATTTTCCATTGCTGCTTTATCCTTCTTGTTTTCATCTCTAAGAATACCCTTAGCCCATGACCATCCTGCATCTCCCCCCCATAACAACCATGCGATGTATCCAGCTGAGTCTGTTCCCCAGCCTTCGCTTTGTTTGTCCACTTCGTGCCTAGCGAAGTAGGAGTTCATTCGTTGGATCGTGTCTAACGATACGCTGGTGCCGTTTGATAAATCTCTGCCGCGAGCTACACCTACAGCGGTGCCGCCGCGATTGTATTTGGATCTGAGTTCTAAACCGCGAGCTGCGTTTGCTCTAACTGTTGCGGGCGGTGAGTAGCTCATGTTTGTTTAGATACCTGAATAGGTTACGACTACTGCTCCAGCGGTGGTGCCTAACGCACTAATTGCGAACACTTCATCACCTGAGTTCAGCCAAAACTGAAACGTTCCGTTAGCTGCGATAGAGTGTCCGCGGTTTGCACCTGAAGTGGTGACGGTTGCGTCGCCAACAAACACGGCGGCAACATCTAAGTTTTGAACTTGGACCGCAACGCTTTTCAAACCTGTAGGAACTTTTAGGATCCTTGTGATCGTGGTTCCAACGGTCGAGTTGGTGTGAACTAAAGCCATTCTGTTATTCCTTTACAATCCAGACGGGTGCTTCGTCTAAGCCTAACAGCCATAATGCCATTAAGCGTTCGTGCCCGTCGATGATGATCTTGCGACCTGCGAGCTCCACGATCGTTGCGTTGCCCTTCTGTTCGTCTGCGTCGATCTGTTTGCTGATCTTGATCCTGTTCATAAATGCTGCGGTTGCTGTGAGCTCTTTCAAGTTGACGGTTTCGATTGTCGCGTTGTCCCAGCTGGACGGATCTATTTTTGGTGTTGGAACTGTTGCCCATGGTGCTGCCACGTATTTGCTGTTGTCGCTGATCAACGGATCGGTTGCGTTCGGCAGGATTTCTAGGCGGGCGTGAGCTCTCAGGTGTTTAGTTTTATTTGGTTGCACTTTCCTTGTTGTCGTGACGGGTTTGAAAGCGTCATCGCTAAATCTGTCCATTATTGATTAATCACTTTCATCCACACGTGTGCTTGTATTCCTATTGCTTCAGTTTTCACAATCTCAAACGTGGTGCCATGTGGCATTAAGAATTCTGATTCATAGCTATTAACAACCATACCTTGTGTGCCAGCTGGAGCTAAAACGTGAATTTGTATATCGTAGTTTTGAAACCTATTTGTTGCTGCATTGCCTTGCCAGTCGGTAGCTGTTGTTGTTGACAGGAAACCTTCCGATTCCCATGTTTGTCCAACTATCGAGTCAATGCTCATCGTTTCATATTGTCTATTGAAATTTGCATCGTACTCGTATTTTTCAAATTGCAGCTCTCCTTGTTGATTAGTATTTACTGTAAAATTATTGAAACTGTATTGTCCGCGTTGAAATTGCATATCTGATGGAATGGTTTGTGATTCTAGTGCGGTTTGTAGATTGTCGACGTGCTCTTTCATTTTGTCGCTAATGTTTCTGCCTTCTCGCAGGTATTCATTCATTTGCACGTAGCTATTGCCCGTGTATTCAGCAATTGCGTCCTGCAGTTTTACGTTGTCATTAAGACGATCTGGCACGAGAGCTGCCAGCTCTTTGTATTCCGCTGGTTTGTAGTTGTCTATGTTTGTTGCGGTGGTTGTTGAAACTTCCGCAACTGGTTCGGCTTCATGATTCGTGATCGTGCCGTCGGTGCTTGGCTGCTCCGCTTCAGGCAAATCAACCGCCACCGCTGAAAGGTCCGCCGCTTCAACATCAGCTGGCAGCTCAACCTGATCGCCCTGATCGGTTTCCCCTTCAACCTGAGCTTCGTCCGTTGTTGGTTCGTTGTCTAACGCTGGCATCAAAGTGCACAAGCAGTTCGGGTGTGCGGGTGGTTCCGTTGTTCCGCCTTCTATGCTGTCCCATTCAAAGTCGATCGGTTGCGGTCCTAGATCCATGTTCCCTGAGCAGATGTCGCATTCGCCTTCGCTTGCCAACCATTCAACCTTTTCCAATCCGTACTCTCGGTATGTGTCCATGGTCGCTAAGCTTTGAGCTCGGTTGATCTCGGTGCGTGCGATCCGCATCGCCTTGTACGGATCCTTTAACGCTTCGTCAAATCCCCAGCCGATCTGTGCTTCAATAATCGCTTGTTGTGTTGTTGAAACTCCCAGCCCTGCCCGTGCCGTGTCTGCCATGACCACGCCTAGACGATCCATGCTGTTCTTCCAGATCTTAGTCTTTTCACTGATCGCTGCTCGGTCAAATAAATCCTGTAAGGCACCGGGCTTCTCTGTCTTGAGTGCTTGAGCTTCGGATCCTGCTTGCCAGTTGTCCCAGTCAGTTTCGAACGCTGCCCGCAAGTCGTCGCCCGTTGGTGCCGCCTTCTTGATCGACAGCTTTGCTCTGGCATAGGCGGTCGCTGCGAACGCTTGCCCTAACGCGTAGCCTTCAACATAGATGTCTTTCAAAGCTGCTTCAAGTGGTTCGGTGTTCGGGATCACATTGTGGTGAACCCATACCGCTGCTTGCTCTCGCGTGGTCTTCGGGCTTGGTTGCGTTTCCAGCCATGCTCTTACGATCGCGGCGACGTTGATGCCTTTGCTCATTGCGTTGTTGATTTTGTCTGCGTGCCTTGCCGCTAATCGTTCAGCGGTGCCGTCAAACTTCTTCTGCCAGCTCATGCTAGGTAGCGTTCCGCGTACCAGCGTGCTCCTTCAAAGTCTTCGACGCTGATGAACTTGTTTAGTGTTTCCGCGTATGTTGCTGGCACGTGCTCAAAGGCAAACGTGTTAGTCGGGTTCTTGCGGATCCATCTCATAAACTTGTAGAGCTCGTTGCGTGCCGCCTTGTTGTCTGGCTGGTCGCTTGGTTCTTCTGTCGGTGTGTTGTCTTCTGCGGCTGCGATCGGAGCTGCGGCTTCTTCTGGCTTAGCTTCGACCTGTGCTGGCTGCTCTGGTATGGCTGGTAGTTCCGCTGACGGATCAACACCGCTTATGCTTTCCACGCCTTCTTCGGTGATGATCAGGACGTCGCTGCTTGTGTAGATTGTTGGTTGATCTGCGACGGGTGAATTCAAAAGTGGCAGACCTTCTTTGCTGCGTGCTTCGTTGCGGGTCAGGGTGCCGTTCTTCAGTTTGATGTCGTTTGCCCTTGCGACCGCTTCAAAGTCGGTTCGGGATGATGGCATGATCTTGAACTCTAAAGCCCTTGGTGCTCCGAGCCAGCTGTAGCTCAACTGGCTTAACATTTTGCTCAGCCAGTTTGCCAGCGGGATCGTTGCGATCTGTTCAGCACTGCTTGCTTGCCCGTGCTGCACGCCGCTGTTGCCTAGCCCTTGCTTAGCTGTCATGCCGATCTCGCTTGGCTGCACACCAAAGTGTCCAGTGATCGCGGTGATCAGGTATTCGTCTAAGGTGTCCTTGAACTTTTCGCCGTAGCCTTCAAGCTGCACTGGTTCTAGCCCTTGTGTCAGGATCGTTGCTCGCTTGCGTTGTTCGGTCTGTCCGCTTAGGTAGTCGTTCAAAATGTTTTCGTATGCACGGATCTGGTCAGGTGTGAAAGTGCCGTCGCTTTTCAAAAGGAGTTCGGGGATCACGCCGTCGGTGTATTCGGCACGGATCCATTGCTGCCTTCTCAGGTAAATGTCCGCGATCGGTAGTGCTCGTTCTGTTGGTGAGTAGCCGTAGATGCTGTTGCTGCGTCTGTTGCGGACTAGGTATGCGAGCTCGTCTGAGCTGAATTCGCCGTCTGCTTGTTCGCTGTCGTCAGCTGCCGCAAACTCGGATCTTGGAAAGCCATACAGGATCTGTTGGAACGCAGGGTTCGGTGGTGTTGGTCGCATGCCGCGGTCATCGATCAGTGGTTTGATTGTGGATCCGTCGATGATCTGTAAGCCTTTGAGTTCGCCTTTGATGCTGCGTTGCGGGTAGATCGCTAAGGCGTCTAAAACTAGGATGTCTTCAAGTGCCATGTTTAGCCAGTCGCCGAAAACTAGCCCGTTGCTGACATCAGGCATTTCCCAGAACTGTTTGAGCCGATCTATCTCGGTGCCGTACTTGTCCTTTGCGATCTGCATTGCTTTCGTGTAGCTGCGTTCGCCCGTTTCCGCCATAATCTTTTCGACGGCGTCTTCGCCTAGGACGATGTCCCATTCCATGCCGATGATCTTGGCTTTCAACACTTCAATGCATCGGCGTAGGATGTCGATCTGTTCTGCAGCTGCTCTAAGCGTTCCAAAAGGGACGAGCTTTGTTGGTGTGATGTTGATGTTCTGTGCGGACGCGTATTCGTAGCGGCGTGGCTGCGGTCTGCCGTCTGGTCCTAGCGGGTTGATCGATGACGGGACGATCGGTAAGCCGGGGCTGAAAGGTATGCCCGCTAAACGTGGATCGCGTGGCAAGCCAACCGATACGCCGTATTGCTGCATTGCGTTGCGGATCTGATCGTCGGTGATCGGTGTGACGATTGGTTGCGGTGTTGCCTTGCTGATCTGTGTCGCTAGACGTTCGATTGCTTTATCAAAGATTCCCATGCGGTTAGCCTACCAGTGCCTTTATCTCGTCGGTGGTGAGTCCTAATGCGTGAAGCTTTGCAATCGCCGATTGACGTGCTTGCTCCTTTTCGGTGAGCTGCGGTTCTTCAACTTCGTATTGTTCGATGATGTTGTCGTTTGGTAGTTCGGGGTTGTATCCGCCTACACCATAAATTGTTACTTGCATTAGAAGCCGATCCATATCGTAGGTATGTAGCTTGCTCCGCCGTTCTGCACGAAGTTTGCGGGCAGTGATCCTGTTCCTGACATTGAGTATCCAGCGTATTCTGCAAACGCCAGACTTGCTGGTCCGATCAGTGATGACCATGCGTCGTTAGCTGCGGCGATGTATGTTGCTGTATTTGGTCCCGAGTCATGTCTGATCGCAAGCCACCAAAGTCCAGCGGTCAGTGGTTGACTAATCGTGATTGTTTTAATTCCGCTTGTTGCAGCTGAAATGGTGCCCGCGTTTAGCAGCAGGGCGTCTGGTTGATCGCTGGTTGCGTTGTTGCTATAAATTGCGAGCCTTGCCACGCTGCTTGCTGCTCCTGTATCGACTTGAACTCTAAGCCTTGTAGCTGTTGCCGCTGTCGCAAGGATGAAAGGTTGAGCTGTCACGACGCCGCTGTTCAGTGAGTTGACGGCACTTCCAACTGTGTCGTATCCCACTAATGAGTACATCCCGTTTGGGATCGGTCGTACTCCTGCGTTGACTCCTGTTCCGCCACCGCCGCCCAGTGTTGTCACGGATCCTGTTGCGTCCACATACTTCGGGGTGTTGCTTGTGCTGTTCAGCCAAATGTCGCCAGCTCTAGGGTTTGTTGGATCGCCCGTTGCTAGTCCTGTGATTGTTGGTGCGGATCCTAAAACGGGGATGACGGGTGCGGTGAACCTGTTAGCGGTTTCAAGTTTGAGCAGTCTGCTATTGATCGAGTCGAAGAACGCGTAAAGGCTTGGCGGTAGATTGACGTATGCCACTGATCAAACTCCTAGCGGTTGATTACAAGACGGGCAGCTCGTTGCACTTTTCGGTGCGGGCATTCGGCAAGCGGGACAGAACTGAGCTAATGCTGCTAACCCTATGATAGCCGATTGGTTGCCCATGAGTTCGTGTAGTGCCCAGACCATTGCGTCCATGCGATCGGGGCTGTCCCCTGATCCTTGTGTCCAGTTGCACATCTGTTCTTCGAGCTTGGTGTGCATGCCGACGTGGTGTGCTCTGCCTTGTTCGTATAAGGCTGCTACTGGTTCTGCTCTGACTAGCTTTCCCCTTGTTGCCGTGACCTTCTTGTAGGGGATCTGCGGGTTCACTTGTCTGAGCAAGAGTTCGATCATGTCGCCGCCGTTGTTGGTTTCGCCGATCACGCGGTCTGCGTTCCAGTGTGTGAAAGCGTCAGCTGCGGTGCGTGCCCACTGATCTGGACTTGCCTTCAAAGTGCAATCTTCTAGGACGTAGTAGTGTCCGTCGTTGCTGATCCCTGCGACGATGATTCCTGTTTCGTCTGATTCGCTTCCGCTTGTGACAGCTGGATCGATCGCGACGACGATCCTTGCCAGTGGTGGTTCTTCGGTTACCCTTGTTGCTTCGATCATGTCGCGGCTCCAAAGAGCTCCGTCAACGTCATCGATGATCTCGCCGTATAGTTCTTGCCTTCCCAGCCTTGTGCCTTCGTAGCGGGCTCTCAGCTCGTCTAGGGCGTTCGCTGAAAGGTTTGCGGCGTTGTCGAACGTGCTGCCGCGGACCACATGGACGTCTTCCCTTTTCACGAGCTCACGGATCTGTTTGATCGGTCGCGGGGTGGTGGTGATGATCGTCTGCGGGTGTTCGCCTAGGCGGAGCCCTAACTTGTACTGATCAAAAGTGTCAGGGTATTTGAAACTGGCAAGCTCATCAAACCAGCCGCCGTGGTGTTGCGGTCCGCGGAGTCGATCTGGTTCTTCGGCACTGAAGAGCTTGATCCTTGATCCGTTGGTGAGCACAATCTCACCTAGGCTTCGGTTCCAATCCTTCAGCGTTCCGTATTCCCGCAGGATGTTGACCACGCCCGATACGCCTTCTGCACAAGTGTCGCGGGCGTCGCTGAAAGTTGGAGCTACGATCGCCCAGCGGGTGTTTGCGTTGCGGGTTGCGTTCCATGCAATCCATTCAGCAGCTGCCCTTGTCTTCCCGTAGCCGCGACCGGCAAGGATCAGCCAAGTGTTCCAGCCGTCGTTGTCTGTCGGTACTTGTTCAGCTCTGGCTAGTTGGTGGCTCCAACGGATACGGCGTGCTGCTATTAAGGAATTCTGCGAGCCTTGCGACTTCGCGATCGATTGTGTCGCCGTCATAGTTGGTCACTTCTATCTGTTGTCTGATCGGTTGATCTAGTCCTAGGAGTTTTGCTCTGCGTTCTTGTATACGGATCAACGTTGTCACTGCGGTTAGGTTGCCGCTGAGTACTGCTCCCCAGATTGCACTTTGTGCTAGGTCTAGTCGTTCGGCTTCAACTCTGCGGATCGCTTCAATGTCTTCTTGGACTACTCTGCGTGCTGCTCTCTGGTATGCGGCGTGTGCTGCACTTGCTGATGCGTATCCTGTGCGGTCTGCGATCATGTCCCATGTGAGTCCGCCGCGTCTTAGTTTGACGACTTCTTGTTCGCGTTCGAGTACTTCTGGTTTGGTTGTTTTACGGTTTCGCATAGGTTTATTGTAATTCTTTTATTTGTGTCGCGGTTGTTTGACTTTGTTGCGGTTGTTTTATTTAATCTGTCGTAGATGATGTCCATGTATTTTGGTTCCTTTTCGATCATGATGCAGTTGCGGTTTAGTTTTTCGCTTGCTGCTCCTGTTGTTCCGCTACCTGCAAACGGATCAAAGACCACATCATTTTCGTTTGTGCTTAGGAGTATGCATGTTTCGGGTAGTTTGATTGGAAATCCGCCATGTCCCCATTTTGATGCTGTTTCCTTCTTGCCAAAGTTATTAATTTCCTTGCCCGCATTGAATGGTAATTCCCACACATTTCCAACATTCTTTGTTTTGAACATTAGGGGACTGTTTTCGTAGGCGGCTTCTTTGTTTAGTTTTATGTTTGCGGAGCTGTGTCGCAACATGAAAATGTATTCGCATTGGTTTGTTAGTTGACGGGTCGTGTTGGCGGGTTGCTGGTTGTATCGATACCAGATAATTGTTTCGTGTAGTTTCCACATTTGTTTGCGAGTTGCTATTTCCATAATTTCAAAAGCTCTAATTGTGATTTCGCTGTCGTTGATCACGTTCAGATAAAATGTTCCATCTTCTTTGAGTAGACGTTTGCATTCAAGCATCCATTGAGCTGTCCAATCTAGGTATTGTGCGTAGCTGTTGAAATATGCTTCGTATTCAAAGCCCTTCCAATATGGCGGTGATGTGACGATAAGGTCAACGCTTTTATCTGGCATTGTTTTCATGATCTCTAAGCTGTCGCCAAGATACACGGTGTTTTTACCTATTTGAATTGGTAAATCAGTCATTGTGTCCTTCGCAGTGTTGGATTGCTTGCTGTTCTGTTTGGTATTGCTGCCAGCAGTCTTTCGGTTGCGTGAAAGCCCAGACCAGTAAACCGATCATGATCGCGGTTGTTGCGATCAGGGTTGCGATGATCTGTCGGTCAGTCATTCGGGTCGCCTAGCCCGCATTCGCATGGCACACGTTTTTCCGTGTCGACATCTGTTTGTCTGTAGCACCAGCCGTCGCCTTCGCAAATGTCACACACTGGTTCTTCATCGTCTTCTTCAACGCTGGTGTCGCTGTCGATGTTCTTGCCGTTGCCCAGCTCGTCGTCGTAGTTTTCGTTGTTGTCCAGTGCGTGTGCAATCGTGACCGCGTCTTCTTCACTGGTTGCTTCGATCCTGTATGTGTTCGTGCAAGTCACTACGTATGTTGTCATTCTGCTTCCCGTTCTGTAATGTCTTCAAAGGTTAGGACGTCGCATTCGTCGTCTTGCGGATCATAGTAAAACGGTTGCAGTGGTTGCGGTTGTTGATCCTTGACGCTTTCCATCCAAGCTTCGAGCAGCTGCACAGCGATGTTCATGCCAGTGGTTGCTGGTTCTTCATCTGGTTCTGTGATGTTTGCTGCTTCTTCTTTTAGGTATGCGATCGCTGCTTCAAGTAGCTTGTACGGATCTGCCCAGTCTGCTTCATTGTTTGTTTGAGCCCAGCGGTTAATGAATGCGTAGCGTTCCTGCTCTGGTATCCATTCATGGAACTGATCCCACTGGTCTTCGGTCCATTTTGTTAGGTCGACGTGGATGCACTTGTTGCTTCCGTATTCGCCCGTGGTTGCTACCCAGTAAAGTTTTGTTTCAGTCATTGCTTGGTCTTTCGTCTAGGGGGACATAGTTTTCCCATTTGTTGTCGCGGTATTCTTTGATCGCGTCGATCGTCGCCTTGTGAGCTTCGGGTGCCAGCTTTGCTAGTGCGATTCCGTAAGCGGTTTTAAGTCCGTCCGTGTAGTCCACGTCGTCCCATTCATTCAGATCTGCGTGTCTATCGTTGCGGTGTTCTGCGTCGACCAGTTGAGCTGCAAGCCATTCGATCTGTTCGTCGTTCACTTAATCTTCTTCTTTGCTGGTTGCTTTAATCCGACAACCCTGCCGCAATCATTTAGTGTTACGTTTTTACCTGCATTGTTTTCCATGCGAAGTTTTACAATCGAGTCATGGATCGCTGTGAACTCACGGCGTTGCTTTGACTTGGACTTCCACCAACTGAAACTTAGAAACAATCCGCAACGGACACAACGTGCTTTCCCCTTGTGTATGACGATCGTCATTCTATGACCGCCAAAATGTCGCGAGCTGCAATCAACAAGTATTTACCGTCGCCCGCCTTCAGCTCCATGCCAGCGTGCTTGTTGAACAAGATCATCTCGCCAACGTCCACGCCGATCGGCACGCGGGTTCCGTCAAACGTTAAGCTGCCGTCACCGGTTGCAATCACGGTTGCGTGTTCTGGTTTGTCTACTGCGGCGTCTGGCAGAACCAGTCCGCTTGCTGTTGTTGCTTCAACTTGGATTGGTTCAATGATCAGGTTGTCGTTTAGTGGTCTAAGTTTCATTTTATTTCCTTTTTAATGTTATTTATTGCGTTTGTTACTGCATTTGATCCTGTGAATAAATCGACAATTTCATCTCCTGCTTGATGACCTAACATGTCTAATACCCACGCGGTCCATTCAGGCGGTTTAGATCCCACAAAGTTATTTTTTAATGGTGCGGCTGTAAAAATATCTTTAACTGGTTTACCAGTGCTTCTTCCTTTGCGTTCTTTAGGTATTTTGAATAGCACGGGTTCCCAGTGATTACCGATCCTGCTGCCACTTGGATAAGCAGTTGGTTTATGCCAGACGCCTATTCTAATTCCATTTCGTGAGTCGGTTTCTACAACTTTCAAGTAGGTCGATAATGAATGCACGGTCATCGCTATTGCCCAGCCATCAAAATTCTTTTCAAGATCAATCACTAGGTTTTGATGTGTTTCTGGTAAGTCCCACAAGTAAGCTTCAGGATGATTGTCTGCCTGATTGACTCCATAACCATCGCCACATCCATTTTTCCCATACCATCTAACTGCTCTGCCTAAATATGGCGGATCAGCAATTGCTAACTTCATTTATCTGTTTGCCCTTCTACTAATGCGTCCTTAAGGTATAAGACTTCCATGGTGTCGCAGTTGATAAAAACAAGTTTTCCTGTTGCCGAACAGTTGCGGATAACCTTCTGCTCTTTCAACATTTCAATTAGTCTTTCGCGTTCTTCCTTTGCGGCGGCAGTTTTGATTCTTTGTATTTCGTAGTATTCAGCTGCAGCGTCTTCGGTGGTGTCTTGATATCTAGTCATTTGTTTTTCCTTTGATGTCGTCGACGAGCTTGTTGATCACGGCGAACGGATCTAAAGTCTGATTTGCCATTTCCTGTTCAATTGCGGTTTTCAGCAATTGCAGGATCCTTGTTTGTTCTTCTAAGCGTCCTGCTTGGATTGCACGCCATTCAGGATCGTGTTTGTCTTGGCAGTTCAAACATGCTTCGTTACAGCTCTTGCAGCGTTGCTGTGGTTCTGTGTTGCAGTTAATGCAGTTGCATTCTTTAGTCATTGCTTTCCTTTGTTTGTTTGTTTATTGGATGGATCAGTTCTGCGGTTCCGCCAGTCAAGTTTTCCCAGCGTTTGATGATCACGTCAACGTACTTCGGGTCAAGCTCGCAGATCGCTGCCCGCATGTTGAGTTGTTCCGCTGCGATCAACGTGGAGCCGCTGCCGCCGAAGGGATCAAGAACGAGGGAGTCCTTCTTGGCACTGTTGTTCAGCAGCCTTGTCACAAGGTTTACGGGTTTCATTGTTGGATGTTCTGATGATCTGCGTGGACGTGGTTCCCTGATGATCGTTGCTTTCTGCATCGCTGTAGTCAAAATGTCGAGCAGTTCCTGTTTGCTGAGCTTCTTCAAATCTGCGGGCTTTGTGTCGAGCACTGTTGTTTCACTGAATTGTCCAAGCCAAGAGTGAGCCGCACCGGGCTTCCATCCGTAAATAATTGGTTCGTGGATCCAGTTGTAATCTTGGCGACTCAAAACCAGCGAGTCCTTTACCCAGATCAGGCATTGCTTGTAAAGCCAGCCCGCTTCAACAAACGACGATCTGAAAGCCACCGAGCTTGTGTCTGCGTGGCATACGTAGATCGCTGCTCCTTCTTTGCTGTTCTGAAACATCGCTTGGTATGACGCCAGCAGGAAACTGTGGAACTGTGACTCAGTCATCTGGTCGTTTTGGATTGTGAGCTTGTCTTTAGTTCCGCCTTGGTATGCGACGTTGTATGGCGGATCCGTGAACACGATATCTGCCAGCTCCCCTTGTAGCACGCGTTGCAATGTTGCTGCGTCGGTGCTGTCGCCACAGATCACGTGGTGCTTGCCTAGGCGGTAAACGTAGCCCAGCTTGCTTTTCGGATCTGCGGGTGTTAATGGCAGTTCGTCTTCTTCGCGTTCACCGATCGGTGGCAGCTGTCGTTGATTGAAACCTAGTTCTGAAATGTCCCAGCCGTGCTCGTCTAAATCTAGGAGTTGTTGAGCCAAAATGCTATCGTCCCAGTTTGCGAGCTCGCTTGACCTGTTGTCTGCCAAAGCAAACGCTTTAATCTGGTCTGCGGTCCAGCTTGCTGGCACCCTTACAACTTGGAGCTCAGTCCAGCCGATCCTTTTCGCTGCTTCAAGAGTTCCGTTGCCCGCGATCACCGTGTTGTCTTTATCGATCACGATCGGTTTGCGTTGCCCGAACTGGTTTAAGCTGCCAACGATCGCTTTCAGGTTCTTGTCGCTGTGCTTGCGTGCGTTATTTGGATCTGTGATCAACTTGTCGATCTTGATCTGCTCTAGCTCCATGTGTCCTTCTGTCTGCTCCACTGTGCATAGTGTTTGTCGCATATGCCGCGGGCGTGTCTTGGTTTGTTGCAGCCTTCAAGGTTGCAATTGGCGTCAGTGGTCTTCGGCGTCATTGCTTCTTGCAGCTGTTCAAACGTCGGTTTAGTCTTTGTCCAGCCTTCGCGTCTGCGAGCTCGGTGATGTTGCAAATAATGTGTGACGCATAGGTTTAGGCTTTTCGCGATCTTGCGGCACTTGTGTGCTTGGCAATAAACCACAGGGTAAGTGTTTGATTGATCTGCGATCGTGGCAAGCTGTTCAAGGTAGCCGTGGATGTGTGCGGGGGTAACACAGTTTGGTGTCTTACATTTACGGATCCCGACCATCCAAGGTTCACCGTCTTTTATTGGTTCGCCACGGATCTCATCAACTTCGCCTTGCCACTTCAAACACTTCACGCGGTGCTGCCAACTGTGATCGCTGCAAAGCCGTCCATAAATGATTCCTTCTTAGCTTGCTCCAGTTTTAGATCTAAAACTTGCTCATTGCTGTTCTGAAACAGAGCCATCCAATTGTGACGAGCCTTTTCATATTGTTCGCGTGCAGGATCTAACAGCGTAATGTTGCCCGCGTATTCCAAAGCACAGAACACAAACCAGAACCTGACGGTCTGATCTAAACGCTTTGCTCGTTCCATTTCCAGCAGCTCTGCACTATCTGGTTCTTGTGTAAAGGTTAGGAGCTCAGTCATTAGAACGGTGTTTCGTCGCTGTAGCTTGGCGGTGTTGGTTCTGGTCGCTGGTTGATCGTGCTGGTAAAGGTTGCCGCGTTGATCGCAAGTTTCACGCTGACGCCTTGTTCACCTGTTCGTTTGTCGATCACTGGTTGCTCGTCTTTAGTCCACTTTTCAATGGTGGCACTTAGGTTGCCTTCAAAGATTCCATATGTGTTGGTTTCAAACGGCACGGCTTCTTCAAACCACGCAGTGTATTTGCGGGTTGCGATCACCTTGTTGCCGCCTTCGCCTATTGTTTTGAATTCTTCGGATACTTCTACTCCGCGTCCGTTCCAAAATATACGGGTTGCGGTTCCTGTTACTTTGATGGTTGCCATCGGTTAGCCTTCTTTCAGTTAGGTTAGTTCTAGTGTAGCGTCTTTTTTATTTTGTTGCGTTCTTCTGGCGTAAATCCGCCAAAAATACCATATTCAATTTTGGCTTGGATCGCGTAATCTAAGCACTGCATCCTGATCGGACAGCTGTCGCAGACTTCCTTTGCTTGGACTTGTGATCCTAAATCCAATGCAAAAAATATTTCAGGGTCCGTGTATTGACACGTTGCGTCTTCCCACAACGGATCAAGAGCAAATTGCATGATGGTTTGCACCTGTGGTCTATTCATAAGTGATCTCGATTCTTGTGCTGGATTCTAAACTATAAATTTTGCGGGCGTCGATCCTTGTGACTTGTTTGTCATCCAGCCATACTCCTGCGTCCGTGCAAGCGTCTAAACAGAAACGCACGAGCTTATCCAAATCGGGGACGTTGGTGTGATGGTCCAGCTGGTTGCTTGCTGGTTGTTCAAAGCCGCACGTGATCGTCACGCTGATCGGTGTCGTTGCACTTGGTGTTTGCCAACCTTCGACCGCTGCGAGAGCTGCGATCAGTTTGCTCATCTTTGCTCGCTGCACTTTAAGTTGCGGTGATGATTCAACAACGACAAGCTTGCCCGTCTTTGTTTTGAACGGTGTCTTGCTGCCTTGTGGTTTAGCTGCGATCGCCAGCGTGCATGTCAGCTTAGGCATTCTGCTCCTTCAACAACTTTTCAAGTCGAGCTCGTTCATCATCTGTCATCCTTGCCACAAGGATCTCAGCTGCCTTCTTTAACTTGCGTTTGCTTTTCAGCCGTTGGTTGCGTGCCTTGCTCATGCTTCACCCTTCTTCGCCAGCTTTGCGTGTGCCTTAGTTGCCACCGCATCGCGATTGCCCGCCGCATAACGTCCCGCGTTGAAATACAAACGCTTCATTGTTTCGCTGATCGGAGCTGCCTTGGTGAACACGATCACCTGCTCTGGTTGCACTGGTTTCCGCCATGACGGATCAATGCGTTCAAGTTCCAGCTGTCGCATGCGGTTCCGCCATTCCACGTTGATCGTCATTTGCTTTCCTTCGAAAACTCTCGGATGTATTGAGCTAGAAACTGGAACGGTTCCGCTGCTTGTGCGATCTCTGATTGCAGCTTCTGATCAAACTGGATCATCTGTGCGATCTCGTTGCATGCGGATCGGCGTCCAGTTCGGTAGCCTTGTTTCCAGCGAGCTCGCACCTGTTGGTTCTCGGATCCCAGTGTTGGTGTTTTCATGTCCTGCTCAAATGCGGCAGCTGCTATTTGGTCTTCCATCTTTTCCTTTGCTTTACTTAATGTTTAATCGAACGGACGGGCTACCAGTCTTCATCGGGATTGGTGCTCCGTTCAACGCCTTTTCAATTGCGTCTAGATCTGGCGTGCTTCGTCCTGAAATCTCGGACCAGCTCACCTTGATGCCGTCGATCGTGATGCCGCTGACGCCTTCAAGGGCAGTTTTTGCTGCGTCCTTTTCGCCTTCGAGCTGTTTGATCTGGACGTTGAGCTCCTTGTATCTAAGTGCTGCGTTCATCGCTGACGGATCCGTGATCGGTTCCCCTTCAAGGTCCTTCGTGATCCCGTTGCACTGGTTGCCGTAAAACGGGCAATAGCTTTTGCAGAACGTTGCAGGGTCGCGTTCTGGTTGCGGCGGTTCTTGTGCGGCTTGAACGTCCTTAAGCCATTGCAATGCTTCCAGTGCAATCGTTTCGTCGTAGCGTTCGCTGTGGATCAGGATGTCGTCTTCGCTGCCGTCACGCGGGATTCCCACCAAGGTCACGGTGTGAACTGGCACGCCTGTCTGACTTAGCAGATAGCCGTAAGTCTGGATTTGCCACCGCTTCTGCTTAGTAACAAAGTAGTCCCTGTTCTTCATCGTGATTGTTTTCCAGTCAATGACTTCGCCGTCCTTGAAATAGTCGATTGTTGCGGGTGGTAACCCTTCAACTTCTACGCGGTGCTCAATCAGGGCGTCGGTGCCTTCGATGGCAGCTTCGATTGCTGCGTGGATCGCGGTGCCCATGATTGCGGCAAGGCGGCGGGTGGTGTTGGTGCCTTCGTCGCCGCGGTTCATATGCCAAACCTTACGGCGGCAATCGCCCAGCGAGCTCACGCCAATCGCGGTCTGCTTGCTGCGTGCCCTTGAGTCATCCTTTGCGATCAATGCCGCGATGAGTGTCTGTCTATCCATTGTTTGCTCCTTTGTTCGAGATGTTATTTTGAACCACCGACATTTGCTTGCCCTTCCTTATGCTCGTTCAATGCTGACGCGGTCGTTGTTGCGTACGTTTGAAATGCCCGCCGCGGTAAGTGCTGCACTGATTTTGGTTGCAAGCTCGATCTGCTTGTCGTCGTTCCAGTAAGTGGTTGCTGCGTAAATGCTTAGCAGGTTGTGGTATTCGTTCTTGAAAGTTTGAAAGCGGAAGCCTTCGTTCTGTGGCAGCTGCTTGCGTGCATTGCTGTAAATCGCCTTTTCAATTCCAGCGTTGACTAGGATCTCAGCGATCGCCTTGTTGGTTACCTTCTGTAGCATTTTGTGTCCTTCGTTTGGAGGGTTGCCCTTCGCTTCCCTGTAGTTCCAGTATGCCACTTTTCAGGTCTAAATGCTACTTTGCGGCGTGTTCTAACCGAAGTTTATCAAATCGTTATTAACCCTATTTGACCGCATTCAGCTCGGTAAGCTCCAAGGGCAGGGAAAGGCTTAGAGCCAGCCTTCCCCCGATCCAGCCCGTATAAGTCTTCGGGTGTCGGTATAAGGGAGCAACCCACTACAAGTTGCCCAGCTCCGCCATATTCAGGATCCCGTCGGTGCTGCGTCATCGGGGAGCTCGTTTCGATGATCGTGATCCTGATCTGCTACTGTCCTAGCGATCGCCCGTGCTGACCATTCGGGCGTGCCACATCGACGCCTTCTAACGGTCGATAGCTCCGCGGGTTAGGCGTGAGTGCGGATCAATGTCCACGGGTTCGACAGTACTGCCCTTTGCGGCGGGTTGCAACTTGGAGCTCCCAGACGTGCCAAATCCCCGCCCGCTTTGCTCGGTTGAAACCAGATCCCCTTATCCGCGGGCGAGGAAACTTGGCACTACTCTGGACGGATCAACTCCGCCATTTCGCGTTCCAAATCTGCCAGCCGCAATTGAAAGGTTGCTGCAAGAGCCGCGTTGATCGGTTGAGCTGCGATCATCCTTGTCACGTTGATCTGCGTTTGCAGCTGGTCAATCTGTTCGTCCTTAGTCATTGGTCTTGCCCTTCGCCACAATTTCGACGGCGTCCATAAGCACCAGCCGTTTGATCGAGCTTGGTGCTTGTCGTTCGTATTCTGCGATCTGATCAATGAAAGAGTAAAAGCTGGACCGTTGCTGCGGCGTCAAAGCGGAGCCGTGTGTAAGCCAGTTCACCGCTGCGGTCACGGCTTGCTGCCAAAGCTCCGCATGCATCTTGCTGGTCATCGTGCCACCAATCCTTCGCCGTTGCAGTCGGTGCATGCTGCTTCACCGTTAGGAGTTGGTACGCCTTCGAACTTGCCGTCGCCTTCGCAGCTGCCGCACTGACGTTTGCTTTCAAGCCACAGCTGCACGTCGTCTGGCACGCATTCAATGTCGATGCCTAGGAGCTCGATGATGTTCTTGCTGATCGCAATCACATCTTCTTCGTTCAGCCCTATGGTAAGGGTGCCGCTGTCTTCGCGTTTGATCTCCAGCTTGTACCCTAGGACGCCCTTCCAAAGTGTCGCCGCCATCAGTTTGCTCCTTCGTTTGTTCTGTTGATCCACGCGTCGTATTGTTCTTGCGTGCAATCAAGTTCTTCGTCTGAGTAGTTTAGGTTTGAGCTGTCCATCAGTTGCTCCCTAGGATCTTGTTTAGGTAAGTGTTGATTGTTGCTTCCAGCACCGCGTATGAAGTGCTGCCGATGATTCGGGTTTCGTCGCCGCTGGATGCTCCGTGTTTCATAAAGAAGATATTGATCGTGCCTTCTTCGTTCACTGAAAGTCGCACGCCGTTCCAAGCTCCGCCGTTGAAAGTGGCAACCAGAAAATCGACGCCCGTCCAGTATTTGGTTTCGCGGATCCATGGTGTCACGTAGTCGCGTCCGTGGTAGATCATCACGAGCTCGTTTGCCAGTGTGTTTGCGTTGCCCTTGTTGCTCATGTTGTAGGTGTTTACTGTTGTTGTCATTTTGATTGATCCTTCCTGATCAGTCTTAGATTGCGTATGCAGGGTAAGTGGTGCCGCTTGCTCCGAGTGCTTGTTTGTCGAAGCTTGAAAGTAGTCTGCGTAGTCCAGCTTGTGCAGCCTTTTCGTTGACGTGCAGTGTGATTGTCATCTCATTGTGCTCGTTGACTACGATCGCTGCGTGTGTCATTCCATCTTTGCCGTTGACCAGCTGCTTGCCGTAGAAACCTGCAAAGCCGTAAGTGCTGATCTCGTAGATGGTGGTGGTGGTTGTCATTTGTAGCTCCTTCGTTTAGGTGGTGCCCAGCCCTTCGCTGTACTTCCACACTACTGAACTTTGTCTAATAAAAGGGTAAAAACGCCATATTTATCAAAACGTAATAAACCGTTCAAACTGGTCATTCAGCTGCCACCACGTCCCCGTCGCGTCGCGGATCGGCGTGCCTTCAGGATCCTGCCCTGATCTCAAAGCCCAGCCCAGCTCCCGTGCCGTCGCCGCAAAGTCCGCGTTAGCTTCAATCATGCCGTTCGCCCAGCTGCAAAGCACCACCACATTGCTTGCCCTGTTCCGTTCCTTGCTGCCACCCATCCCCCTTCCCTTCCTGTGCTGCGGGATCAGCGTGTCGTCAGATCTACCGCAGTGATAGCAGCTGCGATCGCGATCAAGAAACCGTTGAAACTCTTTTCGCGTCAAGCGTGCCGCCACAACAGTTCGACCTGCTTTGCAATCACGCTAGTAGCCACCTGTGCACTTTCAATCGCCCGCAGCTTAGTCTTCACCCGATTCATTTCCGCCTTGCCGATTTGCAGCTCAAACTTCAGGGCACTGGTTGCCAGCGTCGCTTGGGCAGCTCGTTCAGCTGCGGTGCCCGTTGATCCTAAGATTGCGTGTGCGTGAGCTGTGTCATAGTCCTGTTCCAATTGTGCGACCTTAGTTTCCGTTTCGTATAACGCTTGCACGCCCTTCTGAGCTTCGCCAACTAAACGCTGCAGCTCAGCGATCACGCTGTCAGGTGTTTCATCCATTTGTTTATCCTTCTTCTTCTTCTTCTTCTGGTCTAAATCCAATATGAAATTCTGGAGTCCGTTCATCCACAGGTTGCAGATCTGTCGCGGTCAAAATTGACGAGTCCCGTTGCTCAACTTGAATTTTGCATTTATGTTTAGCCCGCCAAACATTCAGAATCCTGATCGGATGTGCTTCATCCGTTTCCAGCTCAGCACCACAACTGCAACGTTCACGGATCATAAGCGAACGCCATTTGTTTCACGTGAAACCATAGACGTTGGTTCGCCGCAAATACTACACGGCGGTATCTCAACTAAAGTTTGCGATCTCAAAATCGTCGCCGTCACATGTTTGTGTCTGCACCTAAAAGTGCCGATCGTATCTGGTTCAGGTATCACATGATCTTCGTGCATGCAGTCCTTGTATCCGCAACTGCGTATGCCGGGCATCACAAGGTTGCCGTTGTTGTCTATCGGATTCCAGTTGTCATCTGTTTCGCCCTTCCAAGGACGGCACCAGCCAGCTGCGGTCTTTACTTGAAACCTAGGGACCGCCCTGCATGAAGAGCAAAGCTTCAGCTTGGTGCGAAAGAAATACCTAGCGGTCGCAGTCGAGTCATCGGTGATACCACATTGCTGGCAAACCACGGAGCTGCTCCTGTTGTTACCGCATCCCCGTGATCGCGGCAGCTCGTTTACGCCTAATCGTAGCGGTTGCCTTGGTGCAGTCACGGGGACGCTTACCGATAACCGTTAGGCGATCATCGATCGTGGTCCTGCATGGAGTCGCACCATGCACGCGGGTGTGATAGGAAGGGTTCCGCGGAGCTGTCAGGACCTGCTAGAACAAAGGAGTACTAGCCCATCCAGTTTAGCCCACAATGAAGAAGGGGTCAAAACTGGCAAATCAATTAATCTAAGTTGCGGATCTGTTTCAAAGCGTACGGGATCTGCCGTGCCGTTTCAGGCAGTGGTTGCACATGCAGCCAGTTGCCTTTGTCGTCTTTCCAGATCACGCCTTGCCTTGTAAGCTCACGGATCAAGCGGTCCCGTTCCGCCAGCGTTGCTTCGGTAATTGCTACTTTGATCACAGCGACAATATCTTCAACAGGCATCACGGTTTGACCAGTCCAAAGCAGCGGCTTGCGTCTGCATGCGATCGCCAAGCTTGCCACTGATCGCGATTGACGTCTTCATAGCGGTCAATGAAAGTTTTGCAAATCTTACAGATCGCAGTCTGTAGCTGCGTGCCCATGTCGTCGCCATCACTGATCGAGTCTGGATCTGGCAAATGGTCTACGGTCATCAGCTTTTCAATCAACAGGATCCCTTCCAAAGCTGACCGCTTCTTGTGTCGCATAAACGTCTGGCTTCCCACGCCGTCAATATGCCAGCTCAAAATCTCAGCCCTTGCTTGTTCCAGCTGTTCCTGAAAGCTAGGCATTGCGACCGTCTTCCGTCAAACGCCACACGATCGCTGATCTGCCGCTGTAAGTCTTTACCCGCAGATCGCTGTCTTCAACGTAGCCGATGTCTGTGAGCTCATGTCTGCGGGTTCGTAAGCCCGACGGTGATGACCACGGTGCTTCGCCCTTTGCGGTGAGCTCGCTGTAAGCCTTCACAAGTTCTTCATCGGTTCTTGGAAAGCTCAGCAGCTGCAGGATGATCTTCTGGATTGGTTTTATGTTGATCACGCTTGCTGCCGCGTCATGGCTTGTCTGTGGATCTGTTCTTCTTGCAAACGACATCAGCGGCGTCCCTTCTTCAAACCCAGCAAAGCTAGGCAAACAATCACAAGAGCTACCGTCGTTGCTGCTCGCCACGGGTACTGATCTTGAAAGTCCCAGAACCCTTTAATTGCCAGTCCAATCAAAACGGACGCGATTAATGATCGAGCTAAGAATTTCATTTGAGTTCCCCTTGTGCTGTCATGATCAACGCTTTCAGCGTGGTCTGGTCGCCTAGGCTATTTGTAAAAGCCACTTCAAGCACGTCGCCGTTGTCGATCCACAGCTTGCGTAGTTCTTCCTTGGTGCTTGCCTTGGCGATCGCGGTAACCAGTTCTTGTCTGCGGTCGTCGGTCAAAGCTGCAACCTTTTCAATCGCGATCGGAGCTGCGGTCACCTTGGCGTCCGCTTGATCCATTTCCTCACTTACGTAGATGCCGCTTAGGTCATTCGGGAACGCCTTGCGGAGTGCCAAAGCTTCAGCAACCTTCGCCAACATAACGTCAGGCATCTTGGACCATAAGCCCTGCGGCTTGCCGTCCTTGCCAGTAGGCATGTAGCTTGCGATCGTTGCGACCGCGTAAAGCGGTTCTTGAAACCCTTGACGGTAAACACCGATCTTTGCTGCCGTTGGTGCCGTCTGTGCAAGCCACACGTCCTTCCACACGCCGTCGTCGCCGCACCACTTAGGTTCGGTCTGTCCAGCGTATTCACCTGATCGCTGTGCAATGATTCGCAAGCCATCGATCGAGCTCTGGATCGTGTAGCGGTTGCCGCCGCTGCGTGAGTCCCATCTGCCGATCATGTAGATCTGACGGCTAAACGGATCTAGCCCAGTCTTCTGTGCGTAGTGTAAGAACAGAGCTAGGTCGCCCGCGGGTGCGTCGCTTAGTCCGATCTGTCTGAGAGCTGCGAGCTGCGTCGCGTCCCACTGGTTCTGGTCTTGCTTTACTGCGAGTGTTGTATTCACTTGTTGCTCCTTCGTTAGTTGATGTTGCTGGTTAGGAATTGATCAGCTGCTTTGCAGAAATCATTTGTATCTAAAGTAAAGATTCCACCACCGACACGGTCGCAACGGATCACGATCGCAAGTCTGATGAGTGCTTCTTCAAGTTGAGCAAACCATTCAGGGTCATCGCACCAGCCCATGCCGTATTGGTCCCATGCCAGTTCGTAGGTGCCGTTGCCGTGTGATCTGATCTCTGCGGTCATGTCGCCGTGTTTGATCTCAGTGATGATTCGCATTAGTTTCCTGCCTTTGCTGCGTTTGCGAAACGAGTTTCGTTCCATGCTGACATCGCTTGCTGCCATTCCTTCAAGGCAACATCACACTTGATGCTGATCATAAATTCCATCTGCGTTGCAAGTTTGGTTGCTTCCGCTGCAAGCTCAGCCTTCGCTGCGATCCATGCGGTTGCGAGCTCTAGCTCGTCGCTTGCGGATCTGTTGTAGCTGCCTTCTAGGTATGAGCTAAAGTTCTTCATGCGTGAACCCGACATCTCGTCGATCGTTGCTGCAAACTTTTCGCGGAGCTCGACGTAACGCTTAACCATGTCTGGCATGGTTGGCTTGTCTAGGTAATGTGCGACCATTGCTTCTGTTGATAGTTTTGGTGTTGTCATTTGGATCTTCCTTCGTTTGTGGACTCGCCCTTCGCTTGCCCGTGTATCCAGTATGCCGCAACTTTGTCCAACTAAGCAAGCTCATCCTGCCCTGCGTGTCTAGTCGTTACCAAACCGTTATATCCCTGTAAACACGCGGAAACCCGCCAAGCTCAAAGCTCAGCGGGTTCCAGATCTACGGATCAAGCTTGCCTTTCTACGCGTCAAGCCACACTTTGTAGCTTGCGGTAACTCGTCCCTTGTCTGGATCCACAAAGTGAAGCCGCTGACTTGGTTGAGCTGTTGCCGCTAACATGACGCCCGCGTATCGGTTGTCGCTTTCAGTGCTGCCCGTCTGGTAAACGGATCCTAGTCCGTTTGCCATCGCCCATTCAGCGTGCGTGTGATAGTGCCCGATGTAAACGTCGCGAAACTCCCACGGGTAAGCTCCCGATCGCCAGCGGTTCATGTGTTGTACGATCGTTCCCGGCGATGCAAACCCGCCGCGTCCGATCTCGTCGCCGTGTAAAAGCAACGCACGATAATTTCCAATCTCGATCCGTTGCACATCTTCAGGGCTGTCGTTCCACTTCAAACGCTTTTCACCTGCGAGCAGCTGTCTTGCCAATTCATAACACATGCGATCAAAGTTGTCGCTGCGTGGAACTGCGTCCCGCTTGGATCCGATGCGTCCATGGTTTCCCCATTCCGCTACCACTTCAACTTGTTCGTAAGCGGTCAGTGCTTGCCTAACCACGTCAACCATCAGGCGGCTAACGTTTACGTACTGTTCAAAAATCGTCGAGTCGATCTCGAACGGTTGACTTGGAAAGTTGAAAAGCCCTTCAACCATGTCGCCGCCAAAAGCGATCACACAATTCTTTACTGCGTGGTCTGCTCGTTGGATGTTTGTGATCGCGATCGCTTTGTCCGCAAACCGTAAGACGCGATCTCTCATGACCTGCGAGTTGTAGCTTGTTGTCTTCTTAGCTCCTTGCCAATCAGTCATATGCCACAGAGCTACTTCGTTGCCCTTGCGTTTGTCCTTCGACGGTTCTTTGATTGCCGCCACTGGACCTAACGCGATCATCGCGTCGGTTGCTGCGGTCCTTGTAACTTCAACAAGGAACTCGGTGCGATCCTTAGCTTGTATCAGTTGTTGCTGTGCTCTGTTCAAAGCGGATCGTAAAGCTTTGACGTCCGCTGGTTCTTCAGCGGGTGGTGTTAGATCTTCGAGCATGAGCATGCCTTGCTGCGGTGCTTGGTCAACGTGCCCGTGCTAATAAAAATCATTCTTTTACGGAGCTCAGCTTCTAAAGCAAATATTTTCCATTTGTCCCCTTCAACTGCCGCCAGTAAAATCTCGGCGTCTTTCGGTTCCAGCTGTGCTGCGGTTAGCCTTACCTTGCAGGATCCTATTGGTGCTTTAGGTGGTTCTTGTAACCCGTCTAATATTCCCATTTGTTAGCCTTCTTCTGATCGGTGTTGCCTAGGGTTCTAGTATCCCAGTTCAAACACCTTTTCACAAGGGCAGTCGTTGCCGTGGTTATGACGTGGTTCGCAGAGTCAATGTCAGCGTGATTCGTTCGCCTTGTGTTTCACCGGGAGTGACGTTCAATGAAACCACGCGGTAGATCTGATCTAATCCGTTAGGGAAGAAGTCGTCAAGGATCCTAACTCGAACGTCATCGCCGATGTCGTAGCTGCCGTATACGGGATCCTTGTATGGTGGTGCAACAATCTTTAAAATGACGGGCGGATATGAAACCGCTGCCAGCTGTCCCGCCGCTAAGTTCTGCAACGTGGTCGTATCGTAGATGTCGGTGCGGTTGCTTGGTTGATCCATCAACGCCCAGCCCGCTGTCAGCTTTGCGGTGTCTGACGCGACCTGCAAGTTCTTTCCTTCGTTGCTGCCCGATCCTGCAACCCAGATTCTGTTTGCTGCGTTGGATCCGTCTTCGCTGTATTCGTAGCTGATCGTGTTGCCCGCGGGGAATTCAAACACGGGGACGACTTTGCTGGTTGCTGTGTAGCGTGTGCCGATCTGCGGGTAGCCGATCTGTAGTGTCTTTGTCGGGTTTCCTGATCCGTCGTAAGCTACACGGATGTTGAAATCGAAACCGTAGCCGCTTGTGGATCCTGTGTCCTGTTGCCCTAAATCCTGAAGAGCTGCATAAACGCTTTTCAGTTCGTAGTTGTAGTAGGTGCGGCTTACAAGTTTGCCGCTTGTGTTTGTTGGAACAATGATTCCAATGTTGCCGTTCTGTAGGCTTTGTGCGGTGTTCACTAGGCTTTGTGCGATCGTGTTCTGATCGGTGGAGCTGAAGCTGGTTGCTGTTGCTACAGGGTTGTAAACAATTCTTTTATCTAAATAGGATTCAAACTCTCGCCCAGTCAGGTTTAGTTTTTGTGTCGCACTATTGTAGTCCCTTCCCCAGATGATTCCCCCCCATACAAGCACGCCGTCGCGGTCTATGTATAATGCCGTGCGTGCCGGTATCGTGCTGTTCAAGATGTTTGCGGTTGCCAGCTTCGGATCTGTGATCAACAATTCGCCCGTGAAAGTTCCAGCGTTGTTTAGTGATTGCGTAAAGTTGACGCGGGTCAGGTTGAGCTCTGCGTTGATCTGGTTTGTGAGCAGGTCTGCGAACAGGTAGCGATATGTTGTCATCGGCTACTTCTTGTCTTGCTGCTCTTTAGCCTTCTGTATTGCATCCTGTGACGCCTTGTTGATGTCTTCTCTGCTTACTGATCCTGTTGTTGCGATCGCGTAGCCGACAGCTCCAATCACACCGATCATCAAAGTTCCCCATGCGACAATTACGCCCGTAAACCAGTTGCCCGTTAGTGCTGCTCCAACACCAGCGGAGCCGCCTAGGATGAACAGAAAGATTCCAAAGCCACGCCAAACTAACGCGACTAAAACTTGGAGCACTGCTTTCACTTTTCCGTCTGGCATTAGGCTTCCTTGTTTGCGAGTATGTGCTTCAACGGATCAACAAGGTCTTCGTATGCGGCTAGGTGGATGTTCGGGTTGCTGTGGTCTTTGTTTGCTTTGCCAATTGAAAGATGAAGATGCGAGCCCGTACTTGCGGTCCCGGACGGCGTGTTCTTTCCGCCACCAACTTTGCCGATGATGTCGCCCGCCTTGACCTTGTCGCCCTTCTGCAAAGTTGACGCTTCAGCTAGGTGTGCGTAAAGCACCCAGAACCCGTCCTTTGTTGAGTGGATCACAATGTGTCCAAGCACGTCAGTCCAAGCGTTTACAAATACGGTTCCGTCTGTGATTGCGGGGATCGGTGACTTTTCCTTTGGACTCCAGTCTTGTCCGCGGTGCGGTCTGCCGTTGCGGTAAGGTGCAAGGTTGCCGAACTCGTCGCCACGTAACTTGGCGGCAAAAGGTTCAATGTATTTAGTCATTCTTTTCGGATCTCTCTTTGTTTGCACACGCGTAGCACATGGTTCCTGTTTCAGCTCCGTCAATGCCTAAAAGCAAAGCGTCAACTCCAGAGTGGACGATGTTGTCTTCGGTATTGCATGTTTTGCAGGTAGCCATTAGTCGTCCTTGCGGTTGCGGATTGGATAAGTCAAAATCCATATTATCAGCGTGCCGACTATGCCGTAGCCGACCACCGTCTTTGCTGTTCCTTCAAGCACCAGCCATGCGATGAACATGCCTAGTAAAGTCCATACTTGTCCGAGCAGGTCGTTTAGAAATTTCATTCTTTTACTCTTTTCCTTAGTGTTGATGTTGGTGCTCCCGCAGCTGCAGCTGCACTTGCCAATGCGGTTTGAGTTGAAAACTGAGCCACCTGTGTAACAATGACCGCACTGATCAAGGTCTTCTTAGCCTTTGCTCTGACCTGTGGTGTCAGGTCTGATCCAACGTTGCCTAGAAAGTTGATCGCTGAAATGACCGCCACGGCTGCATCGCCGATCAGGGGAACGTCTGCGATCGCAGCTGGCACTTCAATGTCGTCTGCTTGTGCTGCGGTCCAGAGTTGATTCATGATCTGTTGGTGTGCTTCGGTTGCTGAAATGCCTGAGCTGATCTCTGGTTCGGGTGTTGGTGCTGTTGTTGGTTCTGTCGTCGGTTCAGGGCTTGGTTGCGGATCTGGAACGGGTGGCACCACAATCGGCGGATCAACAACGGGCGGATCCACTACGGGTGGATCCACTACGGGTGGATCTGTAGGCGGGATCACGATCGGTTCCAGCTCGGTGTGAAAGGTAAAAGGTTCAGACCAGTCTGAGTAAACTGACAAGCTGTCGTTGTCTGCTCTCACGCGGATTGTCACATCGGTGTCCCACGGGAGCTGCTCCAGCGTCGCCTTCTGCTCCGTCGTTGCGATCGCGTAGCTTTGATCGCCGTAACTGAAAG
>Ga0304729_1000267_pt1 | contig 38097 bp, 35 predicted proteins | sample C_131016_MF_Meta_FD_190475 | JGI IMG/M metagenome (GOLD analysis project Ga0304729, IMG submission 190475) | Freshwater microbial communities from Lake Croche, Canada to study carbon cycling - C_131016_MF_MetaG (v2) (version 2) | ecosystem: Environmental > Aquatic > Freshwater > Lake | place... | reverse complement strand
CCTGATGTCACTGAGACAACCGCAACCCAAATTCTGCGACCTGGTTATAAATTTAAAGATAAGACCATTCGCACAGCTCAAGTTGCAGTAACAGATCCGGAGAACTAATCGTGGCGGCCAAGGATTTATATGAGAAGGATTTGTATCAAGTCCTTGGCGTTAAAAAGAGCGACGATGACGCTGCCATCAAAAAGCAGTACCGCAAACTAGCGAGAGAGCTACACCCTGATAAGACCAAGGGCGATAAGAAGCTAGAAGAGCGCTTCAAAGAGGTCTCTGAAGCCTACGAAACTTTGTCCGATGCCAAGAAGCGCGCCGAGTACAACGAGATGCGCGATGCATTTACATCCGCGCGGATGCCACGCGGTGGAATGGGTGGAATGCCAGGTGGTGGATTCCAAGGCGGAGATTTCTCTGATCTTTTTGGTGGTGGTTCCCAACAAGATATTTTCTCGAGCCTCTTTGGTGGCGCACAACGTGGTCCACGTAAAGGCGCGGATTTACAAAGTGAAATAACAATTTCTTTCCGCAATGCAATCTTTGGCATTGAAGCAAGCATTCCTGTTTCTTCTCGCAACTCTGGTTCAACTTCTGTAACGACAAGAATTCCCGCCGGAATTAGCGACGGCGCAAAGATTCGGTTAGCTGGACGCGGCGCCGAAGGTGCTGGCGGCAAGGGTGATCTCTATGTCATTGTGCATGTCACTAAACATCCAGTCTTTACTCGCGACGGCGTTAATTTGTTGATGTCTTTACCTGTCACCTTTACTGAAGCAGCGCTCGGTGCTGACATTAAAATCCCTACCCTCGAAGGCGATGAAGTAACAGTTCGCATTGCACCCGGAACACCAAGCGGTCGAACACTTCGCGTTAAAGGCCGCGGTGTAAAAACCACGAAACAACAGGGCGATTTAATGATCACTGTCGATGTTCAAGTCCCACAACGCGTCGATGGTAAAGCGAAGGAAGCACTCGAAGCATTTGCTGATGCCACAAAAGAATTTGATCCACGCGCTGACTTAACTCAGAGAGCGAGGGCGTAATGGCTGATCAAACAAATCCAGAGCACTCCGACGACGAAGCGGTTTATGTAATTTCTATCGCTTCACAACTCTCTGGAATGCATCCACAAACTCTGCGCCAATACGACAAGTTAGGTTTGGTCTCACCGGGTCGCGCATCTGGTCGGGGCCGCCGCTATTCGCTGCGCGACATCGCATCACTGCGCAATATCCAACGTCTGGTTGGTGATGGCATCAATCTTGCTGGCATTAAACGCATCATGGAACTCGAATCAGCAGTTGCATCAATGGCAATTGAGATGGCAAAACTCCGCACCGAGGTCGATGCCTTGATTGAGGCGAACCCTCCTAAAGGCCTTATTCGACGCGATAAATCGACCATCGTCGTATACAACGAAGAGAAGTAATTTAGATAAGGTTGCGCCATGTCATCACGCGATAAATTAAAATCCGAAATTCTCAACAAGGCCGTTGTTCACGGCAAAGTAATTCTCTCCTCCGGTAAAGAGGCTGACTATTACGTCGATCTCCGTCGCGTGACACTCGACGCCGTTGCTGCACCACTTGTCGGCGAAGTAATGCTTGAACTCACCAAGGATTGGGATTTTGATGCCGTTGGGGGTTTAACTCTCGGCGCCGATCCAGTCGCAACAGCGATGATGCACGTCGCTGCACAACGAGGCCGCACTTTGGATTCTTTTGTAGTTCGCAAAGCAGAGAAGGCTCATGGATTACAACGTCGTATCGAGGGACCAGATGTTAAGGGTCGTCGCGTCGTCGCTGTTGAAGATACTTCTACAACTGGTGGATCAGTCATGACTGCCGTAGAAGCGCTTAAAGAAGCTGGCGCAATTGTTGTCGGTGTCGCAGTTATCGTTGAACGCGGAGCTGCACCACTAATCGCCGAGAATGGTCTGGAATATAAAGCCGCTTACCAACTTGCAGATTTAGGTCTATAAAACTTTTACGACAAGTGCTTGCGGGTGCGCCACTCTTTAACAGCTTCCCATGCAATCGGTGCGATGGATACCAGAACAATCACACCAACAATCGGCAGGACATATTTATCGACTGAGCCCTTGAGTTTTTCGCCGAGCAAATAACCAACCACAATAAAGCTTTCAGTCCAGACAATTGCACTGACCACGTTCCAGAAAAAGAATTTGCGATATGGCATCTTGATCATGCCGGCAACCGGATTTACTAAGTGGCGAACGACTGGAATAAAGCGAGCGAGGAATACAGCCTTGGCAGTTCCGTACTTCTCCATCCACTTTGCAGCAGTCTCTAGCCGATCTGGATGGAAGAATTTGCTCTTTGGATTAGTAAATAACTTTGCACCATATTTATGGCCGAGGTGATGGCCAAATGAGGAACCGATAATTGCTGATATCGGTGCACCGATCATCAACCACAACAGCGAGAGTTTGATATGAATCACAGAGCCAGTGCCAGATGCTGCTACTCCTGCAATAAAGAGGAGTGAATCACCAGGAAGGCCGATAACTAGCGGAAGGCCGGTCTCGATAGCCAAAATCGCGAATATTCCGATGAGGCCGAAGGAGTTGATTGCGCCTTGCGCAGTGAAGATATCCATAGGCTCACAAGGGTACCTCGTGTACCCTTTCCGCGATACGTGTCCACCGATGCACACTTAAGAGGAGTTTCCTGTGTCTAATCTGGTCCAAGTAACCGGTTCGAATCTGAACTATGTATATGCCGTTCTGGCAATCTCACTCGTCGCACTAGCAATCGCCTTCGCACTTCGCGTACAGGTACTTGCTGCCGACGAAGGAACTGCCAAAATGAAGGAGATCGCAGCCGCCGTACAAGAAGGTGCCGCTGCCTATCTCAACCGACAATTCAAGACGCTCTCCGTCTTTGTTGTCGTTGTCTTCTTCTTGTTATTTGCACTCCCAGGAACTTCTGATATTCGTATCGGTCGCTCTATCTTCTTCTTGCTCGGAGCTCTCTTCTCTGCAGCAGTTGGCTATAACGGCATGTGGCTTGCAGTGCGCGCAAATGTTCGCGTTGCAGAAGCTGCCCGTCAGAAGTCAGCAGCTGGCGCAGTCAAGATCGCATTCCGCACCGGTGGCGTTGTCGGTATGACAACAGTTGGCCTTGGACTTCTTGGCGCATCACTTGTAGTTGCGATCTATCGCGCCGATGCTCCTGCTGTTCTTGAAGGTTTCGGTTTCGGTGCTGCAATGCTCGCGATGTTTATGCGCGTCGGCGGCGGTATCTTCACTAAGGCAGCAGATGTCGGCGCTGACTTGGTCGGCAAGGTCGAACAAGGTATTCCAGAAGATGACCCACGCAACCCTGCAACAATCGCAGATAACGTCGGCGATAACGTCGGTGACTGCGCTGGTATGGCCGCTGACTTGTTCGAGTCATACGCCGTAACACTTGTTGCTGCACTCATCCTTGGTAAAGCTGGTTTCGGCGATGCTGGACTTATTTTCCCATTGATCGTTCCTGCAATCGGAATTGTGACTGCAATTATCGGAATCTTCATTACTCGACTACGTCCAACTGATAAGTCAGCAATGACCGCGATTAACCGCTCATTCTTTATGTCAGCAATTATCTCTGCCGTACTCGTAGCATTTGCGACTTACACATACCTGCCTGCATCACTCAAGCAGATGACAGGTCTGAGCGAAGCCGCAGCTGCCGTGAATGTAAACCCTCGCACACTTGCAATCGGCGCAGTACTAATCGGAATCGTTCTTGCTGCAGCAATTCAATTGCTCACCGGCTTCTTCACTGAAGTAGGCAAGCGTCCAGTAAACGATGTTGCCGCTTCATCAAAGACTGGTGCAGCAACCGTAATTCTCGCTGGTATTTCTGTCGGTTTTGAATCTGCTGTGTACTCAGCACTTCTTATCGCAGCAGCAGTATTTGGCGCATTCTTGCTTGGTGGCGGTTCAATTACCTTGTCACTCTTTGCAATCGCACTAGCCGGTACCGGATTGCTCACCACTGTCGGCGTTATCGTCGCAATGGATACCTTCGGTCCGATCTCAGATAACGCGCAAGGCATCGCCGAAATGTCCGGCGATGTTAAGGGCGAAGGCGCACAGATTCTTACCCAACTTGATGCGGTTGGTAACACAACCAAGGCAATCACTAAGGGAATCGCAATCGCAACTGCAGTACTTGCAGCAACCGCACTCTTCGGTGCATTCACTGATGCAATCAAGCTTGCAGTCTCTGATGCCGGAAAGACCTTTGCGGACTCAACCGGTAACTTCCTTGATTCAGCAAACCTCGCTTTCAACGGCGTGCTCAACGTTGCTGATCCACGCGCACTCGTCGGTTTGATTATCGGCGCAGCTGTTGTATTTATGTTCTCCGGTCTCGCTGTTAACGCAGTATCTCGCGCAGCTGGCGCAGTTGTTCACGAAGTTCGCGAACAATTCCGCTTACACCCAGGAATCATGAAGGGCACTGAAAAGCCTGAATACGGCCGCGTTGTTGATATCTGTACTCGCGACTCCTTGCGTGAACTCGCAACACCAGGACTTCTTGCAGTGATGGCACCAATCGCAGTTGGCTTCGGTCTCGGCGTTGGCGCACTCGGTGCATATCTTGCTGGTGCAATTGGTACCGGAACTTTGATGGCAGTCTTCTTGTCGAACTCAGGCGGCGCTTGGGATAACGCAAAGAAGATGATCGAAGATGGAAATTACGGCGGCAAGGGCAGCGATGCTCACCACGCAACAATCGTGGGCGACACCGTTGGCGATCCATTCAAAGATACTGCTGGTCCAGCAATCAACCCATTGATCAAGGTAATGAACCTTGTTGGTCTCTTGATTACTCCAGCAATTGTTGGATTCGCACTTAACGATCACGCAACATATTCGAAGTTGATCTCACTGGTAGCAGTGGTCGTCATCGTCGCAGCGTTGATTCGTAACCGTCGCGGCTCCACATCTATTGCTTAATTAGGCCTAACACGCTTAATTTGGCATAGTCCTTCCCCAAAGGGCACTATTAAGTAATGGGTATCAAACTCGTTATCGTGGAATCCCCCGCGAAAGCTCGCAAAATAGGCGGCTTTCTGGGGGATGACTACGTTGTCGAGGCATCGGTCGGCCATATCCGCGATCTTCCGCAGCGCGCAGCCGATATCCCCAAGGAATACAAGAAGATCGCCTGGGCTAAAGAGGGCGTCAATATCGAAGAAGGCTTCGAGCCGTTATACGTCATCAACCCAGATAAAAAAGCAAAGGTCAACGATCTCAAAGCGTTGATGAAGGATGCCGACGAACTTATTCTGGCAACGGACGAGGACCGCGAAGGCGAAGCAATCGCCTGGCACTTAATTGAAGTACTGCGCCCCAAGATTCCAGTCCGCCGAATGGTCTTTCACGAAATTACCAAAGAGGCGATTCAAAAGGCCGCCAACGAAACCCGCGACCTCGACTACAAATTAGTTGATGCCCAAGAGACTCGTCGCGTCCTCGATCGCTTATATGGATATCGCTTATCTCCTGTTCTCTGGAAGAAAGTTATGCCGCGCATCTCTGCCGGTCGCGTGCAATCTGTTGCAACTCGCCTGATTGTCGAACGCGAACGCGAACGCATGGCCTTCATCTCTTCATCTTGGTGGGATCTATCTGCGCAATGCGAAGCTGGATTTAACGCACGACTTCTCTCACTCGAGGGTAAGCGCGTTGCCGCTACCAATGACTTTGATGAGAACGGCGGACTGAAAGAGAAGAACGCTGCCAATATTCTTTTACTCGATGAAGCAAGTGCGAATGAACTCGTGCAATCACTGCAAGGTAAAGCACTCACTGTTAAATCCACCGAAGAATCTCCGCGCACTGAACGACCTAAAGCACCATTCACAACTTCAACGATGCAACAAGATGCCGGATCGCGACTTGGTTGGGGCGCACAACTGACAATGCGCGTTGCACAACGTCTGTACGAAAACGGTTACATCACCTACATGCGTACCGACTCGGTGACTCTCTCGCAATCTGCAATTCAAGCTGCGCGCTCTTCTGCTAAAGCGTTATACGGTGCCGATTACATTCCATCGACACCACGTATGTACGAAGGTAAGACGAAGAACGCACAAGAGGCGCACGAAGCCATTCGTCCAGCCGGTGATACCTTTAAAACTCCGGGCGAGCTTGCACCAGAACTTTCTCGCGATGAATTCGCCCTCTATGACTTAATCTGGAAACGCACTATCGCTTCACAGATGTCCGATGCCAAAAAGATGCAGATGCGTGTGGACTTCGATGTCGATACCAAGACCGGCAAAGCAGCTATTTTCAGGGCTAATGGCTCAGTTATTACCTTCCCTGGCTTCTTGGCAGCTTATGAAGATATTCAAGATGAATCAGCTCCTAATAAAGATGAAGACGAGGGCTCTAAGCGCCTGCCTCCGATGTCTGTTGGCGATTCCATCACCGTCACTAATTACTCCTGCGAAGGCCACGACACCAAGCCACCTGCGCGTTATACCGAACCAACTCTCGTTAAGAAACTAGAAGAGCTTGGCATTGGACGCCCTTCCACATTCGCATCCATCATGTCCACCATTCAAGACCGCGGGTATGTATCTAAACGCGGCCGCGCATTAGTACCAACATTCTTAGCATTCTCCGTTACCGGCCTGCTTGAACAACACTTCGGCAAGTTAGTGGATTACGAATTCACGGCATCGATGGAAGAAGACTTAGACCGCATCGCTAATGGCGAAGAAGATCGCGTTGCATGGTTAACAAAATTCTTCTTCGGCACCGAAGGTCACCCAGGACTGGAAGCACTTGCCGCTGACCTTGGTGCTATCGATGCCCAACAAATTAACACCATGAAGATGGGCAACGACATTGAAATTCGCGTCGGTCGATACGGCGCCTACATTCAGCAAGGACAGGGCGATGATCGTAAGTTCGCCAACATCCCTGAGACCATGGCACCTGACGAACTCACACTTGCCATCGCCATTGATTTACTCGCACAACCATCGGGCGAACGCGAACTTGGCACCGACCCCGAAACCCAATTACCAGTAATTGCAAAGTCTGGTCGCTTCGGTCCTTACATCACTGAAGTCTTCCCAGAACCGGAAATGGTTGTCGATAAGAAAACTGGCGAACTCAAGAAACCGCGCAAGAAAAAAGATGCACCAAAACCAAAGACCGCATCACTTCTTTCGACCATGTCACTCGACACCATCACACTTGATGATGCACTCAAATTACTTTCATTGCCGCGCAACATTGGTGCTTACGAAGGTGTAGATATCACGGTGCAGAATGGTCGCTATGGCCCATACATGACGCACGGTGCTGATTCCCGAACTCTGACTTCTGAGGATCAAATCTTCGCCATCACTCTGGATGAAGCAATTGAAATTTATAAACAACCAAAGGTTCGCCGCCGCGGTGTAGCAAAGCCACCTCTCAAGGATTTGGGTATTGATCCCGGTTCTCAGAAACAGGTCCTTGTAAAAGATGGCCGCTTCGGTATCTACATCACCGATGGCGAGACCAACGCGACTCTGCGTCGCGGAGATACCGTGGAGTTCTTGACCCTCGAGCGCGGCATGGAGTTATTGGCCGGCCGTCGCGCCTGGGAGGCTGAGAATGGCGGCAAGCCCGTCAAAAAGGCGGCAAAGAAGGCTGCTAGAGGCTCGAAGAAGTCAGCGCCTACGCTCACAGCCAAAGTTGTAAAGGCCACCGGCGCCCCTAAGGCGAAGAAGAAGGCGGCTTCGGGCAAAGCGAAGGCAAAAGCCTAATTTATCGACTTGCCTCGGAAGTAGTCCTCGAGAAAATCACGACCCTCCTGCGGGATTAACTCCTGACTATAGAAGCGATCATAAATCGCAGCTGCCGCTTCTAAAGTAGAAATGCCTAACGCATTTATTAAGGGGGGTAAATCTTGGATATCACGTCTACCTCTATTTGCATGTAGCTTCATTGAAAACAAAATATCGGCATCAGCGATAAAAACTGTTACATATTTGTTTTTATAGTGAACATGCCAGGGGATTCCATAACTCGAGAAGGGGATGCGGTTCCCAGCCTTCGAATTAATCCAATCCGGTTGTAGTCCATCTTGCTCTGCGATTTTCTTAATTATCTCAAGTACGCGAGGATCTTCGGGAAACGTCGCATCTATATCGGTAGTAGTGCTCCTATTTTCATTAAACGATAGTGCGACAGCTGCGCCACCAACAATATGTATTGCGCCGCGAATTTCTTGCAGCGCAAGCTCGTCGGCGAATACTTTAACTAAATAAATGATTTTCTCGCGATTAAATAGCGCCATTTATATACTTTGCAACTCAGATTCAGCTAAATAAATATTCTTTTGTAAGAACGGTCGTGGAGTCTGAGCTTTGATTTTTTGAACATCCCTCGCGTATTCGTTATAAATCCAGCGAGTGGGCAGCTTTAGGTTTTTTACAGAAATCCAATCGGGAAGCGGCACCTTCTTTTCTCTCAATCTGTATTCAACCAAAGCAGCAATCAGAGCATCAAATTTTCTATCCCCGGCGCTAGAGGGCTTTGTAGAACATAAAGCAGCAAGAGTTGGCGCAGTAGAATTCTTCAGATTGTCATTTAATTGGCGAAAGAGCGCATGCGCTCTTTCAACATCATCGCGCTTGATAGCTTCTGCGAAGTCCAACACGGCCTCGGCAATAGAGGGATATGGGGTCTCAATTGGAACTAAACGAAAACCCAGTTTTTCGAGGTAGCTAGTCACAGTAGATAAGCCTGGATCGGTCTCACCATTTTCGAAGTCGGATATGTTTGATTGATGTCCCTGCAAGAGGGCAGCCCACTCAGACTGCGTCTTTCCCGTGCTCCGTCTTACAGCTTTTAACACGCTCACAGGAACCTCCTTTTATAGTAAATAAACTATAAATCAAACTTCTGGCCAAAGCAAGGCAGCGTAATCTGCCCTAAAGCAGAGGCACTCTAAGATTGCCAGCATGAAGAAGTGGCTGGTCACCGGAGGCGCTGGATATATCGGCAGCCACGTTGTCCACGACCTCATTAAGGCCGGGGCCGAGGTCATCGTCTTCGACGATCTAAGCACTGGCTTCCCCGAGTTCGTCCCACAAGGCGTGCGCCTGGTCAACGCCAACCTCAACGACATCGCCAGCCTCAAGGATGCCATGCAAGGCGTCTATGGCGTCATCCACTTAGCTGCATATAAATATGCATCCGAATCCGTCACCCATCCCCTGGAAAATAACGAGTCCAATATCGTGGGCACATTTAATTTACTTAAAGTCATGCAAGAGGAAAAAGTTAACAATCTGATCTTCTCTTCATCTGCGGGCGTGTATGGATCACTAGAAAAACTCCCTGCCACCGAAGAGTCCATCTGCGAACCAGAGTCACCATACGCCTCATCAAAATTAATCGGCGAAGTAATGATTAAAGAAGTTGTCACCGCCAAAAACCAACAGGCACCACTCCAAGCAATCTCACTTCGCTACTTCAATGTGGTCGGGTCTTCCTACCCACATCTCTCTGACAAATCCCCATACAGCCTCTTCTCCATCATTATGAATAAATTCAATAAGGGCGAGAAGCCAGCTATCACCGGAAAAGATTTCCCTACCGCAGATGGCACACCCATCCGCGATTACATTCACGTCGGCGATATCTCCAGTGCGCATGTACTTGCCGCCCAGCACATGGAGAAGAACCAGACCGGCTACACACTTCTCAATCTCTCTACCGGCACCGGTATCTCAGTCCTTGAAGTAATGAACGAATTTAAGAAACAACTCGGCGATTTATTCGATTTTGATTACACCGGCCGCCGCCCCGGAGATCCTGCTGCAAGCTATGGCGATGCATCTAAAGCAAAAAAACTTCTCGGCTGGCAAGCACAAGAGACTCTGCAATCAATGGTCGCCTCCGTCATCTCCACATCAGCGAAGGGTAAGTAATGGCCCAGCCACTTCCTTATCCCGGCGCCCCCGCGCAATCGGACTCGCGCAGCGTCTTATCTATTCCTGCTTTTCGCCGACTCTGGAATTCAATGGCCTTCTCGTCATTCGGGGATTGGCTCGGCCTTCTTGCTACGACCGCGCTCGCACAAGAGTTATCCAATGGTGATTACAAGAAAGCTAACTTCGCTATCGCTGGCGTCTTTATCGTCCGCTTACTCCCCGCAGTAATCCTCGGTCCTATCGCCGGCGTCATCGCAGATCGCTTTGATCGCCGCCGCCTCATGATTATCTGCGACATCCTGCGCTTTGGTCTCTACCTCTCTATTCCACTCGTCCACAACTATCTCTGGCTCTACACCGCCACCGTTCTTGTCGAAACAGTCACGCTCTTCTGGTCACCCGCGAAAGAAGCATCAGTTCCCAATCTTGTTCCCAAAGATAAGTTAGAGAACGCTAACCAAGTAACACTCCTTGCCTCTTATGGCACAGCGCCTATCGCCGCTATCGCATTCTCATTGCTCGCACTTCTCGGCAGTGGAATCACTCGCATCTTCTCCGAGCGATATGCCTCCACCGCAAACCTTGCGCTCTACCTCGATGCAATCTCATTCTTATACTGCGCGTGGATTGTCTATACCCTGAAAGAACTCCCACGAGGCGCATCAAGTGAAAAAGCAAAACAAGATAGCGTCACCAAATCTCTTCTCGAAGGATTTAAATCCGTAAACCAATCCAAAGTTATCCGCGGCCTCATCCTTGGAATGCTCGGAGCATTCTTTGCTGCCGGCGCAGTAATCGGATTAGCCAGAACATTTGTCGGCGATCTCAATGCAGGCGATGCTGCATACGGTGTTCTCTTCGGCGCTGTCTTTACCGGTTTAGCACTCGGCATATCCGCCGGCCCTAAAGTATTTAGTCAGTTCTCCCGCCGCCGCCTCTTTGGCGCCGCATTAACAATCTCTTCTGTCTTTCTCATTCTTCTCTCCCTTATCTCCAACCTCGTTCTCGCCATTATCGTCACCATTCTTCTCGGCGCCTTTGCTGGCGTCTCTTGGGTCTCTGGTTTCACCATGCTCGGTCTAGAAGTAGAAGATGAAGTTCGCGGTCGCACCTTCGCCTTCGTGCAATCACTCATCCGCATCTCACTCGTACTAGTTCTCGCCGTATCCCCAGTAATCGCCGCTGCTATCGGCAAACACACCTTCGTCTTTGGCACCATCACCGCCACCTACAACGGCGCCGCATTCACGATGTGTGCGGCCGGAATCATCGGCACCATCATTGGAATCATCTCTTACCTACAAATGCGAGATCGCCCCACCGTCAGCCTCTGGTCTGACATCGCTGCAGCTTTCCGCGGCGAACTTGGCGCCATCACCGGCGTCACCCATCAAGGAATCTTTATCTCCTTTGAAGGCGGCGAGGGCTCCGGCAAGTCCACTCAAACACAATTACTAAAAACTTATCTTGAATCTATCGGCGAATCCGTCATCGTTACTCGCGAACCCGGTGGCACACCACTCGGCAATCAACTTCGCCAAATTCTTCTCGCTAACGAAACCGGCTTAATTAGCCCACGCTCTGAAGCGCTGATGTATGCGGCAGATCGCGCCAACCACGTCTTTGAACTTATCCGCCCTGCACTCGAGCGCGGTGACATTGTCATTACCGATCGCTACATCGATTCATCTGTCGCCTATCAAGGCGCCGGTCGCGTCCTACAACCTGCAGAAGTCGCCCGCATCTCTCGCTGGGCCACAGAGAATCTGACGCCCATCCTGACCATCATCATGGATATCCCCGCCACCAAAGGACTCGGTCGCCTGCAATCACAAGATCGTCTTGAATCAGAGCCGCTCGCATTCCACGAACGCGTCCGCCAAGAATTTCTCAACCTCGCCAACGTCGATCCAGAAAGATATTTCGTCGTCGATGCCACCCAATCTAAAGAAGCAATCGCCCAACAAATCCAAGATCGCGTCTCGCAAATTTCTCTTCTCAAAATCAACCAAGATAAGAAGAGCACCAAAAAGTAATGTCAGTCTTTGATTCACTTATCGACCAAGAACATGTCATTAGCGTCCTTAAAGACGCTGTAACCGCATCCCGCAGCGATACCAACGAATCCCAAGAAATGACCCACGCCTGGCTATTTACGGGCCCACCAGGCTCCGGCCGCTCTAACGCCGCCATCGCCTTTGCCGCAGCTCTTGTCTGTCCCCAAGGCGGATGTGGCACCTGCACCGACTGCATCACTACCACCAACGGCACGCACGCAGATGTCGAATTAATCCGCACCGAAGGACTCTCCATAAAAATAGATGAAGTACGCGACCTGATCACTCGCGCATCATGGAATCCATCTGTCGCTAACTATCGCGTTGTCATCGTGGAAGATTCAGATCGTCTCACTGAATCAGCAGCTAACGCACTCCTTAAAGCAATTGAAGAACCAGGATTACGCACAGTCTGGTTAATGTGCGCACCTTCAACCACCGATGTTCTACCCACCATCAGATCACGTACGCGTTCTCTAATTCTTAAAACACCATCAGTAACATCAGTCGCCACACTTCTTGAAAAAGAGAGCATCACTCCCACCATGGCCGCATTCGCATCCCGCGCATCCCAAGGTCACATCGGTCGTGCTCGCCACTTAGCCACCAATGAATCCGCACGCGCTCATCGCGAATCGATTCTCAAACTTGCACTTAACATTCAAGATATCGCCGGCGCTTTCAAGGCTGCCCAAGACTTAGTCGAATCAGCAAAAGCTGAAGCCGAAAAAGATTCAACCGAGCGCAATGAACGCGAGATCGCATCACTTAAAGATGCTTGGGGAACGCAAACTACAAAGATTTCATCCACCAACACCAAAGCACTCAAAGAACTTGAAAAAGATCAGAAGTCCCGCACCACCCGAATGGTCCGCGACTATCTCGACCGCGCACTCTTGGATATGTCTACGGTCTACCGCGACATCATGTTCTTGCAGTCAGGCGCCGTTGATGACTTAATCAATCAAGACCTTAGCCCGCTTCTTGCCCCAATCGCGACCCGCACCCCACCAGAGTCCACCCTCACCAAAATCGAGGCCATCACATCAGCCCGCACCAACTTGTCCCACAATGCCGCCCCACTTTTAACGGTGGAAGCGATGATGCTTCAACTCAAATAGCAAGATTCTCCGCATGAGCTTTGGTAATTAGCACCCCTCCAGATACGGCATTATTTCCCTATGCGCTTAGACCACGTCTCCTACGTAGCCTCACACGACCAGATCTCAGATGTTGTACAACGCATCGGATCACAAATTGGAACAGCATTCGTTGACGGTGGCATCCACCCGCGCTTTGGTACCCGTAACTTCACCGCCCCACTCCTCAATGGACAATACATTGAAGTTGTTTGCGCACTTGATCACCCAGCAGCGGAACAAACACCATTCGGACAAGCTGTTTCTAAGAAAGCCGCTGAGGGTGGCGGCTGGCTTACATGGGTATTTGCAGTGGAAGATATTGCTCCAATCGAAGCCGCAATTGGGCGCCCAGCCCTAGAAGGTCATCGCCGCCGCCCAGATGGAACAGATTTAAAGTGGAAGCAGATCGGCGTTAAAGAATTGCTTACGAACCCGGAGCTCCCGTTCTTTATTGAGTGGCAGGATGGACATCATCCGAGTGAGGTGGGTAGCCCAGTTGCCGAGATTGTAGAAATTATTTTTTCAAACAGCGATCCAATCGAAAAGACTTCGTTTAAATCCGAACTAGTGGCGGCACTTGAAAAAGACAAAACAAATGTAACCTTTTTAAATGATGAAAACCAAGAAGTTGGACTTTCTTCCGTTTCTTTTTCAACACCCAGAGGTCTAATAGAGATTTATTAAAAAATCTCACCCTTTTTGAGTGGCTGAATTGAGTTGTTTATTTGACTGAAAAAACAGCTTTAGGAGGTGAAAAATTCGGACATAGCATTTGCAATCGCTCTAGCATCTATACCAGCGAATTCTCTTAAGTATTCTTGATTTCCGACTGGCAGTTCCAGTCCTCGCTCAATGCCAACTCGTTTAACCGTAATAACTATATTTGCCTTTTCTAGAAACTCCAACACGAAGCTTCCAAAACCACCATCAAGCACATGCTCCTCTACAGTCATGACACGAGAGAATTGACTTAAATCAATAGGTGTTAATGCCGATTCGACAAGACAAGCTATTGAAAAGAACCCAATTTTGTTTTTTAGATTGGCAGGGATTAAATTCAAAGCCATTTCTACTTCTTTTCCTATATTTCCAGTGACGAGTAATGCAAAATCCCTACCGCCATTTAGTTCTCTCGGAGTAAGAGGCGATCCAGCCAACTCCCCTAAAAGATTCTTTTCACCATTTTTTCCTAAACGTAAATAGTTTGGGCCACCGGATTCAATGATTGAGTCAAGGCATATCGCTATTTCTAGTGGATCGGCCGGGGAGAGAACTCTGATATTTGGTAAAACGCGCATGATAGATAAATCTTCAATTGCGAAATGAGAATAACCGAGTGTTCCATATCCGAATCCTGCACCAATCGAAACCACAGTAACATCTAGATTGTGATAGCAAATATCATTACGTATTTGTTCGTAACAACGCATAGTTGGAAAATTTGCAATCGAGTAGACAAAAACTTTATAGCCTGTTTTAGCAAGGCCTGCCGATACTCCAAGCATATTTTGCTCTGAAATGCCCGCGTTTAGGAATCGAGCTGGATATTTTTCAGCAAATTCATCAATAACTCCAAAACCTAAGTCTCCAACCACTAAGAAAATAGAATCATCAAAGCTTGCGCGCACAGTTAATTCTCTAAGGAATGTATCTCTCACAGGAGCTCCCCTATTGCACGAAGTAATTCATCCGTATCGGGAGGTCTGTAATGCCACTTAATAGAATTTTCCATGAAGGAGACACCCTTCCCCTTAAGAGTGTTAGCAATAATTACTCTGGGCTTCAGCGGGTTTTCATTCTTAATCACTTTTTTTAGTTCATCTATGTCGTGTCCATCTACGCCAATAACATCCCAGTTGAAGGCTCGCCATTTGTCCGCGAGTGGCTCAAGAGCGACTGTGGTTTCAGTGTCCCCTAGTGACTGAAGTCGGTTTCTGTCGATTACAACTACGAGATTATTTAAATTCAAATGATTGGCTAGAAGGGCGGCCTCCCAATTACTGCCCTCATCACATTCCCCATCAGAAATGATTACGAAAACCCTTCCTCCTTGCCCTTTTCGTTTTTTACCAAGGGCCCGACCAACTCCAAAGGGGAGCGCATGACCCAGCGAACCAGTCGACAATTCTAAGATAGGGACATTTGTAGATGTTACGTGCCCTCCAAGAGGTGCTCCATTTTCGCCATAAGCCTCGATCCAGGAATCTGGAATCTCACCAAGTTCACTTAATACAGCGTATATGCCAGCTGCGGCGTGACCTTTGGAGACAAGTACAACGTCTTGATCCTGAGTGTTCGACAGGCTTTCGGAAAAGAGAACAGTGGCTATATCAATTACGGACAACGAAGATCCGATGTGAGCTGATTTTGCGTGATTAACCATCTGCAATGCCTTGATTCTTGCATTCTTGGCAATTGTAGACAGCTCTCTATTCATGGGCAGAAACCCAATCCCCAACCAAATTAATGACTTTATTAATGGATTTATTGGAAAGTGTCACTCCGCTCGGTAGATTTATACTACGGAAACTAATAAACGACGCATGGGGATTGTCTTTTTCTACAGCCCACATCGGGTAAGAATGAATGGTAGGGAAAACCGGTCTAGTATCTACGCCGTTTTCTTTCAAATACTTTGATAACTCTTCTGCGGAACTCTCTATTCGTTGGCCTAAAGTAATACTGGTCATCCAGCAGATAGATTTAGTACCAGGAATTTCTTCTTGAAATGAAATTGAGTTTAATTTTTCTAGAGAATGCTTATACATCGAATTAATCTCTCGTTTTCTTTCAACTTGAACGTCGGCACGCTGAATTTGCCCGAAACCTAAAGCAGCTGTGATGTTATTCATTTTGTACTTATGGCCAAGTTCTTCGATCCAAAATGTCCCGGGCCGTCTTCCATGGTCTTGAATTTTCCATGCCCTCTCGTAGAGCTCCGTATTATTGGTAACTAGCATTCCTCCTTCGCCAGTTACAAGTAATTTCGCACCTTGAAAACTAAAGCACCCAAAATCTCCGAAAGTTCCAGCAAGCTCATTCCCAATCTGGGTGCCGATTGCAGGAGCAGCATCTTCAACTAAAAATAAATTGTGTCTCTTAGCGAAATCTTTGATCTCGTTCACTGGGGCAGCAAATCCATAAAGATGAACAGGTATTAGAGCTTTCGTCCTTTCCGTCAGCAATGACTCAAGTTCTTCTACTGACATATTCCATGACTTTCGATCAACATCGCAGAAAACGGGAGTAGCGCCCGTGTAGGCAACTGCCGAAGCAGTTGCGACCCAAGTAATGTCCGGGACAATAACTTCATCGCCAGGTCCAATTCCAAGGGAAAGTAACGCTAAATGCAGAGCCCCCGTGCAACTGCTTGTTGCCATCGCGTGTTTAACGCCGAGCCGCTCTGCAAACTCGCTTTCAAATTTTTTAATATAGTCAGAGTGATGCGTATTCCATCCGAGCGAAACGGCATCGTGCACATAGAATTTTTCTAAATTCGATATTGAGGGACCAGCCGTTAAAATTAATTCTGGAATATCTGAATTATTAATTAATTCTTTGGTCATTCTATTCAGCGAATCGGTCGGAAATTGACTTTCAGTGAGTACTTTTCTTTCGCGAGATTCAACCCACGACATCCCCACTTCTTCGACAGTCACGTAATTTAATTTCTCGTAAAAATCTATCGCATGGCGATTTGAACCGAGAACCTTTAAACAAAGTTGCTTGACTCCGAACTCACCTAAAACTAGTTCTTCTAGGACTTTCATTGCGGTACTAAAAAGTCCCGGATGCTCATCCGTTCCTTTTAGGACATTATCAACTTCAATTTCATTGTCGGAATTCAAAATTAGGCCTAAGTGCCCAAGGCGATTCAAATTTTTGTCAGACACCCAAAATAGAACCCGCTTCTCATTTTCCATAACCTGATTTTCCAACCAGCTTTCCGTCCCAATAGTTGTGATCGGAAATCTTGAGGGGTAGGCGTACTCATGTTGTTTTCGCCAATTTGATAAAAGTTCGATAACTGTAATGTTCTTAACGTCAAATGCAGAAAAAGGAATCAACCAATACTGGTTGTTATCGATCGTGAACTCCCGCGACCTAATCAGAGTGTCACGATAGTTGGCTGAACTCTTCATAAATTCAGCCCAGGTTAGATATCGGTCTGCGTACGAACTCTGATTGAATCGCATACCTATATATTACTAACTTATGATGGAAATGGAGCCAAAACCAACTCGGATTGTTCTAAGTAGACGTTAATTTAAAAATTGGGTCTTTACAGCGGGCATTCTCTTAATCTGACGATGCATACTAAGCACATACTCACCGATTAAACCAGTAAATAGAAGTTGCACCCCTCCGAAAAAGAAAACAGCAACAATAATAGTTGGTATCCCTGGCGATGCACTTCTCTTCTCAAAAATTACCAAGGCCCCCTGAAATACAGCTATTAGAAATGACAATAGCGATATGACGAATCCAAACATTAAAGCAATTCGGGCTGGAATTTGTGAGGTGGAGACGAAGCCAGTTATGGCAACTTCCGCCAAAACTGATGGGGTCGCCTTGCTGACACCCGCCTCGCGCTTAGTCCAAACATATTCGACATATTTCGGCGATTTTGACCCTTGAGCAATAAGACCTCTCACGTAAGGATTTTCGTCTTTAATTTCAACTACAGCTTCGACTAGGCTCCTGTTAATTAGACAGAATTCCCCTGAGTGCAGCGGCATATTTGAACTAGAAAATTTTCGAATAATTCTGTAGTAAATATTTCTCAATGCGCGCATCAAAATCGGCTCTTGACGATTTTTTCTCACACCAAAAATAACATTCGACTCGGGTGAAATGTTTTGAAGAAAAACAGGAATAATGTGGGCTGGGTCTTGTAAATCGGCGGGAAGCATTGGCACTACCCATTCACCTTTGGTTAAACTTAACCCTTTGTAAATATTGCGAGTAGAACCTATATTAGAGTCATTCAATGCCACTCGAATTCGAGAGTTAAATTGCGCAAGTCGTAGGGCAACACTCACCGTATTATCAGTCGAGGCGTTATCAATAATTATGTGCTCATACTTAATTGTTGGATCATAATCACGCATAACTTTTTCTATTGCAGAAATACATTTCTCTATCGTCGCTTCTTCATTAAATGTAGGTGTGACAACAGAAAGATAAATAGAATCATTTGATTTTGACATAATTTACAACCCTTCTAATTCTTGTAACCAAGGTGGAGTAGCCATTCGCGCTAAAATCTCAAGGTCATTTTTCTCTCGCAAGGTATCCATCGGTTGCCAAAAACCCTCGTGATGAAAGGCTGAAAGCTGTTGACGGGACACCAGCTTTGGAATAGCACCCGTTTCAAAAGGTTCTTGCTCGTGCAATATTTGAGACTGAACTTCTGGTTCTAGCACGAAGAATCCACCATTTATCCACCCAGAGTCCGTTTGATTTTTTTCGCCAAAATGAGTTACCAAGCCGTTCGAGGATTCTAGGACTCCAAAGCGTGCTGGGGGTCTGACCGCAGTGACCGTTCCGGCCAAACCATGCATTTCATGGAAATGTAGCAGCTCCTTGAGATTAACATTTCCTAGGCCGTCACCATAGGTTGCAAAAACTCGTTCACCCGGCAGTGATTTCATGCATAATTTTATTCGGCCCCCAGTCTGCGTTTCCAAACCCGTTTCGAGCGCTGTAATTTTCCAACCGTTATCGACTGTCTTAACCCAATCGTGAATAACTTCCCCCTTGTATCCAGTTGCAATTACAAATTCTGTGACGCCTTGGGTTGCAAAAATATTCATAAGGTGCCAAAGAATTGGCTTTCCGTTGATAAGTACCATTGGCTTTGGCTTATCGGCGGTCTCTTCTGAAATTCGAGTTCCTAGACCTCCCGCAAGTAGTATGGCTTTCATTATTTAACTCCTACCGCCGCCTTGATGGAGTCAATGACGTAATCCAACATTTCGCGAGTAAGTCCAGGCCATACACCGACCCAGAAAGTGTCATGCATGACTACATCGGTATTAATCAATTCGCCAACTACTCGCCGAGGTGTGCCAATGAATGCTGGTTGGCGGAGAAGGTTTCCGCCGAAAAGTAACCGAGTACCAATATTCTTCTCGTCTAGGGCTTTTACGATTTCATTTCTAGATTTAGGTGATGAACTTTTTATAGTAATAGCAAAACCGAACCACGAAGGATCACTTTTTTCGGTCTTTGTCGGAAGGATGAAAAACTCTTCTAAATCCTTGAGGCCAGTTCGAAGGTAATTCCAATTATTTCGGCGTGCCTCAACAAAAGTCTTTAGGCGGTCTAATTGCGCGAGGCCAATTGCTGCCTGGATATCACCTGACTTGAGGTTATAGCCCAGGTGTGAATAGGTGTATTTGTGGTCGTATCCTTCAGGAAGCTCACCCAAAGTCCACTCATATCGCTTTAGGCAAGTGTTGTCGCAGCCTGGTTGGCACCAGCAGTCACGGCCCCAGTCTCTGAATGATTCAACGATTGTCTTGTGGGCAACCTTTTTAACGAGTACCGCCCCACCTTCGCCGGTAGTGATGTGGTGAGCAGGGTAAAAACTAAATGTTGAAAGATCGCCAAATGATCCAATTGGTTTACCGTCGTATGTTCCTCCGAGAGCGTCGCAGCTATCCTCAATAAGCCACAAGTTATGTTTCGCAGCCAATTTAGTAACAAGATCCAAATTGAATGGATTTCCCAAAGTGTGAGCCATCATTATTGCCTTGGTTTTAGGACCGATAGCTGCTTCTAGCTGGGCTTCGTTTGCACAATAGGTGCCTAGATCGATATCAACATAAACAGGAATTAATCCATTTTGAAGAATTGGCGTCACTGTCGTGGGGAATCCAGCAGCAACTGTTACTACTTCATCACCTGGCTTCAAGGCACGATCTCCATGCTTAGGACTCGTGAGTGATGAAAGTGCCAAAAGATTTGCTGATGACCCCGAATTCACCATGTATGCATGGCGCATGGAATTGAGCTTTGCAAATCTACTTTCAAATTCTTGCGTGTAAGGACCGGAAGTTAACCAGAAGTCTAGACTCGCTTCTACCGCAGCGGAAATTTCTTCGACGCCAAACACTTTTCCAGTAACTGGAACGTGAGTCTCGCCAGGGACAAACTGCTTTTTAACATGTCGCTCCTTGAGTGCAGACTCGACCAATTCAGTTACTGCTTGAGACCCTTTGGTCGACATGTCGGATACCTATCTATCTAAAAGTTTCACAAATTAATGGTCAAAGACTACTGTTAACTTGTGGAAAACTTGCTCTTTCCGAGCCTCAAAGCAGCACAAGGCCCTCTATTGGTTACTGGCCATACGGGATTTAAAGGCGCGTGGCTAATTCTTCTATTGAAAGAACTTCACATCCCAGTTGTCGGGTATTCGCTTGCTCCTGAAGTCAATTCACTTTATGACCGAGCCGAATTGGCTGGCGCAATCCCCGAGATATATGCGGATATAAGAGATGCCGAGCGATTAAGAGAATTCCTTCATCTACATCGCCCTTCTAACATATTGCATATGGCAGCACAGCCGCTCGTTTTAAAATCTTACAAAAACCCATTCGAGACCTTCTCCATTAATGTAATGGGAACGGCATCCGTATTAGAGAGTACACTCCATTCGGAGAGCATAAGAAGTGTTGCAGTCGTAACAACGGATAAGGTTTATGAAAATAAGAATTTGAATAGAAAATTTGTTGAAGGGGATTCACTAGCAGGTAAAGACCCCTATAGCGCAAGCAAAGTCGGTACTGAGTCAGTTGTGTCCGCGTGGAATCAAATTTCTAAAATCCAGAGCGGGCCGAAAATATTTTCTTTGCGTGGAGGCAACGTAATTGGCGGAGGCGACTTTGCCGAAGACCGCTTATTACCGGATTTAGTAAGGACCCACATGTCCAAGCAAAAATTAACAATTAGAAATCCATCAAGCACTAGACCCTGGCAGCATGTCCTCGATTTACTGTGGGGATACCTACTAGCCCTCGATAAGTCACAAAACCACGATATTGCCCCCGCTTACAATTTTGGACCTATGGAAAAAAGCTTAACCGTTTCATCTGTGGCTAAGATATTTTCAGAAGGCTGGGATGGATTGGAGGATTCATTGATTTTAAATCAAGAGAATGGTGATCAACGAGAATCGAAATTTCTTGATTTGGATCCAAACCTCGCTCGATTAGATTTAAATTGGCATCCAGCGTGGTCCCAGATCGAAGCCATCGAAAAAACCTCAAATTGGTGGCGATCGTTATTAAATGAAAAGCTTTCAGCCCAGGATGCTTCTATCGCAGACATCCAATCTTTTATACAGATCAAAATGAACACACATGAGTCATTTTAAAAAATGATTAGGGACGTGGAGAACTCTAAACTAGCGCCAACCTGGCTCGTGACAGGTGGCGCGGGCTATATCGGAGCGCATGTACTTGATAATTTTCTTTCTTATGGTCTTCGCGTAGTGGCTTACGACTCACTAATAAATAGCACTAGAAATAGAATCAAACATCTGGAAGAAAAACACAAACAAGAAGTTCCATTGATTGTAGAAGATATTAGGGACGAAAAGAATTTAACATCAACACTCAAAAAATATTCTGTGAGTGGGATCATTCATCTTGCGGCTTTAAAATCTGTCCAAGATTCAATCTCTCACCCCAGTGAGTATTTCGACGTGAATTATCATGGGACCCAAACAGTAATCAAGGCAGCCGAAGAGAAATCGGTTGATGAGTTAATTTTTGGTTCTACAGCTGCCGTTTATGGTGAAACCAACTTATCGAAGTTGATTTCGGAAAACGATTTTGCAACTCCCATTAATCCCTATGTCGAGTCAAAGTTGCTGGCCGAAAAGTTAGTTTCTGAATATGGAAATAGGATCAAGGGAAAAACAACTTCTTTTCGGTTCTTTAACGTGATTGGTCAGGGAGATGAAAATCTATTTGATACTTCAATAGATAATTTAGTCTCTATTGTTTTCAGGAAATTTCTTGAAAAGCAAGAACCGGAAATATATGGTAGTGATTATCCAACACCAGACGGGACGTGCATTCGTGACTTTGTTGATGTGCGAGATATTGCCAAAGCGATCTACTTTGCCGCAATTAAAGTGGGAGCACTCCCTCCAGCCATAAATATCGGAACAGGGATCGGTGTATCTGTCAGAGAAGTGGTCGCCTCGATTGCAGACTCACTGAATATTCTCAATTACAAAGTAAAGATTTCGCCACGAAGGCCGGGCAACCCTGCAGTTGTAAGCGCAGACAATAATTCGGCAAAACACGTACTGGGAATGACTCAATACCATTCCTTTGGGGATCCATCTCAACACTCGTCGCTTCACATTGGGGAAAAAGTTGAAAAAATCATTGGGCTCTAATATCAACTGGAGAAATAGAAACTTCCTGTTCCCATGGTCCGCGATCGCCATCTTCTACTCTTTGCAGATTCTGTTTAATTGGCCCGGATTGAAATTGACTGGCATTAGGGGGCCAAGTAGGTACGGCGATCAGGGTGCAATTTTGTCGCTTGCTCATTGTTATCAAAAAATTGGATTAAACGTTTACTCAGGTGGGACAGCCCCTTGCCATGGCTTTCAATACTCTGTTGAGTTGTTGAGGCTATTGAATCTTACGAGACTTTCAAAAGTAAACACAATTTTTCAAGGAACTACATATATAGCCATTTGCCTCGCGATATTCTTGTACGTCTCCCAGATAGTTCAGTTGAGCGGGAAAAAGCAGTATTGGATATTCTTCGGCGCATTAAGCTCTCCGGGAATCTGGCTTCTCTTCGAGCGCGGCAACTTCGATGAGCTAATTTTTATTCTCGTGGCACTGGCCGCATTAACTTTCAGAACCAAATATGACTGGCTCGGGGTTATCTTGGTTGGAATGACCGCCTTAATGAAATTTTATACTTTGCCGTTATTTGTTATACTTGTCTTACTCCAACTCCGCAAAAGTTTTAGAGTGGTCTTTCTTATCGGCATCATTCCATTGACTCTCTATCTTTATTCCCTGATTTCTAAGATCCCAGCTTTCCCGACAACTTGGTTTGTTTCCTTTGGTTTTAAGTTTCCTGGGGAGTACCTTGATTTGCTTTTAAGGCGTGAAATTTCGCCAACATATATAACTAATAAGACAGCAATGCTCCTTCTGAGTATTGCGGTATTCCTTATTTCACTTTTCGTAATGAAAACTCTGAAGTTAATCCCCGAGCTTAAAACTCGGGACATTACGCTCAACCCAACGATTGTCGATCGACTTTTCATATTTGGTTCGATCACATTCGGCAGTTGCTATTTTGCCGGCATGAACTATGACTATCGTCTTATTTTTTTGGCACTCATTGTTGCGATATCACCGGCTGCATTAGAAAACGATAGAAAATCGCGAATCTTTATATCTCTAGGCCTACTCGCACTGTGGATGAGTTCATTCTCATTTGGGCTCCCAGGCATGCTGGCTGTATTCCTGCAATTTGCTGGGGACCTATGTCTCAGCCTCTTCATGGCGGCTTTATCCATAGTGTCCCTTCGTGAGGTGAAAAAATATAACCGGGTTGCCATTGTAAATGCATGCGGAGTAAAAAGCAGACTAAAATTAAAGGATGAAGCCCGAGATTGGTGTGGTGATACCTACCTATAACCGAGTGTTAGAGACGTCTCGGGCAATTGATTCAGTTCTCTCCCAATCGGTGAAAGTGAAGGCGATTGTTGTAGTAGATGATGGAAGTACAGATTCTGCTCGTGCCGAATTAGAGAAGATCTGCCAAGCCAAAGGGGTCTACTTCTTAAGTCTCGCCCACACTGGCCATCCCGGATTAGTCCGCAAAGCTGGGGTGGAGTTACTCGACACGGATTGGGTCGCATTCCTAGATAGTGATGACGTATGGAACTCAGAAAAAATCGAGCATCAACTCTCGGAGGCGAAGCGACATTCTGCGGAGGCCATTTGCAGCATGGCTGAAAATTACCCAACAGCGCTATCTTTATCGCTGGGAACGGATGCTATAAAGAAAATCAGAAAATCTGACTTATTGAAAGCGAATAGCATTGTCTGCAGTTCCGTTCTCATAAGAAGAGAACTCCTACAAAAAGTCGGCGGCTTTGCCTCCGAATATTACGTAAAGGGCGCTGAAGATTACGCAACTTGGTTGAGAATCTCAGATTTCACCACCTGGCTTTTGTTGCCGAAAACTCTATTAACGTTTTCCCCTGATAAACAGGATAGTTTGAGCCAAACCTTGGCCATCGAGAATAAGTATCCCCACGTCTTGGCATATTTAAATTACGCTAATTGGCGAGCGAAGCAAGGAAAGAAATATTCGATTCTATTTCGATTGATCATAAAACTATTACCAGTGAGTTTATCGAGTAGATCAGAATGACTCTGGGCATATTAACAATCGCCACCAATTCCTATCTAGACCATTGGAAGAAAATGGTGGAAAGTATTGAGTCGTTAAATCTTCCATCTCAGTTAATAACCTTTTACGTATTTACAGATCAGGTCAAAAGTGCCGAAACTTTTAACTCTGAAAATCGAAATCACAGGATTAAGATCTTGAATGTCCCAGGAATGAGATTTCCAGAAGCATCAATCAAGAGGTATGAAATTTATTCAAATCACGAAGCATTGCTCACCGCTAAGACACTAATGCATCTCGACGCGGACATGCTTGTGCACGATGGATCGTTTGTTGATTTCTCCCAAAAAGTATCACTGAGCGAATCAAGCTTGGTTTTGATAAACCACCCGGGATATTGGCGCCCTAATGGGCTAGAAAGGACTCTTTTCTACTTAAAAAACCCACTTTCCATGGTCAAGGATGCACGAAGCTACCTAATGCTTGGAGGAATAGGTGCTTGGGAAAAGCGTTCAAACTCTTTAGCTTTCGTCCCTAGGAAAGCGCGACGTCAATATTTTTGTGGCGGCATATGGGGTGGCAACAGAGAGGCCTTTCTCAGGTTCTGCAAAGAAATGAGCGAAAATGTCGCAACCGACTACCGCAACGGTATAGAGGCCATTTGGCACGATGAAAGCCATCTCAATCGGTGGGCAGCGAACCACAATAATTTTTTGTCCTTAGATCCGAGTTGGTGCTTTGAACCAAGATTTAGAAATTTGGTTGGTTTGAAGAACATAGTTGAGGCGGTAAATAAAAATGCCTAAGTTAAGGCCGGTACGGATTTTTCTTCTCGGAGGGATTGGAAATCAGCTTTTTCAATATTTCGCTGGGCTATATCTTGCTAAAAAAATTGGCGTCGAATTAATCCTAGATGGCAGCAGAATTGGTGTTCATGGAACACTTCATAAATCATCGCTTACTAATATCAATATTCCCCACGAAATCAGATATTCCAATATGACCAGGTTCTTCTATCAAAGCATTTTTGGGCGTGCCCACGGTTATCTGCTACGCAATTTAACGATTTACGGCACGATTACGGCTAAATTATTTGGTACCTATCAATCTCAATTAATTGGCTTCGACGCCAAAGTATTCAATTCAAATAAGGCATTAAGGCTCAATGGATATTTCCAGTCTCCAAAATATTTTAATGCTCTCTCTGAAAAGGATCGCGAAATATCACTAAGGGAATCTTCGAGTTGGTATCGAGATATGCAGGAAAGGTTTGTAAGCGGCAAAATCTTGAGTCTTCACTTGCGCCGGGGAGATTACCTTCACTTGAAATCAACTTTTGGTGTCCTATCCGAGGCTTATTACCTCGAAACGATTTCTAGCGCTATTAAAGAGGCCGAATATTCTGAGATCTGCATATTCTCAGATGACCTAGAGAGTTCAAGGAGGATTTCAAAGATCATCAATTTTGAACTCGTGACAGTAATTGAACCACCCCAGAATTCGAATCCGGAAGAATCACTCTTCCTCATGTCCCAATCGCACGGATTGATCATCTCGAATTCAACCTTTGCTTGGTGGGCGGCCATTCTTGGAAGGGTTGAGAATGTTCACGTGCCTGCTGTTTGGTTCAGAAATGAAGGCTACTCATCCGATTTAATCAGACCTAATTGGATTGCCCATCAACCAATTTGGGAACTGTAAGCACTATGGCTCCACGTGCAAGTAATATTCCCACATCGAGCGATGGGCGGAGGGACAAATGCAGACTAAAAATTTAGGAAAGCGAATATGGTCATGCCTCGATATTCTCCCGGCTGCAGATAGAAAAAAATATTATCTTGCAGTTTCACTTCAATCTGCTATGGCCTTATTCGATCTAGTTGGAGTTGCGCTATTAGGTTTAGTTGGTTCCCTTGCTGTCCGAGGCGCAAAGTCTCAGGCTATCGGAACTCGTGTCGAAGAGGTGTTGAAATTTTTACATCTTTCAAATTTAACTTTAAGTCATCAAGTCATAGTTTTAAGTATTAGCGCAGTTGTGCTCCTCACCTTCAAATCAATTTTTGCTATTTACTTCTCTGGCAAAGTCTTGTTCTTTCTCGGCTATAAGAGTTCTCAAATTTCATCTCGCTTACTTAACAAAACTTTGGCGCAGGGTTATCTAGGAGTTCAGGAAAATACCCAAAGTGAAATTCAATATGCAACTGGAGATGGGGTCGTATCCATCGCGCTCGGCGTGCTGGGTCTCACTGCTAATTTCGTGGCGGACTGCACCCTATTGGTGATCGTCGGCTTTGGCGTGTTTATCATTGATCCATTTTCAGCAATTACGAGTGTTGGCCTCTTTGGTGCTATTGGAATTATTTTGTATTTCAGTATGAGCAAGCGGGCAAAAAAAATTGGCTCGAAAATGGCTCGGCTTAGTTTGCGCAGTAACTCGAGCCTGTACGAAGTCCTAGGCGCATATCGAGAAATCTATAGCCGCGATAAACTTGGCTATTACGTCGAGAAGATTTCGGAACTTAAAAGAGAGTTTGCAGCCGAATCAGCGAAGCAAACTCTTTTACCGAATATTAGTAAATATGTTATCGAGCTAACCGTGACAATCAGCGCGTTACTAGTTGCCGGCCTTGAGTTCGGTACTCGCGACGCGGCACATGCAACAGCTAGCCTTGCCCTTTTCATGGCAGCAGGAAGCCGTATTGCACCAGCTCTCTTGCGAATGCAACAAGGCTTGGTTCAAATTCAGGGAAATCTTGGGTTGGCCGAGCCAACACTCAAATTAATGAGGCACGTGGAATCTGTCGAGTTAATTCCATTTGAAGAAAAGCCGCCTAGTTTTAATCATGCGGGTTTTAAGTCTTCTGTGAAAGTAAGCGATTTATCCTTCTCATACGAAAAGTCTGGCCCGCTGACCGTCGACCATATTGATATTGACATTCATCCAGGTGAAATGGTGGCCATAGTTGGACCATCAGGATCAGGCAAAAGCACATTGGTAGATTTACTTTTGGGAATAATTTCGCCAGATTCGGGATCAGTACAAGTCTCAGGCATCGCACCCCGCGATGCAGTAAAAAAGTGGCCAGGTGCTATCGGTTATGTTCCTCAAGGCGTGAATCTACTAAATGCTTCAATTTATGACAATCTTGAGATTGGTTACGAAAAGGCATCAATCCCTCATTCAGTATTAGACCGAGCGCTTGAAAAGGCCCATCTGAATTCAATTGGGCTTTCCAAAGATGAGCCTATTGGAGAGAACGGTTCTAAGTTGAGTGGCGGTCAGCGCCAGAGATTAGGGATTGCTCGCGCTTTGGTGCTCGATCCTAAAATTTTGATTCTAGACGAGGCTACAAGCGCGCTCGACAGTATTACGGAAAACGAAATCTCCATTACTCTCCAAGGGCTCAAAGGTGAGGTTTCACTAGTCGTCATTGCTCACCGCCTTTCGACTGTGAAAACAGCTGACAAAATCATTTATCTCAATCGTGGTCGGGTCATCGCGCAAGGGAAATTTGAGGAAGTAAGGCAACAGGTTCCTGATTTTAATACTCAAGCAGAATTAATGGGACTATAGTTTTCGCAATGAAGGCATTGGTCACTGGGTCCTCCGGATTTGTTGGATCACGATTTGTAAAGTATCTCAAGAATCATGATTACGTGGTTACAGAAATTGATATAAAAAATGGAATTGACTGCCGGGATTACTTCCGTACCAGCGAGGAACGTTTTGATCTTGTCGTACACCTGGCTGCGATAGTCGGTGGACGAGCAACAATCGAAGGCCAACCTTTATCCGTAGCAACGGATCTATCGATCGATGCAGAAATGTTCAACTGGGCCATCAAGACCCGTCCAGGCAAAATTATTTACTACTCTTCATCCGCCGCGTATCCAACTCAACTACAAGGCGCTGGATTAAACATCAAACTAAAGGAATCGATGATTGACTTGGATGATGTCCACAATCCAGACGAGAGCTATGGCTGGGCTAAGTTGACGGGTGAGATTTTGGCTCAGTATGCAAGGAAAACAGGGATTCCGGTTTATGTTTTTCGCCCATTTTCTGGATACGGGCCAGATCAAGATTTAACCTATCCTTTTCCCTCCTTTGTGAAGCGGGTAATCGATCAGGTGACAAATTTTGAAATATGGGGAGATGGAACGCAAGTACGAGACTTCATACATATTGACGATGTCATTGAAGGGACAATGACGTGTGTAGATCTAGATGTACAAGAGCCGCTTAACCTGGGTTGGGGACGTCCAACAAGTTTCAACGATTTAGCCGATTTATTTTTTAAGATATCTGGCTGGAGTCCCGCAAATGGAATCACTCATTTAGTGGACAAGCCTAAGGGTGTGCTTTATCGGTGTTCCGATAACCAAAATATGCTCAAATACTTTACTCCTAAGATTACATTAGAGACGGGTATTGAAGAATCTCTGGATAAGTTTGAGAAATATGTCAGATAAAAAAGTCTTCCTCGTACTTCTTGACGAGATGCCATGCCCCGGATCGCACTATTTACATACAAAAAAATTTCTACAAGCGTTCTCATATTCTGGATATTCATACCACGAAATTTTTACTAGAGATCAAATCTCTCAAATTTCTCCAGGCGATATTGTTTATATCTCCAATCATGGCATGGAAGTTGAAAATCCCAATTTAGGAATATTGCAAGAATTGGCGAATCGAAGGGCGAAATACATTCTTTGGTTCTGGCATTTTCATCTCGAAATCGCCAAGTCTTACTTCGGCGATAATTTTGTCATCACCGGTGAACATTTTCACTTCAAGCCGGTCTTAGAAGGACACTTGGCAAGGTGGAATGTACAAGAGTCAATTTCAAACTATGTACCGCTTACCTTTGCCTCAAAATTGTTTCCTGACCAAATTGGCACACTTCCGCGAAGCGACAAATACCTAGCACACTTCATTGGCGCTAATTATAAAAAAACTTGGAATAGAAAATTGCAGATTCTCCATAGACGAGTGAAGATCATAAATACGCCACCATTTATTGAGGAATCGGAACGCGAAAATATATTCCTTTCAAGTGGAATTGCACTGGGATGGCATAGCGACGGCAATATTGAAAATCATGTTGTAGTGGAGCGCATATTTGAGGGAATCTCCTATGGAAATTTTGTAGTGAGCGACAATCCGACGGCCCACGAAATTACTGATGGAATCGTGGAGACAGCTTATTCATTCAGAGAGCTCCAAGATCACATTTCTCGATTTAAGAAAGATAAGGAATTTGGTCGCAGGAAGCAGGCGGACGGATATTCTTGGGCGAAGAAGCACGGCACTTATGTCAATGTTGCCGAGAAGTTCATTCAAGCTCTCAATAACTAATTAGCTATTCGGTTTCTTAATCGCCGCCGACGAATCGTTGAATAGGCAAAATTTGCCACCTCGGGAGTGGCCGAATTCAAAAGTATCAGTAAGAATTCTCGAGAAGCGATTTTATCCTTAAGGTTCTGAGGGATTTTTTGGTACTTGCCTAGGGACCTAATTTCTCCTAAAAGCAGAAGTGTTCGGAGCTTCCCAAATTTGAGTTTGTCATACCCTTCCAAAACCTCATCAATCGAAGAGTCCATTCTCGAAATGGATTCTTGATGAATGCTAATATTTTGTAAGAGTGATTTACGATTTTTAGCCATCGCCTCGCGGTTGCTTAAGGTTATCGAGTTGCCATGTAGTGTGTAATTCAAAAGATTTTCAGGTACTGAGACAAATTCTCCCAGACGTGATAGGCGGAGCCAGAGCGACAAATCTTCAACCAAGAAATCTTCTTCACGGTACTTTCCCGCGGCCAGGTAAGCAGATTTATTGAAGAGTGCTGCGGGATGGGGAGTTCTGCGGCCATTTATTAATGAGATTGAAACCGCATCTGAATATACGGCACTCGGCATATGTCCGAGGAAATCTCCATTTGCCGATCTGAATGAGTAGTCCGAAAATATTGCGACAGCCTTTTCGGATATCAGGGCTCTCTGCTTTTCAATTCGATCAACCGGATAAAGATCATCAACATCGAAGCGAGCAATCCAATTGTTGCTACTCTCGCTAATACCAAGGTTGAGAGCTGAAATGAGTCCAAGCTCCTTACCTTGGATAATCCGCAAACGAGGCTCACGTTCAGCCCATGCAGACAGCATCTTTTTCTGCTCGATACTAGAATCATCATTGACTAAAACAATTTCATCTCCACCCCGGAGATTGGTGGTCACGGCGGTTTCAATACTTTCCAGAAACTTGGTCGCATCTCTGGCTGGAATGACTGCGGATATAGAATCCCTATTCATTGGCCAACTCGCAATATATCTTTACTTGGCTCGAAATAGCCTGGTCCAATGTGAAATGGCGGAGGTATTTTTCTAAGACTTGTTCTCTTATTTTCTCAAATCCATCAGTATCGGCGAGGGCATCGTGCACTTTCATGACGACCTCATTAATTAGGCTATCTTCCTTAAAAAGGAAGCCAGAAATTCCATCTTCTATAAATTCGGAAACTCCACCAATATTTGTGCTGAATGTAGGCAATTTTAGAGATGCTGCTTCGAGAATTGTAACGGGCATACCTTCGTTATGACTCGTCATTAGTAACAGGTCAGAATTCCTTAAAACTTCCGAAACGTCATTAATCCATCCAGTAAATGTAACCGGAAGCTTTTTCTCATTAACAATTTTCTGAATATCCTGAAGAAGTTCGCCGCCTCCAACAAAAGTAAAGTCGTATTCGCCGGGATGGTCTCTATTCAGCCCCTCAACAATTCTTATGGCCAATTGAGGATTCTTAATCGACGTAAATCTTCCGATCCACGAAACTTTGTACTTTTGAGTTTTATTTCTTCCAGTCGGCAAATTATTCACAGAGAGTGACTTGATTCCTGGGTAAACGGTCAGCCATTTGATTCGCTTACCAATACCAACCTCCTGCAATTCGGAGACAACTTGGTTTGTCACTCCCACTAATACATCACTCATTGATGCAACCACTCGTTCAAGATTGAGAAAAATTCGCAACTTCCATGGTGAAAAATAACCATATAGCAAGTGGCCGTGATAGGTATGAACAATTTTCGCTTTGGGGATTGAAATGAAAGCCGCCAGACGTCCAATAAAGCCAGCTTTGGATGTATGAGTATGAACGACGTTAGGGTTTAAATTCCTCAATAGTCGAATCAATCTAAAAAAAGCCTGACAATCCCTAATTAAACTCACGGAGCGACCTATAGAGTCGATTCGAACAATCTGCGACTTCAATTTGTGACTATCTAGGAAGTCAACCTCATTTTCGGCGCACTTACCCGTAACAAGAATGTGTTCAATATCTTGCTCGGAGAATCCGTTTATTAGCTCAGAAATTAGAGTAGCCGGGCCTCCAACGTTCATGCGCGAGATTATGGAAACTACCCGAACTGCCATGACGTAATCTTAGGCTCAATCGCAAGTTGATTGCCTCAGTGGCTCAGTGGTAGAGCAGCCCACTCGTAATGGGCAGGTCGCCGGTTCAATCCCGGCCTGAGGCTCGGTTCGAAACTGCCTGTATCGAATGTGTTCTCAATACGTCTCAAATTAGCGTATCCGCGAATGAGCAACGGTTACAATTAGGAAAACGAGAGAGCGATAAGTCATGAAAATAGGCGGCATAAGGTCGGTAGTTGGAAATTATTTGGTTCGTCGCAAGGCGGGAGACACTCGGCTCACCCAAATTTTGGAATTTGAAATTACACGCCAATGGGGAATATGGCCTGATCGAACAAAAAATCCCCTAACCCGAAACCCAAGGCGGTACTGGTCACAAACAGATGAAGATGGGATTTTAGAGGAAATTTTCCAACGCATCGGAGTTCAAGAGGGAACTTTCATTGAGATTGGATGCGGAAATGGACTTCAGAACAACACGGTCGCGTTACTGGCCAGAGGCTGGAAAGGTGGCTGGGTTGATGCTAATGATTTAGCATTTGAAGTCCCAAAGAATTCTTCAAATTTAAATTTTAGTAAAACGTGGGTCACTCTTGAAAATGTATCCTCATTAGTTCAGAACCACTTAGACCATTTCAAGATTTCAGAATTCGATTTACTTTCACTCGATTTAGATGGAAATGATTACCACTTACTCCAAAACATTTTGGAAAATAACCACTTTCCGAAAGTAATTGTACTGGAGTATAACGCTCGATTCGCACCGAACGCGAGATGGATTATGCCCTTTAATGAACACCACCAGTGGGTGAGTGATGACTACTTTGGAGCTTCACTTTTGTCCTTCACTGAATTATTAGAATCTAGATACACATTAGTTGCTTGTTCGGTTCAGGGAAGCAATGCTTTCTATGTGAGCAAAAAATTCGAAGCCGAATTTGAAGACATCAACAAAGATATAGAACTGATTTATCAGCCACCATTTTATAATCTTGTTCATCAGTGGGGCGCGAAAGCTTCTGCAAAAGTAGTAGAAACGTTACTGAAGTAAAGGATGCATCAATTAATCCAAAGATTACGAAATCAAATCCAATTTCGGTTCTGGGCTAAAAAGCGCACAGTCAATTCAAAGGTATCGAAATTTGAGAATTTTGTAATCGCAAGAATCTATCCAAAATCAATGCGGCCAGATGTCTTCCGAATGTCTACGGCGGTTAATCACCCCTCCTTTCCCACCTTTAATAGTGATCCCACGCTGCTGTCAATCGAAGTAACTATCGACTGCGCTGAGAAGGACTTACCTCTTCTGCCTCACGTAATAAGGGGGGTAATTAGAAATTCATTAAATCCAATTAGAAAGATATCGGTGATCACACCCACAGCCTTAGTGGCGAGTGCAAGCGAATCCCTTTCGAACTTCGATAAGAACCTAATAGCAGTAATTTCTGAAGAGTCGATCATTTCGAAGGCACTTAGAAATAGTATCCGTGAAAAATTTCCTAAGAGATACGGTTGGGTTCTGCACCAATTCCTTACTCTTCAACAAATACTCAACACCACCGAAGCCGGCCTGCTTTCCGTCGACTCGGACACTGTGTTGCTTAAACCCATGGCCTGGTTAAATAATTCAGGAATTCAGGTTTTAATGGAGTCATTGGAATACCATCGACCTTATTACGAACTTCTTGAGAAATTAGACCCAGGATTTTCTAGAATTTTTAGCAGTCATGTCACCCATTACAGTTTCTTTCAAAAAGATATTTTTCTCACCATACTCGAGAAAATCAAGATAAGAGACCTTTCGGAACTTTTTGATTTTTTGTCACAAAATGTCAACTTAAAATCTGATTCGCCATTTTGTGTCGATCGAGAAATTTATGCTCTCGGCCTTCGAACTTACTTTCCTGATCGATACGAACTCATTAAATTCAGTAACAGAGATTACGTAATAAATAATTTAGGACCCACGGTAGAGAATTCCCTCAAAGATCTAGCTAGTAGATTTACCTCAATAAGTTCACACTCGTATCTTCAGGAAGATGGCAAATGATCCTATTATGCGGTGATGGCTATGTCGGAAAGTCGGCTCAAAAATTTTGGAGTGAGAAACAGCGCCCTTCGATTTTTCTGCCAAATGAATTTAAATACCCAGACAATGCTCTAAGTATTTCGGAATTCGAAAAATATTTTCAAAAGGACAATCTTATATTTTTTAATTGCTCTGGCCCGACCTCCGTCGAGAAATCAATAACCGATGCACACTATTACCGCCATCAGGGTGTGCTGCAGTTGGAACGCCATTTTTCGTTTTTCGAAAAAATGGGGGTGTCACCGCACTACATATTTTTGTCTAGCGCGTCTGTCTACGGCGATACTTTTTTAGAGCCAGCAGTCGAGACGTCCGCTCTTAATCCACTTTCTCCTTACGCTGAAGGTAAGCAAAACGCGGAGGATCTCTTAAAAAGGATAGCGGACACCTACCCAGGAAAAATTTCTGTTCTGAGAGTCACATCTCTTTTTTCAGAGTCCTTAACGTCAAGGGTTCTGGGAATTATTAAAAGGCAAGTGATCGAAAACAAAGAGGTCAGACTATTAGGGAGAGGTGAAGATGTGCGTGATCTCATGCACCTTGATCAATTCCTTGAAATTCTAGAACGTTTGATGGAAGATAATGGCCCCCGTTCAGTTTTTGAAGTCTGGAACATGGGGAGTGGCGAGAATTTCACGATTGAGGAAATTGTAAAGATTGCATTTTCTGCCAATGGGATCCCAGAAAAGTACTTGTTCAACAATGAGGTTAGGAATTTCGATCCAAGAGGTATAACCGTCAGCACATCAAAACTAATAAGTCGTAAATTGTGGGCTCCAGGTGAAACCAGGAAACAGCTGAATTTATATTTCTCCAATGAGAACAATGCCGCATGAGTACATTTAGGTTAAAGCTGGCTTTTTTTGCCGGCCGACTTATTTCAATCCTTTCTAAGTCTATTTTCCGTAAATCCGGTGAAACTCTCCCCGGACGGGTTCTTCTCAAACTCTGCCCTGATGCGATTACTCAGCTGTCCAAGAACCGAAAAGTCCTCTTAGTTTCTGCCACCAATGGCAAAACCTCCACAACCAAAGCACTCGTAAAGATCGTTCAGCAATTCGGTCCGGTCGCTACTAGCCCTTCTGGGTCCAACCTTGCCTGGGGAGCTGCAAACGCCTTAATGAATCCCGCACCATATGCGGCGCTCGAAGTCGATGAACTTCACATGCCTCGCGTGCTCGTCGAATCAAATCCGGAAGTTGTTCTCCTCCTTAATCTCACGCGCGACCAGCTGCACCGCATGCACGAAGTCAAGCGAGTGGCCGATCGTTGGCACGAAGCCTGCACCAAGGCCACCGACACAACATTCGTTATCGATGTCGATGATCCCTTTCTCAATTACGCAACCAAGGACGCCTCAAAGGTTGTAAGAATTTCTTTCGGCGGCACCCGCCACCCTGATGGCGCAGTCTGCCCATCGTGCGGTGCTTATATGAATTGGGCTGGTGGAATTTATGACTGCGAATGTGGGCTGACTAATAAAAAGCCTGACCAGAAACTCCCTGGCGGTTCTGCTGCATATCGAAACGCAACTCTTGCCAACATCTCGGGTGAACTCATCGGCGCAAAACCAATTGCCATTGATGAACCCGCACTCGAGCGCTCTGTCACTAAAGACTATTCTGGTGTCACAGCTACTGTTCGCCTCACTAAGAATCCGGCGTCCTGGGATGAGGCACTCCAGAGCGTTCAGGGCAATGACGTCATCCTTGTTCTCAACGCTCGCCAGGTGGATGGCATTGATACTTCATGGCTCTGGGATGTTTCATTTTCTAGCCTTAAGGGCAAGCGCGTTATCGTCACTGGTGAACGCGCGTTTGATATCGCCTATCGCCTCCATGTTGAAGGTGTGGAAACCACAGTCATGGACTCATTCGAGAAGGCCATCAAGCAATTCCCACGAGGCTCTCACGTATCAGTTCTTGCCGCATACACAGCCTTCTTTGGGTTGGTGAGCAAATGAGCTCGATAAAGATTGTGCGCATCCATAATGAATTGCTTGGCACATACGGTGATCGCGGTAATGCCGACGTCCTTGCGTTTCGCGCGAAGTTTCACGGGATTACTACTGAAGTTATTGATGTCGGTTATCTGGAGAAGTTGCCTACAAATGGAAATATCTATCTGCTTGGCGGGGCGGAAGACGCGGCGCAGCTGTTGAGCCTGGAAGCTATTCGTCGCGATGGCGTATTACCAGTAGCTATTGAAGGTGGCGCAGTTGTGTTGGCGGTGTGCGCAGGATTTCAAATAATTGGAAATAGTTTTCATGCAGCCGGCAAAGAGGTAGAGGGCTTGGGTCTGCTGGATGTGAAGTCTGTTCCTGGCAAAGAACGCTTTGTGGGAGATATCAAAGTAAAAGCCTCTTTCCTGGATATGGAGCTCACGGGCTTTGAGAATCACGCGGGGCAGACAATCTTGGGTGAAGGCGTGCAACCACTGGGCAAAGTTATGAGCGGGCACGGCAATGGTGATGGGAAATTCGATGGCGCTGTAGCAGGCAATATCTTTGGTACATATATGCATGGCCCGGTTCTTGCGCGCAGTCCTGAATTTGCCGATCTGCTCCTGTGTCGTGCGACCGGGCGTAAATACACGACGATTGAAGATCCTTTAGCTTCGCAATATGCCGCATGGAGGCGTAAGGCAACGAAGTAGCGGTGGATTTTGTATGACGATTTGTGCGTTACACTTAACCCGTTGTTGCATCCGCAACTTCCCCCATTAGGGATTTAGAACGAATAAATCCCGCTTGCGAGTCTTAGCTCCAATCACCACCGAGACACGCTTGATTGTCTCGATTGGTTATTTGGTAAAACTATGTCTACATCTCTATCTACAACTATGTCCTTCAAAGATCTCGGCGTTCATCCTGCACTCGCAGAAGCGCTTGAAAACGAAGGAATCACCGCTCCATTCCCTATTCAGACCGCAACACTTCCTGACGCTATTAAGGGTCGCGATGTATTGGGTCGCGGACAGACTGGCTCTGGAAAGACTCTCGCATTTGGTCTAGCGATGATGACTCAGCTTGCTGGGCGTACCGCAAAGCCGCACCGCCCACTGGGCCTCATTCTTTCTCCAACTCGCGAGCTCGCCGTACAGATCAGCGATGTGGTTAGCCCACTTGCTCGTCGCGTTAATTTGAACTCACAAGTAGTTGCTGGTGGTCTTTCATACACCGGTCAAATTGCTGCGCTTAAGCGCGGTGTGCCAATTATTGTGGCAACACCTGGTCGTTTGATTGATCTCTTGAACAAGAAGCACATCGTCTTGGATGATGTCGAAATCACTGTTCTTGATGAAGCAGATCAGATGGCAGATATGGGCTTCTTGCCAGTTGTTAAAGAAATTCTCGAGCAGACTAAAGCTGACGGACAACGTCTCTTGTTCTCTGCAACTTTAGATCGCGATGTCGATTCTTTGGTAAAGCGTTTCTTGAAGAATCCGATTACTCACTCACTCGAGAATGAGAAGTCACGTTCTGCAGATATGGTCCACCATACTTTGGTCTTGGATCAACAACATAAAGATTTAGTTGCCACACAGATTGCAGCGCGCGAAGGCCGCACTATCTTCTTTACTCGTACCAAGCACGGCGCAGATAAATTAGCTGAGAAGATGCTTCGTATGGGAGTACCAGTCGGCGTATTGCACGGCGGTAAGTCACAAGGGCAACGCACCCGCGTTCTTGCAGCATTTAAAGATGGTCGCGCTACCGCACTTGTTGCAACCGATGTTGCTGCACGCGGTATCCACGTGGATGATGTTTCACTTGTTGTGCACGTCGATCCACCAGCAGATCACAAAGATTATCTGCACCGCGCAGGCCGTACAGCTCGCGCTGGCGCCCGCGGAGTCGTTGTCTCACTTGCTACACATCGCCAACGTAAGGAAATCTTCGGTATTTCTAAGCGCGCAGGTGTGAATATCACTGAGATTAATGTTCGCCCATCTGATGAAGAACTTATGCGCATTACTGGCGCACAAGAGCCATCC
>Ga0304729_1000266_pt1 | contig 38159 bp, 61 predicted proteins | sample C_131016_MF_Meta_FD_190475 | JGI IMG/M metagenome (GOLD analysis project Ga0304729, IMG submission 190475) | Freshwater microbial communities from Lake Croche, Canada to study carbon cycling - C_131016_MF_MetaG (v2) (version 2) | ecosystem: Environmental > Aquatic > Freshwater > Lake | place... | reverse complement strand
GATGCACCTTTGCGGGATCGCTACGGCGTCAGGGTCGAAGGCCAAAGCATGGACTTGGTGTACCCGCCTGGCACTATTCTGGAATGCGTCAGGTACTGGGGCCGAGAGCCTATCGCTAGCGGGCGGCGAGTGATCGTGCAGCGCCTGCGCGATAACGGCGAATACGAAACCACGGTGAAGGAATACGTCGAAGGCGCAGACGGCGTGGTGTGGTTCGTGCCGCGATCCAGCGACCCATCGTTTCAAGCATTCCGATTCGGGCAGGTTGAACCCGGCATTTCGGCGGCGGAAATTGTCGCAATCGTGGTGGCCTCGATCCGCTACGAGACTTAAGGGCAAAAAATAATCCGCGCATGATGCAGATTGCACTTGCCATGATGTGATGCATAGTGCACTAATGATCCCACAGCGGCACCCCGCCGCAGGGATTACGACGATGGCACAGACAACATCAGATCTGATCGGCGCGCTGGAATATATTCTGCCGCACCTTCGCGAACTGGCTCGCATTGAAGCGCACGCTAACAAAGGTAACCCGACCCACGGTCACCACGCACAAATCTGCATCAACAACGTTCGCAACGCATTGCTTGCCGCGCAGGTGGCAGCATGATCACCATCCACGAAGTTCGCGAGAGCTACGGCTCTGATTGGTACGTTTACGCAGGCAGCAAGCTGGTCCGCGTCTGCCCCTCGCTTGGCATGGCGCGCGAAGTCGCCGCTGGCCTCGGCGGTGCAGCATGAACGCCATCACCATCACCCCCGCCGCCAGAGCGCGCCACGATGCTCGCAAGTTGGCAATCGCGATCCTCGCAGGCCTCACGCGCCCCTACGGCACCGGCTATTACACCGCGTCCGATTGGACCAAGGCGGCGCAGTATCTGATCGACACCGATGACACCGACGAGATCATTTACATGATGGCGATGGAAGACGCTGTCGAACGCGGTCAGGAATGGACGCAGGCCGATTACGATAACGATGACACGTATCGTGGGGAGTGCTGGGCATGAGCAACCAAACCCTCATCCAGCGCGCCCGCAATATTGCAGCGGAGCAATACATCCGCCAGCAGGTCAAGCGCCCGACCCCGGATGCTACCTTGACCCAGTGGGCCAAGCACATCGAAGAATACTCTGGGTATTTGCGGGATGGTTCATTTGACCGCGAACGCGAAGTGCAGATCGCGCTCGCCGCTCTTCGGAGCGTCGCAGCATGAGCGCCCCGGTCACTTCCGCCCAAGCCGTCGGCTACTCCTACGCCTGTGTCCGTGATGCGCTCGACGCGCTGGCGGTAGGCGACAAGGACTTTGCGATCTGGCGGCTGCACGGCGCGATGGAGAAGCTGACCGCAGCAATGGCCCCTGAACTGCTGCCGACGTTTGCGCGGCTGCACTCAGAAGAAGCCCATTAAGTGCGCGCCGCTCTCCACCTGATCCGCAGCCACCCGCGCGAGTTCTGGCCGATCCTCTGGGTCGTGCCGATGTTCGCCGCGATGTTCACCCTCGTTTGGATTGTGACCCCATGCTGATCCACCACCTGAGCCCACCCCGCACGCTACAGCCCCAACCGGGCCACCGCGCATATACCACGCCCCTTACCGGATACCGCCGCCCGCCTGTGGTGCGCGAGCCGATGCTGCCGTTGGAGAACCGCAAGTGAACGCCCCCGCAAACGTCCAGCCGTCCATCGTTTCCGCGCTCGCTGCTGCGCTGCCGGAACTGGAAAGCGCGAAGAAGAACAAGGCTAACCCCGCGTTCAAATCAAAGTATGCCGATCTGGCCGCTGTGATCGACGCGCTCGAACCGATCCGCAACCACGGCCTCTGGTATCTCCAGCGCGCCATCGAAAACGAGAACGGCGCGCAGATCGAGACGATCTACATCCACACCAACGGCGAGACGCTTTCCGCTGGAACCACGTTCATGCCCGCCACGAAAAAAGACGCGCAGGGATTCGGATCGGCACTGTCCTACTGCCGCCGCTACGGCCTTCAGACGGCCTTCGGGCTGGCCACTGAGGATGACGACGGCAATGCTGCTGTAAAGGCCTCACAGAGCCGCCAGAGCGCGCCTGAGAAGGTCAGTGACGCGCAGTGGGCCGCACTGGTCCAGCTTGTCGAGACCACTGGCACCGACGCTGGGAAGCTCTGCCAGGCCTACAGCGCAGGCAGCTTGAAGGACTTCACCCCCGAACAATTCAACCAGGCGAAAGCCATTCTGGAAAAGCGCCTGAAGGAGAAGGCTAGTGTTTGATCAACGCACAGAAGGCTGGCTGTCAGAGCGCACCGGCAAAGTCACCGCTAGCGCCGTTTACAAGGTGATGGCTAAAACCAAGACCGGGTATGGTGCCGATCGGGCAAACTATCTTGCCGAGCTTGTCACCGAGCGCCTCACCGGCCTGCCGGTTTCCAGCTTTAGCAACGCGGCGATGCAGCACGGGATCGACACCGAGCCGCAAGCCCGTGCCGCCTATCAGTTCCACCTTGGCTACAGCGTCGAGGAAACTGGGTTCCACCCGCACCCGTTCATCGCGATGTTCGGCGCGTCTCCCGATGGCCTGTGCGGTGATGCTGGGCTGGTGGAGATCAAGTGCCCCAACAGCGCCACACACATCGAAACGTTGCGCGGCGGCAGTATCGCCAAGAAGTACATGCTCCAGATGCAAGTGCAGATGGCCTGCACTGGCCGGGATTGGTGCGACTTTGTTTCGTTCGATCCACGGATGCCGCTGGAACTGCAACTGCACAGCCAGCGCGTGATGCGCGACGACAAGCTGATTGCCGAGATCGAAGCCGAAGTCGGCGATTTTCTGGCCGAGGTCGATGCCACGGTGGCCGACCTTCGCGCCCGCTACAACATGAAGGAAGCAGCATAATGGCTACACGATATGACGCTTGCACCCCCCGCAAGTCCAAGGACGGCAAGACGTTTTGGCTTAAGATCGGCAGCGGTTGGCAGTCCGATAAAGGAATGCAGATTGTGCTTGATGCACTGCCGATGCCCGACACCGAAGGCCGGTGCGTGATCAACCTGTTTGAGCCGAAGCCGCGCGATGGCGGGCAGCGCGTTCCTGATGGAAGCCGTGGCGCACCGCCGCAGTCTGATAATCTCGACGATGATATCCCGTTCATTTCCTCCAACGGAGTTTGGTGACATGGCGACAGCTTTCAAGCAGCCAACATGGCTTGACCTATGCATAGAGCGCGGAAGCAAAGAGTTTTTCTCCACAGCCGTGAACCTAACCCCGGACCTTGCAGCAGACTTGCTTGCGCGTAATCCGGCCAATCGCTCAATTAATCAGGCGCGCCTTGATTTGTATTGCGCCGATATGCTGGCGGGGAACTGGTCGTTCAATGGTGAGCCTATTATCGTTTCCAACGATGGCCGCATTACAAACGGGCAGCATCGTTGCGCCTCAGTCGTTAAGACCGGCGTGACGATTTTGACGGCCATAGCGTTTGGCGTTGATTTTGAAACTCGCAAGACGACCGACCAGCTTCGTCCCAAACACGCGGGCGATTTTGCTGGAATGGACGGTATTCCGAACGCGCAAGGGATTGCGGCAATCGCTGGCATGGCTGCGGCATTTGACCAATCGGGTTCAATTAGCAAGCGCGCCATGACACCTGCGCAAATTCTGCAATACATTAATCAGAACCGGGAAGCATTAGAACTTAGCGCCTCATATGCTCATGCACGGGTCACGCGCCTTAAGAATGTCGCGCCTGCATCCATCGTTGGCTTTTGCCATTATGTAACCCGGCGCATTAATGCTGAAGCCGCAGACGAATATATTTCGCAAATCGTCACAGGGGAAGGGCTTGGTCTAACAGACCCAGCAATGGTTGTCCGCAATCGTCTAATCAGCTTGGGTCGGGCGTCTCGCGCTATTAAGGCAGAAGTTATTTTGCACGGATGGAATGCATTCCGTCGCGGTCAATCGCGCACATCCGTTAAGGTTCTCGGCAAGATTCCAGAGCTTGTTTGATGCTCCCGGCCCGCATCAAAAAGGCCCCCAAGCGTTCGACCCGCTGGCGCTCGCAAGCACACTGCACATTCGTCCGCAGTCATGCTTGCAGCGTCTGCGGATCGACGGCGGGAATTGAGGTTGCACACGTTCGCAATGGTTCAGGCGCTGGCATGGGTCAGAAACCTTCGGATTACCTCACGGTAAGCCTGTGCCACGACTGCCATGTTGAACAGCACAGCGTTGGCGAGGATTCATTCTGGTCGCTGTTCCGCTGCTTGCGCGGGGTGACGGTCGATGAACTGATCGACGCATTCTGCAAGGCTAGCCCCAAGGCCGCTGAGATCAAACGCATCAGACAGGAAGCAGCATGAACGCGCCCGCAACCATAGACCACGCCATTGATGACGCCGAGCGCCTGTTCATCGAAGCGGGGCAGGCCAAAGTCCGCGCCGAGCAGCTTGATTATCGCCGCAAGTCGGTTCGCGCCGCCATGTTCATCAAGCACAAGGCCAGCGTCAAAAGCGCCGCCGAAGCTGCCGAACTTGCGGAGTGCGACCCGGTTTACGAACTGGCCAAAGAGGATTGGTTTGCCGCTGCGATGGAGGCTGAAACCTTGAAGGCCCGAGCCGAAGGTAAGCGGATGCGATTCGAAGCCTGGCGCACAGCCAACGCCACCAAACGCGCACAAATGAACTTGCGCTAACCAGTTTCTCCAGGGAACCGGGCGGGCTAATAATCCGCCCGGTGTTTTTCGAATGACCCTCATAACTGAAGCTGAGGCAGCGGAGGCGCTCAGGGTGTCGCAGCGGACCTTGCGCAATCTGCGGAAGGCGGGGATGATCCGCTATATCCGGCCAAGCCCGCGCAAGGTGTTTTACACCGCCGAAGATTGCGCTGATTATCTGGCCCGCCATACCCAGCAGGACGCCCCACCATGTCCCTCTACAAACCCGCGAAAAGCCGCTTCTGGCACTTTGACTTCCAGTTCCAAGGTCATCGCTATCACGGCAGTACGCTCTGCACATCAAAGCGGGACGCGGAGCGGTTTGAAGCCGAGCGGCGGCGGAAGGTCGCTCTAGGTGAAACCGTCAAGCCAACCATCACGATCGACCATGCGTGCGGTGCCTGGTGGGAAGCCAAAGGCCAGCATCTGCGGAGCCATGCAACCGTGATCTACCAGCTTACCAATCTGGCTGAAGGGCTGGGCAAGAACCGCCCGATGCAGGACATTACCTTGGCCGATCTGGACGCCTACATCGCACGCCGCCGTGCCACGGTGAAGAATGCCAGCGTGAACCGCGAGACGGCCCTGCTGCGGCGTGTGATCGAATGGAACGGTGCGCGCGGGAATGACATGCCGGTGATCGCATGGAAAGAGGTCCGGTTGCGCGAGGCCAAGCCGGTTACCCGCACGCTGGCCGACGATGAACAGACGCGCCTGTTTGCAGCTTTGCCTGATAGCCTCAAGCCTATCGTCCAGTTCGCTTTGCTGTCAGGCCAACGCAAAGCCGAGATCGTGACGCTGCGCTGGGCCGATGTGGATCTTGGGCAGGCCCGCGCGACCGTATGGGCCAAGGGCCAGAAGCCGCACAGCTTTCCGCTCACGCCGTCGCTGGTGGCGCTGATCGCCAATCAGCCGAAGGTCTGCGCGCAAGTGTTCACCTACGTTGCCGAGCGATCAAGCCCGCGCCGTGCTGACCGGGTGCAGCGGATCAAGGGCCAGCGGTATCCGTTCAGCGCGCAAGGCTGGGATCGCAAGTGGCGGCGCGCGTTGGCTGCTGCTGGGATCGAAGGCTATCGGTTCCATGATAACCGGCACACGGCAGCAACCCGCACCGGCAGCGTTGAGATGGCAAACGTGCTGCTTGGGCACTCCGATATGCGGACGACCCAGCGGTACTTCCACACCCGCGAGGAGGATGTCCGTAAAGCCATGATTGCAGCGGAGTCCCGGAATAGTCCCGAACCAAATGCACCGACCCTCGAAAAACCAAGGAAAGCCGCCAATGATTGAGGAAAGATTGTCTGCTCCCAAAGCAGATGCGCTACCAGGCTGCGCTACTCCCCGACCCGCAGTTTCCCTAGGCAAAGCCGCCGTTGATGGCAACCCCGCAGGTGCTGTTTGCGGCAGTGAGCGGCAGGACGAAGCAAGAACGGGCAACGGGAGTCCCGGATTATCCCATAACCTGCCTGCCCACCCCGACCAGAGGAGCGCGGTATGAGCGAGAACCCGTACCTCATCACCGGCCCAGCGCTCATATCGTTCAGCGGCGGCAGGACCAGCGCCTACATGCTCAAGATGATCCTCGACGCGCATGGCGGTACGCTGCCCGACGATGTGCATGTGACCTTCGCCAACACTGGCAAGGAGCGCGAAGAGACGCTGCGGTTTGTGCATGATTGCGCCACCCATTGGAATGTCCGCGTCCGCTGGCTGGAATGGCGCACCCGGCGCACGAAGGACGATGACGGCAACGTAGTGCCGTTTGACGCTCGATATGAGGAAGTTGGATTTAACAGCGCCTCGCGGGATGGCAAGCCCTTTGCCGATCTGATCGCGGTTAAGGGCTATACCCCGAACGCTGTCACCCGGTTTTGCACTTCGGAACTTAAGGTCCGCGTGATGAAGTGGTTCATGCAGGCGCAAGGCTATGAACACTGGACCAATGTTGTCGGTTTGCGCCACGACGAACAGCACCGCGTTGCCAAGTCGCGCGCACCGAACAAAGATCGCTGGGTTACGGCGCTGCCGCTGGACGACGCCAAGGTGAGCAACCGCGACGTTCGCGCGTTCTGGAATGCCCAGCCCTTTGACCTGCAATTGCTGCCGTTTGAAGGCAATTGCGATGCCTGCTTTCTCAAGGCTCGCCCGAAGCTTTGGGAAATCGAACGCACCGCGCCGGGGACGTTGCAATGGTGGTCAGACATGGAAACCGGGCCGGGCAAAGGCCAGTTTGTGACCGAGTACAGCTATGCCAGCTTGATGCGCGATGTGCGCCGCCAGCCTGATTTGTTCAACGGCGGATTGTTCGACTTCGATCCCGACATGGACGCCGAGTGCGGGACTTGGTGTGCAGGAGAAGCCGCATGACGCGCGCCGAAACTCTTTCCTATTCCGTCTCCATTTTCATTGCCGGAGATTATGCCAAGGCGCTGGAATTATGCCGCGCGTATTGCGACGAAACCGGGTTTTGCGTCACCGTCACACCGACAGCCTATGTCTACACTGGCGGGCAGGAATCGGGCGTCATCGTCGGTTTGATTAATTACCCGCGCTTTCCATCTGAACCGCGAGCGATTTGGCACCGCGCCGATGAATTAGGCAAGCGCCTGTGCGGCAGCCTTGGGCAGGACAGCTATACCATACAAGCGCCAGACAAGACCGTGTGGTTTAGCCACCGGAACCCCACCAGCCCGAACGATGGAGGTGAGTGATGGGTGACGATCCGAAGTTCGAGACGCGCGCCGATCTTGAGAAATGGGCAAAGAGCACTGCCCAATGCGCTCAGGGTCACAAGCCTAGCATGATCGCTGCGATCGAACGCATCCGCCGCGTCACCCTGGCGCATGTGCATTTGAAAGGATGATGAACGTGGACAGTGAACAACTCGCCGCGCTGAGTGATGCGGCTCTAGCAGCAGACGAAGCCCGAGCCGAGGCCGCAGAGGCGGATAAAGCCTTTATGGCAGAAGTCATAGACCGCAACCTCAACGAACTAGCGCAGCGTGACCAAATCATTTTTGACTTGCAGGCGCAGGTCGCGCAGTTGCGGGAGGCGTTGACCCGTCAAGCCGACAACATGGCCTTTGTGCTGAACCATTTCGATGTGTTCGGGCAGTGGTACATTAAGTTCAGGACTGAACTTGAAGAAGACCGCACAGCACTAGAGGAGCCAGACAATGGATGATCTGATTGAGCGGTTGGAGGCCCGTGCGCGCAGGACAAACTTGAACGTATCCGATGGCGACCTGTTCCGCCAAGCCGCCGCCGAAATCCGCAACCTCCGCGCCGAGCGTGATGCAGCGCACGCAGCCGGTCTTGCCGAAGGTGTGGCGCTGGGGATTGAGGCGGCTGCGGTAGCCTGCGAAGAGCAGCGGGATGCTTACCTGTCGCCGCAATATGCGACCGGACAGCCGCTATCGTCGATCATGGAGCGCATGGCTTGCACAACGTGCCGCGATGGCATCCGCAACCTCGACCCCGCCGCCATCATTGCAGCGCGGGCTACTCTCGAAGCGACTTAGCCCACATATCTGCCGCGTTCGCGCTATCGGATTTGGGCTTGGTCGCAACGTCAATCAGGATCAAGCCCATCCAGCCTATCAACGCGTCAATGCCATCAGGTAGCGGCGCGCGTTCCCGCATGATGTGGGCAGCACGCTCTAGCAGGGCAATGCCGGTCGTGCGGGATATACCCTGTAGGCTATATCCGTGTTCTATACCTTGCGGGTTATCACTCATACTCTGCCTGAGCGTCTAGATGATCGACCGTGTACGCCTCGCGCGCTAACTGCTGCTGGGTTTCGTATTCATCGGCTATGTGCTTGGCGTCCGAGCCGAGCCAGAAAAGCAGGGACCGAGTGTTCATAATAGCCGCCCTTTCTCCCGTGCAAAGTCGAACGGGTCTTTTGCGTTCTTTTTGAGATTGCAAGGCGCGCACGCGATGACCAAGTTATGCGCTTCATGCGCCCCGCCCTTTGACAACGGCACGTAGTGGTCAATGTGGAATAACTTAGCGCATTTGGTGCCGCACCAGTAGCAGACCTTTTTCTGCGCTGCGGTCCATTCGGCAAGATCAGCGCTGGATATGCCCGCTACGGTCCAATTGCGGCGTTTGTGGGCATAATTATGGCTGATAGCTCGGCGCTTTTCTGGATTGCGCTTGGTCCATGCCTTTGCCCGCTCATTAATCATCACGGTGTTAAGCTTGGCATACGCCCTATCATAGGCGCGCTTTTGCTCGCGTGTTGCCTCCTGATAAGCTTTCACATAAGCTTGATATTCCGGCGTGTGCTTATTGGCCTGATAAACTTCGCGCTTTTCGGCTTTCCGCTTTTCATGATGCCGCAGCACCGACGCGCGATTGATCGCCGAAACGCAAGGCTTACAGGAACTGCGATAACCATCTGCCATGCGGCTGTTTCGAAAGAATTGCGATATGGGCAGGGCTTGCTTGCAGGCTGCACACAGCTTATTCGGCTCAGTAGCCATTCGAACGCTCCTTGTTCGTGTGGTCAGGGCCGGGCGCTGTTGACGCAGCGTTTCCGGCCCGCTTGTTCTACACATGTTCAGGGCGAAAGGCAAGGTCACGCCGCTTCTTCTAGCTGCGTAATGCCGCAGCGGATGCGAAGCACTTCGCCATGTTTCCTGCTGTAAACAATCGCCTTCATGTCGCGCCCGGCTCGATAGCCACTGTGCCGGTGCCATGCGTCACCCGCAGCCAGTGTCCGGTGCGTCTCGACCGTGCAGCCTGGATGCTCTTTTAGCTGGTCATGGTGGAAATGCCCGCAGTGCCAGACGCGGAATTTAGCCGCTGCCCATTCCTCTGGAACGTCTGTTGCCATGATTAGTGGAAGATCGTTTAGCTTGGCTCCGTCGCCATGCGTGGAACCTATCAGCGTTCTGCCAAAGCGGTGGTAGTAGAAACTGGACGGGCTTGCTTCGATAGTCACACGCGGCTCGTTGTGGAACCAGCCTTGCAACGCCAGTGTCAGCATTGATGCTTGATGCGGATCGTGATTGCCTCGATTGTTCCGCACGATCACATGCTGATGCTTTTCGAGCAGGCGGCGAATGCAACGCACCATCGCCGTGATCGCAACGCGCGCAATCTTTTCAAAGCGCCCGTCAACGTCCAGAGGCGCGGAAGAACGCGGGGTGCGGTTTGTGTTGTTATCCGCGTGGAACATGTCGCCGAGATTCAGGAACAATGCGGTTTCGGAATTTGGCCCACATGTTGCCAGCCTATCGACTGCATCAAAGGTCAATTGCTCCGCGATTTTCAGGTCAAAGTTCTCGCCTACTTCTTCGGACCATGTGAGAAGGCCGAAATGCGGATCGCCGACAGGAATGACGGTCAGGAGATCGGCATCACATACGCTTGGTGCAGCGACCGGAGGCAGGCAGGCGAACGATGGCTCCAGAATGCCCGCCACAGCCTCCCTGAGAGCCTCTAGCGCGTTCTCGGTACTTGGTGACTGCCTTTCCCATGTGCGCTCTACAGAGCCGTCTGCGGACCGCTGGATCGTGACCTTGCCAATGGTGAAGCCCGGAGCCGTGCCGCTTTCGAAATGTCCCGGCGCGTAACCCTTCTGTGCCGCGAATGCTTTCAGCCTGCGGATGGCCTTGCCGAAGGCATCGTGCGCTACACCTTCAGTGCGCTCTGCGTCTCGGATGACATCATAGCGGGCGAGGATGGTGACGATCTCGCGTTGGCGAGGTGTGGCGTAGTCAAGGAGCTTGGCGTCGAATTGCACATTCTCACCTCGTTGCCGTTGATCCGGTTATTTCGTGAGCGACAAAGCCCATTCATGCGCGCCTAGCGCGTAGGTGCTGGCAGCGGTGCAGGCTTGCACATCGCCTGCGGATACCATGACGGCATCGGCGGGCATGTCAGCAGGAACGCTGGCACTGCCACCTTGGGCGCTGGAAGCGGGTCCGCTGGCAACACGCGAAGGGGTTTCGACGCGCACCCGGTGCAGAGCAATATAGCTGTCAGCAAGGCCGCGAGCGTCCGCCAGCTTAGATCGATACGTTTGTTCGGATGCATCTGCTTTGCTCCTGTAAGCGGCCTCTGTGGCTTGTAGCGCGGCAAGGGCCTTGGCTTGGGCCTGTGCCTGCGCATTGACGTATGCGGCCTTATCAGCGGCTCTGAGCGCCTGCTCTGCATGGTAGGCGTGGCGGTAGTGCCAACTGGCAGCGATCAGGCCAAACACTGCCAGAGCGCCAGCAATGCCAAGGCCGAACCGCCAACGTGCGAGGATGGGAAGCAGCCCGATCATCCGCTGCGCTTTGCGTTCACCGACCACGCCGCGATGACAGTGGCGATGGCCGTGGCGAGCGCGGCCTGTGTCGCGAGATCAAGACCGGCGAGCCAGCCCTTCGCTGTGGCGAATGCCAGCGCGGCACCAGCGAACGTGCGGACAACGCCTGCGAGTTCTTCCTTGGACATGTTAGACTCCTATGATGATGAGGATCGCGACAAAAATTAGCGCACAATATAAGGCACACTCCTTGGCGGCACGGATGGTCTGAGCGCGCGTCATGGCAGCATCTTCAGGCAAGCGTCCTCGACCCGGCCCACACGCGCATTCCAGCCCTTGCCGAAATGCCAGAACGTCGGGAGCGCGCGGTAGTATTCCCGGCGCGCATCGCAGTAGGCTTCAATGATCGTGTCGATGCCCTTGCGCATGGTGTAGGCCTGCACCGCCTGCAATGTGGCGCGCCCGATCTGGCCGTCCTTGTCTACGCCGACAATGCCCTGAAGCAGTTTGGCAGCGCGTCCGGGTCCTGCATTCACTGCAAAGTCGAACACGGCCAGCCCGAGCGCATCGCCCAGCTCGTCGCCCGCTACCTTGTCCCAGTATCGAGACTTATACAGCGGCGCGACGGCCACCTGTGTAAGCCCGCGCATGACCGCTTCGGATGCGGGCTTGCCGGTCCAATCCGCCCACGTTTTAGCCGTGACGCCCAGATTGGTTACGCCACCCCTATCAAGCGGGTCGTTGACGTAGCCGCCTTCCTCTTTGAGGATGACTGCTAGTGCATCTGAAAAGGCCATCAGTGCCCCCCGCCGAAAATGAGCGCGCCAAACTTCACCACCAGCCCGCCGATGATCCCGCCGAACGCCACCAGCATGGCGATGGCGCCTTTGCGCTGGTTCTCTTTGGCCTCCATCTGCGTCAGCCGGTCGTCGATCCGTTCAAGCACCTTCTCGATCTTGGTCAGACGTTCGCCCATAGAAGTCATGGTCCCCCGCAGTTCGCCAAGGCCGGTGTAGAGATCGGAGTGATTAGGTGCGTTCATCACAGCACCTTGTATCGGAACGAGCCGATAACCGCGCTGGCCGTGGTGGCGTTGGATAAGTAGCGGATCGTCGCGCGGTCGTTGGTAACGTCACCAAGCACGATAGCCGCGTTCAACGTTGCGTTCTGGCCACCTGAACCCGACCCGATTATATCATTTGGGACTGCGATATTGGAGGCGACGGGCAGTGTCATACCGATGTCGGTCTGCGTCGCAGTAAGCGCAGGCGTGACAGCGATATTAAACCACACCGTCACGTAAGCGCTGCCATTCTCGCGCGCCCAGAAGCAGCGTGTGACCGACAGCGAACCCGCGTTAGCCACGTTGGTCAGTGTCGGCGTGTATTCACCTTCCGCACGCCCGCTGGCCGAGATGATCCGCCAACCGCTGTTGGTGGTGTCCCACCGCAGCCATACCTCCTTGTCGATGCTGTCCAGCACGATAGGGCCGGTGGGCAAGCGGATGTTGCCGCCCGAAATAAGCGTGATGGCCCGCGAATTGGATGCAGTCCGCAGGCCGAGGATATACCCGTCCGGCAAAGTCGAACCTGTGGCCGCGTTGATCGTGGCTAGGTTGTCCGTTGCCGCCGCGCCTTCGGTGTCCATCGCATAGTAGGCCGAACCGTCCCGCAAGGTCAGAACGTCCGACACGATGCTGATCGTCACGCCGCGCGGGAATGCCAGCGACCCCGCAGTGAACGAGGTGATGGGGTTTGTTCCGGTCGCCGGGATCGAAGGCAGAGTGCGAACGCGGTATCCGTTCTCAGCCGCGATCACATAAATGCCATCAGGGTAAAGCGACATGCCGTCGCCCGTTGCCTTGGTGACATAGGTGTATGTCATTTCCGACAGCGGCGCGGTTTCAGCCCCAGCGTCGGCCATGCGGCTGAACACGTAATCAAGCCGGTTTGTGGATGGCACGGCGTCGGCGGCAATCGAATAGCCCGGTGCAGGCGCGTAGGAGGTGTTGGCCGTGACCAGCGTTGCGCCCGTCTCCGCTACCGTGCCGCTGTAGTTGAATGCACCCGGCCCGATGCGCGTACCGGCGTCCCAAGCGGTCGTGGTGGCGTACATGCCATTGGTGGGCGTATCGGTGCCCACTGGCCGCAGATAATCCGCCTGCGAATAAAGCTTGCCGCCCGTGTTGGCCCATGCCGCATAGAGCGGGGACACCGTGCCATCGTCCAGACGATAGGCCGCCATGACATGCACGTTATTGATCGAATGGACGTAGGCCAGCGCGCCGACACGCGGGGATCGCTGCGAAACGCCGTCGAACACGTTGCGGTCCAAAGTCACGGACACAATGATGTTTTGGTCAAGCGCCGTGGCAGACCATGACGGAGCCGGGGTCTGTGCCGAGGTGGCGCTAGAGCCGATGGCCATGCATTCAAACTGATGCCGGAACATGCAGCGCGAAACCGTGATGCGGCTTTTGGCAGTATTGGCAACGCCCGTGCCTGAACCCACGCCGGTTGCGATAAAGGTTGTGCCGACAGTGTTGTTTGCCGCGCCTACAGCGGTCCATGTGGTAGTGCCCGCCGTAATAATTTCATAGCGAACGCCGGGGACAAGCGCATTTGCCGCAACGCCCACATTGACCAGAGCGCTGGTGATGTCGCACGCGCCGTCTGTGTGGTCAGTGAACGTGCACTGGTCAATCCACACCTGATCGCACAATTCAGGCCGAACCGAGAAGCCGTCCTGCTGATAAATCTTGCCGTAAACGCGGATGATATCGGTCGAAGCAACGCCCGCCGAGGAGGCCATGGCCTGCGAGGACTTGGTGGCCGACGCCGATAGGATATAGGTGCCGGTTCCGCCCGTACCTGTGCCCAGCGACGCGACCGTGCCGATCACCGCGCCTGTGGAATCGTAAACCGTCTGGCCAACCGCCAGCGTGCCGGATGCCACTGCCGAAACCGTGAGCGTGGTTGTGCCCGCCATGCTTGCGGTGAACACGGCGTCGGACAGAATGATGTTGCCGGTCGAACCATTAGGCCCGCCGCCACCCGTCACGCTGTAGTCAACGCCTTCCGTAAGGTAGACGAACTTGTTCTTGGTAATACGGAGGTCACTGGACGCGAAGAACGGGAACGATACGGCGAAGGTTGATTGCCCCGCCGTAATGTTTGTGTTGGCCGCGCTGTATTCGATGAACTGGTTATCGACCGCCGTGTAATGCGGGTAGCGGAATGTCGAGACGCGGCGGATGATCTGGTTTTTGCCCGCGAAACGGAACATTTCCACATCGTTCAGCGCGCCGAACCGCCAGTTGCGCCCCGGAAAATCAAGCGTCACGTTGTCAAAATCGAGATAGATGCGGCTGCGCAGTTGCACCGTGTGCTGGCCCACCGGGACACCGATAATGCGCCCCCCACCGTTGGCCTTCGCCTGTGCTACCGCCCACCGCAGCGAACCCGTGGTGTTCACATCGTCGCTATCATTCCACACCTTGTAAACGGTCTTGCCCGCGCCGCCCGTGGTGCTGGCCTGCAATGCAAACCCGCGCATCTGCGAAATGTCGGCAGATTGGTCCAGGCATTCCTGCCAAGTGCGGGCGAAGGTCTTGGGGCCGCGCACAACGGACAAGGCGCTGCGTTCGTATAGGAGTTTGTAGAGCGTGGTTTCGGGGGTGCCGACAAGGGCGGAACCGCCAGTTGCCGCGAGATTGGCCAGCGTGACGTAATTGTCCAGATTCTGCGCCGTCACGTTGTCTTGCGTGTAGATCGTCACATCTGCGCTGGTCTTGAGCGTGACCTTATATGAGCCACTCCAGAAAATGACCGCTTCACCGCGCGCATCAAGGATGATCGGGTTTGTGTTCGGAACCGTGCCAGCCGTATCCGTATAGGTTGCTTGAGGCGTGCTGGTGCCTGCCGCATACGTGTAGACCTTACCCCCGACGAGGGGCTTGCCGTCGCTTCCGAAGAATTGCGCGCGGGGATTTGGCAGAAGGGGCAAGCTCATGGTATGGTCCTTCGTTATCGCAACGATGGGGTTTCAGTTGAAAGTCTGGCACGTCCTGATTTTGTGTTACCTCTTGATGGCCGTGCAAAGACCTGTTTGGCTTAAACGTTCACTCTTATTGCTGCTGCTGTTCTTTTCCGTCGCTTGCCACCGCGGCACTAGCGACGTTATCGTTCAAAGGCGTTGCGACCTTAACGCGCTCACCGACTGCTGAAATAGCAACGCCGATTTTAGCCAATATTGCCGCTTCTTGTTTGCTGCCCTGCGGAGTACGGGCCAGCTTAAGCAGAAGGTCACGCACCGGAGCAGATTCATAAGCGCGGGCAAGCAATCCTGTGCTGCCCGCAGCGATTGCACCGCCACTTGGCCCCAGCGCAGAGGTGAATGCACCGCCGATCAGATATGGCACCGCCTGCGCACCCGTTGTCGGGTTGACATTCGCAACGCCTGCTTGCCGCGTGGCATTGATAAGCCGGGTCAGCCCTTGGACCGCCTGCGCATCGTTGCCCTTGAAGAACACGCCGACGCCCTCACCCAGCTTGCCAACTTCGTTGACGAACCGTTCGGGGCTAATAACCGCGTTGCCGTCAGGGCCGATTGATTGCGCCTTTTCCATAGCCCGGTGGATGATGGCAGATTGCGCGCGCGAACGGCCAACAGGCGAAAGGTTCTGATAAAGCCGCGCCACATCGCTTTTCTTTGCGCTGAAAAGCATTTTGGCGACGTTCTCGGGTGTATCTTCGCCGGTCTTGAGAACGCTTTTCAACGTGCTGTTATCAAGCTCACCAGCCATTGCCGCCAGTTTGGAGTTAGCGCCGCGCCACGTTTCCAGAGCCTTCGGGCCACCCATATTGCGGATGTAAGTGCCCATTTCCGCACGTAGCGGCGCATAGATTTTATTGAGCGCCTTTTGCCCGTCGCCTTTGATTGCGGCTAGGCTTGGATCGGTGAACAGGTCGCCCAGCAATTTGCGGTTGCCTTCGATCTGCTGAAGGGTTTTGCCCTTGGCAAGTTCAGTTTTGAACGATTCCAGCTTGGCGACAACCGGCGCGTATGCTTCCGAGTTGATGCCTTTGAGCGTGGCGATCTGTTCGTCGATCTTGGTCAAAGTGCGGTCCACCGGGACATTGCCGGGGATGCGTTCAATGATGCCGTTCTTGGCCGCTGTCAGCTTGGCGATGCTGCCGCCGCGTGTTGCGATAAGGTTGTCGGTCACTTTTTCCAAAGCGCCAGGATTGCCCGCGCCGAACTCATCAACAAAGTTTTTGACCGCTGCCACGCGCTCGCTAGCCTGTGCCGCACGAGGCCCGCTTGTGCCTGCGAGGGGTATCTTCTCGCCAAGTCCACGCAGCGTTTTGCCAACAATCGTCTTGGGCGGGATAACATCGCTGGTCATAACCCGAACGCCGCGTTTAGCGCCCTCGGCCACAACGTTAGACGGCGCAACAGGCGGGGCCTTGGGAAATGAAGGCGGTGCCGCTTTGGCCGCAGGAAGGAACTTGTTGGCGGGGCTCACCATGCTTCCCGCGAACTGAGAAAGAGCGCGGACAGTGCGCCCGGCCCCATCCTGCGGTGTAGGCGCGACGGCTTCGATCCCGCCGCCTAGTGTGGCAGGGTGCTGCAAGCCTCGCGCGTACCGATCCGATGTGGCGGCATAGGACGGGTTGCCAGTTACCATACTTGCCAGATGCCCAGCGCCTTGCACGCCGTATCCTGCCGCAGCGCCTAGAGCGTTTGTGCCCATATCGGCCAATGACACAACGCCTTGTGCAAGCCCCGCAACCGTGTTTTTAGCCGCATCAATCTGTTGGCCTACAAATGTCTGCGGCGGCTTAGGCGCTGGTTTAGGCTTGGCTTTTGCGGGCGCAACAATAGGTGCGCTTTGCCATGCTGGCGCACTGCTCTTTTGAACGATTGGGGCGTCTTGCCAGCCCATTACGGCTTGCGCCTTACATGACCATCGGGGCCGATGAACTGCGCACCCGATGGCAGTTTTGCATAGTCCGCATCGCCGCTGATCTTGGTTGGGCCGGTGTTCGTAGGAGCATTCGCGCCAAGCGCACGCTGCTTATATGTCGTGAGGTCGTGTTTGATTTGGTCAAGCGAAGCGGTAAACTCATCTTCGGGCATGGCCGTATCAAGCGCGCCAATAGCTGCGGTCAGCTTTTCGCCTTCAGCGTTCGATAGCGCGCCCATACCCTTCATGCTCTGCACCATCGGCAGAAAGACCTGCGCTTTGAGCGTATCTAGCCGCGCCTTGAAGCCCGCCGCACGCGTCCCCGAGAACGGCTTACCTGTGAACCCGTTAACTTGGAAATAGGACGCTGGATCAAACGAACTGCCGACCATAGCGGAGAAACCCGGATGCTTCTTAAGCTGGTCAATGCTGCCGATGGCCCGGTCAAAAGCGTCCATCGCGCTTTGTGAATAAGCGGGCGGCACAGGCTTTCCTGCGGGTGGTGGAGATCCGGGAGGCGTGGCCTTTTCAGGCTTAGTCTTTCCGCGCAACTGCTCGCCCTGCCCACCCATTGCTGGGTTATCACCACCCGGCCCACGCACACTGAAATGCACATGATTGCCCGTGCTGGTGCTACCAGAGCTTCCAGCGGTCCCGATAGGCTGCCCAGCGCGCACTTGCTGGCCTACCTTGACGTTGTACCCGCCGAGATCGGCATAGCCCGTCACCGTGCCGTCAGCATGGCGAATGCGCACCGATTGCCCGCCGCCGTGTGCTGTATCGTTCCAAGCCGCGATCACCGTACCATCCGCCGCAGCGTTGACAGGCGTTCCAGCGGGAAGCGGCACATCGACGCCGTTGTGGAAAGCCGATGCGCCGGGTGAGGGAGGTGTGCGCGGACCAAAGCCGCTGCCGACTTGGCCCTTGCCGCCTGTTACCGTCTGGATCAGGTTTGCAGGCGGGGGAATGTATCCACCACCCGCAGGAGCGCCACCAGAAGCAGGTGCGCCGCCGATTGTGACTGGAGACGCGCGGCCCGTGTTTTTGTCCACGGAATAGAACCCGTTGGGGCCTTCCACGATAGCAACGTTGGGCTTTGAACCCCCTTCTGCGATCATCTGCCCATTCCCGTCGAACCGGCGTGCGCCTTCGTTCAACGTAAAGGCTGCATGGGCCTTGCTGTATTCCTCAATCGTCTGTGCACTTGATTGGATGCTTGCAAACGCCGCCTCGCGCTGGTTCGGATCCGAAAGCTGTTGCGCCACTTGGGCAATGTGTTCCGGCGACCAGCCTCGGGCCTGCAATTCGGGGGCAAGCGCCTGCATGGCCTGCGCAGTCTGTTCAGCCGGAACCTTTGCAAGTGACAGAACAAGCGGAGCCGTACCGCGCGCCACGTCAATCGTGCGCTTGCGGCCCGCGTCATCCATGCTGTCAAGCTGTTGGACAAGCTGCGGGTTACCCGTCTGGAATGCCGCTTGTCGCGCCCCGGCGGGGTCTGTGCCGTACTGGCGCACAACATTGCGCTGGGAGGCCAAGTCCTGCGCCTGTTGCTGCTGCGCCTGCTGCTGCTGGGCATAAGCTGCGTTCTGGCGACGACGATCCTCGGCATCGCGCATCGTGCCCACAATGTCGAGTTGCGGGGTTGCGAACGCCTTTAGGACGATGTTTGAGTCGAGCTGGGCCATTAAAGATCAATCACGCCGGAGTAAGTCGGGACGCGGTTCATGCTCCAACTGTCCGCTACAGAAGTGCGAGAACCATAAGCACCGGGGTTGTAAGTCGGACTCTTGTTCGCAAAATAGTTGCCCAGATTGTTAGCCGTCTGCCCGATAGTGTTACCAATGCCCGCATACATGGACGACGTAGCATTGCCCGCCGATCCGATAGCGTCCCCGATCTGGCCGCGCGCGTTGGCGTTGGCTGTCTGCATTGCCTGCCCCGCCGCGATGCCCGTATTCGTCGCGGTCTGGCCCACACCCGCCAGCGAGGCCAAGCGGTTATACCGGCCCGTCAGGTTGTTGTTGAACCGGTCATACGCCGCGCCAAACTCATTGGATGCATAGCCTTGGTTGTACCGCGCGAGAGCCTTTAGGGCGCCGCCAGACAATGCCCCTGCCCGCGCCGCAGCCGAAGCGTCAACGCCCCGTGCGCCTTCGTCCATGCGGAACTGATAGCCGGGGTCTTTGATAAAATCGGCGTTGGTGAACGTCTTGTCGAACTGCCCGCCCGGTCGCGTTCCTGCCACCAAGTCCTTGAGCGACGTATACCCCGCCTCACGATACGGCGCGAGGTCGGTTCGGCTTTGATCGTACTGGCGCGCGTTTTCTGCGATCTGCGCTTGGCCCAAAGCGGCCTGTTGCGCCGCTGCATTCTTTTGCGCGCCAGCAGACAGTAAACCGCTACCAATGGTTGCAGCCGCCCCAATCCCTGCCGCTACTGCTACGAAAGCCATTTCACAGCCCCTTCATCCGGCAGGATCAACAGCGCTTCAGCTTCTTCAGCCGACTTGGCCTCGCAGGCATGGATCGTCGTCCACACTGCGTCCTCCAGTACATGCACGCAGTTTTTGCGGCCAGCAGGCACAACAAACGTTGCGGGGGCAGTGACCTCACTAACGCCGTCCTCCGTCACGATCTTGAGCCGACCCTTGGAAATGATCGTCACATGCTCTTGCGCGTGCATATGGCCCACCGCGATGCACCCGGCAGGCAAAGATACCTCACGCACGTAAAGCCCGTGCGCAAAGCGATGCACAGGGATAATCTCGATGTGCTGTTCAGGGATTGCCATTAGCGCCGCTTCCATCGCGCGCACCCGGTCAATCGCCGGAACTGAAGGCGAGGCCAAATCAGGCAGCATCAGCTAACCTCACGCCCGGAAACGCGGAACGTAATGGCCGTTGCCGTGCCTGCTTTCGCCGAAATGAAGTCGCCGGGGTTCAGGATATGCCCGACCACTTCGGGACAGACATACGTTGCGCCCGCCGCAATTGACTGCGCGCTGACAACAGTATTGGTCACACCCGCTGCGCCGGCCAGCTTGACCAAGTTAACAGTCAGGGTCGCCGCCGTACCCGTGGTGTTCGTGGCGGTCATTTTGTCAATAATGGCGCGGGTGCTGGTCGGTGCCGTGTACTGCGTTACGTCCGAAGTCGTAAGCTGAAGGGGGTCAACCAGTGCTTTGGCTACAACGGTCACGAGAACGTGCCTTTCCTTAGATCGTCGATTTGCGCTTGGAGATTAGCGATCATCCCGATGTAATCAGGAACAGGCGCTAGATCGTCAGGGGCGCTCACGGTCTGGAAAGACACGGGCGAAACGTCATCGTCGGCGGGTGCTGCCACCACCGCCACAGGTAGAAGATCACCCCCTCCCTGATTAAGCAGCGCGGACACACTATCACTTCCGCTGTTCGGATACAAGAGGAACGCCTCCGCATCGTCAACACCGCCTGTATTTATGTTTTTGAATAGGTCCGTGAACAGCCGATACCAAATCGGCGCGCAAAGTCCGGTCTGCGGATCGACCACAGGGACATTTGGCCCGATGTAAAGCGCGGTCATGCCTTGCCCCCCGCCATTTCAAGCGCGGCACCTGTAAAGACCACGCGGATAGGGTCGCTCACCGCCACTTTGAACAGCCGGTCGCGTGATTTTCCTAGGCGGCGCCACCGCACACGGGTTTCGTATTCACCCGCCGCGCCAATGTCCGCCCATTGCTCATTCGACCAAGTATAACCGCCATCGTCCGACCATTGCAGCATCGCCTGCGGGTCAACGCCCTGTCCGGTCTGCAAGCCGGTGCCGGTCTGCATGAACAGTTCGAGCGCCTGATAGAACGAATAATTGCCATTGTTCGTCACATGCGGGCAAATGCGGAACCGTTCGATGGCATCCCCGTTGTCGGTGAACGTGTCGAGATCCAGCACGTAAACGTTACCGGTTTCCCAATCGCCCACCAAAGTCTCGTTGGCGAAGTTCATCTGGCAGTTCGACCGGTGCCGGGTCATTGTCCCGTCGGCCTTACGGTATCCGCGCTCGTGCCAAAGCCCGTTGGATGCGTCATAACACCATGTCGCCCCAGCGGTCGGGAACGTCAGCACGTAGAAGCTATGGCCTTCCTGCTGGTAGGTGTAGGCCACTGCGTCTGATACCGTGCTGTAGGCGTTCACAGCGGCTTCCAGGGCATGGTTTGAAACACGTTGCGGCGTGTAGCCTGCCGCGCGCTGGACAATCCCTTGCCCGCGATCATCGGTCGAGAGCCAAAAAACCGTGTTGTCCATCTTGGCGACACTGTTTGCCGCCGCGCACCCGTTTTCGATGAACGCGCCTTGGATGCGCTGCAACGGGAAGTCCGCGCCGCCGCTATCATACCAAATCTCGGTAGAGCTTTCGCCAAACAGCCAAATCTCGCGGTGGTTGACCAGTACCGAAACCAGATTGTCGGGCGAACCTTCCGCCGAAGCAAAATCAAGCCCGTCGATCCCGGTGCCGTATAGCTGGGTGATCTGGAACTTGCCCGAATCCGGCACATTCCAAATGAAATAGCCATCAATGTAATCAACGCGCACACCGCCGAGAAAGTCGCCGTCCGTGATCTGCGTTACCGTGCCCGCGACCGGGTCGATGAAATACCCCAAGGTATCGCCCATCACGAGCATGACGATCAGGCCGTTGGACGCCATCGAAACCGTGCCGGTGGTATTCGACACCACGCCCATTAACAGCGCGGTCTTGTCGGCATTGACACGCCACACTTGCTGGCCTGCCACGATGACAGAGGTGTTGGCGTCGAAGCGGATCATGCCGCGAATGCCGCCATTGGTCAGCGTGGTCCAGAGCGAAAGACCCGGCGTGCCGATCAGCGCAACAGGTGAACGCGAGGAGCCGCTTTCGCCCATTTCGGGGTAAAGGTTCATTGTCCGCTGGGCGTCAAACGATGGCGAGCGCCCGTTGAACGAGCCGCCAAGGAACGGGAAGCCGCTCATCAGTACCCGCGAGCCGGAACCACCCGGCCCCCACCTGTAAGCAGGCTATCGTACCCCATGACCGGCAATTCACGGTTGGCGCGCTTTATGACCGCTTTGGTTGCCTTGGCATAGGCTGACACATCGGCCCCGCCGTATTCCGCCTGAAGCTCTACCGCGACCGCGTATTGGAGCGCGCGGGTGTATCCTGGCGCAAGTGTCAGCACGTCAGTGCCGCTTGTGACCGCCGCAAGCTGCTGGTTATAGTTGGCCGTGAACGTCGTGGCATACAGCGGGGTCGGCCAGAGGATAACCTTTGCCAGCGGGGCATCGTTCACGAACACAAACCGTTCGGTGATCTGCTGCTGAATCGTCTTGATGGGCTGGTTCATCCACTCTTGCAGCGTCCATTCTGCAACGGGAAAATCCACGCTGTTCACGCTGCAATAGGCCGCATGGATGGCGGTAGGACGGATGCCGTCCCAATCGCCGCCCGGTCCCATCGTGTAGGTGTTCTTGCCCGCGACCGTTGCATACGTGGTCGGCAGCGAGCCATAGACTGACAGGTTCTCGATATTCCACGTCTCAAGCACATCGTTAAGCGCTTGGATGCCGTCCTGAAGCTCGGCAGCGGACGGGGCTTCACCTACCGCCAGCGCATTGATCTTGCGCATGGCCGTGGTGACAATACCGAGAACGGTGGCAGACATTATGGACCTTTTCGGAGAGTGAAAGCTGGGGCGACCCTAAAGCCGCCCCAAGCCGTCTTACTGGTACAGCCAGCCAATCGGGCCAACGTCAGCCGTGAACGTGGTCGGCGCGGTGAACGAGGCCGGAAGCGTACCGAACGTGCCGGTCGAGCTTGCGGTCATCTGGTTGCCGCCGTTTGCCGCTGCATGGGTGCGGATCGTGGCGGTCGTGCCGTTCTGCTGGTACGCGATGAAATAGCGCCCCGGCGTCAGTGTCACGGTGTTCAGAAATGCGCGGTTCTGGAATGCGTTGGCACCCGCCGAAAGCGCACCGGCAACAGCCGAGTTGGTGATCAGCACGCCATTGCTATCATACAGCGCGACAAGCCCGTTGTCGGTGCCCGCCGTGGTGCCGTTCAGAATGCCGATGCCGGTCCAAGTCGCAACGAACGGAACGAAAATTTCCGAACGATAAAGCGTGCCCGCAACCATCGTGGTGTTGGTGCCTGCCGAAGCAAATGCCTGGATGTTTGTGTTCGGCAGAATGCGCGGACCCTGCGGCGCAGTCGGAACCGCAATACCCGCGCCAGAATACTGGAACGAGACGTTGCCGCCCTGAGTGATTGCCTGGACCGGGCTGTCAAGCAGGAGTGCACCCGACTGAACCGGATAGCCGGTAGCAGCGGAGGCAAGGCCCTGCGCAATCAGCGCGGCTTCAGTGACGCTATCAAAAATCTGGACCGTGCCTGCGGCATAGCCTTGATACGAACGAATGAGAGAAACAGCCATTTTGAAAAATCCTTGAAAGAGCAAAAAGCGAGGGCGGACCGAAGCCCGCCCGTCGCCGCATCAGGTTGCGTAAATGCAGGCCAGTTCAGGATAGGTCGCTGCCCACCCGAACAGCACGTCCAGACGCATGATGTAGTTATCGTTCACGCCGTCGTAGAACTCGGTAACCTTCAGGTTCATGCCCTTGTAGGATTCCTGCGCCACGTCGATCACGCCGCGACCCGAAGGCGGGGCGTACATCGGGACCATCGCCAGCGTGAACGCATCGCGGTGGAAGCCGACGTTGGTGTTGTACGAACCCGACGCTGTGCCGAAGATCGTGATGGTGGCCGAGTTGGCAGGCGAGGCGGTCACGTTCTGGAAGGCACCGCTTGCCACAATGGCGGGGCTGATGCTGATCGAGGTGGCCGACGAAGCCGCGTCCGCAGTCACAACGAACTGCGCAAGCGTACCGGTGGACTGGCGCGACTGGGGGTTGACCGCGAACACGTTGGCGAACGTGATCTTGGAACCCTTGGTGATCGTGCCGTTCAGCGCGTTGACGGTGATGGTTGATCCGGTCTGGCCAGCACCGTTCACGGTGTTGGTGGCAACCACTGCCGTGCCGTTGGTGTGGATCGCAACGTTCTGATCCATGCCCACATCAAGGCCAAAGCTGTTCTGCAAGCGGCCCGAAGTGAACTGTTCGCCCACCTTGGAAGCGCTGTTGAACAGACCGGCCATGCCCTGAACCATTGAAGCGTTGAACGCCGGGTTCATGATGAGCGAACGCCCGCCGTCCTTCACCGGGGCGCCCATTTCGTCGAGACGCTGGTTCACACCGGTCATTGCCGCGATGGCAAGGGCCTGCGTGTTCGGCAGCGTGCCGGGGGTGCCGATGGTGTTGAACGTGTTAAGACGGGCCGTATCAAGGCCCTGGCGGTCGATTTCGTTCGCCACGGTCGCCATAGCAGCCTGAAGCTTCTGGTTCATCTGCTGGATCGACAGGGTGCGCTCAAAGCCGGTAAAGTTGAGGTCCGTACCGCCCTGCGTCAGGGTCAGCGGGACAGTCGTCTCAACGGTTGCCTGCGGAACAGCCACGCGGCCTGCGCGGTAGTTGTAGCGGGGCGGCTTCTTGATGTTGATGGTAGCGCCAGGCGAATAACCGCGCGACTGATTGGCGGTAAACTCTTGATCCCAATCACGATTGACCGTGCTGGCGAATGCAAGCTGGTTTTCAAGGATTGCGAGGGCTTCCTTCGCAATGATCGAGCAAGTAACGAGGCTATTAGACATAGGGAAAAGTCCATCTATGGGAAAGCCGACGCTTCACAGCGTGGGCAAACTGAAACTTTGACCTTAGAACTTGGCTCCCTGTTTGCGCCTGAACTCGATGTATTCTTCCGTCGAGAGCTTCGCAGGATCGACCTGTCTGGCGGGTGCCGAACGGATCGGGGAAACGGGGGCCGGTGCCTTGGTCGTCGGCTTGGCAACGGGTGTCGATAGTGCTGCCTCAAGACGCCCCAGTTCCAAAGCTGCCTTGTTAGGACTGAGTTTATTCAGCCGTTCGGCGTACTCGGGATGCTGCGCCATGTGGTAAGCCAACTGCGGCCCTAGTTCGCTGTCAAACAAGGCGTCGGCAACATGCGGTGCAATGTTGACTTCCGACGAACCGACCACTTCAGCGTAATCGGGGAGCGTTTGACGGGCTTCCTCCAGTTTCGCCGCCCAATTCGCCTCGCGGACCATGCTTTCGGTCTGCTGGGCTTTGACGGTAGACTGTTTGTTGATTGTCTGCTCGACCTTCCAATCGGTCAGCGCTTCAACATACTCGTCGTAAGTTTCAAAACTGTCGGGGGTTGGCTTCGAAGCGCCTTCAACGGGCGAAGCTGGCGTCGGTTGGCTGACGAGGCCCTTGTAAAAATCGCGTTCGCGTTCGGCTTCCCGTCGCGCACGAGTAAGATCGTTAATGCGATCCTGCGCCGTCTTACCACGTCGCTTTTCTTCGTGCAAGTCCTCTGGTTGTTCGCCTTCTTCCGCCTCTACTTCCGGCTCGGCCTCGGCATTTACGGTTTCGGGGGTTGCTTCCGTAAAGCGCCCCTGCTCGTCGCGCGGGGCTTCGGTGATAGTCTCGGGAACTTCTGCCACTTCGTCAGTCATTTATGCCTCCAACAGCATGTGCATCACGTAAACAAGGTCGGCTTCTTCAATATCCCGCAATCTGACGCGCTCGTTTTCCGCCTCGATTGTGCGGGTAATCATGGCGTTTAGATCTGCTACTTTGCTTTCCAGCTTGGCGAGCTTGGCCTTGCGGACTGCCTGCGCTTTTTCGCGGCGCGCTATTGTCGCCCGTGCAACCGATGCGCCCATCTGGTCGGCGTATTCGCGCTCACGCTTGGCAATGTCCGCCAGCAACTTCGCTACGCCGTCGTTGGTCTTTGCTATTTCCTTGCGGGCCTCGACCACCACAGGCGGAACAACAACAACCGGCTCTTCTGTCTCGCGACGATGAGTTTTCTTGCCCCACGGGTGCCAGAATGGCCCTGCGACAAGTACGGTGGGCGTGGAGCTTGCCGTTGCAGCCACACCCGAAACGATAGCGCCTTGGCTTACAAGCGCGCCGCTGGTGTCATGCGTGACCGCCAAGCCCGATCTTGCTGATACGCCCGCAATGACCGCCCCAGCGCCCGTCAGGACGCCCGTGGAGGCGTGAACCGTGATATGGGTCGCAACACCCGCAACCGTCGCCCCTGGCCCTGTGAGCGCCCCTGTGGCGCTGAAAGCCCGGAAGCGGACGCTTGTCCCCGCGATGGTTGAACCGGGGCCTACAAGCGCGCCTACAGCGTTGAAACCGGTGAAGCGGACACTTGCGCCCGCAATGGTCGAGCCTTGCCCGGTCAGCGCACCGCTGGTCGTGTGCGGGTGAACCGCAACGCCTGCAATAACCGCACCGGGACCAGTCAGCGCACCGGTCGTGGTATGCGTTACCGGGCCTGTGCCGCTTAGATTAAGCTGAAGAAGTGTTAGCAGGCTCACGGAACGGCCAGTTTCGTCGCCACAATCTGGTCACCAATCTCTCCGTGATCCTCGATCTGCCATCCCGCAAACGCCTCCGCAGCCGCGTAGGCCGCAGCCAGATCATCGCCGTAATCAGCCTCCCATTCAAATCCGCCAGGGACTTGTTTATACAGCACGATCATGGCTAAAATGCCTTTATCGCCACGTAGTTGAGGGTTGTGGACACGCCCGCCGTGGTGACAATAGCGCGCACAAGTTCGGCGTTGACGTTGTTGACAGTGGCTTGAATCGTGGATGCGGTGACTGCGGTGAGCGGGGAGCCAAGGCTGTACCAAGTCACACCGCCGTCCTCACTGCCCTGCAACTGAAGCGCGGGTGCCGTGGTTGTCACCAAGGTTGTGGCAATGGTAAGCTGCAAGTTGGGTGAAGCGGCTAGGACAGTCATCGTCCCTGTCGTGGCGTTCAGCGCCTGTGTAGACGCCAATGTGCGGTCGATGATCCTGCGAAATGGCATCGCACGGTCATACGACTGAATGCGGTTAATAGCGCGCGTGAAGCTGGGCGTTGTGCCTGCGACCGTCTGCACATAGCGGACACGGTTGCCGACCTGTGGCAGCTTGGGGCTGCGGTACATGCCCGTCGCGGTAATGCGTGGAAAGTGATAGACATCGAACCAGTTCACCCCTGAGTCGTCGCTCTCTTGGATGACTACATCCAGTGTTGGGGTTGTGCCTGAAACCACCGTGACAGGAATATTAATTTCGTAAGACAGACCGGAACCCGGCGTGAATGGGCCAGCGTTTGTCGTGGTGGTCAGTGCGGCAGAGGCAACATCTGCAGCAATTACAGGAGCCGACAAAGTCATGTTGGCAGAAGATAGGGTGACGGTGCCGATGACGCTGGAGCCAGCAGGGGTGGGTGCGCCACCGGGGACCCACGTATTCGAAGCGCGCAGTGAGACAGTGGCGGTGCCTGTCATCGCGGCAAGGCCAGTCACGCGGATTTGCTGGAACCCGCTGCACTGAACCTGCCAAATGCCGGTCTGCGCAGACGCAAGGGCTACACCCCATGAGCCACCGCCGACGTTGTAAACCAAGGTGCCGCCGAAGGTGACCCATGTGGTGCCGTCCACCGTACCCTGCACCGATAGCGCGCCGGTATACGTGCCGGTGACTTGGAACGCCACTACAGTGCGCCCAGCGGTTGCTATCGCCACAGCAGAGCCTGCCGTCGCCGCACCAGCAGGGACGCTGTTGATGACGGTGATCGTGCCACTGGCGGTCACTTCTGACACGACTGTGGGCAGATCGACGCCGCCGCCTGTTACGGTGACCGTGCCGATGTTGGTGCCAGCAAGCGGGGTGGAAAGGCTGATCGGCGTGATAGATGTGGCGTTGCGCTTCTGGGTCAAATAAACAGTGACCGTGCCAGAAGTGTAATTGCTGACCTTAGCCCTGACATAAGCAGCGGTAGAGTTATAGGTGTACAGCCCTGTGGAAGTGATTATCGTTGTCAACGCGCTATACGCGCTGTTGTTATTCGATAACCACAGAGATGCCCATGTGACGTTGTCGTCCGAATGTTCGAGCGTAATTTGGTTGCTTGTACCCGCATTCGTTACATGGATCGAGCCGCCGTTGAACCCAGCGTTCGGCAACGACATGAGGGTGGTCTGCGACGATGCGCTGGCCGTGGTGGTCAGGCTGTCCAGCACGTTGTCGGGCTTGGTGGGTAGCGGGTTCGAACTCGACACCAGCGATTCACCCGCAGCACCACCTGCATCGATCTGCATGACTTGGGTTTTGATGCCCGCGCGGTCAATGTCACGAATGACATCGCCGCCAGTGCCTGTGTTCAGGGTTGTGTTGTCAGCCATGTTACGCGCTCAAGGCCGTATAGGTCAGCGACGAACACGAAACCGTGTCGCCCGCGTTGATCGTCAAGCCGCCGGTCATGTTGATGTCCGAAGCCGAAGCAGCCACCGCGCAGTGAACCACCACCGTGCCGCCTGATGTTTCCAACGTGGCCGTAGCAACCGGCGAAGCGTTACCCGTGGCGTTGGTGTCCGATGTGATCGCGTTGGCCGTGGCCGTGCCGGTGGACGATGCACCAAACGCCGTGGCGGATAGCGACAAGGTAGCCACCGCAGTACCAGGCGAACCCACAGTGCCCGTCAGCCGGAACTTGAGCTTGCCCGATGCGCCGATCAGCGCCGTTACAGCGTCCGTGGCAGCATTACGCGCCGCCGTTGTATGAGTGACCGCCATTATTCTTCTTCCTTGTTTTCAGGTTCAGCCAGCGTGCCGACAACCTCCACAGTTTCCGTCTCGCCCGTCGCCGCGCGCTTGATCTCTAGGGTGATGCGTACCTCACCGGGTGTGCCTTCAAGGTTCATGCGGGCAGTCCTTCCTGCGGCGGTTCAACGGGTTCTGTGGCTTGATCGTTCTGGCCTTCGCTGTCCGCGACCTCGCCGTGATAGACCGCGCCAGATGGGGCCATGATCCGCATGACTTTGCGCTTGGGCTTGGTCAGCGCCGCGAGCATTTCCTTGAGTGCCGCGTTCGGATCTTCCGTAGGCTTGGCAGGGGCCTTGGCTTCCATCGCCGCGCCTGCGTCCGCTGCCGCCTTGATCGCGTCCCGTTCCGCCTGCTGCTGTTCCATCTTGGCGATCAGAATCTTGACCATGCCGGACAGTTCGGAATCATCGTGCTTGGCCGCTGCATTGATCTCGGCAACCTTGATCCGTGCCGATGCGTCGATCTGCGCCTTGGTCACGCCGGATTCCAGTTGTTCCATTTCCTGCTGCATCTGCGACAAGGCATGGTCCATCTGCCCGATCATCTGGCCAGCCTGGTCCAGCGGGATCGGCCCGTTTGGCGTCTGCACCATCGGCGGCGCGTCTTTTTCGTCCTGCGGCTTGTCAGCGAGGCCCGGTGGCAGCGTCTTGGCGATACGGTCGGCAATGTCATCCGCACCCGGCCAATCCATCGCACGAACGATCTTGTCGCCTGCCACTTCCATGAGCTTGGGCCATGACTGCGACATCTGGACCATGCTCTCCGCCGCTTCCTGCCGCAGCGTGTTGTAGGCTGGGCCGGTCGTGACGATCACGTCATACTTGCCAACGGTCAGGTCGTTCAGCACGGTCTGTACCGCCTGCCCGTAATCGTCCATCTTCTCTTCGGGCTTGTTCACCTCGACCTGCGAGGCCTGCCCGTCCTTGCCAAGAATGCGCAAAATCCGCTGGGAATCGTAAACGCGCGGGATGCCCGATACCATTACACGGCCAAGGTGGCGCATCGTGCGGGTGAGGTTGTCCGAGTAGTGGAAATTGCCCACATCGCCTTGATGCTGGCGCGCACGGATCGCAATGCCGCTGGTTTCGTTTGAGCGGTTTCCAAGCGATGCGTCATAAATGCCGGTCACCGCCTTCACGTTGTCCCGTGCAAGGCCTGCCATCGCAATAAAGCCCGAAGGCACATCGGCGGGCTGTTGGCGCTGCGGGGCCGGCGCAAGCGTCCCGTCGATGGTGACGGGGTTATACTCCAGGTATGGGAACGACTTGACGTTAGCGGCCTGCCAATCGTCCTCGACGCCTTCGAACTGGCCCATTGCGCCGATGTACGGGGCCTTGGTGCGGAGGGCGATCTCCTCGGTCGCAGCGGTCAGCCAATAGTTATACATCTTGGCCGGGTCTTTGGCGTTGCGGATGATGCCCGAGCGCGAAACCTTGCCGTCAATGTCGATCTCATCACCGTAAACCGGGAACAGCGGTATCCAATCAAACGGGACTTCCGCCTTTTCCAGCACCTCACGCGCGGTCAGTTTGTACCACATGACCTTGCGCAGGTTCGTGGGCCGTGTGCGCCCGGTCGGTGCCACGCCGGGGGGAATGTCCGCCACGATGAATTGGCCTTTGACGCGCCCCACGCCGTCGCTGAACTCAACCAGCGTGGCAGCTTCGTATTCGAACTTGTAGTACTCCGCGATGCGGACAAAATCCTCGCCCAGCCAATTCTGATCGTCGCCCGTGCCCTTGGCGATGTAGTCAATCGTCGCATCCTTGCGCGGATACATGCGCTCAAACTCGCGCTTCGGCTCCTTGCTGGTGACAATGCCAAACTCTGCATCGCTGCCATCGGGTTCACTGGATGACGGATCGAGATAGACCGTGAACGGGTTGCGCACCCGCTTGATCTTCATGTCCTGGTTGAAGCTGGTCGGGTCGCAATACTCGGTCACAAGCCGCAGGAAGCCAAACCCAATGCTGGCCGCGCTATCTAGCGCCGTGTCATATGCCGCATCCGCACCGCTGTCGTATTCGATATGGCGGATCAGGCCCTCAATGACCTCGGCCACTTCCTCATCGGCGCCATCGCTCACCGGGTGGACGTGGATCGACTGTTCATTCTGCCGCACATCGTTGACCACCTGATGAATGATCGCCGGGATGTTGTTGTTGGTCAGGCAGGGGCGGCCATCCAACTCACGCTGGCGCACGGACTGCTCATCCCATTGATCGCCCTTCTTGAACTTCAAGTCCTCAAGCGCGTCTGCCCGATCACCGTCGTTCGCGTTGATGCACAGTTCAAGCCGCTCGCGGCATTCAAAGATCAATTCGTCGTCGGTCATTTGCAGGGTTTCCCAATACACGGGCGCACCATCAGGAGCGGGTCAGCTTGGATCGGGGTGAACCCATACCGCGCGTAAAATTCGGCCAACGCCTGCTGGTCCAGCGGGCTGTCGGGATCAGGCTCGACGTGAACCAGCAGGAACTTGCCAGCCAAGTCCGCATCCGTGCAGGTTGCGAACACAAGCGCCGAAGCATCACCGCGCCCTCTGTATTCGGGTTCCGTGCGCACACTGGACACCTCAAGCACTTGGCGGCGCATCGCTACGGGCAAGGCCTTCGCAACGCCCACCTTGAGGCTTGCGTGGCCGTAGTGGCGGATACCTGGCGTCATACCACCGCTCCCATCTCAATCTCATGGAACAGCGCTGTCCGCCGCGCGCCGTTGATGCGGACGTTGGAGCGCGATGCCTGACTTGCCAGATTGTCGATCGCCGCATGGACCGCATCGTCGTACGCGGGCAGCATCAGTTCAGCCGAGCCAATCCGCACGCTGCCGTCATACAGTTCAAGCGCCACGCCTTGCATGGTGCCGATCTCAAACGCGGTCTTGGTGAGGCGAAGGTTGCTCATGCCGCCCAGCTCCTCGGCGCAATGGCAGGACGCACACGGCGCACGACCTTGGTGGCTATGGCACGGCGCGCGCCCTCGCAGGCGTACCGCAGCGCGTCGATGCAGTGATTGTTCTTGTCCGCGAGCTTGGGCAGGACTTGCTCCGTCAGCGGATCAACCTCAAAGCTGTAGAGCGTCAATTCGTCGATCACATGTTGGCAGCGCGGGTGCACGATGATGTCAAACGACTTGAGGAACTCGACGCCTTCTTCGACTGAACGCGCGCCCTTGACCGCCGAGAGTATCTTCGGGAAGCCGTGGTTCCGCAGGTAGCTGATCGTCTCTGGCCGCGCGCTGTCAGCGGTCAGCGGCCAGCGTTCGCTTTCAGGCACAGACAGGAACAGCGCGGGCAGGTTGTTGATCTCGGTGCCGACCTGCCAAGCTTCATGGTCGATGTAGAGATTATGGCCGTCAATGTAACAACGGACCAGAACGCTGGGGTCGATGCTGAACCCAAAGTCCGCGCCCATGCGGAACGTGACGCCCGCGGGCGTTTCAAAGTCCTCCACGCGCCAGTTGCGAAACACGCGGGCTTCGCTGTTGCGCTGATACTCACCTAACCAGATGTGCGCGAACTTGTCCGGGTCGCGGCTGCGATCATATTCCAGTTCGGAAAGCAGCACGTCGGGAAGCCACGGGTTATCGCGATAGTTGGCTTGCACGACGATTGCGTCAGGTGGCGGCTCTTCTCCGCGTAGCAGCGAATCCACCGGGTCAGTGGCCTGCGATGGGTTCCAAGTGAACCACAGTTCGCTGCCGGGCTTGCGGATCGTCGGACGGAGCAGGTCAAGCGAGCGCTGTGAAAGCGACTGTGCTTCCTCGACCCATGCAATGTCATAACCTTCAAGCGACTTGATGCTGTCGGCTGTGTGGTTCTGAAGGCCTTGAAAAATAATCAAACCACCATGCGGACACTTGATTTGATTAAGCTGGACCTCAAACAATTGCCCAATGCCCATCGCCTCAATCTTAAGCTCTAAAAGCTTCTTTACCGATTGAGCCAATGACTTTTGAATTTCACGCAAACACACCGCGTGAGTGCGTTCCATAATGCACTTTTCAAGAAGCATCTCAGCAAATGCGTGCGACTTACCCGAACCACGGCCACCATATACGCCCTTGTAGCGCGATGGTTTCATCATCGGCAAAAGCCATCGCGGGGTTTCGATGACTAACTCAGCCATGAGCGGCGTCCACGATCCGGCGCGTAATCATCCGCACTTCGATCTCGCCATCCGCACCAGTGCCTTGCAATGTCGTGGGCAGCACCTTTCCGATCAGCGCCAGAAACGCGGCAGGGCTGGAGAAGGCGCACGCGGTCAAGTAATCCACGCCGCCGGCCTTATCCAGCGCGCCAAGGATCATTGATTTAAGATCAGCGTTGATCTTATTAGGCACGCCCTTTTTGCGACCAGGGCCGGGGGTGCCATCTCCCACCTTGCGGTTTTTCGCCGTTAGTTTTTCAGGAGCGCCCGCTGTCATGGGCGAACCATCTACACGGCTTTTTTAGCTGGGTCGCTATGACATAAATAGGCCCACGAAATTAAATCGACAGCCTCGGCAACACACGGAACACAGTCCGCAGCGGGATGTGAAGCTCCCTAGCGATGCGTGACTTATTCACCCTGCCTTCGGTCGCCCGCATGTCTTGAGCGCGCTGTAGGATGCGCTGGCGCTGCTTGGCAGGCCTACCGCGTTCATTTGCCATCGTTGCTGCTCCCTTGTGGACCGTTCCAAAATACTTTGGTGCAAGATTTGTCACATGCCGAAGCTTTGCAGGTCGGGCACCAATGACCGAACCCCACATTCCATGTATTAACCGGCCCGCCACATGTTCCACAAAGGTTGAGCGGCTTGGGGTTCCAATCATGCGGCACAACAAGTGCGGAATATGCTCGAAACCCGCACAGAAGCTGTTTTGTTTCGACCCTCATGGCTTGCTGCTCCCTTGTGTGATCACGCTGCTGATCGGTTTCCATGTCATGTGGTTTGCTCCTGGCGAACAGCGACCACATCCCAAGGCCCGCCGTCGTGTGCCCATACAAGCTGGCCTGCTGTGTAGGCGTTGGCGCGGTCCACGTAGCCGTTTCTGAATTGCACGGTGTATTTCATGGTTTTATCCTTTGGGCCTTGCTTGCCGGATACGAGGCGGAAGCCTGCTGCGGGGATTGGTTCAGTCGGTAAGCTCACGCATGGCCTTCTGCACCTCGCGGGTAATTGAGCCATTGCGGACCAAGCGAGCCCATTCTTCCATCGGCAAACCAGCGTTGATGGCACGGGCTACCACGGCGTTAGTCGCCTCAATTTCACCGGGCCGCGGCTTCCATTCCTCAGATCGGGCGCGAGGCGGCTCACCAGGCTTGATGTTCCCGGCATGGTCCACATACCAAAACGGCGCATGTTCGCTTGGACGGCGAGCGTTGTAGGCATCGCATAGGTCGTGGGCGTACTCACGATCAGTCCGAGTAAACACGATTGGTTCGGCTATCTCGCGGCCCTTTTCGTCCCTCACGAGGATCGTGACGATCTCACCAGGGCGGGCTCCACGGCCAGTGTTGACCATGACGGGGCCGTCGCGGCGTAGCGGGTTACTACTGGTCATAATTGCCCTCCAAGATTTTCTGAAAGTTGGCGCGCTTGAACACCCAATCGAAGGTGCAGCCGTGCCAGCCACTGTCGCCCCGCAGAAACGCGGACCTCTCAATCTTTCCAAATACGTCTTGGAAGTCGTCCAGTTCGTACTGGCCTATGCGGGCTTTCAGCAGTTCCCGGCGAGATGGCGTGAGTGTTCGCACCGCTGGCTTGCCCAGCTTGGGCGCTGCCTCGTTCCAGATCTCGACAACGTGTTCGGGCTTGAGTGCATCGCCAGATGCACAAGAGACGATAGTCTCTAATCTTTCTGTATCTGTTTCTGTATCTGCTTCTGGCGCGTTACCATGCGTTCCAGCAGCGTTCCCTTGCGTTCCGTTGCGTTCCGTTTCCGCAACCTGTTGTTTCTGGCGTTCTTTCCAAGCAGACTTGCGTTCCGCTGCCGTTCCATCTTCACGTTTCGGTTGACGCTTTTCCCATCCTGTCAGCTTTTCACCGTCCAGAACCTTGCCTTGCATGGCGTCCATGATCGCAACCACGGCGCTATCATCAAGATCAAGCGCGGTTGCTACGTCCTCGACATCAAAACCGCAGAGCGTGCCGCGTTCGTCGGAATTAGCCCCGGCAGACACCAGCATGAACGAGAACACAGCCATTACGTCACCAACGCGCTGACCGCTCTTGCGGGCAATTGTGCGCCACTTTGGATCGGTAGGCATATCGTGCCAAAGGCGAACCCAACCGCTCATATCAATGCTTCCACAAACACATGCAGGCCCGGTACATCACCGTAGACCTTGCTGATTGATATGCGGGCCACCTGCGCGTCATCCTTCCAGACGATCCCGTTGAGCGCATCGCAGCACTTGGCGATATTGTCCGCGTCAGGCTTGCTGGTGTGGTGCAGGGCCTCGCGTTTGCGCTTGGGTGACCAGCTTGGTGGGATGCCAAACACCGCCGTCATCTTGACGCCTACAGGGCCTTCAAGAAGCTCCTGCGCGCCCATCGCAACGTGACCGGCATATGCGACCGTGCTTTCATAAGCTGCCGTCTCAGCAGGCGTGTAGGCGCGGCCAGACTTGCGGCTGAACCGGGGCCGACCTTTCCCGCGAGGGGTGCCAGGAACAAAAAACGTGACCTCGCTCATGCGCGCCCCCTGATCGCAACGTGTTCGGTGATGATCCGGCGAGCTTCAGAGGCGGGCATCTTCATGCCGTGCACCCACCGATGGTAATCGGCTTTCCACTCATCGGGGATCAGCGCAGTCGCCCGAGTGTAATGCGTGGCGGCACGCCCGTTGCAGGGGTGGCAGCGCCCGCTTTTGTTGCGATCGGGAATTGCTTTCCCGCAGTCGGTGCATCCGCGCGTCATGCGTATTTGACCTGATGCTTGCATCCAAGATCAGCACGAACGCCACATTTGAAACAAGGCGTTCGATCAGGAATGATAATTGGATTGGACACCTGCAAACCCCGCACAATCTGGCGAACGTTTCCAGTTGGCTCGTATGGCGGAAGAACGCCGGTTCTACGCAACGCCTTATAAACGGCAGGACGTAGCACCCCAAACTTGCGGGCGATCTGTTCAACCGGGACTTTCTGCCTCCACAGTGCGGTCATTTCCTCGCCGCGCGTCATGGCTTCACCATCTTGCGCAGCGTGTCGAAATAGGGACGGCTTTCCGGCTTCGGCTCCATGCCTGTCAGACCAAAAAAGCCATCAAGCAATTTCACGGCCCAGCTAACGGCCTTGCGCTCATCCGGCGTCATTGTGCTTGCGGCCCGAGATCGGCGCAAAGCTTCTGCCATGCCTTCCATGCGCCGTTCGATGACATGCCTAGAAGTTTGCCAGCGGTGTTGACCGTGCAGCCTTCACTCACCAGTTCAGCGATGCGAGCGCGCGTTTCGATTCCGCGCTCAATATTTGTTTTAGACGTTGCCATGTGCAAACTCCTGCATGATGTGAAACCGCCGCACTGCGTCAGGGCCTTCGCGTTCAGCTTGCAGGGCCATGATGCCCCAGATCAGCAGACGCGAACCATCACGCATGTCGTCCTCGTATTCCTGCTGGGATGTGTTCCCGATTGGATCGGACGGCTCGACCGGCTTGATGATCCGCGTCGGGCTGCGGTCGAAATAGCGGCTCATGATGCCATCCCCCGGATCGCATCCAGTTCGCGCTCGATCCGCTCAATGCGGTCCTCAATGGTCGGCACCGCGATAGGCCGCAGCGACCACAGGCCCTCAATCAGCGGCCAAACTTCGGGGTAATGGTAGGCCATCAGCGCGAGGCTTTCGAAGTGCAGTTGCGTCCGGCAGTTCGAAGCGTTGTCGATGGTCGAGGCGCTGCAATTCAGCTTCCGCGCCAACTCATCGCGGTGGATGCCGTTTGACCGCAGGCGCAACAGCGCGCGGCTGATGGCGTTCTCACAATCGGCTAGGGATGGCGGAGGGATAAGTGACAGGACATTTGGTGCGGTCACGATTAATGTCTCCATTATGGATGGAACGATCATCAGCGGCAGGCGAGGCAAGGCAGGCGGTCACATCCGCCCCCTGCAAGCTGCCCGCCAGACGCCCAGCAGCAGCCCTGTCGTGATCGACACAGCGCACCAGATCGCGAGGATGGTCATGCTGCTGTCCGGTTTTCAAAGGCTTCAAAGAAGTCAGCCGGAACAGGCACGCCGCGTTCAGCGCACATCTTGGCAAACGCGATGCGCTTGATTTGGGGGATGCCGCGCACCCGCCACATGTGCAGCGTCTGCGGGCTAAGGGCGAACGAAGCGCAGACCGTTGCCGATCCGGCTTGGTCTATCAACGCGCTGTGGGGGTGTTTGGTTTTTGCCAGAGGAGAAACTGCGCTATGAAATATGGCAATCAACTCAGGCTCAAACCGAAACCACTCCCGGCGAACAAGGTACTTGTGCGCGGCGCGGTGCAACGCCTTCTCAAGAAGAACGTCGCCCTCACGCGTCGCAATCAGTTCAAGATCAAACGGGCAGGCCGTGGCAATAATGGCAACCCGTCGTGTTGGGTTTGCGGCATAGCCGATCTTGCACAGCCCGGCTTCGCGGGCGGCAATCAGGTAAATCATGCTGCTACATCCCGCGCAGGCGTTGCCCGTGCAGCCAGCAGCGACATCGCCGCCATCAGCGTTCGTTTGTTGGTGGGTGTCTGGCCGGTTTCGAGGCGCGACAACGTAGACTGGTGGATGCCGAGCATCTCGCCCATCTCGGATTGAGATACGCCGAGAGCCTTACGGATGTTGAGTATCGTGTCCATGCACCGGATGATAAATGCACATTCGCATTTAGTCAAGCAACGGATAATGGGTTATATGGTTGAGGCCAGTTTAGGGTTATGCAGAGCGCATGAAACAGTCCCTTTCCCAGAAGATCAAGGCGACCCGCCTCTCACTCGGCCTTAAGCAGGGTGATTTCGCCGCGTTGTTCGACACGTTGCAAAGCACGGTGTCGCGTTGGGAGAACGGCACGGCCCCAGAGCATCGCCATCTGCTGAAGCTCGCGGAACTGGCGGGTGTGACGATCGAGCAGCTTTTGAATGAAAATGACGCCGGATTGGATGGAAAAGGAGCCAAAAAGGATATACTTTCAGACGCAACCATCATAGGATACGTAGGTAACGGAGCGGAAGTTCTGTTTTATCAAAGCGATAATGGGGCTTCCATGAATCTCTCTGTGCGTTTCAACGATTTGAATGCAACCGCATTTGCTCTAAAAGTTGAAAGCGATAGCCTTTATCCCACCGCAGAAAATGGATGGGAGCTGGTCTTTGCGCCCGATCCAGCCACCACAGAAGCCGAGATGCTGAACCGCCTTTGTGTGGTCGAGCTTGCCGATGGCAGGACGCTCATCAAGCGGGTGTTGAGCGGGTCAAGGCCGGGTCACTACCACCTGGCATCCAGCAGCGCGCCGATGATCACAGACGCGCTGATCGTCTGGGCCGCA
>Ga0304729_1000264_pt1 | contig 38238 bp, 37 predicted proteins | sample C_131016_MF_Meta_FD_190475 | JGI IMG/M metagenome (GOLD analysis project Ga0304729, IMG submission 190475) | Freshwater microbial communities from Lake Croche, Canada to study carbon cycling - C_131016_MF_MetaG (v2) (version 2) | ecosystem: Environmental > Aquatic > Freshwater > Lake | place... | reverse complement strand
AGGAATGGCACCATCACCATGCCGCCTCCAATACCCAGCAACCCCGCTAAAAAACCAGTGCATATGCCAAGCGTGGCGAGTTCGATGATCAGCTGGGGTTGAATGTCCATGGTGGAGGAGGTGGGTTTTGGGTGGAAATGAAAGAAGGTGTCTGCAAGGGCCTCGAGGCCGGCATCCTGAACCGGGGTTCAGGTGGGCGAGGTCAGATTGACGTTGGGTTCATCTGACGCGAGACGATCACGCTCATCAAACGATGTTCCAAGCCCGGAGCTCTATGAGCATTGGTTCAAGGAAATATAAAGCCTCAAGGGCCGAGCAGACGCTTTGATTGTAGACCTGCGTCACAACAATTGGTTGTCGTGTCCGAGCACTGCGTCCATGCGTTGCAACAAAGATTGCAACTGCGAGGTGGAGAGGCTTGGGGCACCTGTATCTAACGCGACAGGCCTGTCCGTTAAATCAAACGCAAGGTTCAGAGCGGCTAGTACAGCGATACGGTCACGCGCTTTGATCTTGCCTGCATCGCGAATTTTGCACATGGCCTCGTCCACTTTTGCAACCGCTTGGTTGAGACGTTCTTCACCGTCTTCTGGGCAGCCCAACACGTAGCCATGCCCCATGATTTGCACTTCTACTTGCTTCACGCTTTGTCCTTTGCAGTTTGTTCTTGGGGCAAGCGATCGATCAGCGCGTCAATGCGGTGACGGGCTGCACCAAGACGAGACTTCATGAGGTCTCTTTCTTGGGTGAGTTGCTCAACCTGTGCGGTTAACAAAGCATTGGTACGTTGCAGTTCTTCGTGTCGAACTAACAAACGCTCCGTGCGCTCGGCAATTTGGTCAATGAGGCTGGATTGGGGCATGTAGCAACATTTTAAGGGGACTGGAGGCTGAACCGTTAAGATAGCCTCTGTTGGTGCTCGCGGTGTGGTTCACACGCCGCAGTTCAACGGGAAGCAGGAGGGTTACGTCGCTCGCTCGACAAAGCCCCACCTGCGCTGCCCCCGCAACGGTCAAACGGACGAGTTTTACAACTCCGCTTTTGTCAATTAGCCACTGAACGCCTTGAACAAGCGTTTGGGAAGGCGACAAAGGTTGTCTCCGTCAGCCCGGATACCGGCCAACAAGGTGGCAGTGCGTCCAAAACGCACCGCTAATTCGTCCATGCACTGTCGGGGAAGGCGGTGAGGGCAAATTCTGTTGGTTTTCTTATGAAAAATATTTTTCACTCTTTTGTGCGAGCTCGTGTGCTTGCAGTTTTTTTATTAACCCAATCATTTCTACTACCTGCAGTTGCTGAGGTAATTGAAATTAATCCAGTCGAAGTTACTTCGACTCGTATGGAGCAAAAATTATCAGACGCTATACCGGCTGTATCTGTAATAACCAAAGAAGAGATTGTTAGATCTAATGCCGGTGACATATCGGAATTACTTGCCGGTCAGGCTGGAATAGAGTTTGCACGTAGTGGTGGAGTGGGTGCACCCATCTCAATATATATGAGAGGCTCGGGGGCTACGCAAACTATGGTTTTGGTTGATGGAATTCCTTTTTCTTCGCAATCAGCTATTGGAAGTATTTCTCCGATTCACACCATTCCAATAAATCAAATCGATCGTGTTGAAATAATGAGAGGTAATGCTGCGGCAATTTATGGTTCTGGTGCTATGGGTGGCGTAATTAACTTGATAACTACGACTAAAGATTCAAAAGGATTTAACCCCTCAGGTAGCATCACTTATGGACGTTACAACACAACTAGAACCTCTGCTGGATTTGAAAGTGGTAGTGATGGCGTCAGTTATAGTTTTTCAGGCACAAATAATCAAAGCAAAGGCTTTGAGGCTATTTCGTCAAAAATTTATAACTGTAATACGGCAAATGCCACGGGCTGTATTAATCCAAGTCCTAACGGCTATCAGCAAAGCAGTTTGAGAGCGTCAATTACTAAAACACTCGATTCTCAAAATTCCTTTGGAATAAAACTTTTTCACTCTGGTGGAAACAGTTCCTACGATAACTACTATGCAGACACGGCATCACAGACTTGGGAAAATCGAGACAGAACTCAAATGGCTCAGTTTTACGCAAAAAATAAAATTACCTCTGACTGGGTGTCTACTGCATCTATTTCTCACTCGCAAAGCGATACAACAACACTTAGAGATGGGGCATTTTATTCTTTGTACGGACGTTTTGTAACTGATCATGAAATTTTGAGTTGGGCCAATAACTATGCTTTGACTAATGAACAGTCATTAACTTTTGGTTATGAAAAAGACAGTTCTAAACTCGCCAAAGAAGCAACAAGTTATTACGACGCTGATGCAAGTACAAAACGAAAAGCCATTAAGTCACGCGCATTCGTTGGATTGTTGTCATCCTTTGGTAAATTATCTACACAAGCAAATTTAAGTCACGATATGCTTCCTGGGGTAGGCAACACAAATACCTACTTGATTGGCGCTGGTTATTCAATAGACGACAACCTTAAAACTACAGTCACTCACTCAACCGCCGCTGCCGCTCCTACTTTGGGACAACTTTACGATCTGTCATCTGGTGGTAATTCCGCTCTGAAACCGGAGTACGCAAGAACAACAGAATTTGGCTTGCAGTATTTGAATGCAGAAACTTTTGCCAGGGCTGTTATTTTTGATACGAGGTATAGGGATTTGATTGCCGCCTCTGATGTCAACTTAGTTGACGATGCCTACTTTGGACTTGTTGAGGGTGTTACCAGGTATGAAAACGTCAACTCAGCCCACAACACTGGTTTAGAAATGCAATTAAGAAAACGGGTAGATAAGATACAAATTTACCTTAACTTAACTCATCAATCATTGGTCAATGAGGGGGGAACTTTAGTTAAAAATAAAGCGCGCAATTACGGTAATTTTGATGTTAATTATTTTGTTAATCAAAATATCGACGCCGGGCTGGGAATTCTTTCTACTACTAGCCGCATAACCACTAGCCCGGATTTGAAAAACACTCAAACTCCAGGATATTCAGTATTTAGATTGCATGGCAGCTATAAATTTGACAATAGTTTAAGAGGCTTCGTTTCTTTAGAAAACGCATTAAACAAAAGCTATTACCAACTATACGGCTACAACACTTCCGGCCGAGGCTTCTACGCAACATTGCAATATCAGCCCAAAAATTGATTTGTGAAAATCTGAAATATTGCCATTCACTTTCTTCGAATAATAATGGTTTGATGCCGTAAAAGTATGTCCAGCACAGATGAATTGCATCGCTTTGCCTCCAGTGAAGGATTAGATACCTACATCGACCCAACTACTGGTTACCAGGTATTAACAAGCGATGCCCTCCTCAAGAAGGGCAAGTGCTGCGGAAACTCATGTCGTCACTGCCCTTATGGCCACATCAATGTAGAACGTTCGGGCGCTGCGCACGTGTCTATAAAAAAACCAGTTTTGATGAACTGGACACCAAAAAACGGAGCTGTAGACGTTCTTTTTTGGTCCGGTGGAAAAGACAGTTTTTTAACGCTCAACCATTTATTGGAAGAGGGAAAAAATGTTGTTTTGCTAACGAGCTTTGGCGCGCTAACTAGCCGTGTATCGATCCAAGATATTCATATCAAAGATATTTCTAAACAATCAGAGTTTTTTAAGGTTCCGCTGTGCCTAGTAACTCTTCAACCAAATTCCGATTACAAGCAAAGTATTGAAGAAGGCTTAGAACTTATAAAAATAAAAACTGGTGCTCATATTGAAAGATTAGTTTTCGGAGACTTGCATTTGAGGGATATTCGCCAATGGCGGGTAGAGACTTGGTCTGATTACGAAGTCGCGACACCTCTGTTTGATCTTCCGTATGAGCAACTTCTTGGTAAATTATGGAAACTGATTGATCAAAAGAACCTTTCCATCAGTCTCTCGACAGAAGTTGGTCTGCCTGATGCATCCACCATACCTGTTGGAACTCCTTATACCCCTGCGCTAGTTGATCGGTTCAAAACTTTAGGTGTTGATCCCATGTTAGAAAATGGCGAAGGTCACACCCTTGTATTCCCTAAATAGCTAACTAATAAATGAACTCTAACAATTTCGGCCCTCAACGCATTGTTTGCCTTACTGAGGAAACGACGGAGTGGCTTTATCTATTGGGCCAAGAGTCAAAGATAGTTGGCATCTCAGGCTACACAGTGCGCCCCCGCAGAGCGCGTGAAGAAAAACCTAAAGTTAGTGCCTTCTTAAGCGCCAAGATCGATAAGATCTTGGCGTTGAAGCCTGATTGCGTTTTTGGTTTTTCTGATCTGCAGGCAGACATTGCTGCATTGTTGATCCGAGCTGGTGTTCAAGTTACTGTTTTTAACCAACGTAGCGTGGATGAAATTTTCTCCATTCTCTACCAAGTCGCTGCGATGGTGGGAGAGGTGCAACAGGGAGAGAAGTTGTTGCAACAAATGCGCGAGCAATTAGAGAGCATTCAAGGTTCAACAAGAAATTTCAAACGCAGACCCAAAATTTATTTTGAAGAATGGGACGAGCCGCATATCAGTGGGATAAGTTGGGTCTCTGAGTTGATGGGCATTGCAGGAGGGGACGACTGCTTTCCCGAGTTGGCGCGCATGCCTATGGGTAAAGACAGAATCATTGCCAATAGTCAAACTATTGTGGATAGGGCTCCCGACATCATCATCGGTTCATGGTGCGGTAAGAAGTTTCGGTCAGAGAAAGTTGCTTCAAGAGTGGGCTGGCAAGATATACCTGCTGTTAAAAACAAGCAGTTGTTTGAGATTAAATCTGCAGATATCTTGCAACCAGGCCCTGCTGCTTTAACCGACGGCGTGTTGCAAATGCAGCGCATTATTGAGCGGTGGCAGGCAAACCATGCTTAATTGCTTTACAAAAAGAGGCATGGTTTGCGCCTTGTTGCTGAGTTGGAGTTTTGCGTGCTTATTGCCCAATGTCGCGTGTGCAGTAGTGCTTCGAGACGATCGTCAAATGGATGTGACGATTTCAAATCCGCCACAACGCATAGTGAGTCTCTTGCCCTCCTTGACAGAAACTGTATGCGCTCTCGGGCAATGCAGTCGTCTAGTGGGTGTTGACCGCTATTCGAATTGGCCGTCGAGTATTGTCAAATTGCCGCGTATGGGTGGTGGTATTGACCCAAATATCGAAAGCATCGTAGCGCTCAAACCAGACTTGGTATTGATGGCTACTTCGGCGCGTGGTGTTGAGCGTCTTCAGTCGTTGGGATTAACGGTTCTTACGTTAGAACCTAAAAATCACGCTGATATACAAAGGACACTTCGGGTCATAGGGCAAGCATTGGGATTGTCTTCTGTAGAGAGTGAACGCACTTGGCAAGAGTTGGATACCGGCTTAAGAGAGGTCTCGCAATCTATTCCCAATTACGCCAAATTGCAAAAGGTGTACTTTGAAGTCAGCCCTGTTCCCTATGGCGCTGGTGAGTCATCGTTTATTGGAGAAACTTTGCAGCGTTTGGGTGCACAAAATATATTGTCGGCAAGTATGGGTGCTTTTCCACAAGTCAATCCTGAATTTGTAGTTCGAGCGCAACCTGACATCATCATGGTGGGGGACAGCAACCTTTCAAATATGTTGGCCCGCCCTGGATGGAAGAAATTGACTGCGATGCAATCACAGCGCGTTTGCACTTTTACTAAAAATGAGTCAGAAGTATTGTCTAGACCTGGACCGCGTATGGGGGAGGCGGCACGCATCATGGCCAAATGCTTAATTGATAAATCCTCTCAATTACAAAAGGCTAGTCCATGAGCTTAGCTGCTTCTCGTCGTGGCCTGCCTTTAGCCATCACTTTATTTTGTCTTTGCGTGCTGGTCATTCTTATAGGAATTTCAGTAGGAAGTAGCGGTTTTGTTAATTTTTTGGATGCGTGGCATGACGATGTATCTTGGCAAATTATTTGGGATATTCGGATTCCAAGAACAATTGGCGCTTTTGCTGCTGGTGCCCTACTGGGCTTGGCTGGTGCATTGGCACAAGCTGTATTTCGTAACCCACTGGCAGACCCCTATTTATTAGGTAGTGCATCTGGCGCAGCATTTGGTGTGGGATTGGCATTTGTGTTCTTTGGGGGTGGCCTAATTGCTGCTGAAATTCTTGTGCAGATCGGACTCACAGGTGCTGCCTTTGTAGGTGCAGTGGGCGCTGTTTTATTAACGTTACTGCTTGCACGTGGCGTACAACACACTATGCGATTGTTGTTAGCTGGAATAATTGTTGGAGTGGTTATGGGTGCTGCAACGTCTTTGTTGATGTTCATTCGTCCTGACGCGCTACAGAACATGCAAGGCTTTCTGTTGGGTTCAACCGCATTTGTAGGGTGGTCATCTTGTTGGCTTATGTTGGGCGTACTGATATTTTGTGCTGGCCTTTCGTGGGGTCTAAGTTTTGTGTTGGATGCCTTGAGTCTGGGCGAATCAACGGCGCTTAGCCTAGGTGTGCCACTTAAAAAAGTCCGGACTCTGTTGGTGCTGGCTATGGCGCTAGCAACTGGTACTGCGGTCGCGCACACAGGACTGGTAGCCTTTATTGGATTGGTCGCTCCGCATATTGTGCGATCTATCGTTTCAGTAAGACAGGGGAGTTTGGTTCTGTTATCAGCGCTGATGGGAGGCTTACTTTTGTTAGTTGCTGACGTTTTAGCGCGTGTGGTGCTAGCCCCAGAGGAATTACCAATCGGCGTATTGACTGCCTTTTTAGGCGGGGGCTACTTGCTGTTTTTGCTAAACCGCAATCAAACCCAAGAAAGTTTGTAGAAAAAATGGCAACTGCTCTGCAAGCGCGAAACGTACGGATCTCTTTAGGCGCTCAAGACGTCTTAAAAGGTATTGACTTAGATATTCACGCAGGTCGCTGGGTCACTATCGTGGGCCCCAACGGTGCTGGAAAATCTACTTTACTTAAAGTGCTGGCTGGACTGCTAAAGGCTCAAGGCGAAGTATTTTTATTTGGTAAATCCTTATCAAACTTGCATCCCCGACTTCGTGCCCAGCAGTTGTCCTGGCTAGGTCAGAATGAAATAGCAAGCGATGATCTTTCTGTTTGGGACGTCGTGATGCTGGGTCGATTACCGCACCAAAACTGGCTGGCTGGATATAGCGATGCAGATATTCAAGCTGTTGAAATGGCATTGAAAGCCACCCATACCTTGAATTGGCGAGAAAAGCTCTTAGGGCATCTGTCTGCAGGCGAGAGGCAGCGCGTTTTATTAGCCCGTGCAATGGCTGTTGAGGCGCCGTTGATCTTGATGGATGAACCGCTTACCAATCTAGACCCGCCGCATCAAGTAGATTGGTTAGAGCAAGTACGGTGTTTGACGGCACAAAATAAAACGGTGATCAGTGTCTTGCATGAGGTGGGCATGGCCTTGTATTCTGACGATGTAGTGGTAATGCAGGAAGGCCTTGTTGTGCATCAAGGCGGATGTTCTGATCAAACGTCTCACAGGGCCATAGAAAATGTTTTTGAAAATCGTATTGCAATTCAATATATCTTGGGAAGATGGATTGCTGTTCCTGTACTTCATTGACCTTATAAAAAGGAATCAGTATGCTTTTTGAATGTCCAAAAATTGAAGATCTCAATGAGAGCAATTTAAATAAACGACTGCAAGACAAAATTGATAACAAGACTAAGCCACAAGGTTCATTGGGCCGAATAGAGAACTTGGCACAGAGTATTGGCTTAATTCTTGGTCATGACACACCCGAATTAATGGATCCTCAGCTGGTAGTTTTTGCTGGAGATCATGGTCTAGCTAGTCGCGGTGTCTCTGCTTATCCAAGTGATGTGACATGGCAGATGGTAGAGAACTTTCTTGCTGGGGGTGCTGCAGTCAGTGTTCTAGCGCGTCAACATGGCATTGCGCTAACTGTGGTCGACTGTGGTGTGAAACATGACTTTGTACCTCGTCCTGGATTGCTTATTCAAAAGATAGGTTACGGAACAGCAGACTCGTTTGTAACCACTGCCATGACAGTGGATCAGTGTGATCAAGCGCTTAAAAACGGTGCAGAGTTATTAAAGAGCTTGCCTGGTAACGCGTTATTGCTTGGAGAAATGGGAATTGGCAACACCTCTGCTGCTTCACTTTTAATGAGTCAATTAACTGGGCTTGACATTGTTGACTGCACTGGCGCTGGCACAGGCTTAGATACAGCATCAGTTGGAAGAAAAATTGATATCTTGAAAAAAGTTTTGGCAAGTCATGCAGATTCAAGCGAGCCACTGAGTGCCTTGGCAGCATTTGGCGGGTTTGAAATTGCAACCATGGTGGGTGCTGTATTACAAGCAGCCGTTGAACGCCGAGTCATCGTGGTGGACGGGTTTATAGCCAGCGCTGCCATCTTGGTAGCCTCATCGTTACAGCCCGCAGTGATTCAAAGATGTGTTTTTGCACACCGATCTGGTGAGAGGGGACATGCACTGATGTTGGCCTACATGAAAGTTGACCCCGTTCTTGATCTGGGTATGCGTTTGGGAGAGGGGTCAGGTGCTGCATTGGTTTGGCCGCTATTGGTATCTGCGTGTGCAGTTTTGCGCGACATGGCTAGTTTTGAGTCTGCAGGAGTTTCTAGAGAGCAAGAAAATATTTCTATCGACTCGCCTGGATGATGTATTTATGCTGACCCGCTTCGTACGCCATTTCTTGTTAGCTGTCCAGTTTTTTACGCGCTTGCCCATTACTGGCAGGCTTGCGGCCTGGGTTGGTTTTTCAAACACCATGCTTCGCGCTAGTGCTGCTCATTTTCCTGGTGTTGGTTGGTTAGTTGGAGGATCAACTGCAATTTTGTTTTCCTTGTTTTTAACAGTTTTACCGTCTCATGCTGCTAGTGTTTGGTTGAGTGCAATATTGAGTACCGTTTTCGGAGTTTTGCTCACTGGAGCTTTTCATGAAGATGGTCTTGCCGATACTGCAGATGGTTTAGGTGGTGGAATGACCCGCGATCAAGCCTTAGAGATCATGAAAGACTCTAGGCTTGGCACCTACGGGGCAATTGCTTTATTTCTAGCACTATTTTGTAAGCTAAGTCTATTGGTGCTTCTGAGCCAAATAAACACTCTTTGGGCTGTAGCAGGTATTTTTGCTGCACACGTTACTTCGCGGTTCTCGCCTTTATTTTTGATACGTTTTATGCAACACGTGGGTGACACGCCGCAATCCAAATCTAAACCTTTGGCTGAGACGATTGGAAATACCGCACTAGCAGTTGGTTTTACATGGTGGATTTCTGCGATGGCGCTGACTGCACACTTTGTACCTGCGATTCCTTTATGGGCGGGGGTATTTGGTTGTATTGTTTGCACCTTGTATGTTGCACGCATGTTGCATCGTCGCTTAGATGGATTCACTGGTGATGGGCTTGGTGCAACACAACAGTTGGCTGAAATTGGTTTTTATCTCGGCTTGGTTTTGGCTGCAAATTACTCATGAAATTGTGGTTAGTAAGGCATGCCCGTGTACTTGTAAAAGCAGGTATTTGTTATGGCGGCAGCGATGTGGTCTGCGACGACTCTGCTGTTGAGGAGGCTGCAAACGCTTTTGCTAATTGCCCTGCTTATGGCAGTATGTTGTGGACTTCGCCATCTGTTAGAGCTACGCAGCTTGCAATGTCGGTTAAAAGTAAGCGACAAGATCTTCTTGGCCCCAAAGCTGACGACCGATTACGCGAGATGAATTTTGGAAAATGGGAAATGCATGCATGGGATGACATTCCTTTATCCGAGTTTGATGCTTGGATCGCAGATTTCCCTAACTATCGATTTGGCGGTAAAGAAAGTACCCAAGAAGTTATTGACCGTGTAGCTGATGCACTACAGCATATTTTTCCTATGAATACTTCAGATGTCGTATGGGTTACCCATGCAGGAGTAATAAAGGCTGTGGAATTTTTATCTCCAGAGTTGAGGCCTAAAAAGATTCTTTCTGCTAACGAGTGGCCAACCCAGAGTCCTGCCATGGGTTCATGGATTTGCCTAGACTACGGTTAGTTTTTAGGTTTCGGACTCACCAAGTGAAACTGCGTCAACACCTGAAAAGCAGTAGCCACCTCAATCAAAAAAGCATCTCGCCCACCTGCTGCGCCAAATTGAAAGCCAATAGGTAAATGCTGTGCATCTAATCCAACAGGTACAGACACGCCACACATATCTAAAACGTTCAATACTCTAGTGAAATGTACGGGCGGGGCAGATGGGTTGACTTCGGTGAGTGGTACTGCAGTTGTTAACCCCGTGGGGGTAGCAAATATATCGATGTATTCCAGCACTTTTGCAAACTGCTCTTTTAATTTGGTTTGATTCTCTAATGCGGCAATGTAGTCTGTTGCCAATAGGTTGGCCCCCGCTTGCAGGCGAGGACGTATGCCTGAATCCATAGGCTTGGTTAAATCATTGGCCAAAGCACCATAAGCCGCTGCGCCCTCTGTCACCATGATGTTGACGGCCATAGTAGCCAAGTCTGCAATGGCGCATGGAAGCTCTAGGGTAGTGATGTGTGCACCGGCTAAATTCAAAAACTCTAAGGTCTCTTCATACGCTTTGACGATCTCCCCTTGTACATCTTTCAATTCATGTGGTGCGATACGACCAATGCGTAGCCCTTGTAGTAATTTGCGGGCAGATTCTGTTGTCATTGCCGGCGCGAAAGTTGCGCGCCGGGGATCGTCCACTAAAGCGTCATACACCAAAGCGGTTTCAGCCATAGTTTTAGCGAACACACCAATGCTGTCTAACGTTTTGCTCAATGGTGCTATGCCAGTGGTATCCACAGCACCCACTGTGAACTTGAAACCAGTGATCCCGCAGTAAGCAGCGGGTAGCCGAACCGATCCACCGGTGTCAGTACCAATCGACAGCGGTGCTAAGCCACCAGCTACTGCAGCAGCAGAGCCACTGCTCGAGCCACCTGGCACACGATGCACTTGGTGGTCCCACGGGTTGCGTGGCATGCCCATATGTTCGTTAGTGCCCCAGCCACCCAGAGCAAACTGCACCATATGGGTTTTGCCGATGATGATAGCGCCCGCTGCTTTGAGTCTTTGGGTTAAGTAGGCGTCAGATTCGGCGATGTTGTTGGCGAATATGGGTGAACCAATTGTGGTCACTTTGCCTGCTATATCCACCAAATCTTTCACGGCTATTGGCAGGCCATGGAGTGGGCCTAATGTGTAGCCGGCTTTTCGCATTTGGTCAGATGCCTTGGCCGCTTCTAAAGCTTCGGTTTCATACACCTCCACAAAGCAATGCAACCAAGTGTCTTGATTGCGAATGCGCTCTAGGTAAGCACTGACAATGTCAAAGGAGGAGAACGTGCCTTTTTGTAGGCCAGTCGACAAAGCGATTGCGTCGTCAAGGGGGAGTGTGTGTTTTGTCATAGGGTACTTTGTGTGAAAACTTCGTAGGTCTCTGGTGAAAATCCAACCATCACTTTCTTCTCGCTAACCAATACAGGTCGTTTGATCAGTGTGGGGTGCGTCTTCATCAGCGCGAGTGCTCTTGCTTCGTCTATGTCGCTGCGATCAGTTTCGCTCAACTTTTTCCAAGTGAGACCTTTGCGGTTGAGTAGTGTTTCCCAACCGACTAGTTTGTTCCATCTATCTATGTGATCTGCTACGACATCTGCCTTTTTGTAATCTATGAATTCGTAAGCTAAGCCATGCCCATCAAGCCAGGTGAATGCTTTTTTCATGGTGTCACAGTTTTTAATGCCGAAGATCGTGAGTTTCATATGCATCGCTGATGAAGTATTAAAGTAGTCTAAGGGGTAACGATATGAGAAATATATTCGCCGATGGTAGACTTTATTCGCGCTAAATATTTGATTAATTAGCGAAGGACTGGACGTTAATGGGTTCTTATACCTATCCTAAATTCACCTATAAGTCAGTGGCCGATTTACTGACGCAACCCCCGCAACACATGCCTTTGGTGATCGTGGGTGCTGGACCTGTGGGTTTGGCTGCAGCGATCGATGCGCGACTCAAAGGTCTTGATGTTTTATTGTTTGACGAAGACGATTCTGTTTCGTTTGGTTCGCGCGCTGTTTGTTATGCCAAACGCACCTTAGAAATTTTGGATAGGTTGGGCGTTGGCCAACCGCTTTGCGAAAAAGGCGTGAGTTGGAATATCGGACGCACCTATGTAGAAGAAGAAGAGGTCTACCAATTCAATTTGGTACCTGAGGCAGGACATAAACGCCCAGGCATGATCAACTTACAGCAATACTATTTGGAAGAAGCTTTGGTCAACCGTGCGCTCGAGCTGGGTGTGGATGTGCGATGGAACTGCAAAGCGATTGGTGTGACTTCACAGGCCACCCAAGCGATGGTGGACTTTGATTCGCCAGAGGGTAATTTTTCAGTTTCTGCAGATTGGGTAATCGTTGCCGATGGCGCGCGCAGTCCGATTCGACAAATGCTAGGGTTGGATATTGAAGGCCATATTTTCAAAGACCGATTTTTGATTGCCGACGTGGTGATGAAGGTGGATTTCCCTGCTGAGCGGCGCTTGTGGTTTAACCCGCCGTTTCATCCGGGGCAAAGCGTGTTGTTACATAAGCAAGCCGACAACGTATGGCGGATTGATTTTCAACTGGGCTGGGATGCGGATCCTGAAGAAGAGCGCAAGCCTGAAAAAGTATTGCCACGTCTCAAAACCATGTTTGGCAACGATACAGAATTTGAGTTGGAATGGGTCAGTATTTACACTTTCCAATGCCGTCGTATGAAAGAGTTTCGCCATCAACGTTTGTTGTTTGTGGGTGATGCTGCACACCAAGTCTCGCCTTTTGGCGCGCGGGGTGCCAACTCTGGATTGCAAGATGCTGACGGTTTGATGTGGAAGTTGGATTTGGTAATGCGTGGTTTGGCCTCTGAATCATTGTTGGACACCTATCACACAGAACGGGCATATGCAGCAGATGAAAATATTTTGAACTCCACCCGTTCAACAGATTTCATCACGCCTAAAAGTAAAACGAGTCGCATGTTCCGCGATGCTGCGTTGGAGTTGGCTAGACACCATCCCTTTGCGCGTAAGTTGGTGAATTCTGGACGTTTGTCAGTGCCTAGTTTTATTACCGACTCCCCTTTGAATACGGTTGACGTCGATTCCTTTGCTGGTGCTATGGTGCCTGGTGCGCCAATAGATGATGCGCCTATGCAATGTGATGGTGTGACTTTGTGGCTGATAGATAGCGTAGGTGGTAGTTTTCAGTGCTTGGTGTTTGTGGATGATTTGGTGCAAATAGATGCCAGCACTCGTCAGTCGTTGCTTGCTTTGAAAGATGCTTCGATTCCTATTGAGCCTGTAGTGATTAGTAAACGTGCTGGAGTTGTTCAAGGCATACGTGTGCTTGTGGACGTTCAAGGACTTTTCGCTAAGCGATACGATGCGCAGTCGGGAAGTGTTTGGTTAGTGAGACCTGATCAACATATTGCAGCCCGTTGGAGACGTTTTGAGTTACAAACTGTCGAGCAAGCATTGCGCGTCGCTATGGGTTCATCCATAGTCGCAGCTTAAAAGTCGAGACTTTGAAATAAAGAGGTAATGCTTTGAATTTACAACCGAATTTTTACGAGACTGGTAAACGCTATTTCCGTGACTTCACGCCAGGCGATGATTTTTATGAAGCGTTGATTGAGACGCATCGTGATTTGACGGATGAGCAAAGCGCTCTAGTCAATGCCAAGTTGATTTTGTTATTGAGCAACCATATTGGTGATATCCATATATTGCGCGAAGCCATGGCACTCGCGCGTGCGGACATCGCACCAGCTACATAAACCTATTTCAGGAGAACACCATGAAAGTCAACCGCATCCACCATGTAGCCTACCGTTGCAAAGATGCCAAACAAACGGTGGACTGGTATGTCAAACATCTAAATATGGATTTTGTGCTGGCCATTGCAGAAGATTTAGTCCCCAGCACCAAAGCACCAGACCCCTATATGCACGTGTTTTTAGATGCAGGAAACGGAAATGTATTGGCATTTTTTGAGTTACCAACCGCACCAGAGATGGGGCGTGACACCAATACACCAGACTGGGTGCAGCACATTGCTTTCAAGGTGGATAGCGTGGATGAACTAGAGGCTGCCAAGTCGCGCTTGCAAGCCAGTGGTATCGATGTGATCGGTGTGACTGACCATACGATATTCAAATCCATTTATTTCTTCGACCCCAACGGCCATCGTTTAGAACTCGCTTGCGACACCGCCACACCCGAAATGCAAGAAAAGCTAGATGCCGTGAAATGGGACATGCTAGAAGAGTGGAGCCAAACACGTCGCGCTCCGAAACATGCCGCGTGGATGCATGAGAAAGAGTTCCATTAATTGGCATTAATTGGGGTCAGATCCCAATTAATTTATGAAATTTCTCTATTCTTTTTGCAGCGAATAGCCTTGGGAAAAGTAATTCTTCAGTACTGACTAAAACAGCCTTTTTTCAGGCGTGTGATTTGGGCTTGAATGCGCAAAATTGCGAAACTCCACATTCCCAGCACCGTGGCGTGCGAGCTTGGCACACATAACGTCCATGCAAGATAAGCCAGTGGTGCGCGTCGACTAAATATTTTTCTGGAATGCGTTTGAGTAACTGCATTTCGACGGCAAAAGGTGTTTTACCTTTGGCTAGTCCAGTGCGGTTTCCAACTCGAAAGATATGTGTGTCAACCGCCATCGTTGGCTCGCCATATGCCACGTTCAACACCACATTGGCGGTTTTGCGTCCTACGCCTGGTAAAGCTTCAAGAGATTCGCGGCTACGTGGTACTTTTCCTTCATGCTGATTTACCAAAATGTGGCACGTCTCCATGAGGTGGCGAGCCTTGCTTCTGAATAATCCAATCGTTTTAATGTAACTTTCAAGCCCGTCAAGACCGAGCTTAATAATTTGCTGCGGGGTATTCGCAACAGGATACAAACGGCGTGTTGCTTTATTTACACCCACATCCGTAGCCTGCGCACTCAGCAGCACCGCAGCCAGCAGCTCAAACACACTGGTATATTCCAACTCGGTATTGGGCTTCGGATTAGCCGCATAAAGCGTCGAAAAAAACGGCTCGATGTGTTCTTTTTTCATTTTGCTAGTTTAGGTTAGTTGAGTTAATTGGAGTTAATTGGGGTCAGAACCCAATTAATTTAAATAAGTCTTGACCCCAACTAGTATCAATAGCAATTAAATTAATTGGGTTCTGACCCCAATTAACTGACCCCAATTAACTCAACTAACTATGCAATTCGCTGACCGACTTAACAACGTTGAAACTTCTGCTATTCGTGAACTTTTTAAGTTGCTGGGTAAGCCTGGCATTATTAGTTTTGCGGGTGGATTTCCAGATAGCGCTATGTTTGATGTGGAGGGTATTCGTGAGGCGAGTGCGCTGGCTTTGTCTAAGGAGCCAGGTGCTGCTTTGCAATATGGTGCTACTGAAGGTTACAACCCTTTGCGTGAACAACTGGCTTTGTTCATGGCGGCTAAGGGGGTTAAGAATATCTCTGAAGAAGGTTTGATTGTCACGACGGGAAGCCAACAAGCTTTAGACCTCGTGGCCAAGACTTTGCTCAATCCTGAAGACATTGCTTTGGTTGAAGCGCCCACGTTTTTAGCGACGATTCAGTGTTTCCGTTTGTATGGGCCTAAAGTGCTAGGCGTGCCGATTGATGCGAACGGCGTACAGGTCGACAAACTCGAAGCGATGATTCAGCAGCACAAGCCCAAGCTGGTCTACATCATTCCGACATTTGGTAACCCCAGTGGTGCTTTGCTGACCAAAGAGCGCCGTCTCAAAATTCTGCAACTGGCAGTGCAATACAAAACTATCGTCATTGAAGACGACCCGTATGGCGATTTGTATTTTGGTGAAGCGCCACCACCTTCTATGTTGGCGTTGAGTGAACAAGTATCTGGGAGCCGAGATTGGTTAGTGCATTGCGGGTCTTTGAGCAAAGTACTCTCGCCCGGTTTGCGAGTGGGTTGGATGGTGGCGCCCCCCGATCTATTGGCGCGTGCCACGATGTGCAAGCAATTTAGCGATGCGCACACGTCTACTTTTGCACAAGCCACTGCTGCGCAGTATTTGCTGTCCGGCCGTATGCCCGCCACGCTCAACACGGTGCGTCGTGTGTATGCCGAACGCGCACAAGCCATGGACAAAGCTTTGCAACGTGAGTTGGGCGATGCTTTGGCTTACACAGCACCGCAAGGCGGTTTGTTTTTCTGGGCAAATCTCACAGGCGCACATGGCGCAGTGAAAGACGGTAACGCATTCGCCAAAAGCGCGATAGAAAAAGGCGTGGCTTTTGTGCCGGGCGCACCTTTCTTTGCGAATGACCCAGACCTGTCCTCAATTCGTTTGAGTTTTGCTACGGCGGATGTAGCAAAAATAGAAGAGGGAATTACAAGATTGGGTCAGGCTTTAAAAGCTTAAGACTTGTAGTCTTCCACTGGCAAACAACTGCAAAACAAATTCCGATCACCATATACGTTGTCCACACGCCCCACCGTAGGCCAATACTTTTGTTGTTTCAAACTAGGTAGTGCAAAAGCAGCGCGTTCACGGCTATAGGGGTGACTCCATTCATCAGCCGTCACGCTAGCGGCCGTGTGTGGCGCATGCTTAAGCGGATTGTTGTCTTGCGGCCAAGTACCGTTTTCAATCAAACGAATTTCATCGCGTATCGCAATCATGGCGTCGATAAATCTATCGAGCTCAGCCAACGTTTCGCTCTCAGTAGGCTCCACCATCAAAGTGCCGGGTACTGGGAAACTCAAAGTCGGTGCGTGAAAGCCATAGTCCATCAAGCGCTTGGCAACGTCTTCTGCAGAAACGCCTGTTGCATCTTTTAATGGGCGCACATCCAAAATACATTCGTGTGCCACATGTCCCGCAGCGCTGGCGTACAAGGTGGGATAGTGGTCTTTCAACCGCACACTGATGTAGTTGGCCGAAAGAATCGCTGTTTCAGTCGCATGTTGCAAACCTTCGGCACCCATCATGCGGCAATACATCCAACTGATGGGCAACACTGCCGCATTGCCTAAAGGTGCTGCAGACACCGCGCCCACGCCGTTGACTGCAACACCCGCTGTCGCGTGTCCAGGCAAGTAAGGCACCAAGTCAGCCACCACACACACAGGGCCAACACCCGGTCCGCCACCTCCGTGGGGAATACAAAAAGTTTTGTGCAAATTAAGGTGACTCACATCACCACCAAATTCGCCAGGAGCGGCGACGCCCACTAATGCATTCATATTGGCACCGTCCACATACACGCGTCCACCATGTTGATGCACCAATGCACAGAGGGCTTTTACTTGCGTCTCGAACACGCCATGCGTGCTGGGGTAGGTGATCATGACGGCCGCCAATTTTGCGCTGTGCGCTTCGCACTTGGCTTGCATGTCGGCCATGTCCACATTGCCTTGCTCGTCACACGCAACCACCACGACTTGCATGCCCACCATTTGTGCGCTGGCTGGGTTGGTGCCGTGTGCCGAGGCTGGAATTAAACAGATGTTGCGATGGCCTTGTCCTTTAGCCGCGTGGTAAGCGCGAATGACCAATAAGCCTGCATATTCACCTTGGCTGCCTGCATTGGGTTGCAAACTAATGCCTGCATAGCCCGTGGCTTGGCATAACCATGCACGCAATTGTTCGTCTAACAATTTAAATCCTTGCAACTGCTCAGCTGGTGCAAAAGGATGGGGTTGCGCAAACTCGGGCCAGGTGATGGGAATCATCTCGCTGGTGGCATTGAGCTTCATGGTGCAACTACCCAGAGGAATCATGCTACGGTCAAGCGCTAAGTCTTTGTCGCTGAGGGCGCGGATGTAGCGCAGCATGCCTGTCTCGCTATGGTGAGCGTTGAAAACAGGGTGGGTTAGATAAGCGCTGGTGCGTTGTAGATTTTTAGGAATGAGACTGGCTAAGCCGGGCTCGAACGTTGACCACTCTGGTAACTTGGCACCAGCACCAGCACCAGTACCAGTACTTGTATTTCCACTTCCATTTGTATTTGCATTTGCAAAAATTTCCCAAAGCTTTGTGATGTCAGCACGGGTAGTAGTCTCGTCCAACGAGATACCTAATCTATCTTTGCCAATTAAGCGCAGGTTCATCCCAGCAGCGCGCGCTTTTTGAGCAACGCTTTTGGTATGTGTACCTGACAAAACCACCAAAGTGTCAAACGCACATTCATGTTGCAACTGGCAACCCAGTTCTTTTAAGCCACGCGCCAAAACAGCGGTGTAAGTAGCAACGCGTTCAGCAATACGGCGCAAACCTCGTGGTCCGTGATACACCGCATACATACTGGCCACAACTGCTGGCAAAACTTGCGCTGTACAAATATTAGAGGTGGCTTTTTCACGGCGAATATGTTGTTCGCGTGTTTGCAATGCAAGCCGGTAAGAGGGGTTGCCATGCGTGTCAATGCTGACACCGACTAATCGACCTGGCATAGAGCGTTTGTATTCGTCTTTGCATGCCAGATACGCTGCATGAGGACCACCTGCGCCCATGGGCATACCAAAGCGTTGGGTATTGCCCACCACAATGTCCGCGCCCAATTCACCCGGAGGCGTGAGCAAGGTCAAGGCCAAAAGATCCGCTGCCATGATGACCAAACCACACTTGGCCTTGTAAGCGCTGATCAGCTCTTGGTAAGACGCAACTTCGCCATCCACCCCAGGATATTGCAAAAGCAGCGCAAAGCTCTCATGTTGCAAGGCCTCAGAACTCGGCCCTACTTTGACCTGAAGACCCAAGGGCTCAGCACGTGTTTGTATGACCTCAAGCGTTTGCGGCAGCACATTGTCTGCAACAAATAAAACAGTGGACTCAGATTTACCCACACGCAATGCCAAGGTCATCGCTTCTGCAGCAGCCGTCGCTTCGTCGAGCATCGATGCATTGGCAATCGGCATGGCCGTGAGGTCACACACCATGGTTTGGAAATTCACCAAGGCTTCCATACGGCCTTGGCTGATCTCGGCTTGGTAAGGCGTGTAAGCGGTGTACCAAGCGGGGTTTTCAAGAATATTGCGCAAGATGACACCAGGCGTGTGCGTGCCGTAATAGCCTTGCCCAATAAAACTTTTGAGCAATTGGTTTTTCTGTGCAATCTGCTTGAGTTCTTCTAGCGCAGCAGCCTCCGTCACGGGCGCAGGCAATTGCATGGCTTGTGCCCGCGCAATGCTGTGTGGCACGATGCTGTCGATCAACGCACGTCGCGATGCTTGCCCTAAAACGCTCAGCATATGCGCCTCATCCGCATCACTCACGCCAATATGGCGCGCTATGAATTCGCGGCTGTTTTCTAGTTCGTCCAAAGGTTTGGTGGATTGCATCAACATGGCGGGCCTGCTTGGGTGTGGGGGTTAAGGGGTAAAAGAATGGATGAGCAAAAGGATGTAGCAGTCAATAAAAATCAAGCGATCAATTTGTTGTAACTGGTCTCGTCCATTAGCGCATCTAATTGCGCAACGTCGGCCAGTTTGACTTTGAAGAACCAGCCTGCACCCAATGGGTCGGTATTTGCAAGTGATGGGTCATCCACCAAGGCGGTGTTCACTTCAGTAACTTCACCAGTGACGGGCATGTACACATCCGCTGCGGCTTTGACGGACTCGACCACGCCTGCAACATCGCCTTGTTTAAACGTAGCGCCCACCTTGGGCAGTTCTACAAACACAACATCGCCCAAAGCATCTTGTGCATGGTGGGTAATGCCAACCGTGGCAGTAGCGCCGTCGGCTTGCACCCATTCGTGTTCTTCTGTGTATTTGAGTGACATATTGATTCCTTTGAGGTAGTAGAAATGTTGAGGTTTAACCGCGGTAATACCGGGTTGGGTGAAATGGCATGGGGCTAACAACCATAGGCACTGCTTTGCCACGCACGCTGGCAAAGACGGTGTGACCCATGACTGCTTCTGCAGTAGGCAAATAGGCCATGGCGATAGGTTGGTCGACAGTGGGTGCTAACAAGCCGCTAGTCACTTCGCCAATACGCTCGCCACCGGCGTTGTGAATTTCCACATGCTCACGCACAGGCACGCGTTCTTGTGCGATCAGGCCAACGCGTTGTTGGGTGAGTGTTTGAGGCGCGTCGAGTTGCGCCAACACATTGTCTGCACCTGGAAAACCTCCCGCGCGCGCACCGCCAGTGCGCCGCACTTTTTGAATCGCCCAGTTGAGTCCAGCTTCGACGGGTGTGGTGGAGGTGTCAATGTCTTGTCCATACAGACACAAGCCTGCTTCTAAGCGCAAAGAGTTGCGTGCGCCAAGGCCAATGCTTTGCACAGCAGAGTGTTCAAGCAATGCGTTAGCAAGATCGGTTGCATGCGCGTTGGGAACCGAGATCTCGAAGCCATCTTCACCGGTGTAACCACTGCGGGTGATAAATAGCGACACACCTTGCCAGTCGAACGACTGGCCAGACATGAAGACCAGTTTTTCAACGCCTGGCACCAAGTGTGAGAGCGCATCGACCGCTTGCGGGCCTTGCAGCGCAAGCAGCGCCATATCTGGCAAGGGGATCACCTCGCAGCGATTTCCAATACGCGCTTGTATGTGTGCAATATCTGCCGCCTTAAAGGCGCCGTTGACGACTACAAAGATATCGTCACCACGGTTCACAAACATCAAGTCGTCCAAGATGCCGCCTTGGTCATTCAAAAGAAGCCCGTAGCGCTGTTTACCCACTGGCAGACCGACGACATCGACAGGCATCAAACTCTCGAAGGCTGCCGCAGCATCAGGACCCATGAGGCGCAACTGCCCCATATGCGAAACGTCAAACAAGCCTGCCGCATGGCGTGTGTGTTTGTGTTCTGCCATCAGTCCCAAGGGATATTGCACTGGCATGCTGTAGCCCGCAAAGGGGACCATACGCGCGCCTAGAGAGACGTGTAAATCGTGAAGCGGTGTGTGTAGCAGGGCGGTATCAGACAAGCAGGGGCTCCAAAGCATGGCCACTTGCACCATGCAAGTGGCTGGAACCCTGTTGTCCGCTTTACCTGAGAGATTCAAAGCTGCAGATGCAGCGACTTGCCCCTTCGGTGGATGCGCTGGTGGCCGCATCTCTCTCCAACAGAATCAGTAGTGTCAGTCCATGTTGCCTGAGCGTTCGGCCTTCGGCGGTCTTGCTAGAAGAAATCTCTACGCGACTCTCTCCTGACACAGAAAAAATTCTAACCCAGCTTGTTTTGCACATCGTGCAATGGCGGCAGTACCTTGGTACTCAATTACGCATCAATGTGAACCGTTTCGCGCAATGTCTACATGCCAGCGTAATTGGGTCCGCCGCCACCCTCAGGGGTGACCCACACAATGTTTTGAGTCGGGTCTTTGATGTCGCAGGTCTTGCAATGCACGCAGTTTTGCGCATTGATTTGCAAACGGTCGCTGTTGTCGTCGTTTTTTACATACTCATACACACCAGCGGGGCAGTAGCGGCTCTCAGGCCCGGCGTATTGGGCCAAATTGATAGCAACGGGAACCGAAGCGTCTTTGAGTGTGAGATGCGCGGGTTGATTTTCTTCGTGGTTGGTGTTGCTGATAAATACGCTGCTCAGTCGGTCAAAAGTCAACTTGCTGTCTGGCTTGGGGTAGTGGATTTCTGCAAACTGCGACGCAGGTTGCAAATTGACATGGTCGGGCTTGCTGCCACGCAATGTCCAAGGCGGCGAACTGATGCCAAGTTTCGGCAGAAGCCATTGCTCGATACCCGTCATCAAGGTACCGACCAACATCCCTTTTTTGAACCAGAGTTTGAAGTTGCGCGACTGGTGCAACTCTTTGTAAAGCCAACTAGCTTCAAAGGCTTTTGGATAGGCGCTGAGTTCGTCGTGTGCGCGTCCCGTCGTGACGGCGTCAAATGCCGCGTCCGCCGCGAGCATGCCGGTTTTGATGGCGGCATGGCTGCCTTTGATGCGGGCGGCATTGAGATAGCCAGCATCGCAACCAATCAAAGCACCGCCTGGAAATACGGTTTTGGGCAAAGCTTGCAAAGTGCCGTTGTTGATGGCGCGGGCGCCATAGCCGATGCGCTTGCCACCTTCCAAATGTGCGCGAATGCTGGGGTGCGTTTTCCAGCGTTGCATTTCCTCAAAAGGGCTGATCCAAGGGTTTTTGTAGTCGAGACCGAGCACAAAACCAAGGGTCACTTTGTTGTCTTCCAAGTGGTACAAAAAGCCGCCGCCAAAGGTGTCGTCTTGCATGGGCCAGCCAGAGGTGTGGACCACCAATCCGGGTTGGGCTTTGGTGGGGTCAATCTCCCACAACTCTTTCACGCCGATGGCATAGCTTTGTGGGTCTTTACCCTCTGTGAGGTTGTACTTAGCAAGCAATTGTTTGCCCAAATGCCCGCGCGCACCTTCCGCAAACAAGGTGTATTTGGCGTGGAGTTCCATGCCGAGTTGGAAGTTATCCGTTGGTTCACCGTCTTTACCGATACCAAGGTTGCCTGTCGCAATACCTTTGACGGAGGGATTGTCGCCGCGCGCGCCTGCGTCGTCGTTGTAGAGCACTTCCGCCGCCGTAAAACCGGGAAATATTTCTACACCCAAACTCTCAGCATGCGCAGCCATCCACTTGACCACATTGCTTAGCGAGACGACGTAGCAACCGTCGTTGTGGAAGTTGCGTGGCATGAGCCAACTGGGAGTGCGGGTTGCGCCTGTCTCGCTCAGCATCAGCAAATCGTCGCCCGTGACGGCTTGGTTCAAAGGCGCGCCCAATTCTTTCCAGTTGGGAATGAGTTCGTCCAAGGCTTTGGGGTCCATCACTGCGCCAGACAGGATGTGCGCGCCGGGCTCAGAGCCTTTTTCCAGCACCACCACCGAGACGTCTTGGCCTTTTTCAGTCGCCAGTTGTTTGATGCGAATCGCGCTGGCCAAGCCGGCAGGGCCGCCGCCGACGATCACCACGTCGTATTCCATGGCTTCGCGCGGCCCAAACTGGGCAAGTATGTCTTGGGGTGTCATAAAAATGGGGGAGTCAGAGAGATAGGAGGTAGCTTGTCCGAGTTGCGACAGATTTTATGCGGTGCTTCAACGGTGCCCGAGGGGTAGTTGCCATAATGAAGCGATTCAACACAAGCGGGAGCAAGGCATGGCTTACAGCATAGATTTGTCAGGACGGGTAGCACTTGTAACCGGTGCGTCCAGCGGTTTGGGTGAACAGTTCGCCAAAACCCTCTCGCGTGCTGGCGCTGCGGTGGTGTTGGCCAGTCGGCGCGTTGAGAAACTCAAAGAGTTGCGTGCGGAAATCGAGGCCGAAGGTGGCGATGCCCACGTGGTGGCTTTGGACGTCACGGACTTGGACAGCATCAAGTCTGCCGTCGCCCATGCGGAGACGGAGGTCGGCAGCATCGATATTTTGGTGAACAACTCTGGTGTGAGCACGACCCAGCGTGTGCAAGACGTGACCGAGGACGACTTTGATTTCATCTTCAATACCAACGTCAAGGGCTCGTTTTTTGTGGCGCAAGAGGTTGGCAAGCGTATGCTGGCGCGCGCCAAAGGCTCAGCACCAGGGAGCTTCACCGGCGGGCGCATTATCAATATTGCGTCGGTGGCAGGGTTAAAGGTGTTGCCTCAAATTGGGGCTTACTGCATGAGCAAGGCCGCTGTGGTGCAGATGACCAAGGTGTTGGCGATGGAGTGGGGCCGTTTTGGGATCAACGTAAATGCGATTTGCCCAGGCTATATCGATACCGAAATCAACCACCACCACTGGAGCACGGAACAAGGCCAAAAGCTGGTGAACATGTTGCCCCGCAAGCGCGTCGGCCATCCGCAAGATTTAGACGCTTTGTTAGTTTTGTTGGCCAGCGGTGAGAGCGGTTTTGTCAACGGCGCCATCATCGCGGCAGACGATGGGTTCGCACTATGAAGATTGAGATACCAGAGCACAAGAAGCTGGTGTATGAGATGACCATGCCCATTCGATGGGGCGATATGGACGCGATGGGGCATGTCAACAACATCATGTACTTTCGTTACCTAGAAACGGCCCGCATCAACTGGCTACAAACCATCGATGCCGTGCCTGACCCCGCGAAAGAAGGCATCGTCATCATCAATGCCTTTTGCAACTTCTACAAACAACTGGAATACCCTGGTGATATTCGATTGAAGATGTACACCAGCGACCCAGCCCGCACCACGTTCGAGACATGGGCGACGATGGAGCGCGACGACCAGCCTGGCGTGATTTACGCCGCGGGCGGCGCGACCACTATTTGGGTGGATTTCCCCAAACAAAAGGCGATTGATTTGCCTGACCGGATGAGAAAGATAGTCACACCATGAGCCGATACCCCTTACCCGATCTCAACGCTTTACCTGAAGACATCCGCGCCAAAGTGCTGGAAGTTCAAGAAAAAGTGGGCTTCATTCCGAATGTGTTTTTGGCGCTGGCGCGCCGACCTGCGGAATGGCGGGCGTTTTTCGCGTACCACGATGCCTTGATGCTCAAGGAAGATGGCCATCTCACCAAGGGCGACCGCGAGATGATCGTTACCACCACCAGTGCCGCCAATAACTGCCTGTATTGCGTAGTGGCCCATGGTGCGATTTTGCGGATTTACGAGAAAAAACCATTGGTTGCCGACCAAGTGGCGGTTAACTACTTAAAAGCCGACATCACCCCCAGACAAAAAGCCATGCTCGACTTCGCGATGAAGGTTTGCCTGCACAGCGATCAGATACAAGACCAAGACTTTTCCGCATTGCACGCCCATGGCTTTGACGACGAAGACATTTGGGATATCGCCGCCATCACGGCGTTCTTCGGCTTGAGCAACCGCATGGCGAGTTTTAGCAACATGATGCCCAACCCCGAGTTTTATTTGATGGGGCGTATTCCTAAAAGCAAATAAAACATGGTTTAGTCGGCCTAGCCTAACTTTGCGTCTTGAAACTAGGCGACACGCCTCAAAGGCGCGGTTTCGTAGAATCCTTGAGTTAATTCGTTGCACAAATTTGGAGCATCCCCTTGAACAAAATATTTCCTTCTGCCGCTGAGGCGCTGAAAGACATCGTGGCCGACGGCCAGTTGATGGCGGTCGGTGGCTTTGGACTGTGTGGTATCCCAGAGGCCTTGATCGACGCTTTGCGTGACAGCGGCGTAAAAAATTTGACCGTCATTTCCAACAATGCCGGTGTGGATGGCTTTGGTTTGGGCAAGTTGCTCGAAACCCATCAAATCAAAAAAATGATTTCCAGCTACGTGGGTGAGAACAAAGAGTTCGAGCGCCAGTTTTTAGCCGGAGAGTTAGAGCTTGAATTCACCCCGCAAGGCACCTTGGCTGAAAAACTGCGCGCTGGTGGTGCAGGCATCCCCGCCTTCTTTACCAAAACGGGTGTAGGCACTTTGGTTGCCGAAGGCAAAGAGTTGCGCGACTTCGATGGCGAGACTTATGTAATGGAAAAGTCATTGGTGCCAGAAATCTCTTTGATCAAAGCCGACATTGCTGACAAATCCGGCAACTTGCGCTTCAACATGACGGCGCGCAACTTCAATCCTGCAGCCGCGACTGCCGGCAAGATTTGTGTAGTGGAAGTTGAGCGCATCGTCGCCATTGGCGAACTAGCCCCAGACGATATCCATTTGCCTGGTATTTATGTTCACCGTATCGTGCACAACCCGACGCCTGAAAAGCGCATCGAAAAGCGCACAGTGCGAGATAGATCCGTTTAAATATTTGTAAGGTGAACAGCCACAGCTGTTGCCGCTAAAAGGAAAAAACATGGCTTGGACCCAAGACGAAATGGCCGCCCGCGCGGCAAAAGAACTGCATGACGGCTTCTATGTCAACCTAGGCATTGGCATCCCCACCCTAGTGGCTAATCACGTGCCAGACCATTTGGAAGTCTGGTTGCAAAGCGAGAACGGCATGTTGGGCATTGGCCCATTTCCATACGAGGATGAAGTCGACCCCGACCTCATTAACGCCGGCAAGCAAACCGTCACCACCATCAAAGGTTCAGCGATTTTTGGCAGCGACCAATCGTTCGCCATGATCCGTGGCGGCAAAATCAACTTGTCGATTTTGGGCGCCATGCAGGTCAGCGAAAAAGGCGATCTCGCCAACTGGATGATTCCTGGCAAGATGATCAAAGGCATGGGCGGTGCGATGGACTTGGTCGCTGGCGTCAAACGCGTGGTCGTCTTGATGGAACACGTCGCCAAAAAGAAAGACGGCACTGAAGATCTCAAAATCTTGCCTCAGTGCACCTTGCCGCTCACGGGTGTCGGCGTAGTCGACTTGATCATCACCGACCTCGCGGTGATGGACGTGACGCCTCAGGGCCTCAAAGTAGTAGAACTCGCGCCCGGCGTGACGCGTGAGTTTTTACAGAGTAAGACCGGCATCCCATTGCTCTAAACATCGGGTAAGCCCCATGGCAGGGCTTAGCTTTATTGGGGACATTAAGTCTGCTTTATCGATAAATCTCAACTTGAGAGTAATTTATCGATAAAACGTACTCTTAATCCGACTCAGGAGCCTTTGCCATGGATGACCTCTCTCGACGCGCGCACCTCAAAAATCTTCTTGGCCTTACCGCCATGGGTTGTTTGCCCATAACTGGTGAGGCGGCCACAACTGCATCAAGCAAGCCGGTGCCACCGCAGGGAATAGGCAAGGGGATACGTCACATCTCTTATAGCGACCAAGGTGGTCGGCCTGATGGCGTGCAGGTGATGGTGAACCGCAAGCATGTCTATGTCGGCCATATGTTCAGCGATGGCGTCACCATCATGGATGCCAGCGATCCGCGCAAACTCAAGCCCGTGCATTTTTGGACAGCAGGGCCTGGTACGAGAACGCACCAGATGCAAAACTCCGAAGACATTCTGCTGCTTGCAAACGGTGCCAATATCGTGGCGATGCAGTCCTACGATGGGCAACGCGGTTATTTTGAAAACAATTTAGCGGACAGCATTACCAACCGTAAAAAATTCCGCTCAGGCTTGTCAATCCACGATATTTCTAAGCCTGGTGAAATGCGCGAAATTGCATTTCTGGAAATGCCAGGGCTGGGTGTTAACCGAATCGGTTGGCAAGGCGGTCGATACGCCTATGTATCGGCGCACTTTGATGGTTTTACCGACCACATTTTGTGTGTGGTCGATTTAAAAGAAATTACCAAGCCTGAAATTGTGGCCAAGTGGTGGTTACCAGGGATGAACCGCGCGGCGGGCGAGACCCCTAACAATCCCAAAGGCAAGCGTTATGCGCTCCACCATATGCTGACCGCAGGCAACTTAGGCTACGGTGCTTGGCGAGACGGTGGGCTGACGGTTCACGATTTAACGGACCCTGTGAATCCTAAATTGTTATCCCGCTTAAATTGGTCTCCTCCTTTCCCAGGTGGTACGCACACACCATTGCCTTTGCCTGGTCGTAAATTGGCCGTGATATTGGACGAGGCCAATGCGCAGAAATGTGCCAAGGGTTTGTTTCACACTTTCGTTTTGGATATGCGGGCACCAGAAAACCCAGTGCCAATCTCCACTTTACCGACACCTAACGACAGAGACTACTGCGCTTCGCCTGGTACCTTTGGTCCGCACAATATGCATGAAAACCGCCCCGGTTCGTATCAGAGTGAAGAGCTGATATTTGCTACTTACAACAATGCAGGCGTTCGTATCTTTGACATCAGCAACCAGTTCTCGCCGAAAGAAGTGGCGTATTGGGTGCCGCCTGTGCCTACCAAACTGATTGATCCACGCCCAAATATTGCGCTAGACGCAAAAACGGCGGATATCTATGTCACCAAGGAAGGGTTGATGTTTGTCAGCGACTGGAATGCTGGCATGCATGTACTCGAGTACAAGGGATAAATTTCTAGAACACTTTTGCCTAGTCCCAAGTGGGCTAGTGCAAAGTGTCATTAATTTCTTATTTCAGGCGCTTGCAATCGCTTGCTGCATGGCTTTGCCCATATTGGCAAAGTAGTCTGCAGCCGCTTTGGTTGGAATCAAATATTTGGTTCGGCGGTTTTTGCCTTCAAACACGGTGTCGATCATTCCGAGTTCGCGTAACTGGTCGAGTTTGCGGTGAATCGTGGCGGGCGATGCAATGTGATCTAAGGCCATGGCTTCTGTCACTGTGAGCGGCTTTTTCTGTTCATTACGCAGACCGATTACATCTAACAATTTTTTAGCGTCGAGGTCTATTTGGGGCGAATTATGATGGCCCTCCAGCGCATGGACCAAATTCAAAAAACGCATATAGATTTGCTGTGTAGACATAGGCCTTTAGTTGCTAGAAGTTAAAAAAGAATTAATTTTAAATTGAACAAGAAAACAATGTTGATGACAAAGGTGTAAATCTACTTATATTGGTTAATTCAATACACCTATGCATGCAATCATTAGATGAAATTTATTTGGAAATATCTCCGATACAAAGATATTTCATTTCCAGATATTCATCCATGCCGTGGCTCGAACCTTCTCGTCCTAATCCTGATTGTTTGACACCACCAAACGGCACATGTTCTGTTGCAATAACGCCGACGTTGATGCCCACCATGCCGTACTCCAAAGCCTCGCTGACGCGGAAGATGCGACCTACATCGCGGCTATAGAAATAGCTGGCCAAACCAAACTCGGTATTGTTAGCAGCATCAATCGCCTCTTGGTCTTTGTGAAAGCGAAAGACTGGTGCAAAGGGCCCAAAGGTTTCTTCCTTGGCGCACAGCATGTCAGCGGTAGCGCCTGAAATCACGGTGGGTTCAAAAAACTGGCCACTTAACTTCTTGCCACCAACAACCACCTTACCGCCTTTGGCAATCGCGTCTTGCACATGGCGTTCGACTTTTTGCACGGCGGCGTCTTCGATCAATGGTCCTTGAACAACGCCGTCTTCAAAACCGTTACCGACTTTGAGCGCTTTGACTTTGGCGGCAAATTTTTCGACAAACTGGTCGTACACCTTGTCTTGCACATAGATGCGGTTGGCGCAGACACAGGTTTGCCCTGCATTGCGGTATTTGCTAGCCATGGCGCCTTCAACAGCGCTGTCGATATCTGCATCGTCAAACACAATGAAGGGAGCGTTGCCTCCGAGTTCGAGCGCGAGTTTTTTGATGCTGGGCGCAGATTGCGCCATCAAAATACGGCCGACTTCTGTAGAGCCTGTGAAGCTGATGTGACGGACCGTGTCGCTGGCGCAAAACACTTTGCCCACCGCGATGCTGTTGTCGCTGTCTGCGGTCAAAATGTTCAATACGCCAGCTGGAATGCCAGCGCGCACAGCCAATTCGGCAGCGGCCAGCGCCGTCAACGGCGTGAGTTCTGCGGGTTTGATGACCACGGGGCAACCTGCTGCCAAAGCGGGTGCGACTTTGCGGGTGATCATGGCAAGTGGGAAGTTCCAAGGAGTGATAGCCGCGCACACGCCAATCGCTTGCTTGATGACCAACAAGCGGCGGTTGTTGTCGAACTGGGGCAGGGTTTCGCCATTGACGCGTTTGGCCTCTTCGGCATACCACTCGACAAAACTCGCGCCGTAGGCGACTTCACCTTTGGCCTCGGCAAAAGGCTTGCCTTGCTCGGCAGTCATGATGCGACCGAGATCTTCTTGATTGGCCATCAATAAATCGAACCATTTGCGCAAAATGGCGCTGCGTTCTTTGCCTGTTTTGGCTTTCCATGGGCCCCAGGCGGTGTTGGCGGCGGCTATTGCTGCTTCGGCTTCGGCTGGGCCCAAGTTGGCAACATCGGCGAGTTTTTTGCCTGTGGCGGGGTCATTGACATCAAAACGGCTGGCGCCTGCGACCCATTGGCCGTTGATCAGCGCGTCGGTTTTTAATAGTGAGGGGTCGTTAAGAAGCGAAAGGGGGGCAGTTTTCATGTCCATGGAGGTCTCCTAATTTGGCTTGAGCACTGAGGATACCGCTACTACGCAGGCTGACTGGTCTTGAAGGAGACTACGAAACCTATAATTTGTGGATGACCCAACCCCCATTCTCCGTAGCCGACATTCGGCAGTCTTTCCTCGATTTTTTTGCATCCAAAGGCCATACCGTGGTGGCATCTAGCCCCTTGGTTCCAGGCAACGACCCCACCCTGATGTTCACCAATTCGGGCATGGTGCAGTTCAAAGACGTGTTTTTAGGCACCGACAAACGCTCGTATGTGCGCGCCGCTTCGGTGCAAGCCTGTTTACGCGCAGGTGGCAAACACAACGACCTTGAAAACGTCGGCTACACCGCCCGCCACCACACCTTCTTTGAAATGCTCGGCAACTGGAGCTTTGGTGACTATTTCAAGCGTGAAAGCTTGAAGTGGGCTTGGGAACTGCTGACCGAAGTCTATAAATTACCTAAAGAGCGCTTGATCGCCACCGTCTACGAGGAAGACGACGAGGCTTACGACATTTGGACCAAAGAAATCGGCTTGCCCGCAGACCGCGTCATACGCATTGGCGACAACAAAGGCGGACGCTACAAGAGTGATAACTTCTGGATGATGGCCGACACCGGCCCTTGCGGTCCGTGTAGCGAGATTTTTTATGACCATGGCCCGCACATTTCGGGTGGCCCTCCTGGCAGTCCTGAAGAAGACGGCGACCGTTTCATTGAAATCTGGAACAACGTCTTCATGCAATTCAACATGGCAGAAGACGGTTCCGTCTCGCCGTTGCCTGCGCCGTGTGTCGATACCGGCATGGGCTTGGAGCGTTTGGCGGCCATCTTGCAGCATGTGCACAGCAATTACGAAATTGATTTGTTCGATGCTTTGATCAAAGCCGCCGCGCGTGAGACGGGGTGTAAAGATTTAAAAAACAACTCACTGCGCGTAATTGCCGACCATATCCGCGCTACTGCGTTTTTGGTGAGCGACGGTGTTGTCCCTACCAACGAAGGCCGAGGTTATGTGCAACGCCGCATCGTGCGCCGCGCCATTCGCCATGGTTACAAACTGGGTCAGAAAAAACCTTTCTTCCACAAACTCATTCCTGACCTCGTAGCGTTGATGGGTAAGGCTTATCCCAGCTTGGCGTCACAAGCCGATCGCATTGCCGCGATTTTGAAGGCCGAAGAAGAGCGCTTTTACGAGACGCTGGAAATTGGTATGCAAATCTTGGACGAGGCATTGGGCGACAGCGGTACTTCAGGCGCAAATGCTTCCAACGCTCAAAACAAAAAACTGTCCGGCGAAGTTGCTTTCAAACTGCACGATACCTATGGCTTCCCACTCGATTTGACTAATGATGTGTGCCGTGAGCGTGGCGTTACTGTTGACGAAGCAGGCTTCCATGCCGCGATGGATAAGCAGAAAAACCAAGCCCGTGCAGCAGGTAAGTTCAAGATGGACAAAGCCTTGGAGTACAACGGATCTGGAAATACCTTTATAGGCTATGAATCATTGGGTTCAGCTGCCAAAGTGGTTGCCTTGTATCTCGATGGTGTTGCTGTTGCCGAACTCAAAACTGGCCAAACTGGTTCTGTTGTTTTGGATACCACCCCTTTCTATGCAGAAAGCGGCGGACAAGTCGGCGACCAAGGCGTTTTGAAAAGCGGTTCTGCTACTTTTGAAGTGGCAGATACCCAAAAAATCAAAGCCGATGTGTTTGCCCACCATGGCACCAACACCCAAGGCACTTTGGCCGTTGGCGACCAAGTGCAAGCGCAAGTCAACACTGTGGTGCGTGAAGCCACCGTGCGCAACCACTCCGCCACCCATTTGATGCACAAAGCCTTGCGCGAAGTGCTTGGCACCCACGTGCAACAAAAAGGCTCGTTGGTTGACGCCGACAAAACGCGTTTTGACTTTGCGCACAACGCACCCGTCACCCCTGCTGAAATTGCGCAAATCGAAGCCAAAGTAAACGCTGAAATCTTAGCCAATGTCCAAGCTCAAGCCCGCGTGATGGATATCGAGTCTGCCCAAAAAACAGGCGCCATGATGCTGTTCGGCGAAAAGTACGGCGAAACCGTGCGCGTGCTCGATATCGGATCGAGCCGTGAACTATGCGGTGGTACCCATGTGCAACGCACCGGCGATATTGGTTTGTTCAAGATAGTGGGCGAGAGCGGTGTGGCTGCAGGTGTGCGCCGTATCGAAGCCATCACTGGTAGCAACGCCTTGACCTATTTACAGTCTTTGGAAAACTCGGTTGCCCAAGCTGCTGGTGCCTTGAAAGCGCCCACCGCAGAACTGAACGCACGTATTGCTCAAGTGCTAGACCACGTCAAAGCTTTAGAAAAAGAAGTCTCCGCACTCAAAGGCAAATTAGCTTCTAGCCAAGGCGACGATTTAATGGGTCAAGCTGTGGATGTGAAAGGCGTAAAAGTTTTAGCCGCCACGCTAGAAGGCGCAGATGCCAAAACCTTGCGCGACACCATGGACAAGTTGAAAGACAAACTCAAAACAGCTGTCATAGTTTTGGCTGCCGTAGATGGCAACAAAGTTCAAATCGCTGCTGGCGTCACGGTCGATACCGTTGGCAAAGTCAAAGCCGGTGAGTTGGTGAACTTTGTTGCGCAACAAGTCGGTGGCAAAGGCGGAGGGAAAGCTGATATGGCGATGGCGGGGGGAACGGATCCGTCTGGCTTGCCTAGGGCGCTGGCTAGTGTGCAGGCTTGGGTGGCGCAGTTGCTGGGTTGATAGCTTGCGCTAACTTATTAATTTCGACTCACCCAGACAAGTTTTTGTTCGCTAGCAAATTCCCTTTCCTTGCCCGTGATCGGATCTGTGAATGTGATCTTTTGGGCCAGTAGTTGTAAGGGTTGACTGAAGTCTTCTATCTCGTCGGGCCCGCGTAAGACCTTAGGGTAGAACTGGTCTCCTTCAATCGGGATACCTAAAGCGCACATATGAATTCGCAATTGATGCCGCTTGCCTGTGATTGGAGTTAGTTGGTAGATGGCCTTAGGTTTGGTCGAGCCCTCAGGTGCGCTGCTGAATGATTCCGTAGCCAAATCCTTGGCTGAATCTAGGAGTTTCATAAGCTTAATGTGAGTTTCACTATTTGTTGGGCCCTCTACCTCACGCGATAGAAAAAACTTCGCATCCTCCTCAATACGACTTTTGCGCGCAAGGGGGAAAACCAATTCATCACGACATGTCGCAATCGCTTGGTAAGTCTTATGTACCTTCCGCTCTCGAAATAAGGCTTGGTAAGCGTTGCGTTCCAAAGGGTTCACAGAAAACACAACCAAACCTGCAGTTTCTCGGTCAATGCGATGCAAGGGACTTAGGGTGTCGATTCCAAGTTCCTCTTTCAGCTGTACCAATAAACTGCTGCGCACATAGCGTCCGGCGGGGGTGACCGGCATGAAGTGGGGCTTGTCTGCCACTATCAAATGCGCGTCTTGAAACAGTACATGCGCCTTGAAGGGCAGTTCAGGCTCCTCAGGCACACGACGGTAATAGTGAATCAATGTGTTGGGGGCGTAGGGTGTTGCCTCACTGATAGATTCGCCTTGCTGATTCAGTACCAAGCCATCCGCAAAACGCGCTGACCATTCTTGTGGGGCTACTGCAGGGAAGCGTTCGCAGAGGAAGTCAAAAACGGTTGGCAAGTCAGCGAGAGCATTTGAGTCGGAAGTTCTTGCGTTAGAAGGCAACGCCACCGTGCTGGCGCTCACACCATCGCGTGTTGGAAGCTTAGACCTTTTCAAACACCAAGTCCCATACACCATGCCCTAATTTCAAGCCACGGTTTTCGAATTTCGTTAAGGGGCGGTAGCTAGGCTTTTCGGCAATGCCAGTAGAGTTAGTGGCGGTGTTTTTGATGAGTGGCTCAGCGGACAGCACTTGCAGCATTTGCTCGGCGTAAGGTTCCCAGTCGGTCGCCAGATGCAAATAGCCACCTTGCTTGATATGAAGCGCCAGCCGGTTCACAAAAGGGCTTTGGATCAGACGCCGTTTGTGGTGGCGGCTTTTGTGCCAAGGATCTGGAAAGAAGATGTGGACGCCATCCAAACTGTTTTCGCTCAACATGTGGTCCATCACCTCGATAGCATCGTGTTGCACGATACGAATGTTGCCAATGTCTTCTTCGCCGCAGCGTTTGAGTAAGGCGCCTACACCGGGGGCGTGCACTTCACAGCATAAAAAATTATCGCCAGCACGCGTCTGGGCAATCTTGGCGGTTGCACCACCCATTCCAAAGCCGATTTCCAAAATGAGAGGCGCTTGGCGACCAAAGGACGCTAGAACGTCAAGCTTTTCGTTTTTGAAAGGCAATAAAAACTTCGCTCCAAACTGATCAAACGCCCTTGTTTGACCCGGGCCCATGCGGCCAGCGCGCAACACATAGGTTTTGATGACGCGCATGAAAGGGGTGTCAGGTTTTGGGTTTTGTATTGCGTCTGGAAATTCAGTGGTGGACATAACAGGTTTTTAGAGAAATCGCTAGAGATTATCGCGGGCTACTTGCAATGAATTTAAAGCAAGCTTTTGCTCGATAACCACACATGTGTCCACTCATGCAACGCATCTTCCACATTAGTTTCGTAAGGATTCAGTCCCAATGCCTTTGCCGCCAGATTCAACGCTGCAAGCGGATCTTGCAAATCCAAAGCCTGCGCCCCGTTTTGCTTGCTCAGTTTTTCACCGTTCTCACCCATTACCAGCGGCGTATGCATGTAAATCGGCGTGGGCAAGCCCAATGCTTTTTGTAACAAGATTTGTCGCGCTGTGTTGTCGTGCAAGTCTTCGCCACGCACCACATGGGTGACACCTTGGTCGGCATCGTCTACTACTACGGCGAGTTGATAGGCCCACAAGCCATCAGCACGTTTGAGAACAAAGTCACCGACTTCTCTAGCGACGTCTTGTTGTTGATGCCCCATACGTCTGTCATGCCATTGCAACGTTTGGGACAGGTACAGTTCATCCATAACAGCTTGCACATTGAGTCGCCAAGCTCTCGCAGGTTTGCCATTGAGTCCATCGCGGCAAGTACCAGGATAAACCGCCGCACTATGTCGCGCTATATCTTGGTCTTGCAATATATAAACGTCTTCTATTTCTTTGCGCGAACATCCACAAGGGTAGGCCCAACCTTTGTCTATCAGCTGGGTTAACGCGGGTTCATAAAGATATGTGCGATACGACTGCCAAGTGGGCTCGCTGTCGGCGACTAAGCCACAGGTAGCGAGTTGTTCCAATATTTGTTGGTCTGCGCCCGCCACACACCGATGTGCGTCTATATCTTCTATCCTCACCAACCACTGCCCGTTATGCGCACGTGCATCCAACCAACTCGCTAAAGCGGCGACCAATGAACCCGCATGCAAAAGCCCAGAAGGCGAGGGCGCGAATCGTCCGATATAGCGCACGCCCACCACCGCAAAAAATTACAAGCGATGCGCCGAGTGGCAGACGGCGAGTGCGAGTTCTAAGCCGGACACAAACGCGTCTTCTACGCGGTGGCCGATATGCCAATCTCCGCAAGTCCCAAGGCCAGTAGAGGCATGGAATTGGAAAGGTGCGCCCAATGGTGTCAAGGTTTGCGCATAACGCCAACGGTGTACCTCTGCATAACTGGGTTCTGCGCGAATGCCAGTGAGTTCGGAGAAAGCGCGCAGCATCTTGGCTTGCACGCGGGGCGCATCGTCTTCCAAATGTTCTTGCGACCACGCAGCGCTGGCTTGCACTGTCCAGCGCTCAATCTTGCCGCGTCCTGGTTTAGAAGACTCGCGGGTCAACCATGCCACGCGGTGGTGCGTGCTGCGCGCCGCATTCCATTGAGGACCAAGGTGGGGCAGGTCAGGGTTATTGGCATTTGGAAACGCCAACATCAAAGTCCAGCAAGGCGCTACTTCCACTTTGCCGATGGCCTCTAGGAAATGCGTGTCGTTTACATGCGTGCCTGAGTTGCGCAATAACTGTTCGGCTTGTGCTGACGGCACAGCTAGCAAAACACGGTCAAAACCGGAGTGGGTTTCTGCAATTTCTGCGCGGGTGCTGGTGTTGATGCTGTGCAATGTCCATTGGCCTTTGGCGTTGCGTTCCATCCGTTGCACTTGGTTGTTTAGGTGCAATGCTTTGCCTAATGGGTGCGCCCAGTGGCGCACCAAGGCGTTCATTCCCGGGCTGGCTACAAAGTGAGCCTCGCGGTGTTGTTTGGCTGCTTCAAATACGTGTCCCAATGGGTCCAAGACTCGGACTGCACTGGCGCTCCAAGGGCGGCAAATTTCTTTGGTACCAGCGACGGTTTGCAGTGCTAGAGAGAATCTTGGGTCGCGGACCGTGAAGTATTGAGTACCGTGATCGAAAGTGCCAAATACTGACTCGCGTGTGGACATGCGTCCTGCTGCACCACGGCTTTTTTCGAATATGTGTACGCGGTGTCCAGCTTGGACCAAGGTGCGTGCAGCGGTGATGCCGGCCATGCCGGCGCCGATGATGGCGATTTTGAGTGTCATGGCTTGGACTCTACACGCTTGGGGGTGGCTGGAGGATTGGGGTTTACAGATGTTAGTTTAAATGTCTCTCGGTTGTGTTTGGAGTATTTCGTTTTTCGGGTAGCGCAAGGCGAGCACAAGGGGCTTGGTGCGACTCCGCGCTTTGCGCTTTATGTCGTTCGCACCAAGCCCCTTGTGCTCGCCTTGCTTCTTGGTTGAAGTTTTGTCTTTTTTCTTGAATTTTTGTTTTAGTCTTTTATGAATCTTGTTTTCTTTGGTATCGACCTCATGTGAATAATTGTTCCTACATCTCTTTGTTAACCACATTCGAGTAATATCCCGCCTCCGAATTGGCACACCCCTCATCAAAGTTACTAATCCATGATCACTATTCGCAAATCCCTTGACCGCGGCTACGCTGACCACGGTTGGTTGAAGTCATTCCATAGTTTTTCTTTCGCTGGTTACCACGATCCGCAATTTATGGGATGGGGTAATTTGCGGGTGATCAATGAAGACCGTATTGCGCCGGGCACGGGGTTTGGTACCCATGGGCATCGTGATATGGAGATCATTAGTTATGTTTTGCAGGGCGAGTTGGCGCACCAAGACAATATCGGTAATGTGGAAGGTATTCCTCCGGGGGATGTGCAACGCATGAGTGCAGGCTCTGGGGTAACGCACAGCGAGTTCAACCATGCGCCTAATGAGACTACCCACTTCTTTCAAATTTGGATTGAACCCAATGTGCGCGGCATAGCGCCAGGGTATGAACAAAAAACGGTTCCGCCTGCGTCCAAGCGTGGTGCTTTGAGTCAAATTGCTGGCCCTAAGGATGCGCTGGTGAAGATTCATGCGGACGCTTCCTTATATGCTGGTCTTTTTGATGGCGATGAGACGGCCAATCTTTCCTTGCAGTCTGGTCGCAAGGCTTATGTGCATTTGGTGCGAGGTGAGGTGCAGGTCAATGGGCATGCATTGAAAACCGGAGATGCAGCTATGTTGGACAAAGAAACCCAAATTGCGATCTCACATGGTGTTGATGCAGAAGTATTGGTTTTTGATTTAGCGCCCTAATTTTTTTTAACCCTTAAGGAATTCACATGACTAAAACAGTCGTTATTTACCATTCTGGCTACGGCCACACCCAACGCGTGGCGCAATTTGTTGCGGAAGGCGCTAAGGCGCAAGTGATTGCGATTGATGCGGATGGCAACATCACTGACGCTGACTGGACCGCATTAGATGCAGCAGACGCCATCATCTTTGGCTCGCCTACTTATATGGGCATGGCCTCTTGGCAGTTCAAGAAATTTGCGGATGCTACGTCTAAGCGTTGGTTCTCCAGTGCTTGGAAGGACAAAGTTGCTGGCGGTTTTACGATTTCTGCTAGTCCCAGTGGCGATAAGCTCTCTACTATTCAATACTTCATCACTTTGTCTATGCAGCAAGGTATGGTCTGGGTGGGACAACCCTCAATGAATGACGGCACGATCAACCGCATTGGCTCTAACTCTGGTTTGATGGCCCAAGTGGGTGCTACTAGCCCGGCTGCCGATATTCCGCAGGGCGATTTAGACACGGCTAAGGCCTACGGCGAGCGTGTCGCGCATGTTGCTTCCAAGCTGCGCGGGTAATTCAAATTTAGTGAATGCTTTTATTGGCGTAGTCCATTAGTGCTCATGCACGCTCAAGGGCTACGCAAACCTCGGGGTGGGTAGGTGGTGTGCCTACAATCAACTTTATGTTTGTTCATTTACGCCTGCACTCTGAGTTTTCCGTGGTCGATGGGACCAACCGAATCGATGATGCGGTGCAAGTG